>Ga0154564_177_pt1 | contig 176699 bp, 142 predicted proteins | sample RifGroF2_FD_105707 | JGI IMG/M metagenome (GOLD analysis project Ga0154564, IMG submission 105707) | Lentisphaerae bacterium GWF2_49_21
TATATATCTGTAAAAATTGCAATAAATCATTTAGATTTAAGCTCTAACTATATGGCATTATGCGAACGGAGTACCGTCGCAGATGCCTGAGCGTTCGGCCAATGACTCCAATTGAAGTTTTATTATTTGGAATTAGATTATTCTAAAATTCTAGAGGTTCCAATGACAGTTTTACAGGAAATAGAAAACAAGGCGTTTACACTCACCCTGCCGGAAAGAGGCCAGCTGATCCATGACCTTATCGTAGGCATGGACGGAAAAACTAAATATTCCGGAGACTTTGAAAAGGAGATTCAGAAAAGGATCAAGAAGATCAAGTCTGGAAAAGCAGTTGGAATACCTGCCGTTGATGTTTTCTCCAGGATAGAGGCAAAGCACAGATGAGAAAAGTGCTCTTCCTGGAGGAGGCTGACATTGAGCTTTCAGAAGCTGTATTTTGAGCACATCTACCCCGGCCTGGGACTTGATTTAGAGCGTGAAATCAAAGAAGATGTATTTAAGATTGCAGAGAATCCTGAGATATGGTCATTACGAGATGACGGGACAAGAAGATTTTCAACCAAAAGATTTCCCTACCAAATAGTCTATTCCATTCATGAAGATTTCATTTGGATTATTGCCATAGCCCACCATAAGAGATTTCCCGAATATTGGAAAGAGCGATTATAATTTGAACGATTTCCATGCATCCAACCCCGCATCCCTTCGACAAGCTCAGGGCAGGCCGCAGGGTGGATGACAGATGAGCGTTAAGCGCAGATTGAAACTGGGAAACCATTGTTCTTTGTCGTGGCCGGCTTGATTTATGCCTCATTTCTGACTATCTTCCCGACTGTATTTCTTAAGGGAACCTTAACCATAATTGACCACTGTCTCAAGAATGCAGGAGTACTGTGATCGCTGAGCATTTTCAATGGAACTTCCCCGGGGGGGTTGTCGGGCTTCTGGCGACAGTCCTGGGAATGCTGTTGCTCACAGGACTGTCCTACCGGTACACTCTCCGGCAGATGCCCCAGATTCCGAAGCTCCTCCTCTCTGCCCTGAGAGGCGCCTTCCTGCTGCTTCTTCTCTTCTGCCTCTGTGCACCAAGTTCGGTAAAGGAGGAAAAGATCAGGGAGGACGCCAAGACAAAGCTGGCAGTGGTCTTCGACGAGTCGGCAAGCATGAAGATCAACGGCTCAAAAACTGGCAGCCGTATCGACGAATCGATAAGGTCCTTCCGGGAATCCGTGCTTCCGCAGCTGAAAAACTGCGAGCTGAAGTATTACGCCTTCGCCGAAGGGCTGCGTCCTCTTAAAATACCCGAAGAGATATCCCCCGCAAACGTTGATGCCGCACCGCTCTCCACCGCGTTCTACCAGAACCTTTCAACGTGGTCGAAGCAGTTCGCGGCGGACGGTGTCCAGGCTGTGATCTGCATGACGGACGGCATTGACACCGGCGGCGAATCGATCGATCTTGCGGCCGAGGCACTCAACAACGGAGCTCCGCCCCATCTCTTTGTCCCGGCGGCGATGCCTCTCAAGTCCAAGGAGTCCTTTGAGTTTATCAGGGTGGAGGCGCCTCCCGCGGTCCGTGCAGGTTCGAGCGTTCCAGTGACACTAGTTGCGAAATACGCAGGCCTGGAAGCCACACAGCCGCTTGAAGTGAGCATCAAGGAAGGCGACAAAGTACTGTGGCAGGAAAAAATGGCGCACAGCTCAAGCAGCGGCGCAGGCAGAACTGTCAGCTGCGAGCTTCCTATAAAGGACAAGGGGCCCCATGTATTCGAGGCGACTGCAAGCTATGGAGGGAAAAAGGCGGCGTCCGTGATCTGGAGCGTATACGGAGTCAGCAAGGAACGCACGAAGGTTCTCCTGTTCATGGGATCGCTCGATTTCGGGGCGCGCTATCTCAAGAGCGCATTCGAGCGTAGCGAGCACGCAGAGATAGCTGTGCGATTCGCCCCCGACGTGCTGGGCTCTAAGACCGGAGTGCCATCGAAGATAAAGGCGCAGTTTGTTTCTCCAGAGGAACTCGCGGAGTATGACGTTGCGATCCTCATGAACTTGCGCAGGCATCAGATCACCCCGGAGATGGAGGCCCAGCTCAAATACTACATCTCCGGCGGCGGTTCGGTCCTCTTCATCATCGCAAACACCGAGGCGGCCTCGGAATATGTCAACAGCCCCGTGGAAAAATTCCTGCCGGTGAGCTTCGTGGATCCAAATACGGGCAACAGCGGACAGCTCGACGGGAAGACCCGGAGCTTCCTTGACAAGATGAGCCGTTACAGGGCCAACCTCGCGATGGAAAAGAATGTGCAGGCGGCACGCGGCAGCATGGACGTACCACCCATGACAAGGCTTCTGGCTACGGCGGCAGGCGCGGAATCCCCTCTCTTCGAGTACGCCCGGTTCGAAGGCAAATTCAATGCAAAGATGCTTCCGCTCTTCGAGGACTGCGCACTGGTGGAGAAAGCCAAGCCCGGCGCGACAGTCCTGGCTGTGCATCCCGAGTTCTCCACGCCGGAAAACGGACCGCGCGTCCTTCTGGCCGTACAGCCTTTCGGGCATGGGCGCTCTGCAATACTTGCGACCGATCCTCTCTGGCGCTGGCGCCTCTCGATAAGCTCCAAGAGCAAGGACTTCGACAGGTTCTGGGAGAATTTCGTGTCATGGCTCGGTGGAGGGCACATGCGCCAGCCGCATTGGCGCCTGGCATCCTCGCTTGTTCCGGCGAACACTCCTGTGCCCATCTATTTTTTCATTCCTCCGGGAACTGTCAAATTCGAGGAGATCTCGTTCAGCTCCGAACGCAATGGCAAGCAGCAGGCCCTGATCCTAAGTCCGTCAGGCAAGCCCGGTGAATACAAGGGCGAAGTCGCACTGACGCCAGGTTCGCGCTGCATCCTGAAGGCCTTTAAGGGAAAAGAGCTGATAGCCGAATCATCGCTCGCCGGAGGCGAAGCTCCTGCATTGAGGGAAATGGCGATATTGAAACCGGATCTTGCGGGACTCAAGTATCTTGCCTCCCTCAACAACGGACTCTGCGCCGACAACCTTTCCGGGCTGAAGCTTGCGGGCTGGCTGCCTGAACCCGGAGAACAGCTGCTCAAGAAGGACGAGCGTCCGCTCTGGCACGAGGCATGGATCTTTGCAGCCCTTATTGGTTTCCTGTGCGTGGAATTCTGTGTCCGCAGATTTTACAGGCTTGTTTAAAATGGAGGTTTTCATATGGGATTTACAAATGTTTTAGTCCGCATCCGGATGGTATTGCTGTTCACTGCAGTGCTGGCGTTGTGCTGTTTCCTGCAGGCGCAGAATCCCAGGCAGGATTCGAAGAACAGCGCCATCAAGGCCGCCGCGCCTTTCCACTGGGGCAGGGTGAAGTTTGGAACCGAGGAGAAGGTTGGCGACGTATGGGACGCCCATCCGTGGGCCGATGCGCATTTCCTGACAGCGCTCGAGAAATACACGAACATCAATGTCGACAAGCTCTGGCGCGAGGTCCCTCTCGAAGACCTTGATGAGATGGTGAAGTTTCCGTTCCTGTTCATAACAGGTGAGGGCTGGTTCAATCTCAGTCCATTGCAGAAGAAAAACATCAAGGAGTATCTTGAGCGCGGAGGATTCCTCTTCGGCGACGACTGCGTGATCGGCAACACCGGAGACCATTTCTATATTTCATTCAGGAAGGAGATCGAGCAGAGCTTCAACACCGAAATGGTGAAGCTGCCGGCGGATCACGCGATCTACCACTCGCTCTACGACTTCAACGGTCTGCCATATATGCAGGGGCAGAACCATGGAGGGCACGCCCTCTTCATCGGCAAGCGCATGGCGATCTTTCTTTCACCGTCGGATCTCCACTGCGGCTGGGGGAGCCAGTACCTGCGCACGACCAAAGGCAATGGATGGTTTACACTTGAGAAAGAAGAAGCCGCTGTCAAAATGGGTATCAACGTAATAGTTTATGCAATGACAAACTGAGGCGGGCTCTGCCCGAAATACAAAAGAAAAACAAGTTGCAAACAATATAAAATAACATGAATAAACTAAGAAGAATAACAGCCCTCACGGGCTTAATCCTCCTTCGCCAAATGAGCTACGGAGGACAGGCTACGAACGGGTGCAATTCGACATGGATTGAAATTCGTTTGTAGTTAATGCCGTAAGGCATGTTCTTGGATTATAAATTAGCAAGGAACATATAAACATGACAAAGTTCAGGCGCATAATTTTCTGTCTGCTGCTGCTGGGCATAGCCATTCTTCCATCTTTCTCCCAGGCGCAGTCTCCAGCCAGGCACGCAGTTGTAATCGGAGCCAAGTCAGGGGAGCAGGAGCTCTTCGACGAAAACCTTTCCTATTGCAAACGGACCTCCGAGCTGCTGCTCAAGAACGGTTTCGCCAAAGATCGCGTACTCGTATTCTTCGAGTCTCCGGAATCCCTGCCGGGAAGCACGGAGGCGAGTTCAGATGCGATCCTCTCCTCCCTTGCAAAGCTGGCCGGAAGCGTGCGCGAAGGTGATGAGCTCTGGATCTTCATCTACGGCGATGCCAACATCAACCAGCGCGGCCTCTCGCTGGCCACGAAAGGAAAACGCCTCTACGACAAACCGCTTGCCGAGGCACTCGACAAGATCCCCGGCAGACAGTTCGTCTTCGGCCTCTGCCGCCAGAGCGCAGGGCTCATGGACAGCATGAAAAATCACCCGCGGGTCTTGTTCACCGCCACGAGCGATCCCAATGAACTCAATCCTCCGCGCATGGCGAAACATCTCATTGACACATTTGCCGCCAATCCTTCTTCATCGCTCCTGGAAATATTGAAGTCTGCTTCAGAAAAGACAGAAGAGGAATACAAGTCGAAGGGACTCGCCATCTCCGAAACTCCTCAGCTTTTCGACGGCAAAGACATCCTCTCCTTCCCTTATGCCGGGTCCGATGCAAAAATGCTGGCCGTAGCGATCGCCGCTCCCAAGCCGGAAAAATCCACCCTCACGGAGAGCACTCTCTCAGGAACCGCTCCGGTCCCTGCGGTGAAGACCGAAAGACCGACTGCATCTGCGAAAGTCGCAGAACCAGCAACTGAAGAGACGAAGGCGCTTCTGGCGAAAGGACAGGCCCTCGCCGCAAAGCATCCCGGCTTCAAGGCTGTCTTCCTCTGGGAAAAGAAATCAATGACCGTAAGCCAGGACAATGCGGTGCAGACCACCTCCGATACCGCCATCTTTCTTGCGGACGGATCCGCCTCGGAAATTTTCGGTTCGTTAATATTGGAAGACTCGCCTCCATTCGTCGAGAAGGAACTCCTTTCCGCAAGGATTATCCTCCCCGATGCAAGTTTTCTGAATGTGTCTCCTGAACCTTCCATCACCGACACAAAGATGCGCCGCCGGCTTGTCCGACTGAAATTCCCTGGCGCCTGCGCCGGTGCGTTGCTCGAGCTCAAATCAAAGACCTCTGAGAAGCCTGAGAACCAGATGCCCATGTTCGAGGAGGAGTTCCAGATCCAGCATGAATTTCCTGTAGGGGAGGCTGAACTCGTCATCCAATATCCGAAGGACAAGCCATGCCGCATCAAGGTCTACGGTTCGGAATTCAAGCCCGTACAGACGCAGACGCCCTACAGCGCAGTGAGCACTTTCAAGTTCGGTGAAGTTCCGGCATTCGAGCCGCTCGCAGGAGATCCGCCGATCGCCGATTGCGTAGTGCGCATGAGGATAAGTTCGTTACCCTCCTGGGATGAGTTCCTGAAATGGGCGCTGCGGATCACTGAAAAGAGCATGGAGCTGGACGATCCCGTCAAGGCGCTTGCCGTCAAGCTGACATCAGAAGCAAAGACCGACACGGAAAAGGTGAAGTCGATCTACGAATTTCTCTGCGAACTTCGCTACGAGACGACTCCGGTGGGTGTCCGTTCATTCCGTCCGCGTCTGCCATCCGAGGTCTGTTCCTCGAAGTACGGCGACTGCAAGGACAAGGCTAACGCGCTCGCCGCGATGTCTCGCTCGCTCGGTATCGACGCCTATCTTGTGCTGCTCAACCGCGGTGGTTTCTCCGACGTATCCTTCCCATGCTGGCAGTTCAACCACGCGATTGCATTCTTCCCGAAGCTCGAGGGCTATCCTAACGGACTCTGGTGCGACGCCACCGACGGTTCGACGCCTTTCGGCACATTGCCTCCAGGGGACATCGGCCGCGCGGCATTAATTGTAAAGCCGGGCAATTTCGAATTCAAGACTGTCACGCTTCCCTCAGGCGCGGAAAATATACTGAAGCAGATCGTCTCGCTTGAGGAGCAGACTGATGGTACCGTCAAGGGCTCGATGGTTGTTTCAGCGCTTGGTCTTGCCGACTACGAGTTAAGACAGCAGTTCAAGAGGCTCAGCCCGAAACAGGCGGAATCGCTGGCACAGCACATCACCAATGATTCCTTTTCAGGGCTCTCTGCAAGCAAGCTGCAATTGAGTCCGTTGCACGAACTGTCAAAGCCATTCGAACTGCGCGCCGTACTTGCAGGAAAGTCTGCCAGGCTCAGTTTCCGCAGCATAAATTTCCCGGTTCCGCTCTGGGCCATGGTCGCCGCCGAGACGAGGGACCGTCCGCTGCTGATCAACGACGGCCAGCCTTTGAAGGTCGCGCAGGAACTGAGCTGCAAAAGCACATTGCCTGAGCCTGCCCTTCCAGCACCGTTCAAGACCGAAGCGCCGGGATTCAAAGCCAGTGTTGTTTTCTCGAACAAAGGCGGCGTGCGGGAGCGCATCGCCACCATAGAACTGAGCCAGCCGATGCTGAGTCCATCCGACTATCCGGCCTTCCGTCAGGCGGTGCTCGAAGTGCTCAAGGCTCTTGACACGGATTTTTGAAAAGTGTCATCCCGGAGGATGACGGATGAATGGATTGATGGATGTATGGATGATTGGGTTTGGGTTAAAAAACACAAACAATTTATAAATAGCAAGAAATAAAGAACAGCGAGGTAAACGATGTCTGGAAAAATTGCGGCGAAGGAAGCGGCTCTCCTGAAGGGGATGCCTGAAAAACTCAAGCTGATCAACAACGAGATACACAAGAGGATCATCGGCCAGGACGAACTGATCGCCGGACTCATGGCGGCCCTGCTCTGCCGTGGCCACTGCCTGCTGATCGGTGTGCCCGGACTGGCGAAGACACTTCTCGTGCACACGATCGGTGAGATCGCCGAACTGCAGTTCAGCAGGATACAGTTCACGCCCGACATGATGCCGAGCGACATCACCGGCAGCGAGATTCTCGAGGAGGACCACGCCACCGGCAAACGCCAGTTCATGTTCATGAAGGGGCCGGTCTTCGCACAGCTCGTGCTGGCGGATGAGATCAACCGTACTTCACCGAAGACACAGTCGGCCCTGCTCGAGGCGATGCAGGAGCACCGCGTGACAGTCGCCGGCAAGAAGTACCAGCTGCCCGATCCGTTCTTCGTGCTCGCAACGCAGAATCCCATTGAGCAGGAAGGGACCTATCCGCTGCCCGAAGCACAGCTCGATCGTTTCATGTTCTGTCTCAATGTCAGCTATCCAAAATTCGACGAGGAGGTGGATGTCCTGCTCTCGACGACACAGGACGGACAGCAGGAACTTTCGAAGGTCGTGACCGGCGAAGAGTTTATCGCGCTCCAGGCCGCGGTGCGACAGGTGCCAGTGCCGAAGTCCGTGGCGGAGTATGCGGCGAAACTTGTCCGCGCAACGCGTCCCGGCGAAGGAAGTGCGCCTGAATTCGTGGAGAAGTACCTGCGCTGGGGCGCGGGTCCCCGTGCGTGCCAGTATCTGGCGCTCGCTGGAAAAGTCTTCGCAGTTCTCGACGGACGCCTCAACGTGGCGATTGATGACATCAAGAGGGCGGCCCATCCGGTACTGCGGCACCGAATCATATTGAACTACCGCGCCGAGGCCGACAAGCGCAGTCCCGACGATCTCATAACTGAACTCATGGAAGGAATCAAGTAGTGCGCACAGGCCTCTCCATATCTTCTGAATTCCTCGATTCGGAACTGCTGAGCAGGCTGCCCAGCCTGGAGCTTCAGGCGAAATTCCTCGTGGGCGGATTCCTCAGCGGCCTGCACCGGAATCCGCTCAGGGGAGGCAGCATAGAGTTCAAGGAGTACCGCGAATACCAGATCGGCGACGAACTCAAGCTTATCGACTGGAAGGCCTACGCACGCAGCGACCGCCTCCACGTCCGCCTCCACGAGGAGGACACGGACATGACAGTCTATCTGCTTCTCGACCGCAGCGCATCGATGAACTACAAGAGCCGCAGCGCATCAATGAACAAATGGGATTATGCACGAGCACTCGCGGCCGCACTCGTGTTCTTCCTGCATCGGCAGAGGGATTCAGTCGGGATGGGATTCATCGGTGCGGATCTCGAGGATTTCACCAAGGGCGGTTCGAAGGCGTCCCATATACATCAGCTCATGACGCAGCTCCACTGCGACGCGGACACCAAATCCTCGGGAATCGCCGAATCGCTTGAAACCATCATAGGACTTGTCCGCAGGCGCTCGATCGTAATTGTGATCTCCGACTTCTACAGCGATCCTGACAAGATCGCGAAACCGATAAGCAGGCTCAAGCATCTCCACTGCGAAACAATCCTGATGCACGTCCTCGATCCACGCGAGCTCGAGCTGGACTTCGACGAACCGGTCATACTGGACGAACTCGAGAGCCAGGCACGCCTGCCTCTGAGCCCGGATCTGATCCGCAAGGACTACCAGGCGAAACTTGCCGCGCACATAGAGGGGGTCACAGTCGCGGCCGGACAGAGCGGCGGCGACTACATACTCCTCTCGACGGCGGAGGTGCCATTGCGCGCGATCGGAGCATATCTTCACAGGAGGGACCTGATGCTATGATACAGCTCGCGTTTGCAGGTTTTCTCACAGGTCTTCTGGCGCTTTCGGTGCCGCTGATCCTGCATCTGCTGCGGCGCAAACCTGTCGAAGTCGCGCCATTCCCGTCGCTGATGCTGCTTGGTGCGTCCATCGCGCGGCTGCAGAACCGCAACAACATCCGCAAGTGGATCATCCTGCTGCTGCGCTGCCTTGCGCTTGCCCTCCTCGCGCTTGCATTCGCCTGGCCCTACATACCAAATTTCTCGAAGCAGCCGGACAGCGCGACGGTCCTACTCTGGGACGACTCATTCAGCACGAAGTCCCGATCCTGTGCAGCAGAACTCAGCAATGCATTATTCGATGTGATATCGAGAGCCGGAGAAAAGAATCCGGTGCTCGCGGGCTCGGTCTCGAACACCGTGAAGTGGAGCGGGAATTTTACTGGCGACTCCGTTGCCCTGGCCCAATGGCTGAAGGCAAACATGGACGGTGAAGGTTCAAGCTCGTTTGAACGGGCCATTCGCGAAGCGGACATCAGGCTCCAGGCGATCCCGGTGAAGAAGCGGAAGATCGTCATTGTGAGCGACCGTCAGGCGCTGCCATGGAAGAGCGTGCGTCTCAATACTCAGCTTTCTCCTGGCACCGAGCTCGAGATGATATGCCCCGAGACTCCGCTTCCCGGCAACGTGGCGGTCACATCCGCAAAACCTGTCACGCGCTTCACTGCGCCGGGAAACAAGATAGGCTTAGATGCCAGCATCACGAACTTTGGCGCAAAGGACGCAAACGGTGAACTGATAGTCAAACTCGGTGATTTTATAACCGAGAAGAAGCAGGTGACAATAAAGGCCGGACAGAAAGAAGACTTCAAGTTTACGTTGGTTCCGAGACTGCTGAAGCCTATAGAATGCTCCGTGGAATTCGAGGTATACGACGACATCGCCCTCGACAACCGCCGTTTCTTCGCGTTGAATCCGTCCGATCCACCGCTGGTGCTCATGACCGCGCTGCCGCCCAGGCAGGAGGATTTCATCAGGGATGCCTTCGAGCCTTCGCCGGAACGCAGTGCTGCGCGCGTGAACTACTGCGACATCAGGAATTTCAAGGGCGAACTCGCCCAGGCTTCCTTGATTGTGCTGCGGGAAGGGACGTCCATGAACTCTCCGTTCGGAAAGGAATTCGAGAAATATCTCCAGGACGGCGGTGCAGCCGTGCTGGTCTGGCGCGACAGCGCCGAGATGCGCGGAATGCTATTGCGCTTCGGCGTCAAGGCGGCTATCAGCGGGAAGAAAGGCAAGCAGCGCTTCGGCGAGATAGACTTCGAGCATCCGGTCTTCAAGAAATTCATGCAGGCGAAAGTGGGCGGGCTCTTCAACATATCCTTCTTCAATCCGCCGACGCTGGTGCCTCCGGAAGAGGCGCGCGTGCTTGCGTCATTTGGCGACGGCCGGCCGGCCCTGCTTGAGATCTCATGTGGAAAAGGAAAAGTATTTGTCTGCGCAACTTCGATGGAACGCTCCGGAAGCGACTGGCCTGTCAATCACAGCTTCCTGCCATTCTGGCGTGAACTTCTGACATACTGTTCCAAGGCAGGGAATGACGAGCTGCTGGAGCTTGAAGCCGGGAACAAGCCCTCCAAGCTGTCTGAGCCGCAGAAAAAGAATTTGACAGGAGGAAAGCCTCGCGCATTTGTACCGCGGAAGTGCGGAGTCTTCCCTGTTTCCCTTGACGGCAAGGAAATACTCGCCAGCGTAAATCCTCCGGAGGATGAGTCAAACCCGGCGCGGCTGCAGAAGAATTTTCCGCTGCAGAATCTGGTGAACAAGGACAAGGAACCGCAGAAGGCGGTGGCCGGCCTTTCGTTCTTCAGCGGTGAACAGGGCCGCAGCTTCTGGCGGATATTGCTTGCACTAGCGCTCTTCTGCGCCTTGTGCGAACTTGCTCTGGCAAACAGGACGGCATTATGAGAATGGAAAGAATATTGTATAAGAAGATTCATATGATGATGGCTCTCGTCATGGGGCTGGTGTTTTTTGCCTCAGCAGGAAGCATTGCCGCCGATGGAGAAGCTCCTGTCCTGCCAAACGGCCAGGATCTGAAAACAGAAAAGGACTACTCGAAGATTGCGCTGGCCTGGATCAAGCGTAACACGCTGGAATACTTCCCCGGCAAGGACAGCAGCCTCGATCCGGTACAGATTCAGTTCGGGCAGCAGTTCCTCTACGAATCCTGCCTGAAATTCGCCGATGACAAGAATGCACTCTCTGACACAGAGCTTGACAATAAGACACGTTCTCTTTTTACTATTGCTGGACTGAAACATCCTGTCTTGCAGGCGTGGACGGGACGCACGCTCGTAAAGAGCAGGAAATACAAAGATGCCGAACCCTCGCTGGCCTCGGCGGTGCAGGAATTCAACAAGGGAGACTTTCCCCTCATCCATAAAATCACCGCGTGCATGGCCTATGTCAAGAGCCTTGAGGAGCAGCGCAAAGGGAAAAGCAAAGAATGCCAGCAGGCGTTGTCCGCAATCCCGGAATCCTTTGCAGAATCTGTTTCCAAGGGAGATTTTGGCAAGGATGAGCTCTCCATTGCATTCAGGCTGATGGACGAATGGGTCAACGATGACATAAAAGGGCACGGATGGAAGGATGTCTTCAAGGCCCTCAAGTCCCGCTCGAAGATCGATCCATGGCTGATGAAGACGATCGAGGGCAAGACCGAGATCGAACTTGCCTGGGATGCACGAGGCGGAGGATATTCCGGCTCTGTGACAAAGGACGGATGGAAGGGGTTCGAGGAGCATTTGTCCAAGGCCCGTGCCGTCTTGCAGGAGGCATGGAAGCTGCGGCCGGACCTCCCTGAGGCACCCGCATCCATGATCACCGTGATCATGGGCGGAAAAAACGGCAATGGTGAAACGGAAATGCTCTGGCTTTCCAGGGCGGCCAGCGCCCAGCTCGACTACATGCCAGCTTACAGGAAGGCCAGCCTGGCCCTTATGCCAAAGTGGGGAGGCAGCATCAGGAAGCTCCACGAGCTCGGACAGGCCTGCCTGGCGACAGGACGCTTTGACACCGATGTTCCCGTCTTCCTCCTCTACTGTCTCAAAAGCATATGCACCGAAGCACCTCCCCGGCAATGGCGCTCGGTATTCGCGCAGAAGGTTGTACAGGACGAACTGGACGACCTCTGGCAGGGAATGATCGACGAACCCGGCCGGGCCAAGGAACGCAACAGGATTTTGACGCAGTGGGCCATTTGCAAGATGTGGGGCGGAAACTACGAAAGGGCGCAGGAGCTTATGTCGGATGCCGACCTGACTCTGAACCTCAACAACGGTTTTGCGCACATGAGCATCACCCGCTATAACAATACTCCGAGGGAAAGGATAATGGCGGAACTCCGCCTCTTTACCGGCCCGTCGAAGGAGTCCGCAGTCAAGTGGGCTGCAGCTGTCGCAACGGGTAGCGAGAGCGATGCGGTGGACGCCGCAAAAGTGCTTCTCGGGAAGAACAAGGACGACGTGGATGTCAGGAAACTCATACTGGCGGATACCGCATTAATGGTCCTTGATGATGCCAAACATTCGCCGGACATCACCGATCCCCTCCTCTTTTCCCTAGGAAACGGCAAACGCAACGTGCTCAATTTCATTGCTGACAACGGCTGGCCTCTTGATGACGCCAGTACAAGCGGCTGGAACGCGCTTACAACTTCCCTGTACTATAAGAAATTTGACGATGCGAAGATGCTCCTCTCAAAAGGCGCCGACATAAACTACAAGAACAAGTCGGGGGAAGCCCCCCTGCACCTGCTGGGCCGCATGGGCAGCCTGGAGGCAGTCACCTTCCTTGTTGAAAACAAAGCCGATCTGGAAAGCATCGTCCCCCCTCACAATACAACGCCTCTCCTGGCCACCATATATGGGAACAAGGAGGCCAGCGCGTTGTATCTCATCGACAATGGAGCCGGGCTGGATGCCGCCGATGTAGACGGAGACACGCCATTCCATAATGCATGCAACATGAGGCTTTTCTCAGTGGCGAAACATCTGGTTGAAAAGGGGGCAAATCCCGGCAAGGCAAACAAGAACGGCAGCACCCTCATCTTTTATGCGATAAATTTCAAACAGACTGAGATTGTTGCGCTGCTGATTGAAAAGGGCGCGGAGCTCTCAGTGAAAAACCAAAACGGCGATACTCCCCTCCATGCCGCGGCGATGCAGGACAACCCGGATGTAGTTTCCCTCCTGCTTGAGAAGGGCGCGGACAGGAACGCCGTCAACAACAACGGCAGGACACCGCTTGCGCTCGCCAAGGAAAAGAAGTTTGAATATAACATAAGACTCCTGTCTAAATAGGAATAGTCGGCTCATTATGGCAACTGAGAAATACAGCTTGTTCAAGAGACTGGAAGTGGAGCATCAGGCAAGGAACTGGCGCAGGCCCCTGCTCTGCTTTGCGCTCTGGCTTGTGCTTGGCTCCATAGCCGCAATCGCAATATCCTGTTTCGCACCTCAGTCGCAGTCCTTCAAACTCTGCCTGCAGGTGCTCTGCTCCACTTTTGCGGCGGGATTATTGAGCTTTGCACTAATGGCGTTTTTATCGCGGCAGGAAAAGCCGGCCACCGCGAAGCAGCTCGACAGCGAAACCAAGGCGAAGAACCGTCTCGAGGCGTCTCTGGAAATGCTCGACGGAGCAAATCCGCTGCGCGAAGCACAGGCCGAGGAGGCCTCTGGGTTCTATTCACGGCAGAGGGCGCCGATATGGCCTCTCCTGCTTGTCCTGCTGCTTGCGATCATAATCTTCCTGCTTGCGGGCCAGACGGCGCTGCTGGTCAAGCAGTATGGCGTTTCCAAAAAAGCCATCGCAAAGGAGCAGGAGGAAAAGAAGAAAGTGGAAGAGGAGAAGAAGCTCAAGGATAAAGCTCCGGATTTCGCGGAGATGGCGCTGAGTGCGCCGGAGTCCGAAATCCGGGCGAAGCCCATCGACGAAATCATCTGGGAGGGGAGCACCAACAGTTCATGCGGCTTCACCTCGATTTGCCTGGAGGCGTCGGTAAACGGCGCCAAGCCTGTCTCCCTGGCCATGGAGAACGCACCGCTGAAGAAGACAGGGGAAAGCCAGGTGACAGGTGAAATGCTTCTTGAAGAGCTGAAGGTTGTCCCCTTCGACGTAGTCAGCTACAACCTGCGCGGCACCGCACCGCTTGACGGCAGGCCGGACGTGGAGATCGTCAGCGTACCGCAGTTCATCGAGGTGCGCCCGTTCCGCGAGGAGGCGATAATCATGTCGGCACAGATGACCGGAGAAGGAGCCAAGCTGATGAAGATGCTGAACATGCTCTCGCATTTCCTCCGCATGCAGCTTGCCTTGAACAAGGCTGTGTTCGTAGCACGTGCATCGGGACTTCCAAGCGACAGCCCGGTGCTGCGCGAGCAAGTCGAGCTCATTGCCGGCGAACAGCAGGACCTCCGCAAGGAACTCGATAAATTCCTGACAGAGACTCCCGCCGAGGAGATAAGCGCCAACGCATTCGACTGCCTGAAACAGAGCCTTGCTGCGATGGACGAGGCTTGCCGACGCTTCGGAGTTACGCCCAAGCCGGCTTCAACCACAAAAGGAAAGGCCAACAGCCCATGAAAATCAAAATGACAGTTTTTTTCCTGCTTGCACTTCCACTGTTCTATATTCCTTCAGAGAGCATGGGGGCGGATCCGGAACTCAAACAGGCAGGTGAATCCCAGCAGCAGGCGATCAGCGGAATAGTCGCCGCGATGAAGGACGTGCAGAAGGCCATCATGGACATGAAGGGACAGGGCACCCCTCCCCCAAAGGAGGAGAAAAATCCATTCGACGACAAGCAGAAATATAAGAAACCCCCGATGCCGCCCGAGGAAAATCCCGAAAACCAGCTGGCCGCACTCAGCAAGAAGGAGACCGAACTTCTGAAACAGCTGGATGAAGCGGAGAAAGAATCAGGAGAAGGAGAAGATCAGCAGCAGTCGGATTCAGGCGGCCAGCAGCAAAAAGATGGCAAGGAAAATAAACCACAGCAGGGATCTGGACAGCAGAAGGAGTCCGGCAAAAAGCAGGAGTCTGGACAGGGACAGGGTTCCGGAGAACAGAAAGATTCCGGCAAGAAACAGGAATCTGCCCAGGGTTCTGGACAGCAGAAGGAATCTGGCAGCCAGTCGCAAAAAGATGAAAAGGAAAAGAAATCACAGCAGGGATCTGGACAGCCGAAGGAATCCGGGAAGAAGCAGGAGTCTGCACAGGGAACTGCTCAACAAAAAGATCCTGGCAAGCAACAGGCCGGACAGCAGGAGTCCGGGAACGAAAAGTCGGAAGGCGAGTCTGAAGGAGGAAAGCAGTCTTCGGGCAAGGAATCCGACCAGTCTTCCTCAAAGAAGGGAGGAGGCAAGCCCTCCATGAAAGATCTGGTTCAGCGTCAGGGGGAGATCTCACAGGGCATCCAGAAGCTGGCTAAGAATGAGGACCTCGCGCCGGAGGTAAAACAGGATCTCGACCAGGCTTTACAGTCGAGTGCCCAGGCCGAAAGCGCTTTGGACTCGAACAATGAACGCGAGGCCAAGGCGAAGGCGTCAAAGACCAAGGCGAACCTGCAGGAAGCCGCGAAAAAACTTCGGGAGAAGAGTGAAGAGGCCGCCGAACAATCCCTCGCCGACTCCCAGAAGGATCTCAACGAGACCAGCGCACAGCTTGAGGCGGGCAAGAATGAGAAGGCTGCTCAGAAGCTCAAGGAAGCCATGTCCCAGATTGAAAAGGAGGCCGCGCAGCAGCACAAGGCCGGCAGCCAGAAGACCGCTGAAAATCTTGCGGATCTCGCAGAGAAGATGAACAAGGATGCGCCCAAGGGCGAGGAGATGAAGGCTGGAGACCAGAAGAGCCGCGAGAAGGCCGAGGCAGGTATTGAGAAACTGCGCGAGGAGGTCGCCACTGCCCGTGAAAAGGGAAAGGACGAACGCGCAAAACTCACTGAAGCGGTTGAGAAACTGGAAAAGCTGGGTAAGGAATTTGAATTCGTCAAGAAGAACCCGGATGCGGCACGGGCGGAGGAGAAAAAGGCGATGATGTCCGATGCCGAACTTGCCATGCAAGATGCGGCGAAGGCAATCTCCGAGTCAAGCCGCGAGTCTTCTGAAGGCTCGGAACCCGGAACGGCCAAGGGCAAGAATCCGGGCGGCAATGTTCAGGCTGGCGGTGAAACCTCCCCGAAGAAGGCCGCGCAGAAACTCATGACACAGGTCGGATCCGTCTATAAAGAGCACGTCGAGGAGTCTCCGGACGCCAAGGATATCGACACCGTACTTTCAGGGATGCGGAGCATGCTGGAGCTTGCGCGCGGCGTGCTCAACGGACTGCAGAAGGAATTCCTGGTGCACAGCTTCGATCCGGAAGAGGTTCCTGAGGCCTATCGCGAGGATGTTTCAGAATATTTCAAGCGACTCTCGGAAGGCTCGAAGAAGGAACGGCCAAAATAAAAATGGCTCTTTCCCAGATCGAGCGGGTAACTCGATTAGAAAGACTGAATATCCAATATCCAACAAGGAATATCCAACCGATGAAGGGAAGAAAAGACGAACTCATCCAACAGTCAGAGAAAATTAAGTTTTCCTTAAAAAAATAACTAATTGAGCTCAATATTATTCAAAAGCACAGATGCGGCTAAAAAGAAGAATCCGATAATTTCCTTGGACATTGGACATTCCGTGTTGGATATTGGACATTCAATTATTTTATATTTTGTGTGTTTCCCCACTCAAAATGTAAACGAACCATAAAAATCACAGGCGTTTTCAATCATCGCTGTCGAAGCGCCTGTTCCTTTTGATTTCGGATCTCCTGTGCTTGGATTCCATGCGGATCCTTTTTGCGGACATTTTGATCCTTGTCTTTTTGCGGAATTTCGGTTTGATCGTGGCCGCCCTTATGAGCTCCACGAATCTGTTCATTGCCTCCTCTCGGTTCTGGAGCTGGGTCCTGTGGATGTCGGAGTTCACGGCAATGAAACCCTCATTGCTTATCCTGTTGCCGTAAAGCTGGAAAATCCTGTGCTTGACATCGCCTGGGACGGACGGGGAACTCCTGACATTGAACCTTATCTGGACGGCGGTGGAGACTTTGTTGACGTTCTGTCCGCCCGGGCCGGAAGCCCTGACAAACTTCTCCTCTATCTCGCACTCAGGTATGCGGATCCTGTCAGTTACGTAAATCATGTCATTTGAGCTTGTTATGCTTGTTTTATTTCTACCGTAAAATATAGTTTTCTTCATATAATGAAAGCTCATTTATGAAATTATCCATCCGGAGCAAACTTTTCATAGGCATCTGCACGCCGATCGCGGTCATCTACCTCTTCATCCTGTTCGTCGAATACAGGATAAGGAGCAATGAGGCGGCCGGTTCCATGCAGACATATTTGAAGGGAGTCACGGAAAGCGAGGCCGCGGAAATCGATGTACAGCTTTCATCCATCGCCCAGACCTGCCAGACGGCCGTAGAAATATTCGCTTACTACCATCCTGACACCCCCGAGGACACCACGGAGTACCTTCGCAAGTGCATCACAAGCAACAAGAACATCTACGGAATGGCGATCGCCTACGAACCTAATGCCGTCTTCAAGGACAAGAAATATTTCTCCCCCTATTTCTGCCGCGATGCGGCAAATGGAAAGCTGAAGTTCGTCGATTCAAGCCTGGAGAACTACAACTACACTGCCGACAAATGGTTCTCCCTGCCGAAGGAAAAGGGACATGCTGTCTGGACCGATCCTTACTTCGATGCGATATATGGAAAAGTCCTGATGTGCACCTACAGCGTCCCTATCTTCCGGGACGGTTCATTCATCGGAGTCCTGACAGCTGATATTTCCCTGGAGAAATTCGCCGATGATGTCGAGGAGCTCAAGATAATCGGCGGATATTGCACAATTGTGAGCAATACAGGCATGATCATTTCCCATCCTGAAAGATCATATATCATGAGCGAGACCGTCTTTTCACTTGCGAAAAAAAACAATAACAAGGATCTCATTGAGGTGGGAAGGAAAATGACAGCAGGCGAAAAGGGTTTCTTGAAGTTCAAGGACTTCAATACCGGCATGACGAAATGGATTGTCTTTTGCCCCATACAGTCTCCCGAGTGGTCGATCGCCGCCGTGATATCCGAGGACACCGTAATGTCTCCTATCTATGCACATATAAAAAGAAACCTGATCTTCTTCCTCTCCGGACTCGGGATAATCGTCGTCATCATCTTCATCATGTCATCAAGAATCACCCGTCCGATCGGAGTGCTCGCGGAGGCGGTCGACAGGCTTGGCAAAGGGGATCTTGAAGCAAAAGTCACCGGATTGAAGAACACCGACGAGATAGGAGTCCTGGCAAGAGCCTACAACAAGATGCTTGGAGATCTCAAGGAGAATGTCGAGTCCAGGATCAGGGAGGAGACGGCCAGGAAGTCGGTCGAGGCCGAACTTAATGTCGCAAGGGAGATACAGCTGTCGCTCCTTCCCCGCAAGTTCCCTCCGTTCCCGGACAGGAAGGAGTTCGAACTACATGCGCTCAACCTGCCGGCAAAATTCATGGCTGGAGACTTCTTCGATTTCTTCATGCTTGATGACAGCACGCTCGCGTTTGTGATCGCCGATGTATCAGGCAAAGGAGTCCCGGCTGCCATGTTCATGGCCGTCACGAGGACCATGCTGAGGAATATCTCCATCTCCCGGAAAAACCCTTCAGCCATAATAAAAAATGTCAATGATCTGATCGTGATGGACAACGACAAGCTGATGTTCGTAACCATATTCTACGGGCACTACAGTTTCCGCACCGGCGAACTCTGCTATGTCAACGCCGGGCACAATCCACCATACCTGATACGCAGGGACGGAAAGATGGAGGAGCTTGGACCTACCGGCCCTCTGGCGGCTGTCTTCCCTGAAGCCGGCTACACGGAGAGAACGGTCCGCCTTCAGCCCGATGACACGCTTGTATGCTTCACGGACGGCGTAACCGAGGCGTATTCGGACGAAGGCGAGCTTTTCGGAGAAGACAGATTTACAAAACTTCTTTCAGGGATTTATTCCGATGAAGTCGAAAAGGTTAATTCAAGGATATCGGACGAAGTGATGAAATACAGCGCCAATGACCTGAAGGATGATGTTACACTGCTGGTGTTGAGAAGAAAGACTGCGTGACCATAATCGTGGCTTTGCAATTACTTGAATTATGTCGCCATCCTGCGGAGGCTTTTCTAAATTATTAATTTCTAATTTACCCCACGCTTTCGCATGGGGCTAAAATATGCCAGCCACTGCGTGGCCTCCATAAAGGATCAATCTTCAAATTCGACTGAAGATGCAAAAACACAAGGTTTTTACTCTTAGCCCTCGAAGAGGGCGGTATATTGTAGCCACATTTTAAAACTTGTCTTCAACCTGTCTTCACCGTCATTTCCAGATGGTTCTTTCCGTTCCTGCGGCAGTATGACATGTTCTGGACCATCTTTCTCACAAGATGGATGCCGAGACCGCCGATTTCCCTTTCATGTATCGGCGCGTCTGTTTTCTTTTCCGGCACGGAAAGGGGATTGAATTCAACACCTCCGTCCTCGATGGAGATCTTCAGCTTTTTCTTTTCCACGGATATTCCCAGGGCTATGTCATGGTTGGCGAAGTCCTTGAATGCATATTTTATGACATTCGAAAGCATTTCCTCAAGAACAAGGTGGACCGTGAAGACGACATCCTCGGAGATTCCCTTGTTCTCCAGGAAAAGTTCCACCCCTTCAGAAATCCTCTGAAGTTCCTCCATGTCATTCTTGAAGATTATATTGAGTTTATTCATTGAACTGACAAGAACTGATCCATTCCGGCGATCTTGAAGACCTTTTTGATCTGAGGGGAGGCGTTTGCAACCTGGAATTTTCCAGGTCCCGTCTTTTTTGCGGCGGATATGCAGAGCCTGAGGAAGGCGGAGGATACGAAATCCACGCCAGTGAGATCGAATACGACTGGCTGTCCGGCCTTCTCAACCTGACCGGCCACCTCGTTTTCGATGCCCGAGCAGGCGGACGTGTCCATCCTGCCTTGAAAATTGAAAACCTTCTTCCCTTCTTTCTCTTCCATCTTATACATATTATTCTCTCCTGTTTAATTTTTTGCATGTGCAAAAAATTAGAAATTGCGGTTATAGATCTTTTCAATGGCCCCTGCATCCAGCGATTCGTCGAAATATAGCGACTTGTCGAATTTCTCGAGGCGCTGGTTCTCCCTGCGGCGCGCTATGCGCTGGATGTTCAGCAGGTGCTTTGCGGTGACATTGTCCGTCGTGATGTTCTTCCCTCCAGTTCCGCAACCGAGGGTCAATGACGGGCTGAGCATGTTGTAGATCCCGCCTACCGCGCCCTGGGAGGAAGGCGTGTTCACTACGATTCGTCCTGCATTCATCAGCGTCGAGAACTGCTTTATCTTTTCATCGTCGTTGGAGAACATGCTGGCGGTATGCCCTATTCCTCCATGGTAGTTCAGATCGATGCAGATGTTCACGGCATGTTCAAAATCGTCGGCGACGTAATACGCAAGCACAGGAGCCAATATCTCCGAGGAGATCGGGTATTCATTCCCCACGCCCTTGAGAGGGGCGATAAGGAGCTGGGTGTCAGGAGGAACATCAAGTCCGGCCTTCTTTGCGATGGTCATGGCGGGCTGGCCTACAATATCCGCGTTCATCAGCTTCTTCTCGCTGTCATAGACCGCCTTTTCAAGCAGTTTGACCTGCTCCGCCGTGAGGATGCAGGCCTTGCGCCTACGGAATTCCTCCTCGACCTTGGAGGCGACGCTCTTCTCGGCGACGATCGCCTGTTCGCTGGCGCAGATCGTACCGTTGTCGAAAAGCTTCGAGATGCAGATCTGCTCCACGGCAAACGGGATGTCGGCAGACTTCTCTATGAAGACCGGGACGTTGCCCGCCCCTACTCCGAGCGTCGGCGTTCCCGAGCTGTATGCACTTTTGACAAGGCCTGTTCCGCCGGTCGCGAGGATGAGAGAGAGGGACTTGTGGACCATCATCGCCTGGGTTGTTTCACGGCTGGTGTCCTCAACCCACTGGATGCAGTTTTCCGGGGCGTCCATCTTGAGAGCTGCCTCATAGCATATCTTCGCGGCTTCGCAGCTGCATTTGCGCGCCTTCTTCGAAGGGCTGATGATTATCGGGTTGCGCGTCTTCAGGGCTATCAGGATCTTGAAGAGAACCGTGGACGTGGGGTTGGTGACTGGAATTATCGCAAGGATCGGCCCCATGGGCTGTGCTATTTCAGTTATGCCGGTCACATGGTCCTCATGTATGATTCCGACTGTCTTGAGATCCTTGATATCCTCGTAGACGAACTGGGTGGCGACGACATTCTTGATCACCTTGTCCTGCCATTTCCCGAGCCCTGTCTCCTCCGCAGCCATTTTTGCGAGCATTATCCTGTTCTTGAATCCCGCCTCATAGACGGCCTTTACGATGGCGTCCGTCTGCTGCTGATCGAGCTGGCTGAAGACTGCCGCAGCGTTTTTTGCATTGGTGAAATACTCGTCAACCTTCTCGGTAAAAGTGTTTTTTTCTTCCATATGTTCCCCTCTTGTTTTGGATGTCCCCGGATTTGTTTATTTAATAAACAGTTGAATTGTGAAAGTTCCAAGCAATTTCCGGTTTTCAAGCGGAGAAAATTCCAAACATTCCCTCTATAGGCTGATTGCATTAATTTTCATCTGGATCTGTTTGTAGCTTGGAGCTTGAATATTGTTTGATTATTGGAATCTGGAACTTGGAATTTAGGTTCTTCCTCCCGATATCTTATCTATGGCCCTTATCCAGGAATCCTTTTCCTTCCCGAACTTTTCGCCTGAAAAGCGGTAGTCGAACTTCCTGATGAACTCCTTGAGCTCTGCATCAAGCTCCTTGAGCTTCACCGATTCGACTTCAAGGTAGGAGGATATTGTCTTCGAATTCCTCCATGTCCTGACAGCCATCGCCATGTGGTTCAGGCATAAACCCTGTGATTTCTCGTATGCTGCTTTCACCTCTGGCATGTCAAAGTTTCCGGAAAAGACTTCCAGATACCGTTTCTCGATCCCTCCCACATGTTCGCAGAATATGCATTTCCTGTCTGCAAGCAGCCTGTCAAGAGCTTTCCGGGTCTTCTTCGGATCCGAAGGGGATAAATGAATCTTGTGGAATGTCTCAACCAGATCCTGGTAGATGATCCCCTGTCCAAGACAGTTCTCGCTCTTCTGGAGCATCCAGGCATGGGCATGGCAGAATCCGAAATTCTTCCTGATCCTGAGGCGGGTGTCAACGTCCGTCACTGTCTCGTCGAGGAAATTGTAGAGGAATTTGTCGAGTCGCTCCTTCATGATAAAGCACAAGGGGCAGCCATTGGCATTGAAGGATTCGACAAGATTGAAATAATTCAGGTCTTCCATATACAGTTCCGGATTTCTTTCTTATAGTGGTTTCCACCGTATCCAGCAAATATCCGGAGAACCTATCTTCTGTGCATCGGGTTTTCAAATTTGAAGCCATTGGATTCCATGAATTCGGCAATTTGCTTGCAAGAGGCTTTTTCCGTACTAAGATATTACACCTAAATAAAGGAGCTTCGCCATGAAAATTACATTTTCATTGAAACTGCCGTTCATTTCCGTACTGGTCCTGCTCGCCATGTATTTCAATGGCTGCACCTCGGACAATTCCCAGGACTTGAAGTCATTCCGCGAGGATATCAAGAGGGAGGACAGGCTTACCAACGACATGATGGAGGCCGACCTCGATGACGAATTGAATCCCGTGGAACGCCGTGCCGTCCACTCGATATTCGAGAACAACGAGAGGTCGAAGGAAAGAATGGTCGATGACGTCTTCCAGGACGAGAAGAAGTAAAAATTTTCGTCTGGTCGAAATTCATTACCGCATAGGATGAAAATTTTTACAATTGGAGGTGCTTTTTATGATCAGGCTCTGCGTGCTAGGAACCGGCGGAATGGCAAATGCCCATGCCCGCGAATTCAAGAAGATCAAAGATGTGAAAATTGTCGCCTGCTGCGATATTCGCAGGGAGGCGGCTGCGAAATTCGCGGAAACCCACGGAATTCCTGCAGTATATGCCGATCTCGGAAAAATGCTCGACAAGGAAAAGCCCGACGCAGTAACGAATGTTACAATCGATGCGGCGCATTGCCTGACAAGCCTGGAAATCATCAAAAGGAAAATCCATGTCCTCTGCGAGAAGCCGCTGGCTACAAATGCCGGTGATGCCTGGAAGATGGTCGCTGCTGCAAAAAAGGCCCGCGTAATCAACATGGTCAACTTCTCCTACCGCGGTTCCTGTGCGCTGCAAAAGGTCTCGGAAATTGTCAGGAAGGGGACCATCGGCGAGATCAGGCATGTGGAGGCCAGCTACCTTCAATCATGGCTCTCAAGCGCCGACTGGGGAATATGGCATAAGAAACCGGGAATGCTGTGGCGCTGCTGCAAGAAGGCCGGAAGCAAGGGCGACCTCGGCGACATCGGCGTACATATCTTCGATTTCATGACCTTCGTCTGCGGTGACATCAGAAAACTCGACTGCAGGCTGAAGACTTTCGACAAGGGTATCGGTACCGACAAGATCAACGGCATGAAGCTCGATGCCAACGATTCCTTCTGCGCGCTCGTGGAATTCAAGAACGGCGCGATCGGCACCATCCATTCCTCCCGCTGGGCGACAGGCCACGCCAACAGCCTCCGTCTCCGAGTGTTCGGAACAGAAGGAGCTGTCTGCATAGATCTCGACAAGAGCTGGGGCGAATATGAAATCTGCGCAGGTGAAAAGGATAAAACGGCGTTCAAATGGAAGACTGTGAAGGCTCCTAAGACTCCGAACATCTACCAGCGGTTCATCAGGAGTATCAGGACCGGCAAAAACGATCTGCCGGATTTTGCGACAGCCGCAAAAGTGCAGGACTATCTCGACAGCTGTTTCAAATCTGACGATACCGGGAAGACGATTAAAATATAGCAGCCAGTCAGTGGCCAGTTGTCAGTGGTCAGTTGCAAGAAAAGAATGCAGAACAGGCAGAATTCTTGTGAAAGGAAAGTGGTACAGGCGTCTCGCCTGTAATTATGATATAATCCCAATTTCCTCAACTGACGACTAACTACTGGCAACTGTCTACTGTTTCCTCTGCGCCTTCATCTTCTCATAGGAGTTTTTCATTACAACCAGCTTGTCTTCCTTCTGCTGGAGCTCTTTTTTATCGGAGTCCAATGTCTCCTTTGTTTCCGCAGCCTCGTCAGTTATCTGCTTGATAGCTTCCTTTTTCCTGGCGGTCTGTCCGCCACCTGTGGTCAGGAATCCGCCGTTCCAGCAGAAGTTCCCTCCGGTAGAGGTCTGGTTCATTACGGCATTGTCGATCATCATCTGAGATGATTTGTTGAGCAGGCTGCTGTAGTTCTGCTCCAGTCTTGGAATCTCAGCCTTCAGATTGGCGATCCTGTTCTGGTACTGCTGGATTTCGATGCCCAGCTTATCGAACTCCATTTCCGCAGTCCTTTTCTGCTGCTCTTCAAAAGCCTTTGCCTGCTCCACCTTGCGGCTTGCCAGTTCCTTCGCGCGCTGTTCCTTAAAGCCTGCCACATCAGCCTGGTACTGCGCAGCCTTTTCAAGGCTGTAATTGTATTTTTTCTGGATGTCCTTCGGAAGGTCCGTGAAATTAACAAATATCACACCATTTTTATGCCCGATCTCAAGCCCGTCCGGCCTTTCCGACATCACAAATGCATTTTCAAGCACTCTTCCGTCCGGAAGAGTCACATTGCCGGCGGAAACCGCAAAGCATATGACCATCGCCATTGCCAGCAGGCTGTTACGTAAGTATCTCATATTTGAACCTTTCTTGTTTGATTATTTGATTTCATCCGGAATGTCGAACGCGGTGTCGGTAAGATCCTCGTTCCAGACAATCGACTTGACAGTCAGTTCTATGATCTTCCCTCCGACTTCTGAAATTATCTTCATAGGAAAATTGATCCCGTTGGTCTTCTCATAATTCAGGAAGTATCTAGTCACTTCTATTGGTTGTTTGTCAGGCCCGACATGGATTTCTTCAGTCTTGGCCACCAGATAAGTCTTCTTGTCGACATAGATGTTGATTGGCTCGAGGCCATAGGCCGACTTGGGTTTGCATATGAACTTGTAGCACGGCTGTTTTTTGACATTCTCTTCACCGGCAAGAGTGATTGATTCAAATATTTCCTTGGTCTTCTCTTTCGGCGAGAGGAACATGATCTGGAACTTCAGGTTGTCAAGCTCCTTGTCTTTTATCTCGCGCAATCCTTTCTTGGTGGAGAACTCCCATCCGACTTTTCCATCGCACCCCTTCATAAATATGGCGTCCTTGGATTCGGCCCTGATACGCATTTGATTGGGATATTTGATTTCCACGACCATGCTTCCTTCCTTGAGATCGGGCGTGTCAATCCTGGATGTAACAACCTGTGTAGTGATCTTGGCAGAGGCGCCATCTGGATCCATGGCCTTCCTCATCTTCGCAAGAATGCTGTCTACGTCCCCGTCCCCCATGGAAAGGCATCCTGTGATGAACAGAAGCCCCGACATGATTCCACCTAGTACGATTTGCCTCATCATAGTTCTCCCTCTATAGATTTAATTTACATGAATTATCTTTTTGGCTGGAAAAGAAAACAATTTACGCTTTTTAGGCCTAAAAGCAAGGACTGACGTTAAAACATTCGCACAGGCAAAGTCCGGAATTTCCAATAGACCTGTGGAAGAAAGAGCATAGGCAGATTATATTTGAGGGAACCTTTAGTTTTGGGTCTTAAACATTTAATTCCGGAGCTGCTGATCTATGAAGACAAACGCACAGGTTGCAATAATAATGGGAAGCAAGAGCGATCTCCCCAACCTCAAACGCGCCTTTGAAATACTCAGGGATTTCGGCGTGCCTTGCACCGCAAGGGTGATGTCCGCCCACCGGACGCCCCACGATGCTGCGAATTTCGCATCGGAAGCCGAGAAGAACGGAGTCAAGGTGATCATCTGCGCCGCCGGAATGGCCGCACACCTCGCCGGAGTCGTCGCCGCCCACACAACCCTGCCTGTCATAGGCATCCCGATGGCATGCGAGCCCTTCAACGGACTCGACGCCCTCCTCGCAATGGTACAGATGCCTCCCGGAATCCCTGTTGCCACGGTCACCGCCGGAAAATCCGGAGCCGACAACGCCGCTTTGCTCGCAGTAGCCATACTTGCGCTTTCAGACGCCTCCCTCGCCAGGAAGCTGAAAGATTTCCGCGTCAAACAGTCGGAGAAAGTCAAAGCCGCCGATGCAGAACTCCAGGAAACATTGAAGTCCGGCGGTATTCCACAATGAAAAGACTTTTCTCTTCCATAGTCTTTTTTCTTTCTCTTGCTGTTTCCGCCGCCGATGACGACAATCCGGCAGCAGACCAGGAAAATACCGACCAGCCCGCCGCCGTGGAAAAAACCGAACAGAAAAACGGTACTGACGAAATGCTTGGCAAGGCCACCCCGTTCCGCAAGGACGTACTCTTCAAGGTCAATGAGGCCATTTCTGAAATTGAAAAGAACTGTCCATCGGCAATAAATAAATTCTCTGCACAGGACCAGGAGAAGATCATCAAGTCCCTGATCTCCTCGATGAACTCCGGAATGGAATATCTCCCTGCGAACACCGCCGTCCCTGAAGATGTGAAAAAGAGAGCCAAGCCTCTGCCTTCAATAATAATCTCGGCGCAGAAGATCCTCTACCTCAGGCTGGACGAGTTCAACGCCGAAACATATGCAAAGCTCAAGGATGACTGCACCAACACCTCCAAGCTCGCAAACAAGCCCGTCGGACTTATAATCGACCTCCGGGACTGCCAAGGATTCGACTATGAAAGCTGTCTTAAATCAGTCGCCCTGTTCTGCGCACCCGAGAAACTTCCAAAGACTGAAAATCTCGAACTGCCTATCCGGATCCTGAACATCCCGGTGATGGTGCTTGTCGGGAACAAGACAAAGGGTGACGGGGAAATCTTCACGAGGCTGATGCTGGAGAACGGCCAGTGCCTCGTATCCGGAGGCGGAACAGCGGGTTCGCCTTTCAAGAAAGTGAAAGTCGTGCTGAAATCCGGAAACATACTTCTCATCCCGGCCGTACCGGAATGTCTTTCAAGCATCCCCACCTCGCAGCTGATTCCCGCCTTGAACGTTGTGCCATATCCCCAGGTGGAATATGAAAAGCTTTCCGCAACTGCCGGAAGCGAAGATACCGACAAATGCCTTCTAAGGGCGATTGACCTCCTTATCAGTCTTGAAGCTCTTCACAGGGAACAGAAGAAACGTTCCAATGAAACTCCTAAAAAGTCAAAATAGCGCTGACCAGTCCCTGATAATCGGCGAATGCGCCGAATTGCTATCCGGCAAAGGGGTTGTCCTGCTCCTCCCGACTGAAACCGTCTACGGCTTCATGTGCCGCTGGGACGATTCAAAGGCTCGCGACAAGATTTTCCAGATGAAGAAAAGAAATTCCGACAAGCCGTTCCAAATGCTCGTATCTTCAATTGCACAAGCTGAAAAGGAAGGACTTGTCTTTGAGGGCGAATCCCGGAAAATAGCTGAAAAGTTCTTCCCCGGCGCAATGACGCTGGTGGTTAAAAACAAAAATGGAGGGACAACCGGACTCCGCATCCCCGACCATCCTCTTATATTGAAACTGATTGAAAAGATAAACGCCCCCCTCGCCGCGACAAGCGCAAACATTTCCGGGGAGTCTGCGGCGCTGACGCTTGAAGACGCACTGAAAAATCTAGAAATCCTCCCGGACGTCGCGGTCGACGGCGGAAAAATAGAAGCAGGTATCGCGTCGACTGTCGTCGATGCCACATCAAGCCCGTTCAAGATTTTGCGTGAAGGCCCGATAAGCGAAGAAGGAATCAGAAAGGCAATAAGATAGGATTTTTCACCACGAAGGTCACGAAGAATAACTGCTACTATGGAGATGTACAATGAAGCGGGCTCTTCTTTTCTTTTTCCTTCTAATGCCAATTACATTTCCTGCTGATCTAAAAACTGCTCCAGATGTAAAAGCCGTTGAGCAGGAACAGAAGCCCCCTCCACATCTAGAAACGGAAGCCAAGCCGACAGGGTCTGAAAAACTCAAAGAAGTTCCTGATAAAACTAAAAAGAAAATAGAATTAATAAACAAGAAACTGGACTCAATTGTTTTCGACCTTGTAGATCTCGAAAATGTCACACCCTTTACGGCAGTAGATTATTTTCATTCCAAGAGCTTTGGTTTTGATCCGGTAAAAACAGGAATTAATATCATGTTGCTCAATGATTTCAGTAAACCTGGCACAGTCACACCTGTAATTACCATCAGAGAAAAAAATATCTCCGTTGGCAGCCTACTGAAGAAGTTATGTGATCAAGCGTCACTGAATATGAAAATTGAACCTTATTCTGTTGTTATAGGTCGCAACATCCCTGTATATGACATGGCTATGAGTCCCCTTTCTAAAGGTAAATGCTCAAAAATAATAATCGATGAAATTAACTTGAGAGGGGCAAAGATAAAAGACATAGTAGTTCATCTAACCGAAAGAAGCATAGAGCATGATGAAGACGAAGAGAATAAAGGTTTGAATGTATTTGTTGATGAAAAAATAGAAGTTCCGGGAGTATCATTGACTCTTGACGATATCCCTATCGGAGAAGTTATCAGGTATATATGCATTCTTCTTGATTTGAAATATGAAGTAAAAGAAAATACCGTCATATTATACAAGGATAAAAAAACTCAGCCGTGATATATTACTGTAATTAAATAAAAGTTGAACGAATTTAAACATCATGAAAATCCTGTTATCCTGTCAAAATATCCGAGCATTTAAATAAACATGCAGAACATAATAATTGACAAGCCGTACAAGTTCGTTCCGCCGAAGCATTACAGTTTCTGGGCGCGGATGATGATGCCGTTCCTGACGGGAATCGTAAAGAGGGATCATGGGATAGAATCCTCCGAGTTCATCGGTCTTGAAAAGCTCAAGGCTTCGCTGGAAACCGGACACGGCATCATCCTTACCCCGAACCACTGCCGTCCATGTGATCCAATCGTTGTCGGGCTCATGGCAAGTTCATTCTCGCAGCCTTTGTACATAATGGCGAGCTGGCACCTTTTCATGCAAAGCACGTTCATGCGAAGGCTTCTCACCCGGATGGGCGCCTTCAGCATGTACAGGGAAGGACTCGACCGTGAAGCGATAAAATGCGCAGTGCAAATCCTCACTGAAGCAAAGCGTCCGCTGGTTATATTCCCAGAAGGCGTGGTGTCACGGACGAATGACAGGCTCAACCATCTCATGGAAGGAACAGTATTCATAGCCCGCAACGCCGCAAAGCAGAGGGCGGCACTTCCAAAGCCCGGCAAGGTTGTCATCCATCCAGTCGCTATCAGATATCTCTTCAGGGGCGACATCGAGAAGGCACTGAAGCCAGTCCTTGAGGATATCGAACGGCGTCTTTCCTGGAGGCCACAGAACGATCTGCCCATCAAGGAAAGGATATTCAAGGTCGGCGACGTCCTCCTTTCACTCAAGGAGATCGAATATTTCGACAAGCCACAGCCGGGGGGCATCGGAGAACGCACGAAAAGGCTTATAGACCAGATTCTCGATCCGATTGAAAAGGAATGGATTACCGGGAAGAAGGAGGAGGTTGTCACAGCAAGAGTCAAGGCATTGAGGGCCGTGATACTTCCGGAAATGATCTCCGGCGAGATCGACGAGAACGAACGCGCGCGCCGCTGGCGCCAGCTTGCCGACCTGTATCTCGCGCAGCAGCTGTACTTCTATCCTCCCGACTATTTCAGCGAACCGCCGACTGCAGAACAGATGCTTGAGACTGTCGAACGTTTCGAGGAGGATCTCACGGATGTCGCCAGAATCTACAGGCCTATCCATGTTGTCATCCAGGTAGGCGATGCAATTGAAGTCAGTCCGGTCAGGGATCGCAGCGCGGAAACGGATCCGGTGATGGCGAAGCTGCGCACGGACTTGGAAAGGATGCTGGAGGAGACGAAGAAAAGAGATAAGAAAGAATCTTAACGCAGAGGCGCAAAGTCGCAAAGAATGAATTTATTTACCACGGAGAACTCAGAGTGAATCTTCTCCGTGATCTCGAATAAGATGAGCTGATTTCAAAAACACAATAAAACGGTTGTTGCGGAAATATGCCCGTTGGAGTCCAAACTTTAGTTTGTCTTGGCATTTCCCGACACCCGTTGGGGCCGGGATCTTCGACAACAGGTTACGCAAGCTGAAGCTTGTACTCCAACGAAAGCAATCAGCTCAATAGAGGCAATTTTGAAATTGCCTCAAGATAATAAATGATTTATTTTTTAGTTTTTTGCGTTCACAGAGCAAAACTATTTTCTTTTGTCAAAATATTTAGCTAATCTCTGTGCCCTCTGTGGTTGAAAGAAAGAATTATAATGTCTAATAAAACACGTGGAAAAATTATTGTAAACCTGATTCTCCTACTGCTTCTCCTCGGGGGCATCGGCGTCTGCTTTTATTTCCTCAAATATGCCGGGGATATCTCACCGGCAAAAAGATACGGACTGCGGATTGGAATAGTCGTGCTTGCACTCATCGCGTGGTTCAGGAGCCAGTCGATGATTTCCGGCAGGGAATGCAAGTCGGGCCTGATCGCGGACCTGATCCATGACGTCTCAGCCGGCGCCAATGCATATCTCAAGGCTCATCCGAAAGCCGCGAACGCCCTTCTGATCACAAGTTCCATGTTCATCGACATGTTCGGGATATTCCTGATCCTGGCGAGCGTCTTCGGTCCGAGCATGAGGCCGTTCGTCGCTCTTCTGATACTTTTCATGATGCGGCAGATCTGCCAGGCCTTGTGCGCCCTCCCGATCCCTCCCGAAATGATCTGGCGGAGCCCGGGCGTGCCATCGCTGCTTGTCACTTATGGCGTAGCGAACGACTTCTTTTTTTCCGGACACACGTCGATTGCTATGCTTGGCGCAATTGAAGTCTTTCGAATGTGTCCTCTATGGCTTGGAATAATTGCGGCAGTTGTGGCCGTCTTTGAAATGGTAACGGTACTGATCCTGAGGGCACATTACACGATGGACGTGTTCACTGCGGTAGTCGCGGCGTTCTGCGCGACATGGCTGGCTGGTTTGCTCTGCGCGGTATTGTAGTGTAATTCCAAATCTAAAACGCCTGCAGGCCAAGTATATGTCGCCACCCTGCGGGGACTTATTATTAATTTCTATCCCGTTTTCCCCACGCTCACGCCTGGGGCTACAGGATGCCGCCCTCTGCGAGGGCTAAGATTAAAAACATTGTGCCCTTGCATCTTCTGTGAATTTGAAGATTGAGCCTATTTTTTAGGCCACGCAGTGGCTGGAATATTTTAGCCCCATGCGTAAGCGTGGGGAAGATTAGAAATGAAAAATTTAAAAAGTCCCCGCAGGGTGGCGACATATGTTTATCAAGGTGCTAAAATTCCGCTTCGGAATTTTATTTTATTTCTTTTTCGGGATGTACAGGGTCTGGCCGACGCGGAGATTGGTATCCTTCATCCTGTTCGCAGTCATGATATCCTGCACGGAGACATTATATGCTTTGGCGATAGCACCGAGAGTATGGCCTGATTCGACCTTGTGCACTAGGAACTCGCCGGCCCCGACGGGTCCGCCGCTGGAGGAAGCCGATGCTGCGGAAGCCCTGCTGACTTCCTTTGATATCTGTTCGATCATCTTGTTGATCGTGATCTGGCGTTCCTTGCTTTCGTTGGCGATCTGCTGCTGGAGGACCGCTATGTTCTTCTCGAGATTGGCGTTTTTCTGTTCGAGGGCGGCGATCTTCTGGTTGAGGTCGTTGACGACCCTGATGATCTCGCCGTTCGTATTCTGGAGGTTGACCACGGTGGCGGAGAGCTGGTCGGTCTGCACCCTAGCCGCGTCATACTGCTGCCTCTGGTACTGCGAACTCCTGCCGCCGCTAAGTTCCTCGCATCCGCAGAGCATCAACGAGAGCCCCGTCGCCGTCAATAGAGAAAAAATAATCTGTCTTTTCATTTTATGGCCCCATGTTATTTTATATTTCTGCATATTATATTATTATTAGAGCTAATTACAAAATATTTATCAATCTATGAACGACTTAAAATTCAGAGAAGCCGTAAACCAGATCGTCAAGGAAGACCCGAGGTATTCCCCGGAAGCCTATGAATTCATAAGCAAGGCGGTAGTCTTCACGATGCTCAATCTCGGCAGGGACAAGTCAGCCAACCACCACGTCACCGGCAGGGAACTGCTCGAAGGATTCAGGCAGTACGCCATCCAGGAGTTCGGTCCGATGGCCGGCGAGATCCTGAAGAGCTGGGGGCTGACGGACAGTACCGCCGTAGGAAATGTCGTGTTCAACCTGGTCAACAGGCAGCTTCTGGGAAAGAGCGACAATGACACCATGTCTGATTTCAAGAACGGTTTCGACTTTGAAAAGGCTTTTTCTGAGCCTTTCAAGACTGACAATTCAAAAAACATCACCCCACCTGTTATTGTTTAGCATGACAATCGCAACATCATCAATCGCCGCGGACAAGCCTGAAATCAAGGGCATAAAATCGGAGACGCTTGCCAACGGCATGAAGATTTTCGTCTACGAGAACCATGAGGCTCCGACGGTCAATCTCCAGGTATGGGTCAAGACCGGCAGCATCCACGAGGGCGAATATCTCGGATGCGGCATGTCGCATTTCCTCGAGCACATGATGTTCCAGGGCTCGTCGAAGTATCCCCACGACTCAATCGTTGAGACAGTGAACCGCCACGGCGGCGACATGAACGCCTACACCTCCCTCGGCAACACGGTCTATTACATCGACATCCTTTCCGACGCCTCGGAAAAGGCCATAGACATCCTCTGCGACGTGATCAGCACACCTAACTTTCCGGAGGAATCTTTTGCAAACGAGAAGGAAGTGATACTCCGCGAACGCGCCATGAGCTCCGACAGCCCTGAAAGATGCCTGAGCGAAAGGCTGTGGCTGGACATGTTCCTCAACCATCCGATGCGCCATCCAATCATCGGCTACCAGGACAAGATAAAGACCGTGGACAAGGCAATGATGGTGGATTATTACAAGAAACGTTATTCTCCTGAAAGGACTTTCTTCGTGATATCCGGCGACATCGACGCGGAAAAGGCGTTCCTCCTGATAAAGGACAAGCTGTCAGGCTGGTCCCGCGGCCAGCTCTCCGATCCGCCCCTCCAGTCAGAACCTGAACAGGTCTGCGTCCGGAAATCCCTCTATCATTTCGAGGATCCTCTTGCGAGAATCGCAATCGGTTTCCATATACCTGATGCGTCGCACGAGGATGTCCCTGCCCTAGACGTCCTTGCCGCAATCCTCGGTTCCGACAAGAGTTCCAGGCTGATAAGCCGGATACAGGATGAAAAAAGGCTGGCGATAAACATCGATGCCTTTTGCTACACCCCCTACTTCTCCGGTATTTTCGGAATCAGCGCGACTACGCCTCCAGAGAAGATCGAGGATCTCAAATCTGCGATATTCGCAGAAATCAAGAAGCTCTCGACCGATGACAGGGTCAGGAAGGAAGAACTCGACAGGATCGCCAACCAGATAAGCACCTCCTACTGCAGGACAATGCGTTCGAACGGCAACATATCCAGGCTCATCGGCAACGCGGTGATGACCTACGGTTCGACAGAGTATATCAACAAGTATATCGACCATATTTCCGTCCTCACTCCCGAAGACCTGATCAGGGTCGCGGGAAAATATCTTACGGAGAAGAACTGCACCGTCGTCGAACAGCTTCCCAACGACAAAAAGGCAGACACAGTTTCAAAGGATCAGCCCTCCACCTCCACGGAAACCGCTGAGCTTGTCAAACTCAAGTCCGGACAGAAGATCATAACTTACAAGGACACGAAGCTTCCCCTTGTGGACATCTGCATTATATTCCCAGGCGGGACGATCAGGGAGGACATCAATAATGCCGGAATTACACGCATAATGGCCCAGCTGCTTACCGCCGGCACAAAGTCCTACAGTGAAAAGGAGCTTGCGCGTCTCATTGACGACAATGCCATAGAACTCGGTATAAGCGGCGGGAACAATTCACTCGCCATCTCCCTCAACTGCCACAAGAAAAGCCTGAAGCCAGCCATGCAGGCCCTGAAGTCGATCCTCTCCGAGCCGGTTTTTCCGGAAGAACAGTTTGAACGGGAAAAGGAGAACACTATAAAAATGCTCGCCAGCAGGAAACTCGCACCGCAGAACGCCGCCGAGGACAAGACCTGCGAACTACTCTACGGCAAGCATCCATATTCCCATAATGCCGCAGGCCTCGAGGAGAGCGTAAAGAACCTGACCGTCGGACAGGTCAGGGATTTTTATTTCAAGAAATGCCTCATCCCGGGAAAGGCTGTCATCGGTGTTGCCGGAGATTTCGACAAGAAAGAGATCCTGAAGGAGATCAACGGCATCATCGAAAGCATCAAATGGAACTCTGATGGCACCGACGATATCCCTGCAAAACCGATATTCCCCTCCAAAAGACTCCGCGAGGAAGTGAAAGTCCCGAGGGAGCAGGCCGTGGTTCTTCTGAGCTTCCCCATCTGTGACAACTCGAACGAAGATCGCTTCGCCCTCAATGTCCTTTCAAAGATCCTGAACGGCCAGTCATCAAGGCTCTTCAAGTCCGTCAGGGAGGAATCAGGCCTCGCATATTATACCGGCATCTCGACATTCCTCGGCATCCACGAAGGCTTCATGTCATTCTACGCCGGCACGCGTCCGGATGCGGTTGAAAAGGTGATCTCGTTGCTCGACAAGGAACGCGTCCTTCTCCTGAAGAACAAATCCGTCACAAAGGACGAGTTTGAATCGGCGAAGGCCAGGATCCGGGAGGATCTCGCGGAACAGAAACTCGACAAGCACAGCCTGATATTCAACAGCGTGCTCGACGAATACTACGGCAACGGCTACATGGCGCCATGGACGAACGAGAAGAAAATCATGGCTCTGTCCCTGGACCAGCTAAATGCAGTGGTCAGGAAATACTTCGAAACCGACGCCTTCGTGACCGTGGTATCAGGACCGCAGTGAGAAGAAGAATAGGTAGGAGCAGGTGTCGGGTGTCAGGTGTCGGGTAAGAACAATTTGAAGTTTTCTTTCTGAAACCTGCATTGCCCTTTGATTCAATAATTGCTTGTAGTTAAGCCATTATTGGCTGTGGTTTACAAAGCCAAAGAAACACGCAAGAATGCGTTAACTACAAACAGGAAAAATCTTCAAGAACATGCCTTACGGTATTAACTACAAACGAATTGCATGTCCAATTGAGAATCTGTTCGTAGCATGTCCTCCGTAGCTTTTTAGCGAAGGAGGATCAAGCCCGTAAGGGCTGTGTAATCTGCCGGCTTGACCGGCAGGAACAGGAGATCGCTCAGGCTAACACAAGAGAATCCATTCACTTCTATTTCAGCAGAATAATGATTTATGGTATGGTTTATGGTACTTCCATTACCAAGTCGCCATCAAATTCAAACACGTCAGACTCTGTGTATTTCTTCTTTAGCGCACTTGCTTCCACATCGTTAAATTTTGAAGAAAAGCTAATAACAGGAATTAAAATTTCAATATGTATATTAGAATCTAAATTGTATTTGACGATTTTCATCAGGGTAAATTTTGAATTTCTTGGCACAACTCCAACGATTTCTATATTATTGATTTTGTCACCAATTCTGTTTTTATCCAATTCTTGAGGTAATCCATTTACTCCGCAAAGACGAATAGTTGGCTCAGTACATCCAGTAAGACTTACAAAATAACAATCTTTGAGCACAACATAATGTTTCCCAATTAACTCTTTATATGGTGCTTGATCACTTACATCTGTATATGTTAATGATGTTCGACAGCCAGCCATTAGCATAATTATGATGGCACTAAAAAGAAAGAATGCATTCATTTTTTTCATGAATAATCACCAATTCTAGATCTACACATCAGATTTTCTCCAGCGGCTTGATGTATCTCTCCTCGAGGGAATGGAGTTCCTTCTGCCAGGCTGAGAGGCGGAAGATCTTCGCGTGGATGCACTGTTTCCCGCCGAATTCGCATGTGCCGTCGATGTGCGTCCCTCCGCACGGCCCGTTGGCGAGGCCTTTCGGGCAGGTTTCCGGACATACGAACTGTGTGAACGGAATACGGCATGTGGAACACCTCCTGCATCCGACGAATATTTTCTTTGCAAGAAGATGTTCATTGGCCGCGTGCCGGTGCACCTTGGAGAAGAAAAGCCTGCATAGGCTGTAATGGAGCTTCTCGAATTTACCGCCCACAGGAAGATCCGCGCTCTTCATTGTTGCAAGCTCTGGATAGGCGCGGGTGAAAAGATTGTTGAACATGTAGAACCGGTACGGATACGGCGTCATGTCGGCGCGTGAAAGATAGTTGAGATATCCGTCACGCCATTCCTCGAACGATTTGAACTCGTTCATCGCCTCGGCGACCTTGCTGCAGGCCGTAGCGATATGTTCCTGCCTCTCGATTCCCGAGATCTGTATTCCGCTATATCCAAGGAATTTTGCGCCGGCCGCGTATATCTGCAGCCTCCTCCACTGCGCCGAGGCGAACTGCGCATATCCGTACTTCGCCTCGTTAAGGAGTATCTTCCTGAGTTCGGCGGAAATGATCATGCCCGGCTTCTTCCCGGAGAAGATCTCCTCGTAAAGCTCGATCGTGAGAAGCGAGAACCTGGCGATCGACGGGAAATGCAGTTCTCTCATCTCCAGATACCATCGCAGTTCCTGCAGCTTCATCATGTCCCACCCGCTCTGGGTGACAATGAATTCCGCGCCCTGTTTCATCTTCTTGACCATCTTGTAGTACTGCGGAAAAATATCCGACGGCGTATATTTGAACGGATTCATCGTGCATCCGGCAAAATGGAATCCATCTTCATCGACTGATTTCAGCATGTTCAGAATACAGACGCTGTCAACGAAATTCAGCTTGTGCCTCCGCTTATAGCCTTCCGGGAAATATCCGTCGCCGGTGACAGGTACAAGATTCTGGAAGCCCGACGACCTGCAGCGCGCTATAGTGTCGGAAACGTCCTTGATGGTTGCATTCCTTCCGCTGAGATAGAGGACATGACGGTCCCTTCCCTCCTTTGAAAGTTCGTTTGCGAAATCCGCAACGTTCCAGGTGTTCCAGCCGGCGGTCTTGTCGGTTATGGCAAGCCCGGTGCCGATGATGTCATATTTCCCGAGTGAGGATTCGACGGCCTTCAGGCGATTTGCGGCGATCGCGAAGTCCTCCTTCTTTTCGGGAGTAATGGCCTCGATGAGCACGTAGAAGGACCCCTTGTTGAGCCTCTCCCTGAAGACATTCTCCCTCTTCTGCTTCTGGAAGTCTATTTCCATCTGTATTGTAGATTTTGATTCAGACATATTTCATTTTAATTTTCCTTTGAGGCATGAACTATGCCTCAAAGGAAAATTTACATCAACAAATAATAGATTGCGAGTTTTTTTCAATAATGCCTTTGTGTCTTTGCGCCTCTGTGCGAGAAGGAAGCTTATCTTGCCAGCTTCGGGCTGTTCATCAGGATCTCCAGCAGGACAGGAAGCGTCGTCGGCCTGTCGGGCAGCGATTCGAGCTCGTCGATCCCTTCAATGAGATTTTTCACTCCGTTCGGGATGTAATCGAGATATTTGCTCTTTCCCTTGACCAGGGAAAGGAAAGTAAATGCTCCCAGCGCCTGCATGTTCCTCTGAAGCCCTGCTATCACCGCATGCTTCCTGAACTGTTCTTCAGAAAACGTAAGCTCTTTAACTCCTGTCTCCTGTGTTCTCCTATAATAATATTCCTGCATCTCCCTCCTGAGAGGTGCAGGAATATCAACATAACCGTCCTTGAGCAAGGACATAAGATCGTATGCCACTGGACCGAATCTCGCCCCCTGGAAATCGACTATGCGCACCTTGTCATCCTTGATCATGATGTTCTGCGACTGGAAATCGCGGTGTACCAGGACCTGCGGCTGTTTCAACGCCTCCTGAGCGATCAGGTCGAAGCGCGGCTGGAGGCCTGAACATTTCTCCTCCGGAACACCAAGGTATCTCTTCAGGAAATTCTCCGTGAAATATTCCGTCTCCCAACGGAGCCCCGGATAGTCGAAAGCCCTGTCAATCTCCTTCCGGCACTCATCACCAAGCTCACAGGTCCTCTTCTGGAAATCAACGAGCCAATCTATGACCGTCCGGTAGACTTCACCTTTGTTTTTCTTCTTCAGCAGTTTATATACGGTGTCATCGCCGAGATCCTCGATTAGAACCGCAAGCTGCGCCTTGTCATGGCCAAATATCTCCGGAGTTCCGAGTCCGTTCCTGAAAAGATAAGTTCCGGCCTTTATGAACCTGTCAAAATCCTGGTCCTCAGGATAAGAGACCATGACCACCTTGGAGGAATCAGGATAGCTGAGCCTGTAGAATTTCCTGTTGGACCCCTGCTCCGCAAGCGGATAAACCCTGATCGGGGACGCAGCCGGAGTCTGCGGCTTCTGTTTCACCGGAGATGAAATCAGGGAGAAATATTTTGCCACGGTCCCGATGTCGTTCCAGAGGATTTTCTCGGGCAGATACGCGCCGACCGATCCCGGTTTCTCCCTGAGCGCATCGAGGATCGCAGTTATTATCGAACAGTTCACCGGCTTCTCAGGCAGATATTTGAAGATGTCCCTGGAGAAGACTGCAATTCCGGAATATGTAAGAAGTCTAGCTGAAGGGGAAGTCTTCCCTATTTTCCCGAGGATGTCGATCACTGTCCCGGATGTCCTTGAATCGGGATGCATCAGAACCCTGTTCTCCGGACCGTTCAGAAGCACCATTGTCACCATCTTTCCGGAGGTCATGTGGAAATCGACGAGCTTACCGATGTCGAGATCCGAAAGAATGTCACCATTGTAGAGGACGAAGCAGTCCGTCTCCGACAGAAGATCTTTCGCATTGACCAGAGGTCCTCCGGTGCCGAGGATCTCCGTCTCATGGTAGAGGGTGGCATAGCTGGCGTACTGGGAGTTCTTCACAAACGATTCCATGCGTTCCGCCAGATGGTGCGTGTTGACTGCGAGTTTCGCAATACCGGCGGACTTCATCTTCTGGATTATTGTTTCGAGCAGAGGCGTACCGTTGACAGGCAGGAGAGGCTTTGGGATGAAATCGGTGACCGGCCGCAGGCGCGTCCCTATGCCGGCCGCCAAAATAATTCCATTGACTTTGAAATTTTCTTTTTCTCCGTTCATAAAAACTTCCCTTGGAACAAGAACAGCTCTTACGAGCTTAACTACCAACGAATTCGAATTTGTTCGTAGCCTGTCCTCCGTAGCTATTTTAGCGAAGGAGGATTAATGCCGTAAGGCATGTTCTCAAATATCTTTGAATTAGACTCGAAACTCTTATATATTCCAAATTAATGTCTTATTCCGCCTAAAATACATTAAAAGAACGCCGGGACAATATGAATATGCCCTTATGGGTGAAGATTTATGTGACTATATATCTGCTCTTCGTGATCTCGAACATGGGGTATCTGCTTTACGTCCGCAGCAAGCTTTGGATAATCACCTATGATTTCTTCAGCGGGCTTTTCATGGCGTTCCTGATGACTGCATACTGGAACGCGAAAATCACTCCGGCGATAGGCCTTGCACATGTACCTCTCTATGTTGCCGTCATAGCGATGGAGTTCTATCTGACGATCTGGGGGAACCTCGATGACATGGGGGTCAAGCTTCCCGAGATAGGTGAAGAGGATGCGGATATCGCAAAGACGGTGTCAATACTTTTCAGCGCTCCTGCCTATCTCTGCGGCGGACTCCTCTGTTTCGACGTGGTGATGAAGGCGGTGAAGTAGGGAAAAGGTGGTCAGTGGCCAGGTGTCAGGTGTCAGGTGTCAGGTGTCAGGTGTCAGGTGTCAGGTGTCAGGTGTCAGGTGTCAGGTGTTAAGTGTTAAGTAAAGCTTTTCTGAAAATATTGTCTATTGCTTAAAACTTAACACCTGAAACTTAAAGGCATCTCAAAAGATAATCTAATAAGCGCATGAAGGGATATATGAAAGTTAAAAATATTTTGAACGTATGGGGAGCTGGACAGCTCCTCGCTTTTTCGGGAGTCGACGGCAAGACCGACTACAATGATGGACTCCTGATGAGAACGTCGGCAGGTTCATCCGGACTTGATATAAAATTGCCCGGTGCAGGGAAAATAAAATTCACAGGAAAGCCTTCCGACATTGTCCTCGCCGGAGATTTCTTCATCTTCAATTCTGGGAAAGTGAAAGGAGCCTTCATCGATGCACACCACTTCCTGATTGAAGGCGACTGCACGATAGATCATACGGACAATAGCACGATCAGCTTGAGGATAGGCAATAAGGCTCTCCTCGGAACAAATAAGTTCTTCAATCCCGCGCTGATAGGCAAGGACATTGACAGCCTGATATCAGCGCGAGCAAAATGGATCAGAAGTATTTCAATCCCTAAGGAAATATCTGGCAAGAGAAAAAGAACTCTCTTCAAGGCTTTTTCGCAGATGAAGACGCAGGTCTACAGTCCGGAAGGAGTCATCAGGCACTACTGGACTACACCCGACCGCTGGCCGCACAGGCAGATGTGGCTCTGGGACAGTGTATTCCACGCCATCGGATTCCGTCATTTTGACATAAGGCTCGCACGTGAGGCGATACTCGCCATTTTCGATACTCAGAAAAAGGATGGGATGATATGCCATATGATGAATCCGTCTTCATCCTCCAACGTTACCCAGCCGCCGGTAATCGCACTCGGAGTGAAGCTTCTAAATGATTCACATCCATCGCCCAAGTGGATAAAATCCCTTTATCCGAAGTTGAAGAAGTATATCGAATGGGATCTGGCGAACCGCGATACCGACGGAGCCGGCCTCTGCGAATGGTTCATCGAGGGCAATGTGAACTGCAGGTGTGGTGAAAGTGGAATGGACAATTCTTCGCGCTTCGACTGCGCAGCGCCGCTCGACGCCACCGACTTCAACGCGTATCTCGCCATGGAGTGCGAGATCCTTGCGGAATTCGCAAAAATCTGTGGTAAAGGAAAAGATGTCGGGCTCTGGAAGAAAAGGCATGCCAATATCTGCAGGCTTATCAATGAGCGGCTCTGGTCCGAAAAGAAGGGATTCTATTTTGATTATAATCTGAATGACAAGAAGCTGTCGGACATCTACGCGGTGTCAGGATTCATGCCTTTGATCTGTGGTGCGGCTTCGAAACAGCAGGCGGAGAAGCTTGTGGCGCACATGAGGAATCCCAGGACATTTGGAACTCCGTTCAGAATCCCGAGCGTCGCGAAATGCAACGGAAAGGAATATTCGAAGGACATGTGGCGCGGTCCGACATGGATCTCCACGAACTGGCTTATAATCCTCGGCCTGAAAAGATACGGTTACATTGCCGAAGCAAAACGGCTCGCGGACGAGACGATGAAGGAAATCGAGGATCAATATATGAAGTATGGAACATTCTTCGAGTTCTATGACGACCGCAAGAAAGTCGATCCGCCGAAGCTCCTCCGCAAAGGGCAGAACGCCCCGGAGAAAAGCCCCTATCACCAGGTGATAATGGACTACGGCTGGACCGCCACGCTGTATGTCGATCTTGCTTTCAAAGGACTGCTGGGTTCGAAATAAAGTTTTTCTGACTTAATCAAGAGATAATTTCCAATTATCCCGGAGGAAATTGCTAATGACATCCAAGGAAAGAATGGAGCTGTCGATGAGTGGTGGGAAACCCGACAGGGTTCCTGTGATGTGCCAGCTTTCCCTCGGCCACATCTACAAGCATGCCGAAATCACTCCCGATGAATACTGGTACTCTTCCGAGGGTCTCGCAGAAGGCTATATCCTGAGTTCGGCGTGTTCCGTCTCGCCGGTCGTCCCTCCGGAGAACATTGAGATCCTGTATGAAGCGGTTGAAAATAAATATTAAAACAGCAATAATTTAAGCGTTACTCATTAGCCAAATGCTACTTCGGTTTATCTTTACGCATGAAATGCGTTGAATAACATAGCCTATGGTTTCAACCATAGGTATAGAATCCGTAAAAAATGATTCGCCCTGAAGGGGCGAAATATATTCCGTCCCTACAGGACGTATCATATTTCATATATGTCCTGTGGTTGAAACCACAGGCTATATTATTCCATCCTTTCAGGATTCGCAGGAATGTTACATATACGCCATTAATGAGCAATGTCTTAAGTTAACGGCATTGGGCTGGAACCTTGACTTCAAGACCTCTTATGGTCTATTTTAACCGTATATGGTGACAGGCTTGAGGCTAAATACGGGACGGGGCTTATAAAATTGTATTTTCGCCCCCTTGCTTATGGGGAATCCCATAATAAGAAGTTAGAAAAAATGATTTTTGCACAAATAAAATTACATGAGCTCTACTATAGGATTGTTGTTCTTGGAGAACCGTACGAGAAAGCAACTCCTAAAGAAATAAAATATTGGATGTCGTTTTTATGCTCAATGTGCGTATATACATTGACAGCCTTCCATTTTTCTGATGTTTTAGAAAAATATCTCGACAAGCTTGATAAAATTAATTTATATCTGCCTGCGATTCCAGCTTTATTATTCATAGGGATTGTTTTAGTTTTATTCTATCTCATTAACCACCGGATCTTACTTGTGATAGGACCATTGCTATTTATTATAACCATAATAGAAATAATAATAAGAAGCATAAACATCTAACAAGATTTGGGTCTGGCAAATCAAATATCTTTAAGTGGAAATCCTTATATGATTATGCTCTCGAACATATAACTAACAACAGGATTTTCAAAGCTCATTGATTCCCTTATTGATGATTCGCATCGCGAATCATTTGGACTGCGGTTGCGAAGTGAAACGGCCTGTCGCGCCGTAGCATCTTAGCGATGGAGGATTGAATGTTTAAAAATCCAGCAGCCACAAAGGCAGCGGGATGACAGGATGCTTTTCAATTTCAGCGACAGTCTTCTGCTTTGAAAGGATGACGCCTTTAGGATATTTCAGCAGCTGTCCAAGCTCGGAGCTTCTGATCTGATTTGTCCATTTGACCTCGGCCTGGCAAACTTTCCTGTCCTTTATGTAGGCCAGATCAACTTCCTTTTCAGCTTTGATGTAGAAAGATCTGTACTTGCGACGGCAGAGGGCGATGGCTATTCCTTCAGCCAAAAATCCCGCTTTTTCGTTGTCGGCGACAAAGGGGAGGACGGATTCCTCATAAGGTTGTCTGACCGGTTCAAGCCATGCCCTTACGCTGTGCATGATGAACGGATCCGTGAAAAATACTTTTCTTGCCTTTTTAGGAGCCGCGCAGAGCTTATGCTCAATGATTGCATGATTTACGAAAAGCACCTCCATGTCGCACAGGAGATCGATGTAGTCCGAAACCGTGGCATGATGATCAATGCTCGTCATGGAGGCAATTGAATGCCAGGTGGTCTGGCTGCCGTATTGTCTTACCAGCGCGGACAATATTTCATGGAGGAGATTTTCCTTCTTGCCCCTCTTGAGCATATCACCTCTTATCCAGTCAGAGTATGTGGAGAAGGTTGCGGGCTTTATCCTGCCATTCGAAGCGATATCGTTTATCGCTGTCATGTATCCGCCATGGATCATATAGTTCTCGAATTCAGAGAAGAGGATATCCATCTTTTTAATGTTGATATCATGGAGCCGGGCAAGCGATACCAGCTCAGGCGTAGAAAAGATTTTCTTCACGGCGAGAGTTTCCCTGAACGAAAGCGGGTGGAGAAGGAATTCCGGAGAATCCGCGACGCCATGCCGTCCGGGAAAGCGCTTCCTCGCCTCCTTTATGAAACTCAAGTCAGATCCTGTGAGTACGACAACAGCCTTGCTGATGATACCGCTGTCAGCAAGGTATTTGACGCCCTTGTCCCAGTCTTTTATGTATGTGACCTCGTCGATGAGCAGGTAAGACATCTGAGATTTTTTCCTGTCCTCGGAAAACTGTCCTGCAATCCTCACAAGCTGGTGATGATCATTGATCAGTTCCCCTGTGACATACCAGATGTCTGAAGGATTCTTCCCCTCCTCAAGAAGCTTCAGCATCCATTGCTTCAAAAGGGTGGTCTTGCCAACCTGTCTGCCTCCTCCTACCGTGTAAACTCCCGGAATGTCGGATGGGATTTCGTCAATAAGATCGCTCCTATGGACAAAAGGGCAGGACGCAAGCTTCCTCAACTGAGGATCGCTCTTCCTGAAAAGCTCAATGCTTTCATGATGAAGATTGTTTGGTGCAAATACAGTATCATCCATTGCATTTCCCTTGTGTTATGAATATAAAATAGCATTCCTCCAAATTTGGTCAATGGCCATTGACCAAATTTGGTCATAAAAGATATTTAGCCTCATTTATCTGGCTATATCACCTATGGTTTCAACCCTACTATACGCATTTTGGCCATACTGAAAGTTGGCCTATTGCCGCTACGAAAAATTATACCAAATGTTTTTGTCGATGTTTTTAAAGTAGCTTGCGATCTTTCACCCCGTCGGATGACCCGGGGCCGAGCGCAAGAAACAGGTTGCATGCGACATCCTGGAGCATGAAATAAGATTTGGAATTGCCTATTGCGCTCCGCCGTCGCTCAAAGAGCTATGTCGGACACGGCAGGGATGTCGCAAGCTACTCCATGCGTAAAGATAGAACAATCTAAACCTCATATTTTTAAGATGGCGCGCTTAAGGTCTGGAACCTTGAATTCAGGCCCTCTTGTGGTCTATTTTAAACTGCATAGGCTGTTTCACACTAAGTCTTATATACATATGGTGCCAGGCTTGAGGCTAAATCCGATGCGGGGCTTACATAATTATCATTTCATCCCCCTGCTTACGGGGAATCACATAATAAGAAGTTATAGGGAGGAGAAAATGAAAAAGATATTATTAATTCTAATCTTGTCAGGTTTGGTAGGAGTCAGTTTATGCTATGCAAAAAGAAATGCGTGGAAAAATACTGAAATTCCCCCGGTTAGATTGGAAGAAGCCATAAAAATTGCAAAGGGCGCCATTCCCATGAGAGAACATATTGATTATTACTGTATTAACGCATCTCTTGCGAAAACATTTTCAGAAGCTGATTGGGAATTGCATTTTTCGTCAGAGCAAGGCAAAGAAATTTGGGTCAGTGTAAGCTCAGACAAACAAGCCCGTATTTCTGAAGATGGTTTTAAATATTAAGAAACCTATAACAATAATGCTTATCCTAACCTCGCATCCGCTCGGTAGGAGACCATAGTCGTTAATTTCACTCAGCGTGGAATCCAATCTTCTTCTTGGGCGGTGGGGGTTGCGGTTTTGCAGTCGACCCTTTCAGGAGTTTCCTTAGCGTCTTCATTATTAATCTTGCATATTTCCTTACAATCCTGCTTGACACATTGTGCAACTGTTGCATATTATTGGCATAACAGTTGTAATAACACCTGAATGGAACAGGAAATGAACAGGAATATTGAAATAATGCTGCATCCGGACGCCCTGTACGACCAGCCATACCAAAAGTCGGCTCTGGATGTCTCCCAGTTTTCAAGACTATCTTTTGATTCCGGATTCAAAACCAGCCAAATGCCCAACGGCATCGAGATCCGTACGACATCAGCCAGAATCAGAATAAGCTCCCCTGCCGACGGCATCCTTAGAATCCAGGCTGTCCCGGAAAACAAGGAAATCCCGGTACCGGTCACTGAAGAACTCGGACTCGTAGAAGTCCCATCACGAAAATCTGGTTTCAAATGTAAAAAGTCCGGCAGAAAAATAGAATTCGGAACTTCAAAGATGTCAGGATCCCTCGACACTGCAACTGGAAACCTTGAAATCTCCGATGCAAACGGGAAGCAGCTTCTGAAAAGCCTTGATGGCGGACTCCGCTTCAGCAAGGTTCCTGCTGAATACTCGGGCTACAGGCAGATGGCGTCATTCTCGCTCGAGGATGAAAAGATCTTTGGGTTCGGCGGACGCATCATGCCGCCCTGCCGGAACGGAACATCGGTGGACATATTCACGATGAAGGTCGGGATCGTGTCAGGCGACTACGGCGGATGTCCTGTTCCTTTCTACATCAGCTCGAAAGGATACGGATTCTTCCTGAACAATCCCTGGCCGCATGTTTATTTCGACATGGGGAAGACGGATCCGCGCAAATGGTTCTATCACGCTCCGGGAGGGGACTGTGACATCTTCATCTTTGCCGGCCCTTCATTCCGTGAGATCATTGGACGCTACACCATGCTAACTGGCCGTCCTCCATCCCCTGAGAAATGGTGGTTCGGATTCTGGTGTTCGAGTCTGACATTCAAAACCGCAGCCGAAGTGATCGAGAATGCGGAAAGATTGCGCAAGGAGAAATATCCGTGCGAGGCGATCGTCCTCGACGGACCATGGCGTGGAGGACCGGACTTCGTGAAGATCTACAGCGAGGGGAAGGATTATATCAGCAGGGATTTCGACTGGCATGCGGGATTCGGCGACGGCGCTGCCATGATCAGGAAGCTGAAAAAGATGGGATTCAAGACCATCCTGCATGTGAACTCACGCAACTTTGCACCGGACACTGCGGCTGAAGGAGTTTCAAAAGGGCTTCTGCGCCAGGAAGGAAAGGAGGTCGTAGTGAACGTGGGGAACAGGAAGGCGGAGAAATATTACGAGTCGCTGATGATGCCGCGTATCTCCGAGGGCTTGGAACTCTGGTGGACGGACCATGCGGACCGTGTAAGCGGAGAACTACGCAAAGGACTTCCTTCGAGAAATCTTTTCGGTGTCCTCTGGAACCGTCTTGTCTACAATATAATGAAGAAAAGCGGCAGGGACAGGCGTCCGTGCCTCACACGCGGCAGCGGGATTGGGGGGCAGCGCTGCGGGCTTCCCTGGCCCGGTGATACACGTGTTGGAGTTGATGCGTTCAAGGATGACATCTGGTTCTGTCTGAACGCGGGGCTTGCGGGATTCGCATATACGAGCGCGGATCTGGCGGGATTCACGCTGCGCACGGAGAACTACAGCACATATCCTAATGAGAAAGCAAAGCTTACCGAGGCGTTGAACGATGAGAACATCTGCCGTCGTCTCTGCCAGAGCATCATCCTGATACCGATCCCAAGAATACACAACAACTGGTCGACTGTCGCAAAATTCCCATGGAGGTGTTCCGCAAAGGCCCGGAAGCTCTACCGCGAATCACTCGACTTCAGATATCGCCTCTCCCCATACATCTATCACTGGGCCGTCCACGCTTCGCGCACAGGCGAGCCGATACTGCGTCCGATGGCATACCATCATCCGGATGATCCAAGATGCCTGCTTTGCGACGATCAGCTTTTCATAGGGGAGAACATAATTGCCGCACCGATATTTGAAGCGCGCGTGAATTCCAGGAAAGTCTATCTTCCGAAGGGGAAATGGCATGACTGGTGGACCGGGAAGATTTATGAAGGACCTGTCGAAATAAAGGTTGAAACCCCTCTTTATAAACTCAGCGGTCTTCCGCTTTTTGTGAAGGACGGATCTGCAATACCGATGCAGAAGAAAGTCCAGCTGCTGGGAGCTAAGGGCAAATGCGAGATTGCAACGAGAAAGTTTTCCAACAGATAGGGTAAGCGTTAAGCTGGGTGTTTTTGGGGCTGAATGTCCTTAAAAGTATGTCGGGTTTTAACCCGACGTTTGGTTGGCGGTTTAAAAACCGCCCTACTTATGAGGCAAAAAGTTGAGCTTAACGGTAACAGGACAACTGACATCAAAAATGATTTTCACATGAAAGAGCACAGGGGAATAAAATCAGAATGACAGAGATAATAGACATCCGGATCCTCAGGCAAGATGTATGCAGTGAACTGCCGTATCGGCGGATCGATGAAGCCGCTGGCGTGTATTCTCAGATCAGAGGCGGCAGAGCCGAGTTATATGGCACAACTGCGGTCGTCAATATCCGTGCCATCCTGGGCATGCCGTTCAGCTCCGCATCGCAGAGGCGGAAGTGGGCTGCTGCAATACTGGGCTATCAGCGTGAGGACGGGATATTCGTGCCTGAAGGAAAGGGATTCGGCCCAGGACATGCACTCATCATGGTCCTGCAGGCGTTGAATCTCCTGTGCGAACCAATCCCCTCCAATGCAGGTCCATTGGCCCCCTTGGATCCCTCGGAACTGTCCCTCTGGCTCAAAGGCCACGACTGGAAGAGCACCCACAAGGAACTCTGCGGGAGTGCCATGCCACTGCTGGCTGACGGAGCAGTTTCTTCAGAATGGATCCGTGTTTTTACCCGGGAAATATCCTCCAGATTATCCGCGGAGAGGCCGTTGGAGACATGGTGTGCCGCAGATGCTCCTCCATGGCAGGTGATCAGCTGCATATATCACGTTCTCGAATCCTATGATGCCGGATGCATATCATATCCGGAACCGGATCTTCTCCTTGACCGGCTTTTAAAGCTGGGCTGGCCCGATAGAAGGAAAGCCGAGCAGCAGACAGAATGTACAGATGGTGACTGGGCGTGGCTTCTCATTGAGCTGTGCAAGCTCAGGCATGAACGCTACGTGAAGGCCATGCAGCAGATCCGTTCAGTCAGTGTCCAGCGCGCCGGGGAATGGAATGGCGGAAAGATCAAGCTTTCCGAGATGACCACGCACGGCATCTACTGTTTCCTGTGGGTTACAGCCCTGTTCCAGCATCAGACAAGAGATCTGTTCAGCGGTCCCTGGATGTACGATACGCTGAACGATCCCACCCTGTTCCGGCTCGGGCGCAACATCATCGGACAATGAGTGAAAGATAATCAATTATGGGAACCTTAAAGGAAAAACATCGGAGGGCATATACATGAACCAGGAATACCAGCAGTCGCCTGAAGAACCGCAGCTGCCGCAGGAGCAGCAGGTGATAAACGCACCGAGCTACGAGGAGATCATGGCTGCGCAGAAGATAACCTTCGAGGACATCAAGGCGCATCTCACTGGTCCCGTCCTTTCATTCATAGGCCACATCGTAATCATATCATTGCTCTGTTCGCTGATGGTCTACAACGACAAGCCCGAAGTGCGCGAAGTGCAGGTGACAGTGATGGAGATCGACACCAAGGAGCTTGAGAAGCTTCCCGAGCCTCCGCCGCCACCGGAAGAACCTCTGCAGAACGTTGATCAGCAGATAGACGTTGAGCGGCCTACGACGAATTCGGTGTCCACCGACGTGAATGTCACCGTGGAGAGCAGCGTGGCCACCGGGCAGATCGGCGGGGATGTCATCGACGGACCCTCCGTGCAGCTGCCGAACGTGCTCATGGTCGCTCCGTCGAGCTCCTCATTGATAATGCCCGGCCTGATGGCCGGCAGGGGTACTGCTGGCAGGAGGAACGCCATTGGAAAATACAACCGCGGCGGTGCATCATCGTCCTCGATAGAAAGATCTACGACGAAAGGTTTGAACTGGCTGAGGGACCACCAGAACTCCGACGGTTCATGGGGTGAGACTCCGGACAGGATCCCGGCGTTGACAGCGCTTGCAACGCTTGCATTTCTTGCACATGGAGAGACCCCGAGTTCCCAGGAGTACGGCACATGCGTTCTCAAGGCGATTAGGAAACTGATCGAGTTTGCGAACAACGCAGATGCCAACGGGCTTATCAAGAACGGCGGCAGGGGATATGGACATGCGATGGTCGCATATGCCCTTTCCGAGGCATTCGCCCTGACAAAGATCCCGATGATCGAGGAGGCGATGAACAAGACTATTACAAGGGTGGTAACCGGACAGAACAGCCTTGGCGGCTATGATTACAACTACAACAGGGATCCCGAGAAGGAAAGCGGCGGAAAACCCCGTACGGACCTGTCAATAGGCGGCTGGAACTACCAGGCCCTCAAGGCCGCGTTCGCAGCAGGCTGCACGGTGAAGGGACTTGAGACGGCGATAGAGAGCGGAATCAGATGTCTCCAGACTGTCAGCTATCATCCGGCAAGCGGCGGATTCTCCTATACGGCAGGCGCGTCACCGTCGGGCAGGCCCGCGATGCCCCCTGTCGGAACTCTCTGTCTCCAGCTGTTCGGACAGGGCAAGTCGAAGGAGGCGCTGAGCGGACTCAAATGGATCGAGACAACCAACAACGGGCAACACATGAAATGCGACTGGCAGGCCAACACCAAGGGGATGGAGGTGTTCCATCTGTACCAGTGGTACTACCAGACGCAGGCGATCTTCCAGGGATATTCCGGTACCGGCGCAAGCTGGGATGCCTGGAACAAGGAATTCCAGAAGGCCCTGATGAAGGAGCAGGAATCCGACGGGCACTGGTCTTCTCCGAATGAGAAGTACGGCGACAAGAAGGGGGTTGAAGGTACGGAAGGGCATCTCAAGGGCAAGTCCCCGCTAGATCTTTATATCTACTCGACCACGCTCTGTACGCTGATGCTCGAGGTCTACTATCGCTATCTGCCGACATTCAAGGTCACCAGCTCCGATGATGGTGGCGGTGCTGCTCCTGCAAAGAAGGACGGTGGAGATCTTAAGATAGAGTAGTTGATTCCATACAATAAAATGTACTAATGGACACAGGGAAATGAAATCCACATGACAGAGATAGTAGACATCCGGACCCTCAGGGATGCTGTATGCCGTGAGCTGTTGCACCGGCGAATCGACGAAGCTGGTGGTGCATACGCGCAGACCAGAGGTGGCAAAGCCGAATTATACGGCACAACGGCAGCCGTCAATATCCGTGCCATCCTGGGCATGCCGTTCAGCTCTGCATCGCAGAGGCGGAAGTGGGCAAACACTATCCTGAGCTATCAGCGGAAGGACGGAATCTTCATTCCCGACGGAAAGGAGCGGAAGATGTTCACTGAAATGCTTTCATATCATAAATAAAATATAAACCGTGGAGAATTTGAACATGAATGAACATAGAGAAATAAAAATCGCATACATCGGGGGCGGAAGCAGGGGCTGGGCAAAGCATCTCATGATGGATCTGGCGCTGGCTCCGGAACTGGGAGGGGAAATTCTGCTGTACGACATCGACATGCGCGCCGCAAAGGCGAATGTAAAAGTAGCCGCAGACATTTTTGGGCACAAGGAATCGCTCACGAAATTCAAGGTGCGGGCCGTCAAAACTCCGAAGGAGGCCTTGAAAGGCGCGGACTTCGTCGTGATGTCGATCGAACCGGGCCCGACGAGTCTAAGGTATGCAGATCTCGAGATTCCTGCAAAATACGGGATAGTCCAGACTGTAGGAGATTCCACCGGACCCGGAGGAATATGCCGCGCGCTAAGGACAGTTCCGATCTACACCGACTACGCCAGGAAGATTATGGAATACTGTCCGGACGCCTGGGTGATCAACTACACGAATCCAATGACGATCTGCACAGCGTCGCTCTATGCGGTCGCTCCGCGCATCAACGCCTTTGGATGCTGCCATGAAGTGTTCGGGACCCAGCGGATGCTGGCAAAACTCGTTTCGAAATGGTTCAAGGTCCCGGTTCCTGACAGGAAGGAGATCATACTTGACATTGCGGGCGTCAACCATTTCACGTTCGCGTCTTCAGCGAGATGGAAGGGCCATGATCTGTTCCCCCTGCTCCGCAAGCATGTCTCGGCAAAGGGATTTTTCTCCGCCCGCAGCAAAAAGGCCCAATGGAGGAAAAAGAAGGAGCTCTGGTTCGAGAGCGACAATCTCATCGCATTTGATTTCTTTGCGGGATTCGGAGTCCTTGGAGTAGCCGGTGACAGGCATCTCGCCGAATTCGTGCCCTGGTATCTGACGAGCGAGGATGACATCCACAGGTGGGGGGTCGTCCTCACACCTTTCAAATGGAGGATGGAGAGGATCCGCAGCCTGCCTTCATTCAAGCAGGAGAAGCATCTTCAGAAATCCGGTGAGGAAGGAAGCGAACAGATGATCTCCCTTCTCGGCCTCAGGAACCTGTGCATGAACGTGAATCTTCCGAACGTAGGACAGATCGCCTCGCTCCCGAAAGGTGCAGTCGTCGAGAGCTACGCAAATTTCAGCAGCGAGAGCATAAAACCTGTTGTTTCAAAGAGGCTTCCCCACATGGTGGAAAACCTTGTGAAGAGGGTTTCGGAGGTACAGTGCATGACATTGAAGGCGGCGCTTGAAAAGAACAAGGAGCTCGCCTTCCAGGCTCTCCTGAACGATCCTCTTGTGAACATCCAGACCGACAAGGCGTGGAAGATGTTCACGGAAATGCTTTCATACCAGAAATCAATGATGCCGGGATGGAAGATTTGAGGAATGGATTAATGGATGGGTGGGTTGATGGATGAATGGGCATTGACTCGTATTTCCTTATCAAGTTTTTCAAAGGAGACAGACTAAAGGTTTACTCTCCAAAGGAGCTTGTCGGACTTAGAAATGAGTCCAAGAAGAGCTGAATTCGTTCGTAGTAGCGCATGTTTGCGCGTTAAGTAGGTACGTGCTTTCCTGTCCTGAGCTTGTCGAAGGGAGCATGTACCATCTTAATTAATAATGGGACAGGCTAAAGCCCGTCCCTACTTTAAGAACGCTCGAACACGAGCTAATACAAACAAAAAACCTAAGGATTTTAAAGAATATTAAACAGGCGGGTTAAAACCCACCATACTTATAAGGCTGAAAGATTATTATGGAACAAGAAAAAGAACAGTTTTCGCAGTGTCTTGCGGGAGTGAAGATCTCGCAGGTTCTGCCTGGAACCGAATGCCATACGATACATACATATTTCAATATCTCTCCTGAGAGTCCAGATGGCCGTCATGTCCTATATTTCGCATCCTCGACTCCGGAAGGACATCTTGGAGAAGTGAGGATCATCGAGCGCGCCACTGGCAGGGAAAAGACTCTCGCACGGAATATAACCACCGAGGACGCGCACAGGGTCGCCTGCCAGCAATGGTCCAACGGAGGAAAGGATGTCGTCTATCATGATTTCCGCAAAGGGCGATGGACAGTTCTGTCGGTTGACATTGGAACCTTGAATGAAACCGTGCTTGCAGAAGACCGTCAGCTTGGATTTGGTTCGGCAAAGGACAAATGGATTCCCTTATATGGCTGCCACTGGAATCCCGGTCCGCACAGGAATCTGGAGATGGTGAATGTCGAGACGCAGGAGATCAGAACTCCTCTCAAGATTGAGCAGGTCTGCGCCGAATATCCAGATTGGATCCGCAAGGAGTTCGGCGACGGGAAAGTTTCCATTTTCTTCCCGATCCTGAGTCCTGACGGGAAGAAGGCGATGTTCAAGATGGCATGTGGCGGCGGTGGAAACGATTTCAGGAGCCCAAAGGCGAGCCATCGCAACGGCAAGATAATATTTGACATGGAGAGTTCACGCCTGATCCGGCAATATGACACCTGGGGGCATCCCTCGTGGCATCCGGATTCAAGGAGGATTTTCGGTGTTTTTCCTGATCCTGGGACAAATGAGAACCGCAATATACTCTTGGATCCGCAGACCGGTGAAGACATAGAAGTGCAACCTTCATCACCGTCGGATCATCCGTCCTACAGTCCGGACGGACGCTATTTCGTGACTGACGCCAACATCTTTTGGAGACCCTATGGCAAACCAGGTGAGAACGCCATCTTCATGGCTTCCACATCGGGAAATGAGTATGTGATGATTGACAGGTTTATAAATACCAAGGGGGCGAAATCATGGCGCAGGCCGGATCCGCATCCTGTGTTCAGTCCGGACAGTCGCAGGATCTACTATAATGTAAGTGCTGACAAGTGGACACGTCTTTATGTCGCTGAAATTCCGAAATGAGGAGCAAGAATGAAATCATATGAAGCAGATGTCCTGGTGGTCGGCGGAGGCCCTGCAGGGATCGGAGCGGCAATGGCTGCTGCGAGAACTGGCGCAAAAACTGTCATCGTCGAACAGGGCGGAATGTTCGGGGGGACCTGGACGCAGGGTCTCCAGAACCATGTCACATGCATGCATGACCACCGGAAATTCGTCATCCGAGGGATCATGCTCGAGATCCTGAACCGGCTCCACAAGGCCGGAGATGCGGAGAATCCCGAGGAAAAGCTGAAGACAAATCCGAGAGCCTGGTGGGTTGGTTTTGATCCCGAGGGGTTCAAATGGCTTCTTGATGCAATGCTTCTCGAATGCGGAGTAAAGCCTCTCCTGCACGCCTTCTGCATGGGGGCGCTGCTTGAAAAGGGAAAGGCAGATGGCGCTGTGATCATGAGCAAGAGCGGAAGGCAGGAGATACATGCCAAAGTGACGATCGACTGCAGCGGGGATGCGGATGTCGCATTCCATGCCGGCGCCACAACTTTCAAGGGGCGTGAGAAGGATGGACGCATGCAGCCTGTGACAACGGCGTTCTTCCTGATGAACGTGGATTACGCGAAGGCGAATGATTATCTCAAGGCGCATCCTGGATATCTCGAACAGTGCGAAAAGGAGGCACGGACCGCCGGAAAAGTTAATATTCCGCAGAAGCTGTGGCTGGGATTCCCTTCGATAATTCCGAACGCCACCTATCACAACATAACGCGCATCCTAAATGTCGACGCCACTGGAGTCGAGGATCTGACACGTGCCGAGATCGAGGGACGGAAACAGGCCCGGCAGATGCTTGATTTCTATCGGAAATATATTCCCGGCTATGAGAATGCCAGGATACTTTCAACCGGTTCGCATGTCGGCCTCCGCGAAACGCGCCGCATTGAAGGCGAATATACGCTTGGCGCAGAGGACGTGATGGGATGCCGCACCTTCGAGGATGCAGTGGCGTGCCATGCGTATTACATTGACCTTCATAATCCGGACGGGCTGGGCACAGAGGAAGGATCCTCTCCTGACATGCATCCGGAGGAAGGGAAATTCTACCAGATCCCATACAGGTGCCTTGTTCCCCGGAAGATTGACAATCTACTTGTCGCGGGCAGATGCATTTCAGCGACAAGGCATGGGCATGGTTCGACAAGGACAACGGCATGCTGTACGGCGCTCGGGCAGGCCGCAGGGATTGCGGCTGCCTTGTGCGTCAAGGACAATATAATTCCAAGACGTCTGCCATACACAGTTCTCCGCAGGGGACTGGAGAAGGCGGATGTGTTTCTGGGATGAGCAATAAAAGCAGGAGTTAATTAATGTCAAAGGAGTTTAAAATGTTAAAGACAGTTTCAATCCTGTTGATATCGATATTTTTCTCTTCGATTGTCCTGGGCAACGTGAAACTTCCGGCAATCATCTCGGGCAATATGGTTCTTCAGGCGGACACGAAAGTAAAGATATGGGGAAAGGCTGAAGCAGGAGAGAACGTCACAGTGTTGTTTGCTGGACAGGAGAAGAAAACTTCCGCCGACAAGGACGGAAGATGGATGGTTGAGCTTGATCCGATGAAGGCGGATGCTGAAAGCAAAGTTTTGACAGTGCAGGGGAAAAACAAGATTGAAGTGAAAAACGTTCTGGTCGGCGAAGTGTGGATAGGATCCGGGCAGTCGAATATGGAGCTGACAGTTGCGAATTCCGCAAATCCGGACGCGGAGGCCAAGGAGGCCAATTATCCGCTCATAAGGCATTTCACGGTCACGAAGGACATTTCCGGGAAACCCAAGGATGATCTTGAAGGCAAGTGGGTGATCTGTTCGCCTGGGACAGTTAAGGGTTTTTCAGCCGTACTGTATTTTTTCGGGCGCGACCTCCACAGCAAGAGCAAGTTTCCCGTCGGACTGATCCATTCCTCCTGGGGCGGGAGCACGATACAGCCGTGGCTGCCGAAGGAAGTAATGGCCGCCAATCCGGATTTCCCGAATGATTTCAAGGTCCCCGAGGACAAATATGCGGATCTGAAGACCTACGCCGAGTTCAAGAAGGATGAGATAAAGAAGATCTCGAAGACCGATGCCGGCAACCAGGGTGAGAAGGAAGGCTGGGAGAAGCTGGCGGATTTCAAGGACGGATGGAAGGAGACGGTATTGCCGCAGCCGCTCGAAAAAGCCGCCGGTGCCGAGATGGACGGCGCTGTATGGTTTGCGCGAAACGTTGAAATACCGGAAAAAATGGCAGGCAAGGACCTTGTCATCGAACTCGGTGCGACATATGACGCCATGACCGCATACTTCAACGGTGAGAAGATCGGCTCACGTGAGTTCACAATAGATTACGGGAAGACCAAGTTCACGGTGCCAGCCAAGACGGTCAAAATCGGAAAGAACACGCTTGTCCTGAGATTCTTCAATCCATACGGACCCGGCGGCCTGTTGAGCAAGAACGGAGATGAGCTGATCCTGACAGGAAACGGCGGCAAGAGCGGTCTTGGGGGAAAATGGTACTGCAGGGTCGAACAGAAATATGAGCCGGGCGAGCTTCCCATGAAGATTCCGCATCCGAGGAAAATCCCTTCCGCGCTGCATAATGCGATGATCGCGCCGCTCGACAGTTTTGCAGTCCGTGGAGTTCTCTGGTACCAGGGCGAATCAAACGCAGGCGATCAGACGTATGGGAAGATGCTCTCATCGCTCATCAGTTCCTGGCGTGAAAAGAAAGGATTGAAGGAAATGTCATTCATGATCGTCCAGCTCCCGAACCACGGTAGCAGGCCTGCAGAACCGTCCGATTCGCCGTGGGCGGTCGTGCGTGAAGGACAGAGGAGCGTACTCGTGCTGCCAAATACCGCGATGATCACGACCCTTGACATAGGCGAGGCGCACAACATCCATCCGTTGAACAAGCAGGATATAGGCAAAAGGCTTGCGCTCGCGGCACGGAACATCTGCTATGGCGAGAAGGATCTTGAATATTCCGGTCCGCTTTTCAGTTCGATGGAGATCAAGGATGGTAAGGCTCTCATAAAATTCACCCACATCAAGGGCGGACTTGCGGTGAAGGGTGGAGCAAAGCTGAAAGGCTTTGCGATAGCGGGGGCCGACGGCAAATACTTCTGGGCCGACGCTGAGATCAAGGGTGATGCTGTCGCCGTCTGGAGCGAGAAGGTGAAGGATCCCTTATCAGTCCGCTATGCCTGGGCGGACGATCCGGACTGCAACCTATTAAACGGTGAAGGATTTCCGGCATCAACGTTCCAGTCGGGCAAGTGAACCTCGGAACAGATTTGCGTATGACATAACAAACAATTGCAGCACTTAAAATACAGAAAGGATCCATGAATATCTTCCACGAACCATCCCGCGACATCCCATGCGTTGAACACGTTGACGTTCTTGTGGCTGGCAGCGGTCCTGCCGGTATCGCCGCCGCTATGGCTGCGGCCCGCCTCGGAGCCTCAGTCCGCCTGATCGAGCAGAACGGCTGCCTGGGCGGCATATGGACGTCCGGTCTGCTATGCTGGATACTCGATATCCGCAACAAGCAGGATGGTATCCTTCGTGAAATTGTTGATGCGCTGGATCGGCGTGGTGCGACCTGGCCGGTCAAGGTTGCCGCCTGCGCCTTTCAGCCGGAGGCGATGAAAATCCTGCTCGAAGACACATGTCTCGCCGCTGGCGTGCGTATACGTCTGCATACCCGGCTATGTGCGGCGGCTTGCGATCCAGGCGGCCGGCTGGCCACGGTGATCACTGAGTCGACGTCCGGACGCGAGGCATGGGGGGCCACATGTTTTGTCGATGCGACCGGCAATGGTGACCTCGCAGCCATGGCTGGATGCAGTTTCGACTACGGACGGCCGGAGGACGGCAAGGCCCAGCCGATGTCCCTGCTTGCCCTGGTTAGCGGTCCGTTGGCGTCGGAAATCCCTGAAGTGATGCACGACGGCTCTCAGCCTGGGCGGGCGGACAAGGAGCGTCTGCTGGCGCTGATCCGCGCCGGCGGATTCGAACCATCGTCGGGAATGCCGATGCTGATACCCCTCGCACCGCGGCTATACGCGCTGGGCAACTGCAATCATATCTACGGGGCCGATGCCCTCGACAGCCAAGCGCTGACAGATGCTACCATCCGAGCGCGCACAGAGACCCGCAACGTCGTCACCGCCCTGAGATCTCACGGCGGTCCGTGGTCGGAACTCCAACTCGTCGCCACCGCCGAACACATCGGCGTTCGCGAGGGCCGTCGGATTCATGGGCTCCACCAGGTCGTGGTCGGCGAGATGGAAGGCGGAGTGCGGCATCCTGATCCGGTCTGCCGTGCGACCTTCGGAGTTGATGTACATGCTATAACAGGTGGTCCGGGCGCTACATGCGAACCTGGCATCAAACGGCACGTGCTGCCCTATGACATACCCTTGCGCGCGCTTATCGCTGCAGATCGCGACGGGCTGCTCCTCGCCGGGCGCTGCATCAGCGGTGATTTCCTGTCGCACTCCAGCTATCGGCAGACCGGCGATGCTGTTCCGATGGGCGAGGCTGCAGGAGCTTGCGCCGCCCTGGCCGCGCGGACAGGGCGCTTGCCACACCAGGTTGCATGGTCGGAACTGGCCGCTGCTTTGCCGCAGCTGGGCAGGTTGATCGAGGTGCAGTGAAAAGACGCGTACCGTATTGGATTATCACAAGGAGTCCATACATGAACACAGGAAAAATATTTCAGATCTTCACCCTTATCGAACTGCTGATTGTAATCGCAATTATCGCGGTGCTTGTCGCATTGCTGCTGCCGGCCCTGAGCGGGGCAAAAGAGGTGGCGCACAGGCTAATCTGCGGGTCCAATATAAGACAGATGGGCATTCTGGTCCTGGCATATGCACAGGACAATGACGGCAATTTCCCCGAGCACAGGAATTCCGAGAACAGCTGGCCATATGCGTATTCATACTGGGGGAGGAAATACACAAATTTCCATGCTGACTATGTGATTCAGAGTTCGAAAAATCCGGACATTGCATTCTGCAAGGACTCGCTTGAGGCATATCGCTCGGATCCTGCACATGTCATCCATGAAAGCTACAAGCACTGGAGCAACACTTCCCCGGCGGCCAATTATCCTTCGCACATAGGATACTGCTATTATTATGGCGCGGATGAGACACATGGCACCAACGGACGAAGCGGATATACCATGCTGCAGAAAGTTCCAAATCCTTCCTTGTCCACAGTCCTCGCCGATTCGATGCGCTTCGGGGGCAGTTCCATGCCGTCGCCACGCATATTGAACCAGGACAAATGGCCTTGGAACCATCGAGGACAAAACAGAACAACGTTAGGCAACCGCAGCGGGGGTAACATGTTCTACTGCGACGGGCACGTCAAATGGATGCAGGGTTTCGAGACGCTTATGGCCCACAGGCAGTTCATGGAAGGAAGTCCGGACAACACATACGCCGCTGAACAGCCTGGAGATGCGGTCCATTGAGGAGACGGATTTCAGGTGTCAGGTGTCAGGTGTCGGGTGTCGGGTGTCAGTGAATTGAAAATAGAAATAAGGAAGGTTGAGTAAATGTCAAAAATCAGGAACTTATTGATTATCATTGCCGTAGTGATTCTTGCTGCACAGGCACATGCCAAACCTGAAATCACCATAGAGAGACACAAGCCATGCAATCTGTTCTCCGTGGATGAAAAGGTCCTGATGAATGCGAAATTCGCAGGATTTCCGGCGGGAGATTATGAAGCCCGGGTTTCTCTCACAGACTATTTCGGAGAGAAGAAGGATTTCAAGTTCCCCTTGAAGATAGAGGAAGGGAAGGCACTGCAGCAGGCTCTTGATCTTGGTACCGCCGCACCGGGATATTATGAGCTGAAGGTTTCAGCGCAGATCAAAAAGTCGGACGGCAAGACTTCTGATGTCTCATCGGAAACGATGAGCGTAGGCGTGGTGCATTTCGTGAACAGGACTGCGTCAGAGGCACGTAAGGAGGGATCGCGCTTCGGACTGAAGTCATTCCAGATCGGACCTCCCGGCATCTGGTGGAGGAAACCGCTGGTCTGGAATCTTGATGAGGTGGTTGACGCATGCGCTCGGCTTGGCCTACAATGGACCAGGCATAATTTCAATATAGCAAATCCCGAAAAAGAGCCGGGCATCATCAGCACGACAGATCTGATCACCAGGCATCCGATGAATGTGCTGTTGAAGATCGAAGGGATCCCCGAAAACGCCTATGATGCGAAGCGATACGGGCCTATCGACAAGTTCAAGGAAAACAACAAGAACAAGAAAGGATGGAGCAGGACAACCGTCCCGCTCAAGGAACCATACCAGGAATGGCTCAGGAAAGAGATCGCGAAAATTCCTCAGGAGCAGAATGTCTTCGAGATCGGCAATGAGGTCTGGGACTACATGTCGGGAAAGGAATTCGCCGAATGGTGCCAGATGGTCGTCCCTGTTATAAAGGAAATGCGCCCCGGTGCCGTAGTCGGGGCGGATCCGGGATCTACTTCCAGGATGGATTTCACGGAAGCCTTTCATGAAAACGGAGGCATGAATGGAATGAATGCGGTCTTCGTCCATCCATACACTTTTGTGCCCATGCCGGAGACACGGACGCGCATGGAACTCCGGAACGAGCGCGATTATCTTCGGATGAAGACTGGCAAGGATTTCGATTTCTATGTGAGTGAATACGGCTGGTCCACGGCTCCCAAGCCAAAGAACGGCCGTTCAGTGACGGAAGTGGTGCAGGCGAAACGGACCGTACGCCAGTCCATGATGCTTTATGCCGAGGACATGAAGACTTTGGTCCCACACATGATGGGAGACCGCGAGGAGGATCCGGAGAACTGGGACCACTGGTTCGGATTCTTCCGGCTCAACGGACAGCCCAAGCCAGTATTAGTAGCCCACGCGGTTTCCGCCAGGATGATCGACAGCAGCAGGTATGTGGGCGAATTCCATTATGGATCTGGAATCGGCGCGATGCTCTTTGAAAGGAAAAATATATTTACTCTGGTCCTATGGTCAGGAGAAGACAAGGATCGGGAACTGACCGTAAATTTAGGAGTAAATGAAGTGACAATGGTTGATATCATGGGAAGGGAAAAGAAGCTCACAGCTGAAAATGGAAAGCTGTCATTGACCTTGACCCCGTCCGCCGTCTATCTTGTCGGTGTCAGTCCGAAGATGGAGGAGCAGGCTCTGAGCCGGGCAACGGAGCTTGATCCGGACCAGTGGTGGACGCGCAGCGGATCCTATCCGTTGCCGCAGATGAAGCAAAAACTTGAAATCGACGGGGCATTGGCCGACTGGCAGGTGACTGAGACGGTCGTGAAGAATGGTTCGCGGATATGGCTGGCATATGACAAGGATTTCCTATACATCGCAGGAGAAGTTCCTGACACCAAGGTGATCAATGATTATGATCCTTCCGACAAGAAAAAGGATATCACCAAAGGGGATGCCATTGTCGTTCAGATCGGAGCCAGGCCTGCCCGTCAGATCGATATGGCCGTCAGGAATATCTATGACTACGAAATCAGTCTGGCACCTGTTTCCGGCAGCGGCAAGCCAGCGCTGTTCGTAAACAACATCCTGTGGAAATCTCCGGTATTGCATCCAGCAGGCGGTGAATCCTCGGGCATCCGCCTGGCATCAGGAAAAGCCGATTCCAAGTGGACGGTGGAAGCGGCGATCCCTCTGAAGCTGCTGTCGGGATTTCCGGCAGCAGGGGAAAAGATCTCCGGATCAATAACGCTCTGGAATGCCGATACCGCTGGAAAGTCCAAAAGTTCCATGCTGCTGGGAGATGAAGTTCCAGCACGCTGGCCATATTTTATACTGGAGAAATAAACATGCGCATTCTCAAACATGAAGAAATACAGTCCTGTGCGACCGGATGCCTGGACTGGAAATCCGATTCCAAAGGATTCTCAGCTGTCCGTTTTCCACAGCCGGTCATGGATTTTTACGGTCAGAGCGAAGGTTCGCGGATCAGGGCTGAATGTCCGGCCGGCGTCGTTCTCGATTTCACCACCGACAGTCTGACGATACGGGTCTGCGGGGAATTTGGCGAAGGCGCCAGGAAATACGCCAGCATCGATCTGATCGAGGATGAAGAACTGGTCGACATCATTGAGATTCCCGAAAATGCGCCGATGGCCGACGGCGTATTGCGCGGCAGCCGGGCTGGTCTGCGCCGTTGCCGTATATACTTGCCGCATGTCCGGTCATTCCACATCCGGTCCATTGAACTGGAGGAAGGCTCGCAGTTCAATCCTTCTGCGCACCGGCCTGTTCTTCTTGCGCTGGGGGATTCCATCACCCAGGGCATGAACGCGCTTCACCCGGCCCTGACCTATCCGGCACTCACCGCCCGTCTGATGGACATGACGCTCTACAACGGCGGTATAGGTGGCGCACGCTTCAATGCGGCAAGCATTCCCGAAATACTTGTAGCAAATCCTGAGCTCATCCTCGTGGCATATGGGACAAATGACTGGAAGGGCGGACAGTCTCCTGAAAATGCGAAAGCCTATCTCAGGCAGCTGCGAAATCTTTATCCGCAAGTCCCAATCGTTTTGCTTGAACCAATCTTCCGGGCGATTTCCCTCCAGGCGAATCCTGAAGGCCTGACCTTGGCGGACTACCGTGCACGGCTCCGTGGGATCGCAGGGAAACTGCAAGGCGTCAGAGTAATACCGAGTGAAAAACTCCTGCCGCCTTCGGAAGAATGGCTGAGCGACGGCACTCATCCCGGCTGCGGCGGACATCTTCTGTATGGCTTGAACCTTGCAGCTCTTCTGAAGGCGTCTCCCGAAATACTGCCGGCCAGTTGAACATGACATGATGGGAACTATATTGAATATTTTGGACTGGAATAAAAAATGACAATTAAAACATCCTCCATTAAATTTAACAGGCTGATTTCATGCCTGCTGCTGTTTTTTTGCTCTCTTGCGTCTTCCGCCCTGTTCTCCGGGGAAGATGAGCCACAGAAGAAGCTCACCCTCCTCCTGTGGAACATCCCCTCAAAGGGAAGCAACGATGTAAACACGAAGGCCGACCGCGAAGTCTTTGATCTTTTCATCAAGAAACATCCCCATATCAATGTCAAGACACTGGTGCCGCTCAAGATCCAGGGACCGGCCTCCGAAGGCAACCAGTTCATGGCCGTCGCCGGCGGAATGGCACCGGACGTCTTTGATCTCTATGGCAGGAAAGTCGGAGACTACATTGATCAGGGTTTTCTTGCACCTCTCAACGACAGGTTCATGAACGATTTCTCCGGCAAGGGCAAAAACTATTCAGGAGTTGAAGCCCCTGACAAGATCTGGGAGATATCCGCGCGCGACGGCCTGATATACGCGGTTCCGCGGTCCTATTATTTCTTGGCGCTGATGTACCGCAAGGATCTTTTCATCAAGGCCGGTCTTGATCCAAGCCGCGGCCCGAATGACTGGGATGAGATGTGGGAGATGGGCAAACGTCTCACGTTCATACCGGCCAAGGAGCCGGGCTCCCCACAGGACCAGATGCCTGTCTATGGATTCTCCCTCGTCAGGGGTCTTCATCAGGGCTGGCATTTCCTGCAGTTTGTCTGGTCCGGCGGCGGAGAAGTCGTGAAAAGCTTCAAGGACTGCCCTTCATGCGGGAAGACCGTTCCGGTGGAAATTCCCTGTTTTGATTACAGCAAGTTTGGGATCAAGCTGGTAAACGAAGCGCAATACGCGGATAAATTCGCCCGGAAAAATGACGCCTGTCCGGAATGCGGAAAAAGTCTTTCAGGCGTGTCAGAAATCAAATGGAAGCTTGTTACCAACGGTGAAGGCGGAATAGCCGCTCTTGAATTCTATAGGAAGATTGCGTCCCAGCCCTGGCTGCGCTGCCTGTCCGACCACCCGAGGCGTGAATTCGACATTACACCGGAAATGAAAAGGAGCGGAACAGCGGAATGTCCGGAATGCGGAGAAAAATATGATCTCGCCTCTGACGGGGTCAGCAACAGGATTTATGAGGGGATAGCGCGAAGCACGATGGGAGCAGTGCGCGGGGAGAGATATGACTATGCCATGCAGATCACCCAGCTGGGCGGCGTAATCAACATTGATCTTACAAAATGGGATCTTACTGCTTTCCCGTCGAAAAAAGGCTGCGCCCCGAAAAGTTTCATTGCCGGAGGTTATCTTGGAATCAACAGGACTTCGCCGCCCGAGCGCCAGGAAGCCGCCTGGCAGTATATCAAGTTCATGACCAGCGAAGACGCCATACAGATGAGGGTGAAGGCGATGGTCGAGAATGGAATGGCGCAGTATGTCAGGCCTCTGCTTCTTGAAAAATACGGCTACATCGACTACTACCGCGAGCTTCCGTCCGCATGGATCGAACTGAATAAAAAGGTGTCAGAGACAGCCGAGGTCGAACCTTACTGCAAGGGATTCACTCACGTCATGACCGTCAGCCTCGGACATCCCATAGACATGGCGATACTCTATCCGGAAAGCTCCGCCAGGGAGCATATGGAGAAGATATGCAGGGAAGTCAATTCGACAATCCTGGGGAAACGCCCGAAGGAGGTAATGGACAGATATAAGATCTACGCATACTGGGGCATACTTGCGGTCGCCGTCCTCATAGGGCTCGCCTTCGGCTACATAATCAGGATGAAGATGAAATCACAGGCGGTCGCGCCGGATCTGTATATCCCGGGACTCACACGCAAAAGAAGGGCGATGTATGCCTGGACCTTCCTCTCCGTGGCCGTCCTGTCAATAGCGGTCTGGCAGTATTATCCACTCCTGCGAGGTTCGCTGATGGCCTTCCAGGATTTCAAGATCCTCGAAGGCGGGAAATTCATCGGCCCGCAGAATTTCATCGAGGTTGTCCTCGAAAACAACTTCTGGCAGTTCATCTACCAGACCTTCTTCTATGTCTTCCTCTCAATTGCGATGGGATTTGTAATACCAATAGCACTGGCGGTGCTTCTTACCGAGATTCCCACAGGACAGGTGTTTTTCAGGACAATATATTATCTTCCGGCCGTGACTACCGGTCTTGTGACAATGTTCCTGTGGAAGCAGCTGATGTTCGATCCGTCTCCAGACGGCGCCCTCAACTGGCTTTTCTCCCTTGTCGGAATCCCCCAGCAGACATTCCTTGAAAGCCCGTCGATAGCCATGATGTGCATCATCATTCCGGGAATATGGGCCCACGCCGGGCCGGGCTGCCTGATCTATCTTGCGGCCATGAAATGCATACCCGAGGACGAGTATGAGGCGGCGGACATAGACGGCGCCGGATTCTTCCACAAGTTCCGGCACATACTTTATCCTAATCTCAAGGCGCTTATCCTGATCAACTTCCTCGGCGCCTTTGTCGGAGCCTTCCATGCATCGGAAAATATATTTGTAATGACCGGCGGCGGCCCCGTGAACAAGACCATGACAGTTGGCCTGGACATATGGTATCACTCGTTCCTGTACCTGAACTTTGGATTTGCAACCGCCGAGGCCTGGATACTTGGAGCGATGCTGATAGGATTCACCGTGATACAGCTCCAGATACTGGGCAAGGTCGAATTCAAGCGCGCCGGAAGAGCCGGTGAAAATTAAATCCGATACCGAGTTGCATTCATCGGGAAAGGAACGCGTCAGCAGAGTGACGCGGCTACAGCCTGGATTTGTTGTAGCCACGTCACTCTGCTGACGTGCTCTTTGATCGCGACTTAGTACGAAATACGGGTTATGACTTTGTTTGTTTTTTGGAATCTGGAACTTGTTTGAAATTTGTTTATTGGAATTTGGAGCTTTAAAACAATGCCTCTAATATCAAATGTCGGGAAAAGAAGTCCGAGGGTCAGGATACTGCTTGGCTCCCTCTATCTGATCCTCTGCATCGGCGGACTTACGATGCTCTATCCTTTCGCCCTCATGGTCGCAAATTCCATTACTTCCTATGCCGACTACCATGAGTTCAAGCTTGTCCCCCGCTACCTGTACAGCGGGAAAATGCTCTTCAAGAAATACATCTGCGACAAAACCAGGACTAATTTCCTCGGATACGAATATGGGTATCCATGGTATCATCCTGTCGACATCAAGGTCGATGCCGAAGTAGTCGACGTCCAGAAGAGCGAGCTTGACAGGGAGAAGACCAACAGCAGCGGAAAGACCGTATACAGGAAGAAGGTGATGCGCCTGGACGATCCTCTCGGAGCCTATTACGGCAAGAACCAGGACGAACTTGAAAGGATTGTTTCCGACTGGAAGGAGTTTTTCAGCAAATGTCCGGACCTGTACAAGTTCTCCTATTTCACTGATGCAGGCGGCTGGGAATATACGATTCTCGATTTGAGGATGGAATACCGGCTGTGGCTCGAAAGGAAATATAAGACTGTTGACGCCATGAACAAGGCGTATACGGACAACGCCGAACAGTTCAAGCAGATATCCCCTCCGGTTGAAGATCCGATGAGGCAGAGATGGGTGCTCCCCCTCGACAAGAAGTACCTCGACTGGATTGAATTCAAGAAGACGCTGCCATTCTACCAGGTGCGCGTAGTATCCGCCGAACTGGCCTTCCAGAAATTCCTTGTGGAAAAATATCCTTTCATAGCCGATCTCTCCAAGGCGTCAGGAATCAATCTGGAAAAGCATTCCGACCTTACACTCTCCAGGGCATACAGGGACCATCTCCTTCCCCAGAAGACAATCACTGAGTTCGTCAAGAAAAAATGTCCGGTCATATTCCTCGAGATCAGCCAGGACAGCGAGGCTAAATTCAGATCGTTCATTGACGACAAGTACAAGAACTTCTCCGCGGAGCTGCGGGAACAGAAGAGAAAAATCAAGTTTTCGCGGATCTGCCCGATGGACACCGACTATTCCGGACAGGCGAACGAGTGGATAGAATTCATGGAGAAGGATGTTCCACTTTCCGACATAGGATTCAGGGATCCCACGTTGATGTACCAAAATTTCCTGATTGCAAAGTTTGGAACTGTTGAAAAACTGAACGCCCAGTATGGCCTGGACTACAGGGATTTCGCGGATATAAGGATTCCCGCTCCATGGATCGACACCTATGCGTTCAGGGAGCATAAATCCAGCCTGTTCTGGAAATACCTGACCGGCAACTACACCATGGTCTTCAACGTGATAGCGGTTCATGGGAAAGCGCTCTCAAACACTTTGATATTCATCTGCCTGAGCATATTATGCGCCTTGACGATCAATCCTCTTGCGGCATATGCCCTTTCACGATACAAGCTCAGATACACCAATAAAATCCTCCTTTTCCTTCTTGCGACAATGGCTTTCCCGCATTCGGTGGGGATGATCCCGAGCTTCCTCCTGCTCAAGGATCTTGGCCTCTTGAACACCTTCGCCGCACTTGTCCTGCCCGGGCTTGCGAACGGATACAGCATATTTCTCCTGAAAGGGTTCTTTGACAGCCTCCCCTCGGAGCTCTACGAGGCCTCCCTCATCGATGGAGCTTCCGAACTGATGATTTTCTGGAAGATGGCGCTGCCCATGACAAAACCGATCCTCGCGATCATGGCCCTCGGAGCATTCACCCACGCCTACAGCGCGTTCATGTTCGCTTTCCTGACCTGCCAGGACCCGCAGATGTGGACTCTTATGGTGTTCCTCTACGAGTTCCAGCAGAACTATGCTAATTATATGGTCATGGCCTCCCTTGTGATTTCCGCAGTCCCCACATTGATCGTATTTGTCTTCTGCCAGAACATAATCATGAGGGGCATAGTGGTCCCATCCTTCAAGTAATGGTACGTATTCAGTAAACTATGTCGTTTACTTAATCCGTACTAAAGTAAAATGCAAAATGCCTATTTTGAAACTCTTACGCTCAGCCGGACTTCTTTGGTTTCTTTTGAATTTAATCAAAATATCTGGAGGATGCCCCTTGACATTTATGCAAGTGTTGCATATAATACAATAAACAATTGCAACAAGCATGCAACATACAGGAATGACCATGAAAGACAAATCCGTCAAAAAAGCCAGAAGCTATTCCCTGCGCGAACTCGCAAGCCTTTCCGGAGCCGACATAAGCACCGTCTCCAGAGCCCTCAACCATGATCCGAGGATCAGCACCGAAAGAGGCGAATCCATCAGGAAGCTTGCAGAAAAAGTCGGCTATAGGCCGAGGCCCCTCCGTTCAAAACTCACAAAATCCGTCGGAATCCTCATATCCACCACAGGAAGCCAGGATGTGCCCAAGGAGGATTTCCTCAGGAGGATCGCCTGGATCGCACAGCGTATACTCGGTGAAATGGGCCTCCATGTCAATATAGAGAATATTTCCCGCACTACGGAAAACGGCATGTTCCTGCCGGAACTTGTCAGGCAGAACCGCGTCGACGGCGTAATTCTCGCCGGATACTTCTCCCAGGCGCTGGTCGACAACATCCGCAGGACGGATATCCCCATCGCGGCGATAAACGACAGTTCAGAACGGCTTGGAATCTCATGCGTCAGATCAAATCCGGCTCCGGCGATCCGGCAGCTCATCACCACTCTGGCCGCAAAAGGTCATGAACAGTTCGCCTTTCTCAACACAGATCTGAATTACCCGACGGTCCGTTCACGTCACGACACCTTCGTTGAAACCTTGAAGGGCCTAGGAATCGATCATGAGAAGAGATTTGACATAACAGGCCTTTCCGACGGCATAGACGGCGGAGTTGACGGTGTCCGGAAACTCATGAAGCATGGCGCGCTCCCGAGCACGATCCTCTGCTGCAACGACTGGATGGCCCTTGGCGCGATCCAGGAGCTCCAGCGGAATGGAATCAAGATACCTGATGATGTCAGCATCGCGGGACATGACAACCTGCAGTTCTGCGAGGAGCTTGAACCGACACTGACAAGCATCCACCGCGACGAGATGGAGATCGTGAGGAAGGCCGTCGAGCTTGTGATGGCGCAGATCGAAAATGGAGACCGGACCGCGAAGGATATCCTGATCGACGGCAAGGTCGTCTGGCGCGAAAGCGTCGGGATCGCCCCCGGAAGACTTGTGAAGAAAAGCATATCGATGGTGTCATAACAGTTATCGGAGAATCTTATGGCCATGTGTCATGAAATTTTTTCTTTACGCACCGGAAACGGCGCGGAAAGAAAAAATATGTTCACACTGATAGAGCTGCTGGTCGTCATCGCGATCATCGCGATCCTCGCAGCCATGCTGCTTCCGGCATTGAAGCAGGCCAAGCAAAGCGCCAGAAGCGCAGCCTGCATGTCCAATCTCCGGCAATTCGGGACCGGTATCCTCATGTATGCGGACGACTGCAACGGTGAATACCCGCAGAACAATGACTGCGACGCCGGCGGAACATACGTCAGTTCATGGCCCTATATCTTCCACGACTGGGGTGCTCCGGTTGGCTACTGGCGAAACGCGAACAAGACATGGTTCTTCGATTACGAGTATGCTCCCAAGGGACGCGATGTCTACTTCTGTCCGGAGGGTATGCTCACACTCTCCTCCACACCGGAGACGGATTCGTGGAGAATTCTTGAATTCTATAAGACTTTTCCCAACCGGTTTCTCAATGGAAACGGGGTCGGCGATGATTGGGCGACGGCCATTTCATATACCTACTTTTTCGGCCACAACGAGAGCAAAGGCAACACACGCAGAGGAAAGGGAAACATGCGCGAAGTCAAGGATCCGTCGCACAGCACAATCATGGCAGATGTGCTGAAGTTCGGTTCGGCCGCTCCATATGAACCGGTCTCCCTGTTTAATCACGCGAGATCCTCATCTTCGGGTGTAAGCCTTCTGAGCCAAGTTGGCGGTAACGTGTACTATGCCGATGGCCATGCCAGATGGATAGCGGGACGCGAAAACCTCCTGGCCCACCGACAGCCAATGCGGGGCAATAACGCCCGTTCATACTTAGCTGAACAGCCAGGGGATCCGGAATAAGGATGATAAATCATATATACCGACGAATGACGGGGAGACTTATGAAAACCAGAATTCCAAATTTGAATGTTGGAAATTTTATTTTTAATCCCTTTTCCGGGATAAAAAATAAATTTACCCTCATAGAGCTTTTAGTGGTCATAGCGATCATCGCAATCCTTGTCTGCATGCTGCTTCCTGTACTGAGCAATGCCAAGAGGCAGGCGCACAGGGTGATCTGCGGATCAAACCTGCGCCAGCTCGGTCTTGCAGTGATGGGCTATGCAAATGACTATGATGAGAATTTCCCCCTGCATGATGTCGTCTCCTGCTACGGATGGCCGTACATATTCAGCGACTGGGGGCTTAGCAATCAGACATCCTGCGGGAAAGGTACGAACTTCTATGCCGACTACTACCATCCTAACAAAGATGCTTTTTTCTGCACTGAAGGATTGAGCGTAATGCCTACCGGCGAGGCTGCGGTTTCATATTCCGTGTTTCCACAGAAGCATGCCTCCCTATGGTGCGTGGACACTTCGTACTGCTATTTTGCTGGAATTGACAAGGACAACAGGAATTTGCGGCGCGGTCCCAAAACACTCTCCACGGTAACAGATGCATCCAAGACAACAATCCTTGCCGACACCATGAAATTCAATCCCGCCGAGCCCTTCAGGATTACGTCAACGTGGAATCATCCCGGATACAACTTAATTCCATCGGGTTCTTCAATCGCCCTGAATTCCCGCAGCGGCGGAAACATGTTCTATGTCGACGGCCATGTGGGCTGGATCTCAGGTTACGAAGAACTAATCAAGCACCGTCAAGTCATGATCAAGGGCAACGGCAGAGGGTACTGCGCCGAACAGCCGGGAGATCCGAATTGAAAATCATAAATCCAAAACATAAGAGTGTAAAACAGGCGTCCCGCCTGTCATTAATGAAGAGACAGGCCAGAGGCCTGTCCTACGCTCTTAAAGAAAAAGGAATAAAGAATGTGGAACAGCCGTTTCGGCTGTGGTCAGAATTACAGGCGAGACGCCTGTACCACTTTCCAAATAGCATTTTTTTTGGACCTGAAATGCAACAGTTGTATTGCATCCTTGGCTTTGCCAAGTCTGCAAAAGCAGCTGCGCTGCGAAAAGGAATAGCAACGAATATAGATTGTGAAACAATATATATAGGAGTAGAAAATGAGAGCAATTAGAGAGACTTTCGCGGTCCTGATGGCATTGGGATTAATGTCCGGAGCACTGGCACAGCAGGCAAATCCAGACGTTGCAGTTCCAAAATTGAAGCAGGCGCCTGTCATCGACGGCAAGCTCGATGAATGGAATTTCCAGACGGTGAAGATGTCCGAGCCGCAGGTCGACGACCTGAAAGTCGAATCTGCGAATTTCGCATGGGACGACAAGAACCTCTATTTTTCCGTCAAGGTGCTTGATGGAAAAATAATAAATGAAAACTCTCCCGAGGCCCTGACTAACGCCGATTCCGTGGAACTGAGGCTCGTTGCGAAATCCACAAACGGTGAAAGCATCTTCAAGATTTCAGCCGCACCTGCATCGAAGGAAGGCAAGCCTGCATTCACAATCTCCAGCAGGCCGATGAATTCCAAGGAATCAAAGCAGATCATTTCAACAACCGAGAACAGCGACAAGTCCGGACTCAAATGGGCTCTTGCAAAGGATAGTTCCTCATGGTCGGTGGAGGCTGAGATACCTCTCTCCCTTCTTGGGATCGAACCGAAGGCCGACGCAAAGATCCCGTTCGTGCTGATTGTCTGGGACAGGGATCGCACAGACACTGACGAATGGAAAGAATGGCACAAACGCAGCGAGAGCTCGAGCCAGAAGGCGTCTCCTGACAAATGGCCATGCCTCCTCCTTTCCACGGCGGAACCGGTGAAAGTAGCCCCTGCCCCCGCCGCTGCACCTGCCCCTGAAAAGGCGAACTCCTCCGACAAGGCAAAGCCCGCCGGAAATGCCATCTCCGTTTCTGTAGCAAGGAACAGGCCCTGCAATCTCTTCACACCCGATCAGAATGTCAGCTTTGAATCCGCAATAAAAGGCGCAGTTACCGGCAAGGGAACAGTCAAGGCGGAACTCGTAGACGGCTTTGGAAAAACCGCAATGACAAAGGATTTTGCTTTTGACCATGAATCGGGCAAGCCGACGAAGCTGCAGATGGATTTCGGGAAGGTCCCGCGCGGATATTATGAGCTGAAATACACGGCGTCGGTACAGTCTGGCGACACGAAGACTCCTGATTTCTCCGGCAAGTCCACTCTTGGCGTAATGGAATTTGCGAACCGCACCGGGGCGGAAGTGGTCGGAAAGGACTATCGTTTCGGCATGAAGTGGTGGGGCGGCGTTATCGACAAGCCGGAAACATTGGACATGATGCAGAAGCTCGGTCTGCAGTGGACGCGCGATATCCATACCAGTGTTCCGCAGATGCTCAAGGATGCTCCAAACCTTGTCCTAGTAACAAAGGTCGAACGCTTTCCGAAGGAGCTCTACGACGAACAGAAATACGGTCCGATGGTGGAGTGGGAGAAGAATTATGGAAAGGGCGCATGGACTTTGAAAACCCTTCCGAAGAAGGAAGCCTATCAAAAATGGCTCGCGGAAGGGATCGCACAGATCCCGAAGGACCAGAAGGTGTTTGAGATCTGGAACGAGCCCTGGGACAAGATGTCGCCGGAGGATTTCGCCACGATAAGCCAGTGGATAGTGGATGTCATACTCAAGGACCGTCCCGACGCGATCATCGGATCCAACCTGCGCGGGGACATGAGCGAGTATGAATACGACGCCAAGGTCATCAAGGCCGGAGGGATGAAGGGAATGAAGATGGTCTGTCTCCATCCGTACGCCGGATCCGAAGACCGTGGATGGCTCAGGAGCTACCGCAAATGGATCTCCGAGAAGACGGGCGTTCCAATGTCCATATATGTGACGGAATACGGCTCCCATTCCACTCCGGAAGGTCCGGCAAAGAGATCCGAACTTGAACAGGCCCGCAGGGTGGTCACGCAGTCGCTCGCACTTTATGCTGAGGACGTGAAGGCGCTGATCCCGCACTGGGTCGGGCAGAGCGAGAAGAATCCGACATATCTCGAGGACTGGTTCGGATTCATCAGGAGGAACCAGGAGGCCAAGCCCGCACTGGTGGCTCTTGCGAACCTCGCAAGGCTCATTGACAGCGGAAAATATCTCGGTGACCTGTGGTATGGAACGGGCGTCGGCGCATCCATGTACCAGAAGGACGGCAGGAACATACTCGCCCTCTGGACGCTCGGAGGGGAAAAGGAGATCGAAATTGAGACAGGCTCGAAGGAACTCGTCCTCGGCGACATGTTCGGCGCTGAAAAAGCCATGAAGCCCGAAGGCGGAAAACTGAAGCTCAAAATTGGCGAGGAAGTCCAGTACGTGATCGGGCTCGGCGCTGATTCTGCGAAACTCGCAAGCGCTGAACTGCGTCCGGACCGTTTCCCGAAGCCGGCAAAACCTCCGCGCGCAAACCGGACGGCCCTCAAGATCTCCACTGCCCCTGAAATGGACGGCAAGATCGAAGAGTGGAAGGGGATGACACAGCTTGCCATACTCAATCCGAAAGTGAATGGCGACGATGCAAGCGCCATGGGCTGGCTCGCCTGGGATGACAAGTATCTCTACGTCTCGGTTGATGTGAGGGACAATGAAGTCCTGAACAATAAGCCGCGCTCAAAGCTCTACCAGCATGACAGCATCGAGCTCTTCATAAGCGTCGAGCCGAGGGACAGCAATCCCGGATACGGTCCGAATGACTACCAGTTCTTTGTCACGCCTGCGTCAGGTGAGGGCAAGCCCATATTCGGCAAGCTCACCGAGAGATCCGCTGGTGCAATGGAGGATGTCAAGGGCTCGAAATTCTTCTGCGGAAAGGCGAACAAGGGATGGACTGCGGAAGTCGCAATCCCCTGGGATGCGTTCGCAGGATTCAAGCCCGGGCCCGGCGCGAAACTGTCGCTCGATCTGCGCGTCAACGACGCCGACACCTCGCACGAGCGCTGGAAGCTTGATCCGACCGACATAACAAAGCTCAACACGGAAGATCCGACCGCCTGGTCGCTGCTGACTCTGGAAAATGCAAAGTAAAATAATATAACAACATAGGCAATTGCAAAATGAACGGAGGGCGGACTTTCCAGTCCGCCAACTGAGTTCAGTCATGGCGGGTAAGAAAACCCGCCCTCCTTTAAAATCAACATTTTGCAATTGCCTTAACAAAGGGAACATCATGAAAATTCAGTCCGCTTATTTCGCGATGCTGGTTACCGCCATAACGATGGGCTGTGCCTCGGTGTCGACGACGCAGACCCAGTCCACCATGGAGTACTTTCAGAGCCTGAAATGGGATGTCAGCCAGCAGGGACGGGAGATAGACCTCAGCCAGTATAAGCGGACCTTCAATGATGACTTCAAGACGATGGACATTGTCAAAGACAACAGCACTCCCGGTCCCGGAGCGGTATGGTTCTCCCCGGGCCACGGCGCCTACCAGGCCACGTGCCCGCTGAGAGCGGACGGGCCGTTCAAGGTCGTGGACGACGGACTTCGCCTCCGCGTCGAGAAGGTCGGCAAGAAGGTGCTGGGAGCCTGCATGACGTCCGTGAACACCAAGGGTGAGGGCTTCGCCCAGCAGTACGGCTATTTCGAAATGACGGCCCAGTACGACTACAAAGGCGAGGGGATCTGGGCCGGATTCTGGCTCAAGTCGCAGTGTGACTATTTCAACAACGGCACCACGACCCGCACCGAGATCGACATCAACGAGTTCTACGGCGACAATGGCTACCACCCCACCGTTCACCTCTGGCCGGCAGCCAAACTTGCGCCCGATGCCACGATTACCAAGCACGTTGGTCATTCGGGTTTTAAAGAGAAGGTGGCCCCCGATCTCTTCGCGAAGCTGAAGGTCGACGGCGTAGTCAAAGGCTTCCACTCCTACGGCGGCGAGATCACGCCGGAATGGGTCATCATGTACTTCGATCGCAAGGAACTGGGCCGCTTCCCCACGGTACCTGAATTCAAGACTCCGCTCTTCATGCTGGTGTCCAGTGATACCAGGCATGTCAAGCCGGAGCAGACAGTCCTGCCGATAGACATGACCGTCAAGAACGTCTCCGCCTATCTGCCGATACAACCATACAAGGATCAATGATTCCGCAATAGGAAGAGGCAATATGCATAATCAGTCAAACAATAGAGCCGATTTCAAAATGAAAATCCCGTCCGTTTATTTCGCGATACTGCTTGCAATTATGACGGCATCCTGCACCAGGGAGCCGACGGCGGTGACACCAGCAGCCCCAGTTGCACCGGTCACACCAGTTGCACAGGCACCGGAGCCGGAAAAGCCCGTGTCCATCGCCGATATGTGGTCTCCTGACCTGGTGCCTGAGATGGTCGTATACGACTTCCGGCAGGAGGATCTTGCCGAAGGTCCGGTCACGGAATGGAAGTCGCGAGGTGTCAAGCCCAGGACGGCGGCCGGCACTGCAAGCAAACTGGCCGGCAACGGCGGCGTCCAGTTCGCCAAGGGCAGCTCGCAACAACTCCTGTGGCCGACGGACAACCAGGCGCCCTGGCTCCATCGCTGGTGGGTGGTGATCGCTCGCGCCGACATAAGCGGCGCCGCAAAGGACGTCCCTGTCCTCACCGTTCACGGCACGGGAGGCGGGACAATCCACCGACAGCCCTATGTCAAGTTCGTGGCGGGCAAAGGCAAACTGCAGTCCAGCCTGAGCAACGGCTCCGGACCTGCAGTCCAGGAGGGCGACTGCCGGAAATCTGCAACGGAGTGGAACGTTGTCGTCGCGTTCAGGCGCGGCAACCAGCACCATGCCTGGATCAACGGCGTGAAACAGTCGCCCATCGCCTTCACCGGAATGGAGGCGTGCCGGGATTCGAGCAACAGCTATCTGGGCGCAAATGATGCCGAGAAGACGCTGTCCTCCGACATGGCCATCGACCGCGTGATTGTCGGACAGAGCGAGCTTAACGACGCGCTGGTGGATAAGCTGGTCGGCTGGGCGCATTGGCGCGCAGGACGGCAGGATCTGCTGCCGGTGGATCATCCATATAAGAAGTCTCCTCCATCGAAGATTGCGGACGCCAACGACAATCCTTCGCGCTTCGTGTTCGACCAGGCAGCGTGGGACAAATGGACCGAGACCTGCGCCGCCACCAAGAAGGCGACCCTCGGGATGGCGCCAATAAATCTGGACGACGGCAAGGGCAATGATTATGCGGTGATATTTTTCGATGATTTCAAGACCGATACGATTGCCGACGATCTCACTGGCGAACCCAGCGCAATATGGTATTGTCCGTCGCACATGGGAAACATCATTGATGCGGACGCAGCCGCCCAGAAGAAATCCTCAAAACCATCTACATACATCCATGATCCGAGTGGTACAGGCACAATGGCTCTAAGGATGCTGGACGTAAATGGAAGATGGAGGAGCGGAGCATTCACCTCGGTCAACCATGAAGGACAGGGACGCTCGTGGGGAAAGGGGCGTTTCCGCATACGCTGCAAGTTCCCGAAGCTTGCATCTCCGCGGCCCGGTTTCTTTCCGGCGTTCTGGAGCTATGGCACCGAACACCTGTTCTGGCGCACGCGCAACAGGGTGGAACTGGACTACCTGGAATACGACGGAAAAAACGGAGCCTGGATCAATACGACACAGCATGTGCATGCCAAGGCGCTAATCCCGTTCGAGAGTCCGGAGATCCGCAAGTCTCCCGACGTAAGCTACAAGATAGCCGGGAGGGAGCTGAACGCAAAGAACAACTTCACGCCGACCATCGACATCTACGACGGACAGTACCACGTCTGGGAGTTCAGGATCGAAAATGATTTCAGCTATCTCATCATCGACGAGAAGGAAGTGGTGCGTGTTCCGACGGAAAACTGGATCTCGCTCAGAAAATACATCCTGGTCGACTGGGCGTTGCGGGCGAAAGAGCGTCCTGCCGTCGCCGGCCAGACATACGACATGACGATCGACTGGATCGAAGTTCAGCAGCGTGAACGTGATCTGGCCAAGGTGCCAGCAGGCTTCAGCGCCCGTCCGATCCTCTCAGGCACACGTGGCGCAGGCAGCACCATCACATGCACACCGAACGTGAAGGCATCACAGATCGAGTACCGCTGGTACAAAAATGGCGAACCGGTCGTGGGCAAAACCGAAGCGACGTTCGTAGAGGATGCGGACAGCGTGGGTAAAGCCATTAGATGCCATATCCGGGCAGTCTCGCTGGTAAACCAGCCGGAAGCATGGTCGGCGGAGATGAAGGCCAGGTAACGAACACGGTGTGTGTGCAACAGGATTTGTTGACGCGGCGGACAAGCTCCGGACGAATTGAGGAAAAACAAGAAGGACAAGGAACATGCCTTGCGGCATTAACTACGAACATATGCAAAACACTGGAAAAGAGTTTATGGCAAGTTCGAAAAGTGTTTTTACACTTATTGAGCTGCTGGCTTGCCAAGGCGTAGCCCCGCGGGCGACTGTGTCCGGCGTAGCCCTTGGGCGAAGTCGGAAGCGCTCGTCAGCGTTTACGCTGATAGAGCTTCTGGTCGTCATTGCGATCATCGCCATACTCGCGGCACTGCTTATTCCTGCCCTTAAGGAGGCAAGGGAAAGCGCCCGCAGGATATCCTGCGCGTCCAATCTCAGACAGATGGGTCTGCTGATCCTGGCATATGAGGAGGACAACAACGGGAACTTCCCCCAGCACAAGAATTCCGAGAACAGCTGGCCTTACGCATATTCCTACTGGGGGAGGAAGTGGACCAACTTCCATGCCGATTATGCGATCAAGGCGACGAGGAATCCCGACATCGCATTCTGTACTGCATCGCTCGAATCATTCAAGGATCCCTCCCACTCCTTCCAAAAGAGCTATGCGGGATGGAGCAATACCTCGCCCACGGCAAACTATCCTTCACATATAGGGATATGCTACTTCTACGGCGCGGACGAGACCAACAGGAACGAGCGCAGGGGCTATGCCAAGATACAGCAGGTGAAGCAACCGGCATGGTCCACCATCATCACAGACCAGATGCGTTTCGGAAACGACACTTCCCCTTCGCCCAAAATCATATACGAGAACTGGCCCTGGAACCACCGTGGAATGAACAGGATCGCGCTCGGAGTAAAAAGCGGAGGAAACATGTTCTACTGCGACGGGCATGTCAGCTGGATGCAGGGCGTAGAGACACTGATGAAACACAGGCAGTTCATGGAAGGCTCGAGCGACAACACATATGCGGCTGAACAACCTTGGGATTCGGAACATTAAGATGCTGGCATAGGATGAAAACTCATGGGAGATCGTGCCGGGCGGATATGGGATAATTGAAAGGAATGACGATGATGTTCAACATAAGGGAATATGATGCGGCGGGAATTGCAGTTCCGAAGGAGACATTGGAACTTAAGAATCTGCAGTTCAAATGGATCAGGTACCAGCCTGGGACAAAGGCGGTAATCTATCATCCTGCTCCGGGGAAGGAATATGATTCCGTCGGGATACAGAAGGCGATCGACGCTGCGAATTCCGCAGGCGGCGGAACAGTCATCGTGCCTGCAGGAAATTATCTGATAGCTCCAATAGAAATGAAAAGCCGTGTCCAGCTCCATCTCGAGCCCGGGGCAAAACTTTTCGCCAGTCCGCTGCTGGAGGATTACTCGAAACGGGAAAATCTTATTTATGCTTCGGGGGCCGAAGATTTCTCCATAACTGGTTCCGGGGAAATACATGGTCAGTCACAGAACTGGGTAATTCCATGGATGAACGAAAAACCGGAGAGCTGGAGCTCGCTGAATGGCCGTCGACCTGGGCGAATGATCGTGTTCAGCAATTGCCGCCGGGTTCTTGTCGATGGCGTCCGCATCTTCAATTCACCGAGATGGACTCTTGTCTTCGAGGAATGCTCGCACGTCCAGGTACACGGGATAATGATGCGACACTTCGATGTGATCAACGCGGATGGGATAGATATCGTCGACACTTCGAATGTGAAAATATCCGACTGCGACCTGCATGTCACCGACGACGGAATATGCCTGAAGAACATCAAGACCAAGGGCTCCGGCGCAGTCAGGAACGTAGCTGTCAGCAACTGCGTAATTCGCACATGGTGCAACGGGATCAAGATTGGGACCGAGACGACTGGACTTGTGGAAGATGTCACGATAGACAATATAGTCGTGCATAATCCATCAGATGATTTGAAGGGCGCGGAAGGAGGGATCAACATATGCTCGTGCGATGGCGGACTTGTGCGGAATGTGAACATCAGCAATGTTGTCACTCGGAATGCCGAATGTGCTTTCTATCTCGTAAGCATGTGCAGGACAAAGTTCCAGGAGGCTTTCCGCAGGCCGCAACCTGGAAAGATGGAGCGGATCTCCATAAGCAACGTATGGGCGGATGGAACCAAATACACTTCGTTCGTAGTAGGACATCCGGAACAGCCTATTAAGGACGTATATCTTTCCAACATCAATATCAGAAAGACCTCGGAATTCCGTCCGGGGCCGTTTCCTGCGCCGGTTCCAGCATCTGCGCAGCAGTATCCGAATCCGTTCATGTTCGGAAGTCCGGAAGGTGGGAACCAGGATTGCGGAGACGGTCTGCCGGCATACGGATTATATTTGAGGGATGTTGAAAATATAACTGTACGCGATTTTGCGGTCGACTGCACGGAACGAGATGGGCGAAAGATTATATGCGAGGAGAATTGCATAGATTTAAGAATGTAGGACAGCCGTCCCGGCTGTCGGGAAAGACAGGCCAGAGGCCTGTCCTACACTGAAGAAATAAAGAGTGTAAGACAGCCGTCTCGGCTGTCAGGAAAGACAGGCGGGACGCCTGTCCTACATTCTTTTATACAAGCTAATTTTTCGACACACAAATGGGAGACATGATATGAATAGACCAAATGTACTTTTTATCCTGGCCGATGATCTCGGATGGGGCGACGTTGGTTATCACGGCTCATATATCTCCACACCCAACATCGACCGCATGGTGCGCCAGGGGCTGGAACTTGACCGTCACTATGTATGCCCTGTATGCACCCCGACGCGTGTGTCACTGTTGACAGGCCGTTACCCCGGGCGCTTCGGCAGGCATGCGACCTGGCCGACAAATGATCCTGTGCTTCCCGATGGATACCGCACACTGGCCGGAATGTTCCGCGAGTCGGGCTACGCCACCGGGCTGTTCGGGAAATGGCATCTCGGTTCGGCGCCGGAATTCAATCCCCACAAGTTCGGTTTCGACTACTGCTACGGAAGTCTGGCCGGAGGAGTTGATCCATATACGCATCGCTACAAGGAAGGTCCGTTCTCCCGGACATGGCACAGGAACGGAGAGCTGGTCGACGAACAGGGGCATGCCACTGATCTGATCACGGACGAAGCGGCGCGCTGGATTAAAAGCCGCACACAATCCTGGTTCTGCTATGTCCCTTTCACGGCGGTACACCAACCTGTTCAAGCCCCCGAATCATGGATCGACCGTTATGCGAATCGCCTTGACCAGGATGATCCAGCGCGCGCCCGTGCACAGGAATTGTACGGGGCCTACACCAGCCATATGGACCACTGCATCGGACGCCTGCTCGATGCGGTCAAATGCACGGCGGGACTGCACGACACACTTATTGTTTTCGCCTCAGACAACGGGGCGCCATTGGGCAATTGTCCTTCGAAGGACGTCCAACTGTACCCCGGCTATCACGAACCGCTCCCGCCCGCTGGCAGCAACGGACCTCTGCATGGTGCAAAAGCTACGCTCTACGAAGGAGGCATTCGCACGCCAGCCGCCATATACTGGCAGGGGCGTATCTCCCCGAAGAAATGTATCGAGCCTGTTTGCATTGCCGACTGGATGCCCACATTCGCCGAGATGCTGGGAACCCCTGCCGATTCTCGCTGGGACGGACGCAGTGTTTGGCAGATGTTGCATGGTGGCACGGGCCCTGAACGTGAAATCCACTGGAACATCTTGCACCGGGAGTTCGCCGTCATCCGAGATGACTGGAAACTTATATACAGGACAGGGAAAGAGCCGTGCTGCGAGCTTTTCAACCTTGCAGATGATCCTTTCGAACAGAATGAATGTTCGCAGAAGCATCCCGAACTGGTCGCGGAACTCCGGAAAAGCATAGAGGAAAACCATAAGCTTGACGACAGTGAGAAACGAATTCCATCTCCAGGCAAGCCAAGCCAGTCGGCCGACGAGGATCCATAGATTTTTTGGGAATGAGAAGAAGTAGGACGGTTTTCACTTGTCCTGAGCCTGTCGAATGGAAACCGTCAATTGTCTTGAAGATAAACGTCGGGTTAAAACCCGACATACTTTTAAAAAAGGAATGTAAAATGTTTAAATTCAAAAGCTCGCTGATCATTTTGACCGGACTGGCTTTCACGGCAACTGTCTTTGCGAAGCCGGAGATCAAGCTCGACAACCACAAGCCGTGCAATCTTTTTGCGGTGGACGAGGCGGTGGTTCTGAATGCGAACTTCGCAGGATTTCCGGCGGGAGATTACGAAGCAGTTGCGAATGTCGCAAACTATTTCGGGGAGAAGAAGGAGTTCAAGTTCCCGGTAAAGGTCGAAGAAGGGAAACCTGCGGCAATACCATTGGACATGGGGAAGATGGTACCGAGTTATTATGAGCTGAAGGTTTCTGCGCAAATCAAGGGCGCGGACGGGAAGACTTCCGATGTCACATCGGAAATGATGAGCGTTGGAGTGGTGCATTTCATGAACAGGACTTCGGAACAGGCGATGAAGGAGGGCTCGCGTTTCGGGATCAAGCTGTTCCAGATCGGCAAACCCGGCGTCTGGTGGCGGAAAGGATCCATATATGACGTTGCAGAATTCCTAGATGCCCAGTGCAAGCTCGGTCTCCAGTGGAACAGGCATGTCTTCAACCAGGAACCGAGTGAGGAGCCCGGCAAGATGGGCACGGTTGAAATGATCAACAAGTTCCCCATGAACGTAGTCCTGAAGGTCGAAGGATTTCCCGAATCATGTTTCGATGCCCAGAAATACGGCCCTCTCGAGGACTGGGTCAAGGCGAAGAAGGACTGGCGCAGGAACACCGTCCCTCTCAAAGAGGCTTATATCAAATGGCTGAAGGAGGAGATCGCGAAGATTCCTGAGAGCCAGAACGTCTTCGAAATCTGGAACGAGCCCTGGGACAAGATGAAACCCGAGGATTTCGCGGAGATATGCAAGATGGTCGTACAGGCGCTGAAGGAATCAAGGCCGAACGCGATTGTCGGCCCGAACAGCGCGATGGGCCCTTTCGAATGGGAGCTGAAGGTCATCAAGGCCGGCGGATACGAGGGAATGACGATGATGGCTTCGCATCCATACAGTTTTACTCCGCTGCCGGAACACCGAGTCCGCGGCTGGCTCCGCAACTACCACGACTTCATCAAGGAACGCCTCGGAAAGGATCTTCCGATATACGTGACCGAATACGGCTGGTCCACCGCGCCGCAGAACGAGAAATACGGCAAGACGGAACGCCAGCAGGCCCAGCTGACAGTCAGGGAATCACTGATGCTCTATGCCGAGGACTGCAAGGCGCTGATCCCGCATTGGCTGGCCGACAGGGAGCAGGATCCGAAGGAACGCGAGCACTGGTTCGGGATATTCCGTCTCAACCGCCAGCCCAAGCCCGTGCTTGTCGCGCATGCGGTCTCTGCAAGGATGATTGATTCGAGCAAGTTCATAGGCGATCTCTGGCTTGGCCTGGGAGTCGGTGCGATGCTCTTCGAGAAGGGCGGCAAATACACGTTAGCAGTCTGGACTCTCGACGAAGCACTCGGTACTGGAAAGAATATACAGATCGATGTGGGTGCTGATGAAGTTACGCTTGTCGATCTCATGGGCGCGGAAAAGAAGGTGAAACCGGCAGCAGGAAAGATCACCGTCAAAGCGAACGGCGACATGACTTACATTGTCGGTGTCTCCCCTGCCCTCGCGAAACTGGCAGTCGGGCCGGAGAAGGAACTGATCAATCCATGGAACGAAAGGAGCGGCTCGTTCCCGCTTCACCAGGTAAAGGCTGTTCCGCAGGTCGATGGAAAATTGGATGACTGGGCTGATTTGAAAGTGACAGAATTAAGGAGTGATAAGATTTCCGCTGAAGATGCTTCTGCAGAAATCTTCATGGGCTGGGACGACAAGAACATCTATCTTGCCGTAAAGGTGAAGGACGACACCGTCGCCAACGGCTTTGATCCGGCAGTGAAGGGCAAGAACATCACCGACGGTGATTCCCTTTCCCTGAAGCTCGGTTCGCGTCCCCTGCGCCAACCGAGCATCGGGGATTATGGTACTCTCTATGACTATGAGATTTCAATTGCACCCGTTTCCGGATCTTTGAAGCCTACGTTCAGGATGAAGAACATCAACTGGGATGATCCGATAGTTGATCCTACGGAAGGTGACAAGTCGGGGATACGCTGGACGGCAGTTCCGATAGATGGCGGATGGTTTGCAGAGGCGGCGATACCTGTCGGCCTGTTCAAGGGGCTCAAAGCGGCAACCGGCTCCGATATGTCGTTCTATGCGAGGATCTATGACAACGACGGAACCGGCAGCAAAACGGAATACGTCGCCATGAAAAGTCCGGAAAAACCGATGGAGTGGCCGCTGCTGAAGTTTGAGAAGTAAGTGTAAGATAGGCGTCCCGCCTGTCTGAAAAAGAGACAGGCCAGAGGCCTGTCCTACACTGGAGAAAAGAATGTAAGACAGGCGTCCCGCCTGTCCCACACTGGAGGAATAAAATGTTCGTCACTGCATACTATTTCAGGGCGCATACTTATACAATAGTTCCCCGTCACGTGAGGGAGGACATGGAATGGATGGCCGATCACGGCACGGACGCGATATCGATAGGAGTCCTTGAGCAGGATCTTTTTGCCGCAATAGAGAACTACCAGATAATATGCGAGGAGGCAAGGCGTGTCGGAATGCAGACATTCGCCACTCCCAGCCGCTGGGGCGGACTGGTCGCAGGATGTCCGAAGGTACCGAGTATCTTCTGTGCTCGCCATCCCGAAGCCGCCGTAAGAAATCCCGACGGATCTCCGCTGATCGACTGGATAGGGACCAAGGCGAGCGTCCATCATCCTGCGACATTCGCGTTCTTCTGTTCGACAACAAAAAAGATGTTGGATTTGCTCCCGCTCTCAGGTATAATATGGGACGAGGTCAAGACACTGGAGGAGAAAGATTTTTCGGACGCGGCTAAAAAGGCCTTGACCGGAAAGAACATGGACGATTTGACCGTACACATCGATGCCACGGCAAATTTCTTTGACGCCATCGGCGGGGAGGCCCTCAAGATGAAGCCTGATTTGAAGATCTCGATGTTCCTCTATGCGAGCCTCCACGGTTATCCGGTCGAACGCTGCGCAAAGATAAGAAACCTGCATTACTTCGGCTGCGACGGCAGGCCTTTCGGGAAAAATGACATGGGACAGGCCAAGGCCGCAGCCAAAAAGGAATCAAAATTTCTCTGTGATACCGGACCGTATTTTGCGGAAGTCGCAAGAAAAAACGGCAAAGGTCCGCTCTGGCTGGTGGAGAACCACGCCCTCAAGGAGGAGGATGTTCCTGCGATGGACAAACGCCTTCCAGAGATCCTCTCGATGGATGTTGAACATCTCATCTACTACTATTACCCGAGAAGCCTGAAGGATCCCGACAGGAACATGAATGTGATCGGCGGACATTTGAAAAAGATAAAGGGATGAAATCGATGAAAATAAAAAACATGAAGAACAGGAAGAAAACAACCAGGAAAGCGGATCCTGGAAATCTGCTTTCACTCGTCTGCGGAGCGATCGATCAACTGATCGAGTCAGCCCAGGCGTTCAATGGTCTTTTGTTCCCTTCCGTCCTCGAGATCAAGAGCGGGAAGGTGCCCAAGGATCTGCCTCCCGCCATTCCCGGACAGCGCGACTGCGACCGTGCATTCCCCTGCGGTTCCAACCTTACTCACGACCATAGCGTCCTTCGGCTCATGTATGATCTTGCCGGGTCGACGGGAGAGACCTGTTACCGGGATGCGGCCGACGGCTACCTGCGGCACTGGTCGCTCCATTGCACTACGACCCCCACCGGTCTGTTTCCCTGGGGCGAGCATGCGTTCTGGAACCTTGAGGAGGACCGTCCCGGAAGCAGCTATGCCCTGGCGAGGGTCTACACGATGCCGACGCACGACCACCTGATCCAGGCTCCAGCCTGGCTCTGGGAAAAGCTCTGGGAGTTCAATTACCGCGAGGTCGAGCGCTTCTGCCTGGCGCTGGAAAACCATTTCCTGGACGTCGAAAATCCTCTCCAGTACAACCGCCATGCGAACCTCCTGCGACGGCACCCCATGCGCAAACGCCATGAGGGCCATTGCGACTTCCCCAGGCACAGCGGATTCCACATCTACGACTGGTCGTTCGCCTACGCGAAGACCGGTTCGCCCACATATCGCCGCCTGCTGGTCCGCTCCCTCGACTACTGGTGGGAGAGGAAATACGAGTGCGGCCTGCTGGCAACTGACACAGCGACCATTTCCCGGCGCTTGGCCGCCCCCTGCCAGACGCTGTCACTCTGCGCGACTCTTTATGAAGCGGCCGCCCTGATAGCGCCGAAGGATCCGGATCTGGCAAAAGTCGTGACATCACGAGCCGCCACCTACTGCAAGGGCCTGACAGACCTGCTGGACAATTCTCCCAAAGGGGAATTACCGCATCAGATCAACGTCGACACCAAGGTTGCCACTCTCGGGACCCCAGTATGGGAAGGCGCCTACGGACTGCGGGACGTCGCAGGGGAAGCACTCCTGTCTCTGTGCATACACCGTATCAACAAGGATCCGCGTCTGCTTGAGTTCGCCAAGGACGTGGCACGCTTGTATGCAAAGACTGCGTTTCCCACCGACAAAAACATTCCCATCGTCGTATGTGGCTGCCTGCTCCTCCTGCTGACTGATCTTTTCTCCCTGACTGGCGACGAGGAGTGGCTGGACATGGCTGAAGCCCAGGCAGGTAAGCTGGCGCCACTTTACATGAATGACGGCCTGCCGCGCGGGGCGACGGGAATTGAAATCTACGAGTCCCAGCTCCTGCCCGGCTATTTCCTGCGCGGTCTTGCGAGGATCGCATTCCTGCGGAAAGGCAGGGACATAGGCGCGGACTATACGCGGAGGTAGTAAATCTGTGGTAGTATTAGAAATGAAAACAGCCAAAAATGTTCATAGAGAATAGAACTGGAGAAACAAAATGAAACTGAAATTCGGGTTTACGCTCATCGAATTGCTCGTTGCGTGCGAGCCGGAGTTACCCGGTAGGGAACGTAGGCCAATTCAGTCAAAGTTCACTTTGATTGAATTGCTTGTTGTAATTGCGATCATCGCAATTCTTGCGGCGCTCCTGCTGCCGGCGTTGAATATGGCAAAAGACAAGGCCAGGAGCATTTCCTGTCTCAACCTGATGAAACAGACCGGGATCATGCTCCACAGCTATGCTTCCGATTATGATGGATTCGCCCCTCAAAACGCGACAGAAAACAGTCACACCTATCATTTCCGGCCCTATGCAACCGGAGTAAAGGCGACCTGGTGTTTTGGTTATGCAAAATTATATGTACTCGGATATTTCAACAATTTATCTTATCCAATATGTCCAAGTTTTGCAGATAAACTTCCAGTGGCGTCTACACATACTGATTGGGGCGAATGCGCTTTGAGCTGGCGCAGGATCTTCAGGACAGGTTCTCCGATCTGGGAGAAGACCTGGAAAACTCCCGGAATCTGCATGGCTACTGACAGGTATTATTATCCTCCATTGCTGAAAATCCATTGCAATGAACTAAATGCCATTTTCATGGACGGAAGCGGCATATCCATTCCTGACAGTCCCAGGGGGGCGTGGTTCCTGCCCGCAGGCGATCCGAGAAGCAATGGCTTCGGGCCGATCTTCCGGCAGGAGGCCAGCGTGACCGCATCATTTTATTTTGATGATCAATATTAAAACATCCTGAAAGAACATCTTGAGAAACAAATCATCTTTACATTTCACGCTGATCGAGCTCCTGATCGTGATAGCGATCATCGCGATCCTGGCGGCCCTGCTGCTCCCGGCACTCAAGCACGCCAAGGATAAGGCGAAGGACATCAACTGCATGGGCCAGCACAAACAGATCGGCGTTGCCTCCCATATATACGGCACAGATTTCGACGGCTTCCTGCCATACAACGAATCTCATGGAAATGCCCTCTACTCCACCGGGGCTGGCAGGTTCACCGGGCTTGGACTCACCTACGAACTGGGGTACGTCTCCAGCGGACGGATTTTCTGGTGCGCCTTTGAGGATGCCCCCCGGCGCGAGAACGGCTCTGAAAACAGCAGCTACGGCTATAATCAGCTTGTCAAGAAGACCCACGACAACAGTGTGCTCACCGACATCATGTATCGATGCGGGATGTATTGGATAACAAGCGGAAGTTTCTGGCGTCAGAACTACCCGACTGAAAGGTTCCACCGCCTCGTTTCACCGACAGACGGGCTGACCGTATGCGCATCGGGCTTCACAAACCGTGTACAGTGGTACGAGCTGCATGGCGGCCGCGGGGCCAATCTGTGTCTGGCCGACGGCAGCGCCTTCTGGTTTCCTAAATCGATGTGGACACCGTACTTTCCCAAAACCGTCGACGAATACTACGACAGGTACCGGGTCGACTTCAGCCACTACACTGTGAATAATTTCTCTGCCCGTTACAGGGGATTGAAACCCAAACCGAACGCCTATGGATATCAATAGAAGCGTACTGCGGCACGTCCACGAGGACAAGAATGCCCAATAAAGATGGATGAGATTATGGCATCAAAAAAGTCTCTAAACGTACTTTTCATCTTCTCCGACCAGCACCGCTGGAGCGCCCTGAACTGCTACGGCAACGCAGAGGTAATTTCACCCGCGTTCGACCGCATGGCCGAGGAGGGAGTGCGCTTCACGCACGCCATGAGCAGTTGTCCGGTCTGTGCGCCCGTGCGCACAACGTTGCAGACGGGTCTGCACGCGCATCAGCACAATGTCCGTGGAAACCAGAGCCCCTGGGTGGGGCAGCATTTCCGCAGCCTGGCCGACTATTTCAACGACGCCGGCTACGAGACCTGCTTCATCGGCAAGGCCCACTGGGGAAAGTACATGTTCTACGACATGAAGTGGAAGGGCGGCTTTGTGCCGCCAGAAAGGCGCCTACGCTGGAAGCACTGGCTCAGCACGGAAGGCCACGTACAGTATGGGGAGAAAGTCTACGACGATGCTGGCGAGGTTCTCTTTGACGGCACTGGCGTTCCCGAGGCAACTTTCGAGACCGGCTTGGCCTTCGACTTCATCCGGCAGTGCGGCGATAAACCATGGATCGCGCACCTCGACTGGGGCCCGCCGCACACCATACAGCCGGGGCCGACCGTGAAATACAATGATGAATACTACGCACGTGGAAGACAGTTGAACAGGGATATGGGATTCAACCTGCCAGACGAACTGTTCGTGGAAAAGGATCCCCGGCTGAAACTGCTCATGCCGCAGTCGCTCCTATTCGACATAGTGCCGCAGCGGTTCCTGGACATGTACGATGTGGATTCAATCACAGTGGATCCAAACGTGCCTGAGCAATACCGGAAGCTTGCACGTTATCATTACCATGAATACTACGCTCTGATCACCAGCCTGGATGAGGAGCTTGCGCGGATTTTCGAATTCCTCCGGCAGACGGGCCATGATCGGGACACCCTGGTCGTCTACACCTCCGATCATGGGGACCGCATCGCCGCACATTGCACGCTGGAAAAGTTCCGCACCAAGTCCAGTCCGCATCAGAACTCACTCCGGGTACCCCTCATGTTCTGGGGTCCGGGGCTTGGCGTTGGACAGGGCAAGGTGAACCAGACTCCGTTCAGTTCAGTTGATTTCATGCCGACCCTGCTGGACTGCATCGGCGTGCCTGTCGATGTCCACCTGCCTGGCGAATCCCTGAAAAATTGCTTCATGGGCGAATGCCGGGAGATGGAAAGGCACGTCCTGCTCAGCCTGGATCCGTGGCGCGCAATCACGGACGGACGTTACCTCTACGCGATCCGGAGCGAGGCGAAGGCCGGCCCGGTCCCGGTCTCGACCAGGAAACATGCCGTTCCGCCCGCGTGGACTCCGATCCATCTGATCGACATGCAGGAAGATCCTTACGACATGCAGAACCTCCTGGAAAAACCCGAACTCCAGGCCGTACGCGAACGCCTGCACACGGAACTGGTGCGGCAGCTCATCGCCACGTCCGACCATGACTTCGTGCTGCGGACGGGTCTTAAGCAAAGGGAATTGTTCTGAACAAGGGGTGGAAAGAATATGAAGGGCTTTGAATGACGAATCGTCCCAACATAATATTGATTCTGAATGACGACATGGGGTATTCGGACCTCGGTTGTTATGGCGGTGAAATCCATACGCCCAATCTGGACTCCCTGGCTAAGGGGGGCTTGCGCTACACGCAGTTCTACAATACGGCTCGTTGCTGTCCTTCCAGGGCATCGCTATTGACCGGCCTATATCCGCATCAGGCCGATGTCGGGCACATGATGGGTGATGACAGGATTGATGGCTATCTTGGAGACTTGAATCCAAACACTGTGACCATTGCCGAAGCTCTCAGACTCGGGGGATATGCCACATACATGTCCGGCAAATGGCACGTGACAAGACATGTCGCCGGGCCTAAGCACAACTGGCCGGTACAGCGCGGATTCGATGACTATTACGGGATTATTTCAGGAGCTGCGAACTACTACCAGCCAGGCACCCTGACCCGGAACAATGAGCGCATTGAGCCGGAAGGGAAGGACTATTTCCTTACAGATGAGATCTCCAAGGAGGCCGTCCGCCAGATCCGCGAGCACGTTTCAAACAGGAAAGATACGCCGTTCTTCCAATATGTGGCGTATACTGCACCGCACTGGCCCTTGCATGCGCATGCGGAGGATGTTGCGAAATACAAGGGCCGGTTTGACTGCGGCTGGGACGAGATTCGCAGGCAGCGTCTGGATCGGATGATAGGAATGGGGATCATCCATGAGAACTGGAAATTAAGCGAACGCGACCTGTCGGTCAGGCCCTGGGAAGATGAGAATCACAAGGAGTGGCAGGCGCGGCGGATGGAAGTCTATGCCGCACAGATCGACAGGATGGACCAGGGCATAGGCCGCATTCTGGATGCGCTCAGGGAGACGGGACAATGGGAGAACAGTCTGATTGTGTTCCTTTCGGACAACGGAGGCTGTGCCGAGGAGCTTGGAGAAGATTGCCGGAATTGGATTGCCACGAGCCATGAAAAGGCCGGCCCCCTTCTAACACGCGATGGTCGCAATGTCCGGTTTGGGAACAGTCCTGACATATTGCCTGGCGGCGAAGACACATATTCCAGCTACGGTGTGCCATGGGCGAATGTGTCCAATACTCCGTTCCGGCTTTACAAGCACTGGGTCCACGAGGGAGGAATTTCCACGCCCTTCATCGTTCATTGGCCGGACGGCATCAGGGCGAGGAACGAACTGCGTCATCAGCCGGCGCAACTGCCCGACGTGATGGCCACTTTCATCGACATCGCATCTGTTGACTATCCCAGGACCTTCAATGGAAGGAGCATCCAGGGAATAGAGGGATTCAGCATGGCGGATACTTTTGAGAATCGTCCTCACAGACGGAAAGTGCTCTACTGGGAACATGAAGGCAACAAGGCAGTGCGTAAAGGGAGATGGAAGCTCGTCTGCAAATATCCGGGCGGCTGGGAGCTCTACGACATGGAAGCCGGGCGCACGGAATTGGACGATGTTTCCGCCGATCACCCGGATATTGTGCGGGATCTGTCCGGGCTTTATGCCGAATGGGCTGGAAGATGCAAGATCGTACCGTGGGAGAAGCTGCTGGAAAGGCGAAAATAAATCTATGGTGCGGCGGCCAGGCAAAAGGAAGGCACCGAGAAGAATTGACAGCACTATGGCCTCGGTGTAATATGGCACGAAAATCCAATCAACAGGAAGCCGGGAGATAAGTAATAAAATGGTAAAGGATAAAAGACCGAACATTCTGGTGATAATGACCGATCAGCAGTCGGCGGCGGCGATGAGCTGCACCGGCAATCCCAATCTCCGGACGCCTGCAATGGATTCGCTTTCAGCGGGCGGCATGCGTTTTGAGAAGGCATACTCCTGCAATCCTATTTGCGTACCATCGCGGACAAGTATGTTCACAGGGCTGATGTGCCACCAGACGCAGGTGGAACACAATGATGCAAAAGGAATCGCAGCAGGCATCTGCCTGGGAAAATGCCTCAAGGACGCAGGTTATGATACTGGATATACTGGCAAATGGCATATCCCGCACAAGCTCCAGGATCAGGAATGGTCCGGCTTCGATTTCCTGTCCGCAACCGGCAACCACAGGATTGATGAAGCCATACCTGGCGCCTGCGGACAGTTCTTTAAAATCAGGAGGGACCGTCCTTTCTTCCTGGTCGCCTCCTTCCTGAATCCGCACGACACATGCCAGTTCGCACGGCGACTGTCCGGCATCAAGGAAGAACTTATGGAAGGAGAGATCGGCGAACCGCCGCCGGTGGAATTATGTCCTCCGCTTCCTCCGAATTTTGAGACGCCCTCAGATGAGCCGGAGGCTATCCGCATACACAAGCAGCATTCGAAGAACTGGGAGCGTGTCTACCCGACACGTAACTGGGATGAGGCCAGCTGGCGCCGCTATCTCTGGGGATACAGCCGCCTTGTCGAAAAAGTGGACACCCAGGTTGGGAAGGTACTGGCCACCCTCCGGGAAAACGGTCTTGAACAGGATACGGTGGTCATCTTCACCAGCGATCACGGCGATGGAATGGCATCTCACCGCTGGAACCAGAAGACCATCTTTTACGAGGAAGTTGCGCGTGTACCGTTCATCATTTCCCAGCCGGGAACCATCGCAGGCGGCGTTGTCGACACACGCATCCTGATCAACACCGGCATCGACCTAGCAACTACGTGCCTGGGCATTGCCGGAGTGCCGGTTCCTGCGGAACTGAAGGGACAGGACCTCTACGCCTATGTTCAAGGAAAGACCTCCAATACGCATCCGTTCATCGTAGCCCAGACAGATCTCCTCAAGGCTCCGGACTGTGATCGTCACATACGCGGGCGCATGCTGCGTACCGACAAGTTCAAATACGTTGTTTTCGACCATGGGGCAAATCCCGAACAGCTTTTCAATCTTGAAACAGATCAGGGGGAAATGCATAACCTCGCCTATCGGACGGAAGAAGCAGCGACTTTGGCCGCACATAGACAAATGCTTGAAAACTGGCTCAAGGAAAATGGAGATGATTTTATAAAATGAAGAAAATAACATTGATACTTTCAGACAATCCCGCGAAGATAAGTGAGGTTTTCGGGAAGCAGCACATGGCAAGGCTGAAAAGCCTTGTCGAGCTTCATCCTGAAATACTTTCCAGATCCTCTCTTGGGAATGCCGGACTCGTGGAACTTTTCGGCAAGACCGAGATCCTTGTTTCGACATGGGGGTTCCCTGCCCTCACGAAGGAAGAGCTTAATGCTTTCCCGGAACTCAAGATTGTCCTGTATGCGGCGGGAACAGTCAAATATTTTGCAGAACCTTTCCTTGAACGCGGCATTACGGTAGTAAGCGCCTGGCAGGCAAATGCAGTACCGGTCGCCGAGTTTTCGCTAGCGCAGATCCTGCTTTCGTGCAAAGGATATTTCAGAAATATCCGCGAAAGCCGCAATCCTGAGACAAGGCTCAAAGGGAAATGCTTCGCAGGACGCGGGATATATGGAGAGACAGTAGGACTGATTGGATGCGGGGCGATTGCGCGGGCTCTCATAGGACTTTTGAAAGCCTTCAACCTCAAGGTAGTTGTGTTCGATCCATATCTCTCGGATTCGGACGTGGAAAAACTTGGAGTGGAGAAAGTCGAACTCCTGGATCTTTTCAAGAGGGCTTATGTTGTCAGCAACCACCTTCCCAACCTGCCTTCGACGAAATCAATGCTGGATCGCCGCTGTTTTGAAAGCATGAGGGAATCTGCGACATTCATAAACACAGGAAGAGGTGCACAGGTCGTCGAACAGGATCTGATCGATGAACTCAAGAAAAGGCCTTCCTTGTGCGCACTGCTTGACGTGACATTTCCTGAGCCTCCCCCGGCTGATTCTGAAATGTACAGGCTGCCAAATCTGCATCTGAGCTCGCATATCGCCGGCTCTCTCAACGACGAACTCGGTAGGATGGCGGAATATGTCATAGGCGATCTTGAAAGATGGCTCGTTGGAAAACCTCTGCAATATCAGATAGCCCCGGAAATGTTCAGGAGCATGGCATGATCAGGACAGGCATAGCCTCAGTAAGTTTCAGGGCCTTGAAGGCTGATGAAATCATATGCCTATCCCAGAAGGCGGGACTGGACGGAATTGAATGGGGCGGAGACATACATGTGCCCCATGGAAATATTGTTGTTGCCGAAAAGGTGAAAGAAATGTCACGTGACGCCGGACTCGAATGCCCGTCCTACGGTTCATACTACAGGGCCGGCGAACTCGTCAAGGAAAAGAAGGTCAGCTTTGACGCTGTGCTTGACAGCGCCCTTGCCTTGGGAGCAAGGACAATACGCATATGGGCCGGAGTCCAGTCTTCCGAAAGCTCGGATGACGTGTATTACTCGATTGTTTCAGATGATATAAACAAGGTGTCTGCCGCATCGTCAAGACATAATATCAGCATTTCACTGGAGTATCATGGAAAGACCTTGACGGATTCCGTTGCGTCTGCCGACAAGCTTTTCACCATGCTTGATCCGGCAGTCAGGACCTACTGGCAACCATTGTCCCATCTTTCGGAACTTGAATGGGCGACCGGCCTGGAGAAGGCGCTTCCAAGGCTCTCCAACCTTCATGTGTATTCCTGGGAACCGCTAGATGGAAAAAACATAAGGCATCCGCTCCGGCATGGAGCTGAAAACTGGAAAACATTTCTCGGGACGGCATCTGAATTGCCCGGAGAAAGATACGCGCATTTGGAGTTTTTCAAGGACGATTCTCCTGATCAGTTCCTTGAGGATGCGGCTACCTTGAAAAACATTATATTGTCAGTCCAGCTATGAAAAATAACATCTTTAAATCGGATTACGATGTCATCGTCTGCGGCGGAGGGCCAGCTGGCATAGGTGCGGCGATCGCCGCAGCACGTGGAGGCGTCAGGACACTTCTTGTCGAACAACTCGGTCATGTCGGCGGAATGCCGACAAGCGCCGATCTTGTAGCCTTCTGTGATACCATGGGCGGCCCGGTCTACGATGAACTGGTCGACATGCTCATCAAAATGGACGCTGGCCGCTATGCGTATGATCCAAAAAACCATCACAAGCCGGGAAGGCTTCATTTCCACGCGGAAACGATGAAGGCCGTGGCAATGAAGATGCTGCAGGAGGCTGAGGTGGAAGTCCTCCTTCATACAATTGCAACTGGAGCTCATCTGTCAAAAAGAAAAGCCGTTGAAGGTGTTTTTATCGCAAACAAGTCGGGATATCGTCTAATCCGATCGAAGTTTGTCGTTGACGCTACTGCCGATGGCGACATTGCCGCGAATGCCGGAGCGGAATTCCTGAAGGGAGATCCTGCCGATGGACGAATACAGCACGTAAACTTCCGCTATTCTATTGGAGGAATTGACAAGAATGCCTTTGGAAAAAGCAGACCGAATCCTGAACAGATGCGCAGATTATTCCGCAATGCGATAAGGAAAAAGGAGATTAATCCTCCTGATAATATTTTCTCGCCTCTTGGAAAATATTTCCCCTATAACGCAAAAAAGAATCAGCTTTCGCTGGCATACTGGGAAATAGAAAAGGTCGATCCTTCTGATGCATTTACCTTGAGCAGTACTCTCGCGCAGTGCCATGCTGCCGCATGCGATGTCGTCAGTTTCTGCAGGAAGCATATTCCCGGACATGAAAATGCGAAGATCGCACATCTTCCCGCGACACTCGGGACAAGGGAGTCAAGAAGAATACTTGGCGATTACGTGCTGACAAAGGATGATGTTGTGAAAGGACGGAAGTTCAAGGATGCCGTGGCAAAGGCGAATTTCTGGATTGACCTTCATGACTCTCCGCCTGGACAGGATTTCACTACCTACAGCGCCGGACATAAGAAAAACACTCGTCCTGCTGAAGGCGACTGGTTCGATATTCCCCTGAGATGCCTGACACCAAAAGGCTTCAAAGGAATTCTCGTCGCAGGCAGATGCATTTCCGCCGACAGGGCGGCTCAGGCAGCAACAAGGATGATACCGACATGTTTCTACACGGGACATGCTTCTGGAAAATATGCCGCAACACAAATTCGAAACAAGAAATGAGGTAAACATGGAATCAGGCTGTTTCAATAAAGGTAAAATCCACATACTACGGATCGATCCCGGAGAGGACGTGCTTGTTTCAGTCAGGAAATTCCTGTGTGACAGAAAGATCGCCCAGGCGATTGTCCTTGGTGGATACGGTACTCTCTCAGAATATCACTTGCACTGGGTGACAAGAGGCACTCTTCCAAGCAGAAACGCCTTTGGCAAAGGAAAAGGTGGAATAGAAATTCTTGGAATGAATGGACTTATTGTCGGAGGCGAACCGCATATCCATGTGTCTCTATCCACTAGGAAGGGCGCATTTGGCGGACACATGGAGGATGGATGCAGGGCGTATGTCGTGTGCGAAATCTTCTTCCTGGAACTGAAAGGCAGGAAGCTTACAAGAAAAAGCACCCCGGTAAATATCCCAGGTATGGGCAGGGGGCAGGTGCAGAGACTCATTTTCGGAAAAGAAAAACCATAAAGGGAAAAGAGGATTGGAGTCTAGGATTGTCGGACACGTCAGACATGTCGGACAGGCCTGACACCCGACACCATGAACTCGAAAACTTGAATTTGGAGAATAATATGAATCTACAGGAAATCACAACATGTTCTCTTGAATCACCGATCATCCTCTGCCGGGCTCTGCCGCTCAGGCTTGGTTCCGGCGGGATTGATGCAGTCCTCCTGGCATATTCCAACAGCGCAGGCTCTAATCCATGGATAGAAATGTTCAGTTTTCCGGCCGACACCTTGAAGCTGGCCGTATTTGATCTTAAGGGGAAAAAGATCTGGCATCGCGATCTAGGCCCTGGAGTAATCCCGGATGGAAGTTTCTGCCCTATCTTTGCTTTCGACATGGATGGAGACGGAAAGGATGAGATTTATTTTTTAAACAACACCGATCCTGAACATCCGTTCGCCATCAGCAAATACCGGCTTGAAAGAAGTGATGCTGGCAACGGCAGGACAACAGGACAATGGCAATGGCCCGGATACAATTCCGAATGCAACATGAATAATGCCTTCCGCAATACCATCACCGGAGGATATGTCCACGGCAAACCTGTTCTTGTGACAGCCCAAGGGCTTTATGATGACATGTATCTTCAGGCTTGGAATCCGGACATGTCGCATCGATGGGAGCTAACCATTGCGGCCGGCAGTCCCGGAGCCCGTGGAAGCCATATGCATCCGATAGTTGATATCAACAGTGATGGCGTCGATGAACTGATGTGGGGGGAAAGGTGCCTCAGTATCGACAATGGAAAAGAACTTTTTTGTTTCGACAGTGAGAACTACTGCGGGCACTCGGACATCATCCAGCCATTCATCGATCCTGCTTCTGGCCGATGGCTGGTGTTTTCAACCAGGGAGAAAAAGGGAACCGTTGCACCGCGAATTTCTGTCTTCGATGCGACTGGAAAAATTGTATGGGGCGACTTGGACAGGGGACACATTCACATAGGCTGGGTCGCGCGTCTGTCACCCGACAAGATGACTGCAATGGCTATACGGATAGGTTCCCAGATACAGACCAAGAAATGCAGGCAGATTTTCGACAGGGAAATATTCGCATATGATGCCAGCAGTGGAAAACACATTGAACTGCCATTTGATCCGTTTCAGACAATTCCTGTTGATTTGAACGGTGACGGAATTCATGAGCTCGTACGCGGAACGAAACATGATGGAAACTGCAACGGAGAAGTCCTGGACGGCAAGGGACAGGTAACTGGCTCTGTCAAAGGCACAGTATCTCTCGCATCCAAGATTCTCAACCTACCCGGAGAACAGCTGCTCACTTATGCGGCAGACGGGGCAATCCGGATATGGGCGGATTTAGATGCATGTGATTCTGAGGCCGCAAAAGAAAGATACCGGAATCCTTTCTATGACTTGAATCAACGATTGAGCGCCTGCGGCAACCATCTGCATGTGCTCGGAGGAATATAGGGTATCAGATTATCGACAGGATAACAGGATTAACAGGATAATTATGCATAAAGGAAAATCATGAAAATCCTGTAATCCAGTCAAATAATAGATTATTAATAAAAGGAGGAATTGGAAATGACGAAGAAGAATCTGATCGCTGCGATATTCGCAGCCGCCGTGTGTGTCGTGTCCGGACAGCTCTCAGCGCAGGATGTGACATCCCCGAAGATGAAGGCCGCTCCGACTATCGACGGCAAGCTTGACGACTGGAAGGGTGTTGCAACCTCAATCGGGATGAGCGACACCAGCAACATCGATGATCTGAAGGTCGAGAACGCCTACGTCACCTGGGACGACAAGAATCTCTATGTCGCTGTAAAGGTAATGGACAAGAAGATTGTGAACGACCAGCCGATAGAAAGGATGCAGGCCGCCGACGCCGTCGAGCTTAGGCTTGTGACAAAGAACATAAATCTCGGATCTTTCTACAGGATCGTCATTGCGCCTACTACGAAGGATGGCAAGCCGACATTCAAGCTGACAGAGCGCGACGCCAATTCCAAGAACGAGACTACTGTGGTGTCGACTACGGAAAACACTGACAAGTCAGGGGTAAAATGGGCCCTGGTGAAGGATGATACATCATGGACTGTCGAAGCTTCCATTCCTCTTTCATTGATTGCACTTACGGCGCCTGCGGGAAAGAAGATCCCGTTCGTCCTGGTTGTCTGGGACAGGGACCGCACCGACATCAATGAATGGGCCGAGTGGAACAAGCGCACCGAGAGCTCGAGCCAGAAGAAGAAGATCGATGAATGGCCGAGTCTGATTCTGGCTGAATAGAATTGCCCTAAAAAGAAGTAGATTAAAAGGTTGAGGGAGGAGTCCTCCCCTCAACGCACAAGGGTTCCGATATGAAATCACGATTTACTTTGATTGAATTGCTTGTCGTCATTGCGATCATCGCAATTCTCGCTGCGCTGCTCCTTCCTGCATTGAAGCATGCAAAGGAAATGGCGAAAGACGTCGTGTGCAAAGGCCAGCAGAGGCAGTTAAGTGTCGGAGTGATAAGCTATGTTACCGATTCCGACGCCTGGCTGCCATTCAACGACATGTGGGCCTTTGATCTTTTCAGAACAGCCGGCACTCCCCCTGTCAGCCCTCCCGTGGGACTTCGGGAACCTTGGCCGGCTCACTACACCGGACTAGGCCTTTTGAAGGAACTTGACTATGTGAGAGGAGGATTGAATGTGTTCTGGTGTGGAAATGAAAGCGCAAGGCAGGGCGCGGAATGCGGTTCCGGAAACAGTACGAAAGGACTAAAAGGATTTTCGAAGGAGACACCGACTTCGACCATCCGGAACGACTATTGGTACCGCTGCGGCTGGTTCTATGAGAAGAATCTGAGCGAGAACATCGGCCTTCTGAATGCAGAAAGCGGACTCCTGATGTGCGGCGCATGGAGGAACTGGAGCGGATCTGCCAGCTATGTTCATTGGCAGGATCTCCATAATACACGAGGTTTCAACCTCGCGTTCATTGACGGGCATGGGGAATGGTATTCTTACAGTTCAAAGCCCATTCCAGACTTATGGGGTGATCTTTACGGAGACCGCTACAGACCTGATTTCCCGAAATCCACTTTGAACAAGGCGGTCTCGCTGCTTAGGAACTGATATTTATAATTCATTTAAAGGAAAGGTTGAATATAAGATGAAAAGACTTCGCATTTCTGAACCTGCAAGGAAAATTCCTGTCATGGCCGACGTTGATGCCGTGGTCTGCGGTGGCGGAACCGCAGGTGTCGCCGCCGCCATATGCGCTGCTAGGGAAGGGCTTTCAGTGGTGCTGATAGAGAAAAGCTCCATTCCAGGCGGCATGGTCACCCATGTTACGCAGTGGTTTTCCGATTTCGCAAACAAGGGTGGATTCCCTAAGGAGTTCATAACTCATCTGCGGAACAAAGGCATTGACGCGAAACCATATTACAATCCCTGGCTGGTTCTCCCCTATCTTGATTCCCTGCTGAAGGATGCGGATGTCCGCGTCATTTATCTTGCCGATGCCGTCGCGCCAATCATCAAGGACAAGAAGCTTCAAGGTGTAATCATAGAATCAAAGTCGGGCAGGACAGCGATCAGGGCGAAGATTGTGATCGACGCCACTGGCGACGGCGATATCGCAGACCGCGCCGGGGCACGGTTTAAACAGGGACGCGCCGGGGACGGTGCCGTCCAGGCAATTTCATTGAGCCAGATCCTGATGAACTACACCGCTGGGCACATCAGCCATGATAAGATGAATGAGATATTTGTTGCCGCCGTGAAGAAGTCCGGCAGAAAATACTGGCAGCCATACAGCAGGTGGCATCCTTTCCCGGTTGTTGGAACCACCAACACCCTGATCCATACGGTTCCACACGCGACAGGATACGATCCGACCGATGCTGCACAACTCTCAGATGCGCTCATTGAAATGCGCAGGCAGGCTTATGAGCTTTACGATCTCCTCAAAAACAATTCTGAGGAATTCAAGGACATTGAGTTCGGGCCTTTCTCCGCCATCCCGGGCGTCCGCGAAAGCCGCAGGATCATCTGCGACAGGATGGTGACGAAGAAAGATCTGCTTTCAGGTGCGAAATTCGTGGACGGGCTTTTTACAGTGACACAGGGGATCGACATCCACCGGCGCGACAGGAAGGAACCAGCCATAATGTGTGAAAAGATCCAGCCTTACGAAATCCCATATGGCGCACTTCTGCCGAAAGGACTGGAAAACATCCTCGTCGTCGGACGCTGCATAGGCGGCGACCATGAGGCGATGGCCAGCTACCGCATCATTGGCGACTGCATGGCCATGGGCGAAGCCGCCGCTCTGGCCGCGAAATCCGCAGTCACAGGCAAATGCTCCCTCAGAAAAATATCTGTCTCCAAGCTTGTGTCGGAAATGTCCGCAAGAGGATATGAAAGACAAGGCAAATGCAAGAATTGAAACACCGTGGATATCTGGGTCTTGTCAGGTCGCATCTTGACAGGCAGCTGAAGTACGGTCTTGCAGATTTCGGTCCGTCGCCTTCGCCCATGTGGATGTCGAGCCTTGATACACGCACCGGGAAATATCCCGAGAATGACAGCAGGCCCGTCCATATTCCGCGCCGCCATTACAGGGCGATAGATGCGCCCAAAGGGTGTTCACTATACTGGGACCAGCCATCATGCGTTGCCGCACATGCGCTTTCTAAAATCACAGGAGAGAAAAGCTACGGTGCCGCCGTTGATTCATATGTTTCAGCATTTCTTGAACGTTGCATCGCAAAGAACGGAATATTCCTCTGGGGAAACCATTACTACTGGGATGCCTTCCAGGGCAAAACCCTGAAGTTCAAGGGCGAAGAAGTTCCAAAATCCGTTGACTTTGAAATTGAAAACGGCGATTATCACGAAGCCAGGCCGATTCCGCCCGCCTGGGACCTTTTCTGGAAAGTCTCTCCGGAAAAGACGGAAAAGGAAATCCGGGCATACTGCCTGAATTCATTCTTTGATCTCAAGACCGGAGGATTCAACCGTCATTCTGACAGGAAGAAAGGATGCGCATTCATCGAATCCGGAGGGATCATCGCTGAATCCCTTGCCTGGCTTTATGGAAAGACCAATGACAAGTCTCTTCTCGACCAGGCCAATCTAATCATCAATTACAGTTTCACCGAGAAAGGGCTGGAGACTGGTCTCCTCGTGAACAATCCAACTGTCACCCGCTGGGACAAGTTCGCCAGCACCACCGAGTGCGGGCTCTGGGGCGGATCCCTGCTCCGCGCATCCGCTTGTGCTGGCAGGAAAACCGAATGGATCGAAAAGGCCTCAAGCGCAGTTTCAGCTTATCTCAAATATGGGTATGACGAGAGCTCAGACAAATATTGGGGTCGGTTACGCGTCGCCGACGGTTCACCTATAATCGGCAAATCCGAATCTGACAAGCCCAACGACATCTCAGAAAAACACCAACCACTCGACTATGCCGACATATGGCGCCCGCTGTTTCCGGCCCATGACTATCCCATGCAGTTTGCGGAATGCTGTCTATGCATTTATGAGATCACTGGTGAAGAAATATACCGTGAAGCCTGCGATAGATGGGTGCGACAGATAAAGGAGTCATTGTCGGATAGAAATCATGGAAAATATGCCGAACATTACGGGCGCTGTATTCATTTCCTCTTGCGTTTTGGAAAAGACTCAAAGAATTCAGAATATCTGAAACTTGCTCAGACGTTAGCAGATGAAGCTGTGGAAACATTGTTCGACAATGGTATGTTCAGAGGACATCCCGGCGAGCACAGATATGACGCGGTCGACGGCGTCGGCTTCCTGATGCTTGCGCTTCTTTGCCTTGAAACCGATAATGAAATTGACATGATGGGGATGGGATGGTAGAATTAGTATGTCGGGTTTTACCTGTACTGAGCATAGTCGAAGTAACCCGACGTTTAGTTGGCGGATTAAAATCCGCCCTACTTATGCGGTAAACATATATAGGAGTCGTAATCAATGAAAATTCTTGCGGTCGGAAACAGTTTCTCGGGTAATTCAACGAGATTCTTCAAGGAAATCGTAAAAAGCGCCGGCGGATGCAGGCTCGTATTCGGTCATGCGTGCATCGGCGGATGTCCTCTTGAGAAACACTACAGGCTTGCGATCAAGCATGAGCGCAACACCAGCGCTCCAGAAGGCAAGCCATACTGGCACAATGGCAAGAAGATGAGCCTGAAATCAATGCTCAAGGCGGAGAAATGGGATTATGTGACAATCCAGCAGTACAGCATGCACAGCTTCCAGATCGGCACATACAGGCCGTGGGGAAAACGCCTTTACAACTATATAAAGAAATATGCCCCGCAGGCGGAAATCGTCTTCCACCAGACCTGGGCGTACAGGGAGGATGACAGGGAGCTTTTCAACAAGAAATTCACTCCTGATAAAATGTACAAGGATCTGGCCAAGGCATATCAGATTATCGCTTCCGAGATCGGAATAAAGAGGATTATTCCTGTCGGCGACGCTTTCCATCTTGCGACGAATTCTCCAAAATGGAAATTCATTCCTGACACTAAATTTTTCTCCAGCAATCCCGGGTTCCCCGCCCTTCCCAAGGACAAGCACTCAATTCATGGCGGATACCACTGGCGTGACAAGGACGGGATGAAAGTGCTTGGATATGACAGCCATCATGCGAACAAAGCAGGCGAGTTCATGGGCGGCTGCGTCTGGCTCGAGTTCTTCTTCGGCAAGGATTGCCGCAAGATAAAGTTCAGACCGAAGGAAGTTCCACCCAAAGATGCGGAGTTCCTGAAGAAGATTGCGCATAGGGTAATAATTTCCACTCAAAAGTAGGGCGGTTTTTTAAACCGCCAACAGAATTGTCGGGCTAAAGCCCAACATACTTACACCACCAGCCCTTTTGAGATATTTTTACGGAACACGGTCGGCGGGTAGCCGTAGCACTTCTTGAATTCGCGACTGAAGTGGAACTGGTTGCAGAATCCTGTCTGCTGGGCAATCTCCTCGAGCGATGAACTAGAGCTCCTGAGCATGTCCGAAGCCTTCGAAAGACGCATCTTCCGCACATGGTCCAGCGGCGAGTCTCCGAAAAGCCTTTTGAATTCGGCATGGAAGCGCGGCACGGACAGGTTGGCCCTTTTTGCGAGATCCGCAACTTCAAGTTTCTGGTCGAGATGACGTCTGGCATATTCAAGGACAGGAAGGAGCCTCATGATACTCGGGTTAATATGCGGAACAATCCCTTTGCTCTCCAGGTATTCCAGAAGAAGATGAAGCACGGAAAACCCCAGTTCATTGATGCGTGCGACCGACTTGATGGATTTTAAATCCTCCGCACGCTTGAGCAGAAGCATCTTTTCAGCTATCTCCCCGAAACGGTTCGCCCATCGGGCTTCAACGCACAATGGCAGTTCAAAGAGTTCCGCCAGGTTGATCGCATCAAAAACAGTGAAGTTGAAATGGATAAATCTTATAATCATCCTTTTTGTCTTAGAATCGCAGTGATGCGAGATTACCAGAGGTACATTCGGAGCGGTGAGGAAAGCTTCACCTGTCTTTATCTCGGACGAACGACCGTCTCCGCACTCGATCGTGTATCTGCCCTCCAAGGGCTGGGCAATGATGATATACGGGACGGCCTTCCGGTGTACCCAGCCGTCGTTCGTCATCGTCCCCTTTCCGGGATCGGCGAAAGTCAACCTGATTGAGTCTGTCGAGAATATCATAAACAATAGTCCTATATATGGATAAGATAATCGTGTAAATTGCCTGATTCAAGATGATGGGATATTTTCACGGAAGAAAAATCAATGACGGGCTAAAGCCCATCATACTTAAAGGAGGAAATATGAGATTAGGCGGACCAGTGCATGGAAAACATGAAAGTCCGGAAGCCTGGGTGAAATTGGTCAAGGCGGCCGGATACCGTGCGGCATATTGTCCGGTAGGTGTGGAAACTGATATAAACCTCATCAAGGCATACGAGTCTGCCGCTAAGAAGGCTGACATCGTGATCGCAGAGTGCGGTGCATGGAGCAATCCGATAAGCCCGGATGCAAAAATCCGGGAAGAAGCAATGTCCAAATGCAAGAAACAGCTCGCGCTTGCCGACGAGATCGGCGCATTGTGCTGTGTCAATATCGCAGGCTCACGAGGGGCGAAGTGGGACGGGCCTGACAAGAACGACTTCACTAAATCTACATTTGACCTGATAGTCGAATCCGTCAGGCAGATAATCGATGCCGTGAAGCCCAAGCGCGCTTTCTACACTCTTGAGACCATGCCCTGGATGTATCCGGATTCCCCGGACTCCTATCTTGATCTGATCAAGGCGATCGACCGGAAGGCCTTTGCCGTACACCTGGATCCCGTGAATATCATCTGCAGCCCCCAGAGGTATTTTAGCAACACCGACATTTTGAAGGAGTGCTTCAAAAAACTCGGTCCGTACATCAAATCCTGCCATGTAAAGGACATCATCCTCAGGGACAAGCTGACAGTGCATCTCGACGAGTGCAGGCCTGGGACTGGAGGAATTGACTATGCGACTTATCTGAAGGAAGCAGGCAAATTGAACCAGGACGTGCCGTTGATGATAGAACATCTTCCGAACGGAGAGGAATACAGGCTGGCCGCGGAACACATGAGGTCTGTAGCGAAGAAGGAAGGACTGGAAATATGAAGCATTATGCAGTCACTATTACCGCAAAGGAAAAGGCCGAACTCCGTGAGGTCGCTGAGCCTCCTGCCTTGAAGCCAAATGAGGTCAGAGGCAGGACGCTCTGCACGTTGATCAGCCCCGGGACCGAACTCGCGTGGAACTATTGCGGAAAGAGTTTCCCGTCAAATCCGGGCTATGCCGCCGTATTCTCGGCCGAGGAGATGGGCACAGATGTCAAGGATATTAAAAAGGGGGATGTCTTTTTCTGCAAGAGCGGCCACAGGAGCATACAGCAGTGCGATGCCGGAGATGCCGTCAGGGTCCCGGAAGGTCTTGCCCCTGAGAAGGCGGTCATTGCAAGACTGATTGGTGTTTCATTGACGACATTGATCACGACTACAGCCAGACCGGGAGACATTGTGATTGTCACCGGTGCCGGCCCTGTCGGATATCTTGCGTCCCAGATTTTCTCAATATCCGGCTATGAGGTTTTAATAGTCGAGCCGGATGCAGGCAGGAGGGATCTTGTAAAGAAGACATGCGGGCTCAAGGCGGTTGAAAAAATTCCATTTGAGGACAAATCAATTTGCGGAAATGTCGCGCTTGTCGTCGAATGTTCAGGCCATGAACAGGCTGTTCTCGAAGCATGCAAGGCGGTGAGGAAGCGCGGTGAAGTTGTGATGGTAGGCGTCCCATGGCAGAAAAAGACGGATCTTTGCGCTCACGAACTCCTCCATGCAGTCTTCCACAAGTATGTCGTCCTTAGAAGCGGATGGGAATGGGAGATTCCTCTTCATTCATCGGATTTCCGTCCGCACAGCATATATTCAGGATATCAGACGGCGCTGAAATGGCTGGCTGAAGGGAAGGTCAAGCTTGACGGGCTGAGCACGCTGCTTGATCCGCGAAATCCGCAGGAGGCGTACCAGGATCTGCTGAACAAGCGCGCCAAAGGGCTTTTCTCGATCTTCGACTGGAGGATGATTTGAGGAACGTCTTATTGTAATATTGAACCTGAAACTTGTTGGTAGTTAAGCCCGTAAGGACTGTTTCTGGGAGTAGGTACGTGCTTCAGCATGTACCATCTTAATATTCAGGATTGGGACAGGCTAAAGCCCGTCCCTACTTTAAGAACATGTCTTGCGACATTAACTACAAACGAATTCAAATAGGCGATTTAAAAACCGCCAGACCTGGGAGGAAATACTATGATCATTCGCAAATTCGAAGCTGCCGTGAAGGAGTTCGACAAGTGCCATGACGGCAAGGGTGTTCTGCTCTGCACCGAGATGCTTGCGGAGTACCAGAGGAAGGAACCTGGAGTCAAGTTTTACCATGACAATATTCTTCAGCCGGGCGACAGCATAGGAGAGCATCTGCACAAGGACGACGAGGAGGTCTATATAATTATTGAAGGCACTGGCATCATGAAAGTCGACGGAAAAGAGGAAAGGGTCCAGTCCGGAGATGTCTGCATCACCCGCAAAGGGCACAGCCATTCGCTTGTGAACACCGGGAAGACACCGATGCATTTCCTGGTGGTGGGAGTGGTGCTGCAAAAGGCAGGATATTAGAAGCGGCTATAAGAATACATTGCTAACTTGCTGCAGATATATTCCTGTTGGAGTTCACAGCTTTAGCGTGTGCATTTTTTTATTTTTTCATCCAGAAATTTCCCGGAATTACAAAGAACACGCTAAAGCTGTGAACTCCAACCTAATGATTTTACTAAGCGAAATATTTTCCCTGAATATCTCAATTGCCCTGCATCCCATGGCATGCTTTATGCTCCGTGACAATTAGATTCACTATGTTTGCACAACGAAATTTTGGAGATGGCAAATGATTCTTATCTTCGAAGACAACATGGATATCGGGCTCGTTCTGAAACGCATGCTAACCCACATGTTCCATGAGAATGCCGTAGTGACATCCAATTTCGTTGATGCGGAAAATATGGTATTGGCCGGAGAAGTTGAACTTGTTCTGAGCGACCTGAATATTGAAGGCCACAAGGAACAGGGGCTTGACCTCATTAAGAAAATAAGGAGGATCAAACCCCATACTTCTCCGCCAATCGTCGTCTATACCGGGGTGAACTGCAATGACACCTTGTATGCCGAGGCGGAAAGGTTCTCCGACGAGATCTTCGAGAAGAGCGAAATCTCCCTGCCTCAGCTCTGCAAGGAGATGTACCGTCTGCTGAACCTCAGAAAACGCTGAATTCCAACCACGAAACACACGAAATAAAACTCTCTTAACCTCCCTGTTTTTTCTTAATCACAAAATCAATTGTTAATTTTTTGCGCAGCAAAACCTAAACAATGGTATTTTTCGTGTGATTAGTGTGTTTCGTGGTTAATTCTTATCCCTTGCATTTAAAATCATTCCTAATATATTTAAAAACAAAACCAATTAAGGAATTATATCCCATGCCACGCAAAAACGTCAAGATAAACAAACCGCCGGTGCTCATCAGGCAGACCCAGAAAAGCATCCAGAAGATCGAAAAGATGCTCGACGGGACTTTCCTATCATACTGGAATTCGCCCGGAGGATCCGTCTGCCACAACGATGTGATGGCGTTCTACGAGATCCTCAAATACATGAAGACCGGGAAGAATCTCTACCTCTTCATAAAGTCCAACGGCGGAGATGGAGAGGCTTCACTGCGAATCGTGAACCTGCTCAGGAAGCATTTCAACAAGATCATCGCGATCCTCCCTCTTGAATGCGCGTCAGCGGCAACTATGATCGCCCTCGGCGCCGACGAGGTCCAGATGGGCCCCCTCGCCTACCTCACAGCAATCGACACCTCCCTCTGCCACAGTTTGTCGCCAGTCGACAAGAACAACCAGACGGTAAGCGTCAGCCAGGACGAGCTCACCCGCGTGATCCGCCTCTGGCACGAATATAAACAGGGAGCCGGCGAAAATCCTTACAAATCGCTCTATCCGCACATACATCCCCTGGTTTTCGGGGCGATTGACAGGGCGAGTTCGCTTTCAATCAAGCTCTGCAAGGAAATTCTCTCGTACCACATAAAGGACGCCAAGGTTTCCGACAAGATAAGCCAGCACCTCAATTCGAACTATCCTTCGCACGAATATCCGATCACCCTCCGCGAAGCCCAGAGGATCGGGCTGAAGGTCAAGGCGATAGATCCCGCCCTCAACGATCTGCTGATCGAACTGAACTCATATTATTCTGAGATGGGACAGCGGGCCCTGACCGACTACGACGAGGAGAACTACCACAACAACGAGATCCTGAACATCCTCGAAGGCGACCGCATCCAGATCTACTACCAGAACGACAAGGACTGGCACTACAGGAAAGAGGAAAGGCGCTGGGTGCCTCTGAACGACATAAGCCTCTGGTACAGGCAGGTAGTCTCAGGGAAGAAGATCGTCTCTTCGAAGTTCCATATCAGATAAATTTCCGGACGGAAATTTATATTTTGATTTGCTTGTAGTAGTGCAATTTATTGCACATTCTAGAAGTAGGGACGGGCTTTAGCCTGTCCCACTCTTATAATCAAGATGGTACATGCTGAAGCACGTACCTACTTGGAATAACGGCGTATAAATTCGCCTACTACAAACATGATCTGCGTGAAACTTGAACTCGTTGGAGTACAAACTTTAGTTTGTCTTCAGGATCAAAAAAATACGCAAGCTAAAGCTTGTACTCCAACCTAATCAATTGGATCGGCGCAGGTCTTCTTGTAATTTTTTAACGGCCTTATACTCCTCCGAATCTGATTCCGTGCCGGCGACTACCGCCTTCACTATCGCCGAAATCTTCTCCTGCTGCTCCGGATTTATCCCGGCTTTTCCAAGTATTTCAGAAACTCCATCGATATATTTTTTTCCGCTGGCGGAAAAAAATATTATGACAAGAGAAGTCTTCACGACACACGGATCACACTTGGTTCCGCCAAGGACATTGTCCGCCAGCTTGCACGCCTTTTCAAGATCCTTCTGGGCTTTGTCATCCAGCTTGAACTGACTGGAAAGAAGCGCCTTGACCTTCTCGATTACAGGTGATGCTGATTCGTCCTTTGAAGCCCTTCCGAGGCACTGGTCGGCGAACTTGCACCATTTGGCGCAGCCAAGATCTATTCTGGGATTCTTGATCTCATTGCTGCATTTTTTGCAGATAAGGAAAGGTTCATCTTTCCAGAATTCCATCTCATTGCCGCAGTGCGGACATTTCAGCGTGAATATGTCCTCCGGCTTCCAGAATCTCATGTCCTGCCCCGGACACCTTGGCCTTGCGTTGTCGGATTTCATTTATCAAAACCTTTTTTTGACAGGATAACAGGATTTACAGGATAATAATATTGTATGCCTTAGCATGCGGAAATCAAGCTTAATATTTTCATGTAACCGCCGGACTCGCAACGTTCCTATTTCGCTTGCAGTAGTCCGCCTAGGCGGATTTGCGCGTTAAGTAGGTACGTGCTTTAGCATGTACCATCTTAGTTTCCAGGAATGGGACAGGCTAAAGCCCGTCCCTACTTTAAAAAAACGCGCAAACATGCGCTACTACGAACGGAATCCTTTATTTTGCCAAGTCAGATGCTTTTGCCGGCGAGACGCCAGCGCTCCCTTATTGATAATAATGCCAATATGCCTTGCCATTTCTCAGGGCAAAGCATATTGGCATTATCCTGCAATATACTTGAAGTTTGCTATAAAGCTGCAAAACCCGGCTTTTATTTATTCGGGTGTATAATTATTGTTTGGCGTTTACTTGAGCGATGCAATATTTTACCAAAATTATTTTAGGAGGCTGATATGGGCAGGGGAAAAATTGTTGACGCGCTGAAGAGCGGAAAAATCCTGGTTTCCGACGGGGCATGGGGGACTTTCCTTCAGAAAAAAGGACTTAAGCCGGGCGAGTGTCCGGAACTCTGGTGCATAGACCGTCCGGACGATGTCTATGATGTCGCCAAGAACTACATCGATGCCGGTGCGGACATGGTCGAATCCGACAGTTTCGGCGGAACCTGCTTCAAGCTCGAGCACTACCACCTCGCGGAAAGGACCGCCGAGATCAACATTGCCTCCGCCAAAATCTCCCGCAAGGCCGCCGGTGACAATAAATGGGTCATAGCGTCAATTGGACCGACAGGAAAAATGCTTGTCATGGGGGATGTCACCGAAGACGATCTCTACAAGGCCTTCAAGGAACAGGCTGTCGCGCTGGAAAAAGGTGGAGCCGACGCCATCTGCATCGAGACAATGAGCGCGACCGACGAGGCTGCAATAGCCATCAAGGCCGTCAAGGAAAACACAAAATGCGAAGTCATCTGCACGTTCACCTTCGAACTGACCGCGCACGGCGGATACAGGACCATGATGGGCGTCACTCCTGCCGATGCCGCAAAGGCCGCGCTTGAAGCAGGCGCCGACATAATCGGTCCGAACTGCGGGAACGGCATTGAACGAATGATCGAGATCGTCAGGGAAATAAAGAAAGCCGCTCCTAAGTCATTTATCCTCGTCCATGCGAACGCCGGACTTCCGAAAAACGTCAACGGCGTTGACATATTCCCGGAGACGCCAGAAGAAATGGCGAAGAGGGTTCCTGAACTTATCAAAGCCGGCGCAAACATCATCGGCGGCTGCTGCGGAACGACACCGGCACATATAAAGGCGATAAAGCAGGCGGTGGAAACCTGCAAGAAGTAATTTGATACTTGATACTCGTAACTTGAAATTGGAAATTATTATCGGAGCGCTGGCGTCTCGCCGGCAATTGATTTAGAAATTCGAAATTAGTTGGAGTTCACAGCTTTAGCGTGTTCTTTAATTATCGATAAATAATATAATTGGAGGAATTGTTAATATGAAAACCAAATTCACCGCCACAGGCATTGGCAGTATGCCATTTCCGGATCCCGACTACGCAGTAAAGGTATCCCTCTCGAAGATGTGCAACGCCCCGATCTGGCCCCAGCTCCCGAAGCTCGGCCTGCATGAACAGATGGAGATCCAGTATTCCGAAGGCATGCCCTGCACAGTGATCGATGAGGAGAAGCACAGGATGTATTTCGACACGTCAAAGGATTATTCCGAATCTTTTGCGCAACTCTACGAAGGCTACATTGCCGCATCCGAGGAAGGTGGAACCAGGGATTTCTCAAAGATGGCGATAAGCCCGGATTTCTCAAAGGGGATATACGCGCTCGAAAAGGCGCTCCAGGCAAAAGGCGGAGCAAAACTCCCGTTCGTGAAAGTGCAGACGACCGGTCCGTGCAGTTTCGCCCTGACACTCGTCGACGAGAACAAGCGCGCCATCTACTACAACGAAGAGTTCCGCGACATGATCCTCAAGGCTCTTGCCATGAAATCCCGCTGGCAGATCCAGATGTTCCAGCCCTATGCTGAAAAGATCATCTGCTTCATCGACGAACCCATCCTCTCGGCTTTCGGAAGCTCGACATATGTATCGGTCAAACGCGATGACGTTGTCATACTCGTAAACGAAGTCTCGGAAGCCATCCATGCGGAAAAAGCCCTTTCCGGAGTCCATTGCTGTGGAAATACAGAATGGAGCATACTCATCGACGCCGGCGTCGATATCGTAAACTTCGACGCATTCGGTTTCGGCGAGACGATCGCAATGTATCCGGAAGCTGTAAAGATGCATCTCGAACGCGGTGGAATCCTCGCATGGGGCGTTGTGCCTACATCGACCGCGATAAGGGATCAGACCGTCGAGAAGCTTGCCGCGCATCTCGAGAAAATGATGGACAATCTGGCTTCAAAGGGAATCAACAAAAAGCTTATCGCGGAACAGGCGATGATCACACCGTCATGCGGAACTGGCTCGATGGAACCGGCTGATGCGGAAAAAGTCTTCGAGACATTGTTCCAGCTCTCGAACACAATGAAAGCTAAGTATGGTTTTTAAGTAGGTACGGGCTTTAGCCTGTACCATTGGTACACCCTAAAGGGCATACCTAAGAAGTAGGGACGGCCTTTCTGTGTCCGGCGTAGCCTTTTGGCGAAGTCGGAAGGCTGTCCCAATCAAGAACGTAGAATGGTACAGGCTAAAGCCCGTACCTACTTTAAGAAGATAAACTATGAAAATCGCAATATCAGGGAAAGGGGGGGTGGGCAAATCGACACTTGCCGCCGCCCTCGCCCTGCTCATGGCGGAGAAGAAGAGAAAAGTGCTTGCGCTAGACACGGATCCGGCTGCGAATCTCGCAAACGCCATCGGCATTCCTGCAGACATCAGGAACAAGATTATCCCAATTTCCAAACAAAAATCCCTGATCGAAGAGCGCACCGGCGCAAAAGTGAAACAATACGGACAGATGTTCAAGCTGAATCCTGAAGTCTCTGACATCGCCGACAAGTACGCCGTCAATTACAATGGAGTCTCCCTCATCGTGGTTGGCGCGATCGAAAAAGGCGGGAGCGGCTGTGCGTGTCCGGAGAGCGTCCTGATCAGGGCACTTGTGACAAACCTCGTGCTCCACAGGAACGAGGCGCTGATAATGGACATGGAGGCCGGTGTCGAACATCTCGGCAGGGCGACCGCCAGCGGTGTCGACGGCATGATCATAGTCGTGGAGCCCGGACAGCGTTCCATCGACTGCGCAAAGGCGATAATCGGGATGGCCCATGACATCGGACTGAAGAAGCTGCATATCGTCGCAAACAGGGTGACCTGCCATGAAGACGAAACTTTTGTCAAGAATTCTTTTCCTGACCAGGAACTGCTTGGATCTATCCCATTCTCGGAGAAGGTCCGCAAGTCCGATATGAACGAGGTTTCCGTCCTTGAGAAGATAGAACCGGAGACAAGAAAGGCTTTTGAATCAATTCTAAATAATGTTGAGAGGCTTTTAAAATGAAAACGGATGTCGTGCGTGAAAAATATGTCCGTCTCATGACGGAAATCGAGGATCTCGAGGACAAGATCGAGAAAGCTGAGAAAAAAGTTTCAAAGAAGGCCGGAAAGAAGGCTGAAAAGGAGCTTGAGCTGATGAAAGAACAGCTTGCGGCGAAAAGGAACGAGCTCGCAAGGATCAGCGACGGCTGCGGAAAACCGCATGCGCATTAGAAGTAGGGACGGCCTTTCTGTGTCCGGCGTAGCCTTTTGGCGAAGTCGGAAGGCTGTCCCAAGCAAGAAAGCAGAATGGTACAGGCTAAAGCCCGTACCTAAGAAGTAGGGACGGCCTTTAGGCTGTCCCAAGTAAGAATGTAGAATGGTACAGGCTAAAGCCCGTACCTACTTAAACAAAATGTCCTACACAATAGCAGTGACAGGCAAAGGCGGGGTCGGCAAGACGACAGTGACCGGGCTTATCATCAACCGGCTCCTGGCGAACGGACGGACGCCTGTGCTTGCCGTAGACGCGGATGCAAATTCATGCCTGCATTCCGTTCTCGGGGTGACGGTTGAGAATTCTGTCGGCAAAATCCGTGAAGAAGCACGAGAGGAAGCGTCGAAGGGAAAAGTCACGGGAATCGCAAAACAGCAGATGCTCGAAATGAAGATAGCAGAATGTCTTGTCGAAGCGAAGGATTTCGATCTTATCGCGATGGGCAGGCCCGAAGGACCGGGCTGCTACTGCTACGCGAACAATGTATTGAGGGACGTAATCCGGAAACTTTCATCGAGCTATCCATACGTGGTAATCGACAACGAGGCGGGACTTGAAAACCTTTCGCGGCGTATTGTCCAGAAGGTCGATCTTCTTGTGATGGTCGCGGATCCTTCGAAGAACGGAATCGAGACTATCAGGCGTCTTCACAAGCTTGCCTTTGAGATGAAAATAGATTTCAAGAAGCTCTGCATCTTCATCAACAGGACCAGGGACGGCAAGATTCCTGAAGAGGCGAAATATCTGAAGAATGAGACTGAAGCTGATTTTATCATACCTCTACCCGACAACAAGGAAATTGCATCATTCTCGGAAAAGGGAACTTCACTGTTCGAGCTTTCCGTTGAGAACGAAGTGTCCAAGATAGTAGATGAATTTGTAGGACAATTGGATTGCATATTTGGCTGCGCCAAATCTGCAAAAGCAACTGCGTTGCAGGAGAAAATGGCAGCGAAGCTGCACATATAGACTGCGAAGCAGGATATATAAGGAGAATATAAATGGCCAAGGAAGCTAAAAGACCGGAAGAGCTGGTTTCCGACCAGGCGTCGATCGAGACGATATTGAAAGCTCAGCTCGACTGCGTCGAAACTTGTTTCGTCAGGGCTGAAGCCCAGGGGATGCCCTGCAAGTTCGGAACACTCGGAGTATGCTGCAAGATATGCCACATGGGACCGTGCAAGATAACTCCGAAGTCTCCGCGCGGCGTCTGCGGAGCCGATGCCGACACGATTGTCGCCAGGAATTTCCTGCGCGAAACAGCTGCCGGAACTGCAGCCCATTCTGACCATGGGCGCCATCTCGCCCTACGTTTCAAGAAGATTGCCGAAGGCAAGGAACCGGACTACAAGATCACCGATGTCAAGGCACTCCACAGGATAGCCGGAAAATATGGAATAAAGACCGAAGGACGCGCTCAGAATGAAATAGCCCTTGAACTTGCGAATACGTTCATGTCCGAATTCACATCCCAGGAGGAACCGCTCAAGACATTGAATCTAGCGCCGGAAAAGACCCGGGCCGTATGGAAAAAGACCAAAATCGAACCATACGGGGCAGACAGGATGGTGGTCGAGGCGATGCACCGTACACATATGGGAGTTGATCATGATTACAGGAATCTTCTCGACATGGCCTTCAGGACTTCACTTGCAGACGGCTGGGGCGGAGCGCATGTTGCAACGCAGATTTCCGACATAATGTTCGGAACGCCTGAACCTGTCAAAAGCAGTGCCAATCTCGGTGTGCTCGAAGAGAAGAAGGTAAATATAATTGTTCATGGACACGAGCCTGCTCTTTCGGAAATGCTCGCAACTGCGGTCTATGATCCGGAGATAATTGAATATGCGAAGAAGGCTGGAGCTGAAGGAGTGAACCTTGCAGGGCTCTGCTGCACTGCGAATGAGATCCTCATGCGCCGCGGAATAAATGTCGCCGGAAACTTCCTCCAGCAGGAACTTGCAATCATCACCGGCGCCGTTGAAATGATGGTGGTCGATGTGCAGTGTGTGATGCCGAGCCTTCCGTCGGTCGCCGCGTCATATCATACATTGGTTGTTTCTACAACGGACATCGCAAAGACCATCGGAGCAATCCACATGGAGTTCGACGAGGATCACGCCTATCTTTCGGCAAAAAACTTAATTAAGAAGGCTATCGACAATTTCAAGAACCGCGATCCGAAGAAAATGCAGATCCCGAAAGTCAAGGAACCTCTCATCGCAGGATTCAGCGTTGAAGCGATAAGATACATGCTCGGTGGATCATTCAGGGCTTCATTCCGCCCTCTCAACGACGCCATAATCCAGGGCAGGATCCGCGGAATCGCCGGAATCGTCGGCTGCAACAACATCAAGACTAAAACAGATTCGTATATCAACTCTATTACAAGAGAACTTATTAAACGGAACGTCCTAATTCTTAAGACGGGATGCGCCGCACAGGCCTCAGGCAAGGCTGGAAAACTTACTCCTGAAACCGCTCTGGGAGAGGCCGGACAGGGACTGCGCGAAGTCTGCGAGGCCGTAGGAATTCCGCCGATCCTCCACATGGGGAGCTGTGTCGACAACACGCGCATCCTCGAGGCTGCTTCTGAAATCGTCTATGAAGGCGGACTCGGTGACAGCATCGCGAAAGTTCCCGCAGTGGGCGTCGCCCCCGAATGGATGAGCGAGAAGGCCGTCGCGATCGGTTGTTATTTTGTGGCGTCAGGAGTCGATGTGATCCTTGGACAGCCTTTCCATATTTCCGGTTCGGAGAACGTGGTGAAATATCTCGACGAAGGGGCGAGGGAGAAGTACGGCGGGGGTTTCATATATATTCCTGATCCTATGGAGGCCGTCGAGAAGATCATGTCGCTCATCGAGGCAAAGCGTGAGAAGCTCGGTATCAACAAGAAGGCCGAACGCAAGCTGCTCGACATGAAAGATAGGAGATCTACCAATGTCTAAGATAATCTGCGGAAGCGCAATTGACGGAGCTATCGAATGGGTGGCGAAAGCCGAGGCCATACTCGACAAGGCTGTAAAGCTAAAAGGCGAATCAAGTCCGGTCGCATTTCCGAACACTGCCTATTACCTGCCTGTGATCTATTCGTTCACCGGCGAGAAGATGGAGAAGCTCTCGGATTTAAGAAGGATACTCAAGCTGGCTAAAAGCCTTCTTCCGGCGCGCCCAACCGACAAAGTTTGGCTGCCGTATCTCGGAAAGGCGCTTGATGCGGGCGCAGCAGCACTTTTCGCCTGTGAAGTGATCGAGGCGTGCAAATATCTCATCGGCCCAAATCCGGTCGACGGTATCTGGCTCGGTGCGGCGAACGATGTCATCATGCGTGAACGCGGAATTGAATTCGTCGACGGCACTGCTCCAGGATTCGCCGCCATCACCGGCGCGGCTCCGAACAGCAAGATAGCCGTAAAGATCGCGCGCGAACTCCAGGAAAAGAACCTTTATGTGTTCATGGCCGGCTGCACCAATGGCAAGCAGTTCGCCGAACAGCTCGCAGAAGAAGGCGTACAGCTCGGATGGGAGACACGGCTTGTTCCTTTCGGACGCGATGTGTCCGCTCTTATCTACGCACTTGGATTTGCGAACCGCGCAGCCCTTTCGTTCGGAGGAGTAAAACCCGGCGACTTCAAAGGAAACCTTAAATACAACAAGGAAAGAATATTTGCATTCGTCCTCGCATTGGGCGAAGTCACGGCCGACAAATATGCGGCGGCCGCAGGAGCGATCAACTACGGATTCCCTGTTATCGCCGACACCGCGATCCCGGAAATCCTACCGACCGGCGTCTGCACATACGAACATGTAGTCTCAAAAATCCCGCATGAGACGATGGTCGAGAAGGCGCTTGAAGTCAGAGGCTGCAAGATCAGGATAACAAAAGTTCCGATCCCGGTACCGTATGGCCCGGCGTTCGAGGGCGAACGCATCCGCAAGGCCGATGTCCATGTCGAATTCGGCGGGAACAAGACACCTGCATTCGAGTTTGTGACATCCGTAGATCTGGAAAGCATCAACGACGGCGAGATCGAGATCATAGGCCCTGACATTGACAAGGTAAAGGAAGGAGAAGCACTTCCTTTCGGAATCTGGGTCGAGGCCGCAGGCCGCAAGATGCAGTCCGACTTCGAACCCATCCTCGAACGCCAGATCCATCACCTGGTGAACGGCGCCGAGGGAATCTGGCACATGGGCCAGCGCGACATCATCTGGACGCGTGTCTCGAAAAACGGCTTCGCAAAAGGCCTTCGGTTGCGCCATTACGGCGAAATCCTTCATGCAAAACTGCTTTCGGATTATCCGGCAATCGTAGACAAGGTGAAGGTCACACTAATAACCGATCTCAAGGAAGTTGAGAAACGCCTTGCCATAGCGAGGAAAGTCTATGACGAACGCAACCGCCGTCTTGAATCCATGACAGACGAATCGGTCGACACCTTCTATTCATGCCTGCTCTGCCAGTCATTCGCGCCGAACCACGTCTGCATAATCACACCAGAACGACTCGGACTTTGCGGCGCATACAACTGGCTCGATGGAAAGGCCGCGTTTGAAATCGACGAGACCGGGCCCAACCAGCCTGTCAAGAAAGGCGAATGCCTCGATCCGGTCAAGGGCATATGGAAAGGCATCAACGATTATGTGTTCCCTAACAGCCATAAGACCGTGGATACGTTCTGCGCATATTCGATCATGGACAGGCCGATGACAAGCTGCGGATGCTTCGAAGTCATCTGTGCATATCTGCCGGAATGCAACGGAGTCATGGTAGTCAACCGCGAATTCCAGGGCGATACGCCTGTAGGAATGACGTTCTCCACCCTTGCCGGAAACGTCGGAGGCGGACAGCAGACGCCGGGATTCATGGGCTGTGGAAAAGTATTCCTGACTTCAAGGAAATTCCTCGGTGCCGAAGGAGGATTCAGAAGACTTGTCTGGATGCCGAAGGAGCTCAAGGAGCTTCTCGCGGCCGATCTCAAGCTGCGCTTCAAGGAACAGGGGGTTACTGATCTCATGGACAAAATAGCAGACGAGACGGTCGCGACCGAAGCCGGCGAAGTCCGCAAATATCTTGAGAAAATCGGCCATCCCGCGATCAAGATGGAGGACATGGGAGTATATGCGCATTCAGGAACCGCCGAAGCTGCTAGCCAGCCCGAGCAGGCTCCTGTCGAAATAAAACCTGTTGAGAAATTAGATGCTCCTGCCACAGACAGGAAACCGGAGGAGGAGGAAATGAAGATAACGCCTGAACTGATAAACCAGATCAAGAATCAGATCTCAAAAGAGATTTCCGATGAGCTCAAATCGACAATCGCCAAAGACATTGTCAAGGATATCATCGGAACACTGAGCGAGAAATATCTCAGGGAGAAGATCACGCAGGAACCTGCGGCGAAACCAGAGGTTCCCAAAACTGAACCAGTTCCTGTAAAGACTGTTGAAGCTCCGGTTGAAAAACCCCTCGCACAACAGGCCCCTGCCCCTACGCCAGTTGAAAGATTATCCTCGCTGAAGACCTTCAAGATCAGGAAGGACAAATGCGAGGTTCCGGTCTGGACCGTCAAGCTTGGCGCTGGCAAGAAGGAAGGCGGAACTAGAGGAAAGACCTATTCCGTCGGAGGTGCGACCTGCATGCCGTTCCATCTCTGGGAAGGTGAAATGCCAAACAGGCCTCTTGTAGCAATGGAAGTGTTCGATGTAGTCAACGATAAATATCCGCAGGTCCTCAGAAACACCTACGGCGATCTTCTTGCGAATCCCGCAAAGATGGCGAAGGCCTGCGTCGAGAAATACGGCGCGGATCTCATAAGCATCCGGCTCGAGGGGACTCATCCGGAAAAGGGCAACCGTTCACCTGAAGATTCAGTTAAACTCGTCAAGTCAGTTCTTGAAGCCGTCGATGTTCCGCTGATCATAACCGGGCACAACAACTTCGACAGGAACAACGAAGTGATGAAAGCTGTCGCACAGGCTTGCGCCGGAGAGAACCTGCTCCTCAACTGGGTAGAACAGAACAACTACCGCACCATCGCCGGAGCCGCGCTCGGTTACGGGCATTCGCTCGTTGCGCAGTCCCCGATCGACGTGAACATTGGCAAGCAGTTGAACATCCTCCTGACCAACATGGATGTGAAGATCGAACAGATCGTGATGGATCCGATGACAGGTTCCGTCGGCTACGGGATCGAATACACATACTCCGTGATGGAGCGCGTGAGATACACCGGACTGACCGGCGATAAGATGCTTGCAGGACCGATGATCGTCTCACCCGGACAGGAATGCGCCAAGGTGAAGGAAGCCAAGGCCGAGGAGAAGGACTTCCCGGCATGGGGTGATCTCAAGAAACGCGCCGCCCTCTGGGAATACACGACTGCGGCGAATTTGCTTTATTCCGGCGCCGACATCCTGATCATGTACAGCCCGGAAGCGGCCGTAGCAATAAGGAAGTTAATAACAAAATTAATTAATAAATAATCTCGCACTAAGGCACAAAGGCTCTAAGTATTATGAAATTCAAAATAGATGAAACTTCGTGGCTTTGTGACTTTGTGAGAGGATAAAGTTCAAGGAGGTATTCACCATGGCATTGACAGGATTACAGATACAGAAACTTCTACCGAAGACGAACTGCAAGGAATGCGGTTCGAACACGTGTCTCGCGTTTGCGATGAAGCTTGCAGCGAAAAAAGCGGAACTTTCACAATGCCCGTACGCGTCAGAAGAGGCGAAGAAAGTACTCGGTGCGGCAAGTGAACCACCGGTGAAATCAATCGTACTCGGACCCGACAAGAAACTCAAACTCGGTGAGGAGACTGTCCTTTACAGGCACGAAAAGACTTTTGTCAACCAGACCGCCCTCGCTGTCAACATAAACGACACCGACAAGCCGGAGTCGATTGAAAAGACGCTCCGCGCGGTCGGCAGCTACCTGCTCGAGCGTGTCGGCGAAAAGCTCATCGTCGACATGGTCTGCATAACCTGCAAGAGCGGAGATCCTGCGAAGTTCGCAAACATCTGCTCCAAGGCGTATGAGATCGCAAAGCGCCCGATCGTGATGCGCAGTTCCAGCGTCCAGGAAATCTCAGCCGCGGCGAAGGCGGTGAAAGGTTCGAACAGCGTTATCGCATCGGCGAATCCAAAGACAGCCGATGAACTGAAAAAAATCGCCGAGGAGAACGGTCATGCGCTCGCATTGACAGCTCCTAACCTCGATGAGCTTTCAGCGCTGACTTCAAGGATCAAGGAGTCCGGCTTCAACAACATCATCCTCAATTTCGAGACGTTCTCGCTTTCAGAGCAGTTCCAGGTGAATTCAATCGCACGCAGGGCGGCGCTGAAGGACTCGTTCAAGCCTCTCGGATATCCTTCGATCAAATTCATCGATGGAGGAGAAATGTTCGACATCGCCGGCGAGGCGATAAACGAGATCACAAAATACGGGGGGATCTGCGTGCTTCCATACTTCGATTCGGCAATGCTGGTTTCCCTGATGACGCTCCGTCTGAACATCTATACGGATCCTCAGAAGCCAATCCAGGTTGAGCCGAAAGTATATTCTATCGGCGAACCGGACAAGAACTCCCCGGTATTCGTCACGACAAACTTCTCGCTCACATATTTTATTGTATCGGGCGAGATCGAGAACAGCGGGACAAACGCGTGGCTCGTGGTTCCAGAGTGCGAAGGCATGAGCGTCCTGACCGCCTGGGCTGCCGGTAAGTTCTCCGGCGCGTCGATCGCGAAGTTCATAAAGGGGATCGGGCTCGAGGAGCAGGTCGCCACGCGTCAGATCATAATCCCCGGCTACGTCGCGCAGATCAGCGGTGAACTCGAGGAAAGCCTTCCGGGATGGAAGGTCGTCGTAGGGCCGCAGGAAGCCGCCGACATTGAAAGCTTCGTGAAGGCGAGGATTAAGTAATAAATTTTGCAGGCAAAATTTATATGCCACTCATCACATTCAAACCATCCGGCAAGACGATTGATGTTCCAGCGGGAACAGAACTCCTCGAAGCCGCTAGAAAAGCAGGGATAAAGATCGACTCCCCCTGCGGGGGGAAGGGTTCCTGCGGAAAATGCATTGTGCATGTGCTTTCCGGAATTGTCGATTCCGACAGCCTCGGTGTTCTTCCGCAGACCGCGGTCGCCGACGGCTATGTGCTTGCATGCAAGACAAAAGTTCTTGATGGTCAGATAACTGTAGACATACCGGAACAGGTCGGCAGGACCGGCGGAAAATTCACAAAGGCGACCACCGAGGATTTCAACCTGATCCGCCAGGAACTTCTTCCGGAACGATGGGAATACGAACCGCTGGCGATAAAATGGATGATCAAGGTTCCCCCTGCAAAGATCGAGGACGGACTTTCCGACCTCGACCGACTCTCACGTGCGCTTAAAAGGGAATGGGGCGAATGCGAGATCATATATAGCCTTCCCGTCCTGAGAAAAATCCCCGACACGCTCCGCGAAAAGGATGGAATGGTCACTTTCACGTTGGTCAATGACGCCAAGCGCTGCTATGTGATCAACATCCAGCCGGGGGATACGACAGTCAATCATTATGGTGTCGCCATCGATGTCGGGACGACAACAGTCGCCGTGGAACTCGTCTATCTCTTCCTCGGTGAAGTCGTGGCGGTGAGAAGCGACTACAACGACCAGATAGACTGCGGACTCGACGTGATAAGCAGGATAAACTACGCAAAGAATCCAGAACGACTGGAAGAGCTCAGGAAAAGAGTATTGAATTCCGTCAACCGGCTGATAAAACAGGCCGCTGAAAGCCATAATATTGATCTGAACGACATTTCGAGCGGTGTTATTTCCGGCAATACTGCGATGATCCATCTGATGCTCGGGATCAATTCAGAATATCTGCGTTTGGAACCTTATACTCCGACCATCCGCGAATCTCCATTCCTGACCGCCGCCGAAGTCGGACTGGACATCAACCCGCAGTCATGGCTTTATTTCTCCCCCCATGTAGGAAGCTATGTCGGAGGTGACATCACTGCCGGGATACTCTGCACGGATCTTGCGACTGACAGCAAGGACATCAGCCTTTTCATCGACATCGGAACCAACGGAGAACTTGTGATAGGAAATTCTGATTTCATGCTGACATGTGCGTGTTCCGCAGGACCGGCGTTCGAAGGCGGCGGCATCGAGTTCGGGATGAGGGCCGCACTTGGAGCAGTCGAAAAAGCCGAGGTCGATCCGAAGACTGGACGCGCGCATTACTGGACAATAGGAAATGTGAAGGCGAAAGGAATTTGCGGATCGGGAATGATCTCTCTTCTTGCCAATCTCTATCTGACGGGATGGATCGATGCATCCGGCAAGTTCAACCGCCAGATGAAATCAAAGTATATCATCGTAGAAGGACGTTTTGCAAAATATATCATCGTGCCGGCAAAGGAAAGTGCGACAGGCAAAGACATTACCATCAGCGAGATGGACATCGAGAACATTGTCCGTGCAAAAGCCGCGATCTACTCTGCGTGCAACCTGATGCTCGAACAGGTCGGGATGAAGTTCGAGGATCTCTCTACAGTATATATAGCGGGTGGATTCGGAAGGTCGCTCGATCTTGAAAAGGCGATTGTCATCGGACTCGTGCCCGACCTGCCACGCGAAAAATTCCATTATATCGGCAACTCGTCCCTGATGGGCACATACATGGTGCTTCTTTCAAAGGAGTTCAGGGAGAAGCAGCTCGAGCTTGCACGGAAGATGACCTATGTCGAACTCAACACCGCCCCGGCATACATGGACCAGTACATAGGCGCCCTATTCCTCCCGCACACCGACATCAACAGGTTCCCGACAGTTAAGAAAATGAAAGATGATTTCACCACGAAGGGCACGAAGTAATAACGGACTGGATAACGGAATTTACAGGATTATTTTATGGTTATAATTCCCACAAAGAAAAAGTAATCTCTAGTCTGTGAAAGTCTGTGGCAAAATAATCTCAAAGGATTCTATATCTGATGTCCAAGACCGAAGGGCAGAACGAGGCGATCAGGATTGCGGCTGCGAAACTCGCAGGGGCGGATATGTCCAGGCGTGCGGACAACCTCGGGTTCAGCTTCATGGACAAGGGAACAATCCTAATACGTGCCTTCGGGGCCGACTACACGGTTGATTTGAAAAGTTTCGATGTCAGGAATAAAAAGGCAGGTCAGCCGGTGAGACCCGACCTGAAGATCATAATTCTCCATTATCTGCTCTTCGATAATAAATTTTCCGAAACCGGAAAATTTATAACTTTCAGGGATCTGCCTGGCGGACAGTTCTATCTTGAGCCTTACAAATCCAGGAGTGTCAACATCTTGTCCAGCGTGATAAAGGACGACGTTGCCCGATTGAAGAAGAATCTTGGCCGTCTTGACTGGAAGGATAAGACTCCCGGCGACATCGGGGCGGAAATCCACGTTATTGGGAAAATCAAAGTGAACCTGATCTATTACAAGAGCGACGAAGAAATGCCGGCGACCGCAGATTTCGTATATGATTCGTCCATAAAGAACGTATTCAGCACGGAAGATGTGGTTGTAATGGCCTCATTGATATGCAGGATGCTGTTGTAATAGAGCCGTCGGTCGTCAGTGGTCAGTCGTCAGTTGTCAGTAGCTGATGTCATATCTACCAGTAAAGCAAGTTTTTTACAACCATATTCCAATTTGACTTGCCATTCGAAGCTAGCAAAGCGATAGCGAAGAATGTTAAAATTCTAACTTCTTGAGTAAGTGCTTGCTGATGAATGCCTTTCCTGAAGAAGATTTAAGATATTTCTCGAAGTTGAAGGCTGTAGCGGAGTCGGAAAACACAGTATATGTTTCTAGCTCCCACGGAGCATATCTTTTAGTGTATATCTGTGACTCTGAGTTATGTTCCTGTATTCTTCTTGAAAGATTTTCAGTGCAACCAACATAAACTTTATCTGGGGATTTAACACTTCTTAGGATATATACATAATATTTTTCATTCATAGATATATTCTCCTGGAATTATTATCCTTGCATGTCTAAAGTAGAATCAAGATATCAAGCATATTCAATATCCGGCTTGCCATTCGAAGCCACGAACGGAGTGAGGGTGAAGAATGGTCGGGACGGTGAGATTCGAACTCACGGCCTACAGACCCCCAGTCTGACGCGCTAACCAGGCTGCGCTACGTCCCGACGACGCCCCTTAAAATGTAACAAAGGTTGTTTTTTTCAAGGACGACAACAGAATATTTCAATTTTTAAGAAAATTTCATTTTTTATTTGAAAGAATGGATTATTTGCAATAGATTAATGGAATTGTTAAATAATTTTATTTCCTAAGTATCAGAGAAAGGACGCTAAAGATGAAAAAAATTGTTGCTCTGGTGGTGATTGTATTTGCCATGACGGCCGGGACTGTAACTCAGGCTACGGTGCTGGACAAGATTGTGATGTACATCCCGAACAGGATCGTCGATGTGACGGATATAATCTCGCTTTCACTTGGATTCGGACCATGCGCAAGAGCTGAAATGTGGTGCACAAGGCCGTTTTCCTTCGGAGCCGGTACAGGCGTCGAAGCCAAGATGATAAAGGGTTACAACCGCCAGTACGGTTTCGGTCTTGAATCCGGATGGGATACCAGTTTCGTGATGATTTCCGCCGAAGGCAAGGAACTCCAGTCAACTATCGGAACTGTAAAGACCGTTGAATACTATGCCTCAGGCGTTCCGGATCTCAGGAAGAAGGACTACAGCTATTCCGAAGGTTCAAGGGACTACTGGTCAGTAGGCGTCCAGGCTGGCTGCGGAATCGCCGAAGTCGACGCTGAATTCCATGCCATCGAACTCTTCGACTTTTTTGCCGGCTTCATTTTCTTTGATCTCAAGGATGACGATATAACAATGAATGACCTGAGCAACTGATACTTGATTGAATGATACTGAAGGGCGCGGAAAAATCCGCGCCCTTTTTTTTCGACATAGCAGAAAGCCGGCCAATGATAATAGCTGCAGGTTGACGCAATAGTGAACGCCGCGAACTGCTCCCTCCTCGGGGGTGGCAGGGTTGACAGAGCAATTCAAAGGGCCGCAGGCCCGGAGCTTCTCGAGGAATGCAGGAAGTCATATTTACTGCGTTCAGCACTGATGCTGAAGATATCTACAAGTCGCTCATCAAAGAAATTTCCCCGAAATAAAAATTTTTTATTTGACAATTCGCCTATTTATATTTAATTGCGATTGTCATAATAAACGGAGAAATTAATGGGCGACACGGAAAATCTCAAGCTGACTCCTCTCTATAACAGGCATCTGGCCCTCGGAGCTAAAATGGTTCCCTTTGCCGGCTGGAACATGCCTGTCCAGTATTCCGAAGGAATCATCGCCGAGCACAGGCACACCAGGACCCACGTTTCCATATTCGACATATTCCACATGGGCGAGTTCCGCGTAAAAGGTTCAGGAGCTGCCGCCGCACTCGACAAGCTTCTCGCCAGGGCGGTAGCCGACCAGAAGACAGGAACCTGCAGATATAATTTCCTGCTAAATGAAAAAGGTACCGTGATCGACGACCTTATTGTATACAGGATGGATGAAAATGAGTTTTTCATTGTCGTCAATGCTGGAACAAGGGGGAACGATGCGGCAAGATTCCGCAAGCTCCTTCCCTCTGATGTATCATTCGCGGATGAATCCGACTCAACTGCCAAGCTTGATCTCCAGGGACCTGAAAGCGCGGATGTGCTCATTGGCCTGGGATTCAAAAAGGAAAACCTTCCGCTTTACTACAAATGGATCAAGACGCAGATCAATGGCATTCCATGCATCCTGAGCCGGACCGGATACACCGGGGAACTCGGTTTCGAGATTTATTTCCCGGCCGACAAATCCGAAACTATGTGGGATCTCCTGCTGAAACAGAAGAATGTCAAGCCCGCCGGCCTTGGCGCACGCGACACGCTCCGCCTTGAAATGGGCTATCCCCTCTACGGACATGAGCTCAATCTCGAAACAACTCTGGTGGAGGCTGGATTCGCACCTATCCTCAAGCTTGGAGAAAAACGCGATTTCATAGGTTCCGACGTGCTGCGGAATTCGCATCCTGCAAAAAGACTCGCAGGAATAGTCCTGGACGGGCGCCGCGCCGCAAGGGAGGGGACTCCTGTGTTCATCTCCGGAAAGGAGGCCGGCAAGGTTTCTTCAGGCACTTTCTCTCCTTCGCTTGAAAAAGCAGTGGCCATGGCGTTTATTGGATCCGTATTCAAAATAGAAGACGGAACTCCGGTGGAGCTTGCAACTGACAGATTCAAGATAACGGGCAGAATTGCATCTGTTCCATTCTATAAGAACGGGACGGCACGGATTAAAATTTAAAAAAACTATAAAAAATATTTTTTTCGCCCTATTATTTTTAAAAAAACAAATTATATAAAAACATTCTTTCGAAATTCACTTGGAGGCTTAGATGAAAAAATACACTAAAGAACATGAATGGGTGGAGATAAAAGGCCGGGAGGCAGTCATAGGCATCACCGCCTATGCCGCCAAGGAGCTTGGAGATATCACTTTTGTCGAAGTCCATCCGGAGGGGACAGATGTGATCGTCGGAGATGTGATAGGGACTATTGAGTCCGTCAAAGCCGCGTCCGACGTATATTCCCCGATAAGCGGAACTATCTCCGCGACCAACACGGAGCTCGAGGAGGAACCGGCGATAGTGAACAATTCCCCCGAGGAGAAGGGCTGGGTCTGCAAGCTTGACAACATAGACCTTGTCGAACTTGAAGAGCTCATGACAAAGGAGCAATACGACAAATTCCTCAAGGAGTCCGCTTCCTCGTCCAAGAAGTAATTCTCAAAATGCCAGCAGTTGATTGAAAAGGGAACAATGCCTTATATTCCGAATACTGATGCCGATAGGAAGGAGATGCTTGAAGCCATAGAATGCAAAAGCATCGATGAACTCTGGCAGAAGGCTCAGATAAGGACCCCTCCGCCAGCTCTTGAAAACATCCCCGCCGGCATGTCTGAATACGAAGTCACGCGCCATCTGAACTCCCTCGCCTCCCAGAATGCAACTCATCTTGTGAATTTTGTCGGAAGCGGATATTACGATCATCTGATACCGGCAGCTGTGGGGACAATGGTCGGTCGTTCAGAATTCTATACCGCATATACCCCATACCAGCCTGAAGCCTCGCAGGGTACCCTCCAGGCAATCTATGAATATCAGTCCGCAATATGCCGCCTGACATCCATGCCGATGTCAAACGCCTCCCTCTACGACGGTGGAACTGCTCTGTTCGAGGCAATCATGATGGCTGTCAGGATCACAAACCGCCGCCAGGCCGTGATCTCCGGAGCAGTCTCCCCGATATTCCGCGAAATGATCAGATGCTACAGCAGCAATCTTGACATCGAACTTATCGTCGTGCCTGTCAAATCTTCAAAGACAGATTCCTCGCAGGGCGCCCTGGTTGACGCTGTAACCGACAAGACCGCCTGCGTCCTCGTCCAATACCCGAATGTCTTTGGAACTGTCGAAGAATGGTCTGACACCGTTGAAAAGATCCATGCAAAGGGCGCCATCGCCGTCTGTTCCGTCTATCCAATCGCCCTCGCCATGCTTAAAACCCCAGGTGAAATGGGATTTGACATTGTCACCGGCGAAGGACAGAGCCTTGGAATTCCGCTCAGCTTCGGCGGTCCGTACCTCGGATTCATGGCAGTCAAGGAAAAACTGGTCCGCAAAATGCCGGGAAGGATTGTCGGCAGGACCGTCGATCTCGACGGGAAACCTGGATTCGTACTGACTCTCCAGGCCCGCGAGCAGCATATCCGCCGCGAAAACGCGATGTCGAACATCTGCTCCAATGAAAGTCTCTGTGCACTGACCGCCCTCGCCTATCTCACATGCATCGGAAAGGAAGGACTCCTTCAGGTCGCCAACCTTTGTGCTGCAAAAGCGAATTTCGCAAGGGATCTCCTCCTTCAGATAAAAGGCATCGAACCTGTCGGTGAAAAGGCGTTCTTCAACGAATTCGTGATAAAGCTGCCCGGCGACTCATCTGAGATCGTCGGAAACATGATCGACAAGGGCTTCGCCGCCGGATTTCCTCTTGGAAGATATTACAGCGACAGGAAGAACCAGCTGCTCGTGGCTGTCACCGAGAAAAGGACCCGCGAGGAGATCAAGGCGTTTGCAAACGCAATGGAGGCCGTGCTGTGGAGCTGATCTATTCAAAAGGCAAATCTGGAAGACGCGGTTCATCGCTGCCGAAGCTTGATGTTCCGGACGCCAACTCAATTCCATCCTCTCTCAGGAGGAAAAAGGCCGCACAGATGCCTGAAGTTTCAGAGCTCGAAGCCGTAAGACATTTCACACTTCTCAGCAGGAAGAACATGGGCGTGGACTCGAACTTCTATCCTCTCGGTTCCTGCACGATGAAATACAATCCGAAGGTGAATGAGAAGATTGCCGCAATGCCGGGATTTGCCGACCTTCATCCACTTCTCCCCCAGCTCAGGCGCGGGGGAGCCCTCACTCAGGGTGCGCTGGCCGTAATATATGAAACTGAACGCATGCTCAGCGAACTTCTCGGTTTCTCCCAGACGACGATGCAGCCACTGGCCGGAGCACATGGCGAACTTACCGGTGTCATGCTCATCGCCGCTTATCACAAGGCGCATGGAGACACGAAAAGAAAGATCATGCTCATTCCCGATGCCGCCCATGGGACAAATCCGGCAAGCGCGGCAATGGCGGGATTCGATACAGTGACAATCCCTTCCGATCCGGACGGAAATGTCGATTTGGACGCTCTCAAGAAAGAACTGAACGAGAATGTCGCCGGAATCATGCTCACATGTCCGAACACTCTCGGAATGTTCGACAAGAATGTCAAAGAAATCTGTGAACTCATCCATAAGGCCGGCGCTTTAGCCTACTGCGACGGTGCAAACTTCAATGCGATCATCGGCAGGCTACGTCCGGGCGACATCGGATTCGACGTGATGCACGTCAATCTCCACAAGACGTTCTCCACTCCTCACGGCGCCGGCGGCCCCGGTTCGGGTCCTGTCGGAGTCTGCGAGAAGCTTGTTCCATATCTGCCGGTTTCATGCGTTGCAAAACGCAGCGATGGAACATATGCGCTTGAGTACCATCATAAGGAAAGCATCGGATATATTGCACCGTTCTACGGAAATTTCGGAATCATCCTCAGGGCCTATGCCTATCTTCTTACTCTCGGAAAAGAAGGTCTTGTGAGAGTCAGCGAAAATGCCGTGCTCAACGCCAATTATATCCGGGCAAAACTCATTCCATACTATGACCAGCAACATCCCGGCTACTGCATGCATGAATGCGTATTCTCCGCGACACGCCAGTCTGAAAAAGGTGTCCATGCCCTGGATATCGCAAAGGCCCTGATCGACCGCGGAATCCATCCGCCAACCATCTACTTTCCTCTGATAGTCAAGGAAGCTCTCATGATCGAGCCTACGGAGACTGAGTCCATTGAGGATATCAATAAGTTCATCCAGGTGATGATCGACATTGCGAAACTCGCAGACGAGAATCCCGAAGCGATCAAGCAGTGCCCGCTGACGACTCCCATCAAACGCCTAGACGAAACCCAGGCCGCCCGGAAACTGGATCTGGCTTCGCTGGAATAAATGTAACATCCGCCTTCGCTGAGATGCCTCTGCAACTTCCCCCTACGGATTCTTCGACAGGATCTTCCGAATCTTCTTCATGTCGAATTTTTCCGAGCGGTCATAGTTGTAGATGCCATTCTGTTCCTGCTCGACATCAGTCAACTGGGTATAGCAGTATCCCTTGATATGTTTGTGGCTCAGCAGTGCATTGACCTGTCCTTCCAGACGGTTGTAGACTTCTTCTAGAGATTTCGGAGCATCTCCATATCCCCATGTATTGTCCGCAAAGGCTGCGCCCACAACCCATTTGATCCCACCGAATTCATCTACAAAGTAAGGCTGTCCCTGATACTTCACTTCCTTTTCCGGATGGTTTCTCCAGACGCCTTTTTCTCTGTCAGGAGTAAGCTGAGCCTTGAGCTTTTCAGGATTCTGCTCATAGTTGTGGACTGTCCAGAGATCCGTTTTCACATGGACATAGCCGCTTGCCTCGTTGACAGGTCTTGTCGGATCAAGAGATTTTGTAATATCATAAAGGTCCGCGTGGAATCTTGAGTGTTGCACCCCGTCTCCAGTATCCCATGTCTCATTAAGAGGTGTCCATGCTATTATGGAAGGATGGTTCAGGTCACGGGCTACGACTTCAGCCCATTCCGTGATGAAATTCCTGGCGGCGACAGGATCCTTCACATCGGTACCCCAACTCGGGAACTCGCCCCAGGTAAGATAACCAAGCTTGTCCGCCCAGTAATGGAATCTTTCCTCGAATACTTTCTGATGGAGCCTTGCACCATTGAATCCGGCCTTCATGGAAAGTTCAATGTCCTTTTTCAAGGCTGAATCGCTTGGCGCGGTCCAGATACCGTCAGGATAGAATCCCTGGTCGAGGACGAGTCGCAGATAATAAGGTTTGTTGTTGAGATAGAGAGTGTCCCCCTCGATATGCACCTTCCTTATTCCAGCATAGCTTTTCACGGAATCCACCACTTTCCCTCCGTCAACAACTTCAAACAGGATGCTGTAGAGGAATGGACTTTCCGGAGACCAGACCTTCGGATTGCCGACTGCGAGTTGGACTGGCACTCCGCTTTGTGCGGGAAATTCACCCTTTGCTGCAATTTTTTCTCCATCTTTCACAGCAATCCTCACCTTTAAATTTCTTTTCATACCGCGGAAGAGCGGTGTGAAAAGAAATTTATTACCGTCAAGATCGGGGAGAATTCTACAAGACTGGAGGGAGAACTCCGATACTGCTTCTAGCCAGACGGTCTGCCAGATCCCGGTAGTACGGGTGTAATGACAACCAGCCGACTTGAATCCGAAGGATTGTTTTCCGCCTGGCTGCTTCCCGTGGCGCGTGTCGTCGGAAACATGTAGGACCAGTGAATGCTTCTTGCCAGCTTCCACATAATCCGAAATGTCATAGTCAAAAGAGGAACTTCCTCCGAAATGCCTGCCGACGTACCTGCCATCAACGAAGATTTCAGCTATATAGTCTACGGCACCGAAATGGAGAATGACTTTACTTCCCCGCCAATCCTTTGGAATCTGGATGTCTTTCTGATACCACATCATCTCGATGAAGTCCTTGTACCCGACGCCGGAGAGTTCGCTTTCCGGGCAGAATGGAACGGTGATCTTACCAGCAAAACCTTTGCTGTCCTTGAATCCTCTTTCGGCTCCCGACTTGCCGAAATCAAAAGCATAGGTCCACTGTCCGTTAAGGTTGATCCAGCTTTCCCTTTCAAACTGGGGCTTGGGATGTTCAGGACGGGGAATCGTTGAATTCTTAGCCATTTGAAACTCCTTATAAAAATTGGATTAATGGATTGCTGGATTTATGGATTAATGGTTTTGGATATTAACCCAGTCATCCAACCATCCATCAATCCAATCATCCTTGCTCCACTTACTTTAATGTGCTATATTATCACTTCAAGAGAATATGCCATGCGTATAATTTGCATTTTAATGAGGTATATGCGCATTATAAGTAGATACGCCCTTCAGGGTGTATCATTCTTAAATATTAAGATGGTACATGCTAAAGCACGTACCTACTTTAGGAGCACCATGCGCGAAGACATCATAAATTTCTCAGGATTGAAGGCGGAAGAGTCGAATTTCCATCTGGACTTGGCTGGAATTTCATACTGCGATGGAAGCTACCGCATAGCCAGGAAAAACTCACCAATTTTCGTTTTCGAATATGTGATCGAAGGAAGTGGGACGCTTATCCATAGCGGGATGAAGCTGTATCCTGAAAGAGGAGATGTATATATTGTCCACAAGGGAACCGATCACTCATATTTTTCAAGTGCGGACAATCCCTGGACCAAGATTTGGTTCAATGTTGGAGGAGTTCTTGTTGAAAGACTTGTCGAGGCATATGGCCTCAATGTCGTCTGGCTTGTGAAAAACTGCGAAATTCGCAGACTTTTTGAAGACGGACTTGCCTATGCCAGGAAAAAGCCAACGGACGTCCATGAGAAGACCGCAATTGTAATCCACAGGATAATCCAGGCCATTTCCAATGAACTGAAAAAACGCGAGGACATCCACCATTCAGAAGAAGGGTTGAAACTCAAAAACTTCATTGATGCGAACTTCGCAGAAATCAAGGAGCTTGACAAGCTGTCCGGGCTCATAGGCCGTTCCCCGTCGCAGACGATCAGGATCTTCAAGCGTGAATGGAAGCGGACCCCCTACGACTACGTACTGGAGAAACGGATCGGCGCAGCAAAATCATTGCTGCTGGGAACGACGTTCACGGTCAAGGAGATCTCTTCGAGGACCGGCTTCAAGGACCAGTTCTACTTCTCCAACATCTTCAAGAGGAAGACTGGAACCGCACCGGAAAACTACAGGAAGGCGAATTCTCAATAAAATTTCCAGTAGGTACGTGCTTTCCTGTCCTGAGCTTATCGAAGGGAGAATGTACCATCTTTTCTCAATAATGGTACACCCTGAAGGGCGTACCTACTTTTAAGAACATCCCTTACGGGATTAACTATAAACAAATTCAAATCTCGTAGCTCTTCAACTTAAAATGGCCAATTTTATGCTCTGAAAAGATTGATTTCAGGTATCTCTTAGTGTAATTAATGCAAATGAATTTTGCAGTAAAATTAAATCCTGAACCAATAACCTCAGAGAGACTACCATGAACATAGATCTTGAGAAATCCTCCGGCCTTATAAAGAAGATAAAGGACAATGTGACAAAAGTCTTCCTCGGGAAGGATGATGTCACCGAAAAAGTAATCAAGGCGATGCTTTCAGGAGGGCATATCCTTCTTGAAGACATTCCCGGAGTCGGAAAGACACTGCTGGCAAAAGCTGTCGCCAGGTCGGTCTCCGGCGAATACCGCAGAATCCAGTTCACAGCCGATCTTCTTCCCACGGACGTAACAGGCGTCACCGTATACCAGCAGAAGGATGGAAGTTTTGTATTCAGGCCCGGTCCGGTATTCTGCAATGTCCTGCTTGCCGATGAAATAAACAGGGCCACCCCGAGAACCCAGTCGAGTCTGCTCGAAGCTATGGAGGAACTGCAAGTGACGGTTGAAGGGCAGCTTCATAAGCTCAACGAGCCGTTTTTCGTCATTGCGACACAGAATCCGATCGAGTTGGAGGGGACGTATCCCCTTCCCTTCTCGCAGATGGACCGTTTCATGGTCAGATTGAAAATAGGTTATCCGGACTTCACAAATGAAAAGAGGATACTTGCCGAACAACGGGTTCTGGATCCGATTGACACGCTAACCTCAGTGATCGAAATAGAAGAACTCCTGAAACTGCAGGATACTGTAAGAAACCTTAAAGTTTCCGATCCGGTCTCAGAATATATTGTAAAAATAGCGCGCCGGTCAAGAGACATAGAAAGCGCTGAATACGGAGTGAGCCCGCGATGCTGCCTTGATCTGATGCGATACAGCCAGGCAGCGGCATTGTGCGCCGGAAGAGACTTCGTCACGCCCGATGACGTCAAATCCTCCGCAGAGGCCGTAATGGGGCACAGGATCATCGTCCGCAAGGGAAGCCGTCTCGCCACTTCATCGGAAACAGAAGCGGTTGACAGCATTGTCGAATCGGTGGAAGTACCGCTTTAACAGTTCTATCAACTTTGAGATTGAAAATCTTTTCAGGCAAGTTTGTAGTTAAGCCATTTTTGGCTGTGAATATAAACACGAAGAAACACGCAAGAATGCGTTAACTACCAGCAAATAAACATACGATATTTTGACTGCAGCAGTTATTAACAGAGGCAATTTCAAAATTGCCTCTTTTGAGCTGATTGCTAAAGTAGGAGTTCACAGCTTTAGATGTGCATCCAATTGATGATAAGACACAACTGAAGTTGTGAACTCCAACAGGGGTATTGCCATAACAAGCGTTTCCCTGCATTTTGCAATCAGCTCAGCAAATAGAATAAGGTCTCCATGCAAAGGCTTTTCAACATTCCTGTGATCGCACCGACCAAGAAAGGCATTGTCTTCCTCTGCCTATGCGCCCTCATATATCTTTCCGCTACACAGTCCCAGTCAGGACTTCTCTTCCTCGTCCTCGGCATCATTGTAGGAGCATTAGTCCTTAATATCTTCCTGGCATTCCAGCTGATCAGGAAAGTCAAAGTGGACATGGACGAGATCATCAAGGCCACGGAAGGATGTCCTGTCCCGTCACCCATGAAAATAACCAACAGGTCCAAGTTCAGCCTTGGTCTCATCGAAATCAGCTCACAGCACGGAATCCTGACAAAGATATATTCGCTGCCGGCAGTCACTGATTCGCATGTGATGCCGGAAATAGTTTTCCCGCGGCGCGGGATCTATCCTCTGAAGAAGCTGCTTTTGAAATCCACCTATCCCTTCGGTCTTGTAAAGGCAACCCTGAACCTTTCTGGCTCAGGAGAGGCGGTAGTGTTCCCCGACATATACAAATGCCTTCCTGCACAGGCTTCGGGATTTGAACCGATGGTCGGGGGAAGCTGCAGCGACAGGCACACTAGCCCTTCAGGATTCGACTTCTCCGGGGTACGCCCCATGCAGAGCGGTGATTCGTTCCGCCACATCCACTGGAAGTCATCTGCAAAAGGCACGGGCATAATGATAAAGGAGTTCAGCGAGGAACTTTCGGGACGGCTTACGATAATACTCGACAACAGGGCTTCCGCCGGGATGGAGCTCTGCGACATAGCCGCACGTGCGGCCGGATCCCTGGCCTTCTCATCATTGGATGCCGGACATCATGTTGAAATGGTCGATCCTTCGCGTGCGGACACGCTTGTCGTCCCTCCGTTTTCCACCGGTGATGCACTGCTTGAGTTCATAGCCAGGACGGAACTATCTGCGGATTTCAATCTTCTGGAAAAAATAAAAGATATACTCGGTAAGATCTCAAGCCGCTCATCAGTCGTCATCGTAGCCGTGAAGAGGGAGGGGCTGGATGAAGCGGTTGAATATCTTTTATCACAGAACAGGAAAGTCTCATTGTATATCCCTGAAACAATGAAGGAAGACTCATTCCCGGCAAACATCAAGGTACACAAATATGCAAGGAACACCATATACCAGTAATGCGAAGGCTGGCACAGCCGGATACGGAACCAGCGGTTCCTGGTTCGGACGCATACTCCTGCCGCTTATGGGCCGCCAGCGGGAGAAGTTCAAGGATCCATTCTATCTCCTGATACTTCTTGGTTTCATTTCCCAGGGTTTCTTCTGGGAAAATGCCATAATGCCGGTGGTGCTTGCGATCCTCTGGTTCCTGCTGATACATCTCTCAGGTAAAAAATACGCTGTAAATGAGACCACTGAAATCCTTATTCTCCTCCTTGGACTTCTGGTGTCGATACATTTCGGACGGACAGCATTCATGAGATCCCTGTCATTTGGTAACGGGCTCCTCGTCCTGCAGTGCATGAGAATGCTCAGACCTCTCACACCGAGGGAGAAATGTCTTTCCGCCGGAATAGCGATTGTCAATATCGCGGTCGGCAGCCAGATGATGCTTGAATACAGCTACATACTTGTGCTTATGGCCGCACTTGTGCTCATCCTGCAGACTTTCCACAAGCTGGAAGCGGAGGTATGCGGATTTGCCGAATCCAAGTTCCTGCCTTCCGCAAAATGGAAGGAATTCACTTTTGTATTCATTGCAATGATTGTCTTTTTCATGATCTTCCCTAGGTACAAGGCGTTTTCTTCAGTGACAACAAACCTCTCCATAGGACGGAACGCGCCAATAGCACCGACCCTTGATCCTGCTTCAGGAGGCATGGAGGGTTCAGGACGCCTGATAATGCAGATTTCAGGAGATGATGTCGGTTATCTTAAGACTTTCACCCTCGACACATTCGACGGGACAAGATGGAATCCAGGAAAACATGCAACAGCCTACAGAAGGAATTTGCGGCTCGAACCGAGGACGGAACTCAAATACCGCAAAGTAACTGTCAAGGAGATCACTCTTCTCAACGGTTCTCTTCCGACCGATGGATATCCGGTCGCCCTGAAAGGGAATTTCTTCCAGGACGAATATGTCTCCTGGCAGGGAAGCGTCCGTGTCTCGCGCTACTGGCCTGCAGACACCAACATCTACGAATACTGGACGGATCTCACTAAAATCCAGGAGGCTGACAGCCGCGAGACGGCATCATGCCTCAAGATTCCTGAACTTTCAGCTAGAACGGTTAAATTCATAACGGACGCCACCGCCGGAGCTGTCGGGGAATACAACAAGGCCCGCGCGCTGGAAAAGCATTTCCGCGACAATTTCACCTATGAACTCGGTACCTATGACCTGAACCGCCTGAATCCGTTGGAGGATTTCCTTTTCAACGAGAAGAACGGGCACTGTGAACGTTACGCCTCGGCGCTCGCGCTCCTTTTCAGGCAGATGGGAATCCCCTCGAGAATAGCCATCGGCTTCGTACCAACTGAAAAAAATGAGATCGGAGGATTCTACAATATAAGGGATACCAACGCCCACGCCTGGACAGAGGCCTATCTCCCAGAACGCGGATGGATCATCTTTGACGCGACACCTGTTTCAGACAGGATATTGCAGAGGCAGACCGGCGGGATTGCGCTGACGATGCGCGACTGGATTGAATTTTTATGGTACCAGAAGATTGTCGGTTTCACCTCCAACGACCAGGTAATGCTATATAAATTCACAGTTGGAAGCATAGATGTCGCTACAGAGAAAATTTCCCGGAATTCAGGAATTGCTATACTGCTGGTCACAGGACTGCTAATGCTCATCGGCGCGATGGTATTGCTGAAAAGATATTCGGCGAGGAAGGCCTACCGGCTTGAATCCATCACGTATGCGGAAGTGTATGCCGAACATTTCTACCGCGACCTCCTCAGGGAACTTGCTTCCGCCGGGATCAGGAGATCTCCATTCGAAACTCCCGGGGAAATCCTCAAAAGAGCCTCTGTGAAAATCCCTTCGGCCTCTCCTGAAATAAGCTTCATTACCGATGAGTTCTGCAAAATCAGATACGGCGGACGGAAACCGGAGGAAAATTTGCATGACAGAGTGAAGAAAGCACTGTATGCTGTGAAATCGGCAATAAGGGGAAGAATTGTTCAACCACAGAACACACTGAAAACACAGAAAATGATGGATGGTATAGACTAAACGGAAAATCTAATTTCTTTGATACTCGTTTGTAGTTAAGCTCGCAAGAGCTGTTCTCCTCCCACTCCCTCTTTTTTTTATTATTTGATTTCATCCCCCAGCCTAACTGCTGGGGCTACAATATGCCACCCTCTGCGAGGGCTGTGGAAAAATTGTTAATGGCTGCATAATTGACTTGAAATTCCAAAGGAGCGCGGGTTTGACACTTCGCTGCCATCCCGTTGGGCTGCCCTAATTCGCAGGCTCATTTTCCAACCCGCGAGGCGGACTGGAAATAAATCAATATAAGATGAAGACGGAAGCCGCTTAGCCGAGCAAAGCGACGCTTGCCGAAGGCAAAACGGCGTCCCTCCATGGCTTCGCCATTATCAAAATTAGCTTCACAAACAAGTTGAGAATGCGATATTATATGATAAATTTTTTATTCCCATGAAAAATTTATTGAAAATACTGTTCTGGGTTTCACTCAGTCTTCTTGGTGCGATATCGCTTGCGATAGTCGCATTCAAGCGGGGTGAATCTGTAAATGCGTTATGGCTGATCACGGCATCAATCTGCGTTTTCGCCGTCAGCTACCGCTTCTACAGCAAATGGCTATTCACGAAAGTCTTCGTGCTCGATCTCAAGCGCGCCACTCCTGCGTGCGTGAAGGAGGACGGCAAGGACTATGTCAAGACTAATTCCTGGATAGTCTTCGGGCATCATTTCGCGGCAATTGCCGGACCCGGACCGCTCGTCGGACCGGTGCTTGCGGCACAGTTCGGATATCTTCCCGGCGCATTATGGATACTTGTCGGTGCGGCGCTTGGCGGAGCCGTCCATGATTCCATGATCCTTTTCTGCTCGATGCGCCGCAACGGAAAATCACTAGGACAGATGGTCAAGGAGGAAATAAACTCGTTTGCTGGAAGGATCGCACTTGTCGGCATAATCTCAATACTTGTAATACTCATAGCATTTCTCTCGCTGGTGGTGGTGAAAGCCCTGGCGGAAAGTCCCTGGGGCGTCTTTACAATCGCGATGACAATCCCGATCGCCATTGTGATGGGCTCTGCTCTCAGGTACATCTGCCCGAAGAATATCGGATATATTACCGCTTTCGGAGTCATAGCCCTTCTGCTTTCAGTCTATCTCGGCCAGTATCTGACACATTTTCCGACAATTGAAAATCTTTTTACCTTGGATGGAAAATTTCTTGCCATAACGATCATCATCTATGGTTTTGCCGCCTCGACCCTGCCTGTCTGGCTCCTTCTCGCGCCGCGAGATTACCTGAGCACGTTCATGAAAGTCGGGACGGTTGCCTTCCTCGCCCTTGCGATCATCGCAATCGCCCCATCTTTCCAGATGCCGGCGGTGACAAAATTCATCGACGGGTCCGGACTCGTACTCGCGGGGACAGTCTTCCCATTCTGCTTCATCACCATAGCCTGTGGCGCCATGTCAGGTTTCCACGCCCTGATCTCCTCCGGGACCAGTCCGAAGATGATCACCAGCGAATCCTGCGTGAAGACCATCGGCTACGGCGCAATGCTTGTAGAAATGATGGTCGCAATAATGGCGCTTATTGCCGCAAGCACCATGAAACCCGGAGTCTACTTCAGCATCAACATGAAAGGTGAACCGGCGGCAGTTGTCCAAAAAGCTACAGACGCCGGATTTGCGGTAACGGAACAGGAGATGAAGGATCTCGCGGAACTCCTTGGGGAAAAGACAATGATCGGCAGGACAGGTGGAGCTCCGACATTCGCCGTCGGCATGGCGGAAATGCTCTCAAAGATCTTCGGCACTTCGGCGCTCGCGCTCTGGTATCATTTCGCGATCATGTTCGAGGCGCTGTTCATACTCACGACCATTGACGCCGGCACCCGCGTCGGACGATTCCTCATGCAGGACCTCCTTGGACAAATCACGCCCGTGCTCGGAAATACAGGCACAATTTTTTCAAATGTCATTGCAAGCGTCCTCTTCTGCGGCGCCTGGGGATGGTTCCTCGTACAAGGCGTAATTGATCCCCGCGGAGGAGTCAACAGCCTTCTTCCTATTTTTGGAATTGCGAACCAGCTCCTTGCCGTCATCGCACTTTCACTTGGAACTACAATCATGATCAAGATGGGCAAGGCAAAGTACATATGGGTGACACTGGTTCCCCTGATCTGGCTTTTCGCCGTGACAATGTCCGCTGGATTCCTGAAGATCTTCAGCGCAGATCCCCGGATAGGATTCATTGCAGAGACGAAATCGTATTCAGCCCAAATCGCCGCAGGCGCAGCAGGTGAAAATCTCATACGCCTCAAGGATCTCATTGTGAACGACTACATCAACATTACTGTATGTGCCGTATTTATGATTCTTGTCCTGCTGATCGTGTGCGCCTGCATCAGGGAATGGTATCTGCTGCTGTCAAAGAAGAAGGCCCCGGTACTCCACGAATCTGAATATGTCGTGCTGGAGACGGCGTGAGGAAGAACGTATCGGGGTAATGGCGTAACGGCGTGTCGGCGTATTGGAGAATCCGCCTTCACAAAATAAGAGCTACGGCGGACACAGTCGGCGAAAAAACTCACCAGCTAAAAAATCAGCCTCCCAAGCTGACCATCTGTAAAAAAGGTGCCAGCATTCCATATATTATGAATTGATGCATCAGCAGTAAAGCCAGAAGAGTTGTCAGGAACAAAAGTATTGGGAAGATATTATTCGTCGTCCTCATATTAAGCAGAGCCAGAGCAAATAAAACGAGAATAAATGGAATGATCCAAAGGAATCTATATGTGGAAATCAACCACTGTGTAACTAGTGGCACCTTCTCACCTTCAAACAACTCAGAAAGCAGTTTTTCAAGTTTTGGAATTTCTATAAAAGCCGCAACAGAAAGATATAACTGATATAGAATAAATATCAACAAGCATACAAGTAATTGCTTTTTTGAGATTTTATAAAATTTTGATTCCTCCACAAAAGCTCCCTTCAAATTTTACTGGTTTACAGGCTCCACCGGTTTTTCCTGTATGGGCTGTGCGGGTTCCGCCGGAATTTCAGGTTTCTTCAGTTCTTCAGGTTTTTCAGCGGGAGCTGGCTGGACCGGTTCTGCAGGTTTTATCTCTGGATTTTCAACTTTAATTTCCTGCGGAGGTTGCTCTATTTTCGGCTGGGCATCTTTGTTTTCCAGAATCATCTGAGGAGTTTCTCCAGGCTGTTCAAGCTTCTGCTGCAGGCTCTCTTGAGCAGGCTGGTCGACAGGCTTGGGTTGTTCGATCTTCTCGGGTGGCTGGACTGGTTGTTTCGCCGTCTCATCCGGTTTCTTCTCCTGGGGAGTTTTGGCAGGTTCAGCGGGCTTCTTGGCGGTATCTGTCTTCTTATCCTTGTTAGCCGGCTTGGGTGGTGGTGGCTTGAACATCGGGTGATCAGGATTCAGTGTCTTGAAAATCGCCTTGTTATATGCGGAAGCATAACTCCCTTCATCCTTCTGGAACTTCTTCGGATCGACATCAGGCTTCTTCTCGACCTTTATCCTTTCAGGATATTTCTCAAGGAGTTCCTTCCCTATCTCCTTGGCGAAATAGACTTCCCATTTCCCGGATCCCGGCTTCTTCGAATCCTCCCTGTAGACCTCTATGAATCTTATCTTGCCGCGTTCTATATCAGTTTTAGCGAGATCCTGCGCCTTCACCTTGTCCATGGGAATGTCGCCAGTGTCGATAATCACCGGCGGAGGAGGTGGTGGCTTTGCAGCAACAGGCTTGCTGTCCTTCTTCTTATTATCCTTGGCTTCCAGCTTGGCGTCCTTTTTCGCGGGTGCATCCTTCTGTGAAGCATCAACTTTCTGGGGCGGGGGATTCTTGGCAATCAGGCTTTTCTCCCTCTCATTTACAAAGCCACCCATTGTCTTATTATAGGAATTTGCAAAACTCGATTCGTTTTTCCTAAATGTATTTATGTCAAGATCAGGATCTTTTTCAATACGTATCTTGGATCCATATTTATCTACAATCTTCTGTCCTACCGAAGGAACCTCCCATTTGCTGTTCGCAGGCTCCTTCGTGTCCTCCTTGTATACTTCAATGAATCTTATCCTGCCGGCGTCAAAATCTGATTTGGCCAGTTCTCCCGCCTTGACATTCTTCATTGATATCTCGTTGGAGAATGCTGGAAGATTCATGATATAGGTTGCAAGAACAAGAATGCCGATTACACCGGCAACTATTCCAATCACCTTCAATTTGGCCATCATGACCGGCCCCCCTTTTTAACAGGTTCCAGAATCTATTTTTCAAACCTAATATATCCTATATACCAGAAAAGGAAAATAAATTTTCCCGCAGGAAAATTTATCCCCTGATTATTTTAAGAAGCTCGTCTCGCCTGGCTTCCATCGTCTTCTTGTCCCTGGCCTCGGTGATCAGCCTCAGGAGCGGCTCGGTGTTGGATGCCCTCACATTGAACCACCAGTCCTTGTACTCCACGGAGATCCCGTCAAGCTCGAACATCCTGCCGTCGGAATATTTCTCCTTGATCTTTTCCAGTACCGTCTTCACGTCGGCCACCTTGGAATTGATCTCGCCGCTGGAGCAATATATCCTGAGAGGGGCGACAAGTTCGCTTACCTTCTTCTTCGTCTTGCACACAAGGTTTGCAAGCTTCAGCATCGCGAGCCCCTGCGATTCCGTCGTGTAGTTCTGCTTGAAATAGTAATGCCCTGAGAGCTCCCCTGCGAAAACCGCACCATATTCGCGCATCTGCGCCTTGATGAAGGCGTGCCCTACCCTGGACATGATAGCCTTGCCTCCGTTCTTCTCGATGCACTCCTTGACCGCCCAGCTGCTCCTTAGATCATATAGGATTGTCGCCGGTCCTTCGGAAAGGATGTCCTGGGCGATGAGGGCCGTGAAAAGATCCATGGGGATGATTTCGCCTTTGTCGTCTATAAAACCGCAGCGGTCGGCATCGCCGTCGAAGCCTGCTCCGAAATCCGCTCCGACCTCCTTGACCTTGGCGCGAAGGGCGTCAAGCGTATGTGTCTCCAGCGGATTCGCCTCGTGGTTGGGGAAAGTGCCATCAAGTTTTTCATACAGTGGAATAAGTTCGAACATGTCCCTGATCCCGGCGATCTCGTAAGAGCCCATGGCGTTTGCGAAATCCGCAACAACTTTAAGCTTCCGGTCGAGTTTCGCATACTTCCTCAGGAATTCACCATATTCCTTGGAAATGTCATATGTTGATTTCTTTCCTTTGACCGCGCAGTTCTTCCAGAGCCTGTCATGCACGATCTTCTCGATGTCGGCTATGCCTGTCGCGCCGCTGATCGGAATAGCCTGGTTGCGGCAGAGCTTGAACCCGTTCCACTGCCCGGGATTGTGAGAGGCGGTGATCATGACGCTGCCGTCGGCACCGAGTTTTCCGTTCGCGTAATATGACATCGGCGTCGAGCAGAGCCCGATGTCGATCACGTCCGCCCCCTGCCCTGTCATGCCTTTCGCGAGCGCCTCGAAAAGAGGGACCGAGTGCGGGCGCATGTCGCGTCCGACGACGACTTTTCTTGCACCTGTGAAATGAATGAATGCGCGTCCTATGTTTTCAGCCGTCTGTTCGTTGAGCTGATCCGGATATATTCCTCTGATATCATAAGCCTTGAAGATTCCAGCCATTGTCGATCTCCTGATAATTAATTTTGAATGTTTCCTATATTGTATTGTCTTTTTACATTATGTCAAAAATCCGACGCCGGATTTTTCATCCGTAAATAAAGAATCTCCTGACGGCCATCCTATCCCCGCCGCATCCGGCTTCGCAAGACTACGCCGTGACAAGAGCAGCGGGGTATTACGGACGCCCTCCCTCGCCTCGCGGCGGGCCGGATATTCTTTATAACAAAAGAAATTCTAAGCCGACCCAAGGGTTCGGGGAATTTGACCCAACTAAGATTAATGGGTATGCCTCCCCTTTTGGCACAAATACCGCATCCCGCTTGGAAATAGCAGTTCCCCGCGTGTATTTTACTGGTTTTATTTTATAGAAGCAACTTTAAAGAGACCTGATGAACCATTTCCTGACAGATCTGTTCCTGGCATGGCGCTACCTGAAGCCCAAGCGAAATGCAGTTTCCCTTATAACCTGCATGTCCGTCATGGGAGTCACGCTCGGTGTCGCCGTCCTCATTGTCGTCCTGGCGGTCATGACCGGCTTTACAGACGAGATGAAGGAGAAGATGATCGACACGATGGCGCACATACAGATCCAGGACGTGAGGAGAGGATACATTTCCAATCCCGGAAAGGTGCTGAAGGAGGTCAAGGCGCTAGGCTGCGAAGCTTCGCCAGTGGTATACAGGTACGGACTCCTGCAGAAGGGCGAAAGCCTGATTCCGCGCACAGTGATCGGGATCCGGCCGGAAGAGCAGAACTCCGGCATAGATGTGAAGAGATACATGTTCATCGGCAAGTTCTCCCTCGCCAAGGGTGAAGCCCTCATCAGCGACATCACCGCCCAGGAGCTCAACCTCAGGATCGGCGACAAGATAATCCTCCATTCGCCTTCGAAGATAACCAGGATGTTCAAATACGAGGAGGGAAAGGGCTTCAAGTTCAACGAGGACAAGGCGAAGGTCTTCCTCCCTGACGAATACAGGATTTCCGGAATATTCTCCTTCGGAAAATACGACTTCGACAATTCAGTCCTCTTCATAAACATCGACGACGCCGCCGAACTCTTCGACCTTCCATGGGATTCTGCAACGGCAGTATATGTACGCACAAAGGATCCCTTCAATCTCAACGACACCTTGACATCGCTCGAGAAGAGCCTGCCTGAACTCCAGATATACTCCTGGCAGCAGCTCAACAGGCAGTTCCTCGGAGTGCTGGCGGTTGAAAAGAACATGATGTTCTTCCTGCTGATATTCATAGTGCTGGTCGCTGCGTTCAGCATATCGAACACACTCATCACGGTCGTTCTCCAGAAGACCCGCGAGATAGGGCTGATCAAGGCCCTGGGCGCCTCCCCTCTCGCCATACTCCGCACATTCGTCCTCCAAGGTTTCATTGTCGGAATACTTGGCACGTTCTGCGGAACATTGCTTGGAATCGCGGTGATACACTGGCGGAATGGAATCATGCATGCCGTAAGCAGTCTCACGGGCATGGAACTTTTCCCGAAGAAGTTTTATTTCTTCAGCGAACTGCCGGCCAGGATTGTGACAGGAGATCTCGTGCTGATATGCGTTGTCTCAATCATTCTTTGCACCATAGGCGCACTGATTCCGGCATGGAGGGCGGCCAGGTTGGATCCGGCCAAGGCGCTGAGATACGAGTGATACGCAGCGGACGCTGCGTATATATAAAATAAGGGATGATAATTTTATCATGAGTGAAGGCTTCATACAGGCAAGGGGTATATACAAGGACTACAAGATCGAGAAGACCAAGATCTCGGTCCTGCGCGGCGCCAATCTGGATGTCCGGAAAGGTGAATGGATCGCCCTTCTGGGAGCCTCAGGCAGCGGCAAGACCACCCTGCTCAATATCATCGGCGCCCTTGAAAGCCCCGACCAGGGGGATATTACTTTCGACGGATTCAAGTATTCCTCGATGTCCAGGGAGAAGTCGTCCGACTTCCGTCTCAACAAGGTCGGTTTCATTTTCCAGGCATATCACATGCTGCCGGAACTTACCATCCTTGAGAATGTAAAGCTCCCGGCGATGCTCAAGGGACGCCACGGGGAGGCCGTCTCGGTGGAAGCGCGGGAACTTCTCGACAAGGTCGGACTCGGCCACCGTCTCAAACACAAGCCGGCGGAGCTTTCCGGAGGTGAACAGCAGAGGGCGGCTATTGCAAGGGCCCTGATAAACTCCCCTCTCCTCGTGCTGGCCGATGAGCCGACGGGCAACCTGGACTCCAAAACCGGCTCCGAGATACTTGAAATTTTCAAAAAACTGCATAGTAGTGATTCAGGCAAGACGATGATCATGGTCACCCACGATCCGGATGTCGCAACGCTTGCAGACAGGATCGTCCACATGAAAGACGGGATAATCGTTGAGTCCGCTCAATGATGGAGGGATAAAATGCTTTGCGAAATCTGCCATAAGAATGAAGCCACGATACATATACAGGAAATCATAAATTCCCAGAAGAAGGCCCTTCACATCTGCCAGGACTGCGCATCAAAGAAAAATACCGGCAACGGCATATTCAACGGCCTCAATCTTGCGGACATCCTCTATAATATCTCATCAAATATCTCCAGTACTGCGCCCGATGCGGAAAAAATACAGGATAAGACAGTCACACCGGTACCGGTGATAACCTGCGGCAAATGCGGCTGGACCACGGCCAAGTTCAGTGAAAAGGGGAGGATCGGATGCGCCAACTGCTACAATGTCTTCAGGGATATCCTCTCCCTGGCGTTGAAAAACATGCACAAGGGCACATTGCATGTGGGGAAACGCCCGGGTGCGCGGCGTCCCGAGGATGAGGAGGCAGGAAGGAACGCCATCGAGATCATGAAGCTCCAGAAACAGCTCGAAGAGCATGTCATCAGGGAGGAATATGAGAAGGCCGCCCAGATCAGGGACAGGATATCCACTCTGAAGAGCAAGAATAAAAAAAGCAGATAGGACTCAGCGGAACCATGCAGGACAATCCGGTAAACAAACTTTTTGAAAAACGTGTAAGCTGGCTCGCGGACAGCGGCCCCGAGGACGACATAGCCATAAGCTCAAGGATACGTCTCGCGAGAAACCTGTGCGATCTGCCTTTTCCTTCGAATGCAAGCACGGAACATCTTGATTCCTCCACCGCCGCGGTCCTCCTGGCCGTGGAAAAATTGAAGATCTTCAAGAAATTCTACGAGATCGACATGTCCAAGCTGAGCGCCCTCGACAGGCAGGTCCTCCTTGAAAGAAGGCTCATAAGCAGGGAGTTCTACGCGAAGAAGCAGAACACCGCCCTTATAATGACGGATGATGAGATATGCGCCATCATGATCAACGAGGAGGACCACCTGAGGATGCAGGCGATACTCTCGGGACTGCGCCTCGGCGAAGTCTGGAAGATCATTGACAGGATGGATGACAGGCTCTCGACCGAGCTTCCTTTCGCCTTCGATGTGAACCTTGGATACCTGACATCCTGTCCTACAAATGTCGGAACGGGAATCAGGGCTTCGGTAATGCTGCATCTCCCGGGACTTGTCCTTTGCGAACAGATAAACGCCGTCATCCAGGCGGTAAACAAGCTCGGACTTGCCGTCAGGGGTATTTTCGGAGAGGGAACTGAAAGCCTTGGAAACCTTTTCCAGATCTCGAACCAGAGCACTCTCGGCGAAACGGAGGTTCAGATCATCGACAGGCTCGAATCGGTCATCAGGCAGATAATCAACCATGAGAAGAACTCCCGCCAGAAGCTCCTGCATAACCGCAGGGAATTCCTGATGAACCACATTGGAAGGGCATTTGGAATACTGAGGCATTCATACATCGTATCGAGCGAGGAGACACTGAACTCCCTTTCCGCGCTGAGACTCGGCGTTGACATGGGCATGTTCTCGTCAGTAGACATTCATACGGTAAATGAGCTGTTCGTGACAGTACAGCCCGGACATCTGCAGAAATACGCCGGCAAGGAGATCGATCCCTCCGAGCGCGATATTTTCCGGGCCACTCTAATAAGGGAGAGGTTGAAGTCTTCGGAAAAGAAATGAATGTCCAATATCGAACAAGGAATGTCGAATGTTGAAGTAAATTTCCCGGAAAATGATTTTGATTCCACTTGGATATTGGAAATTCCTTGTTGGATATTGGTTATTCAAGGAAAGATGTTTTAATGGAAACAACGATAACATGCGTACTGGCCCTTCTTGAGATGACTTTCATCTTCGTGGGGCTCCTTATACTCCACGGCCTCAGGAAGGAGATCGGAAGTTCGGCCTTCTATATTGCCATCGGGCTCCTGCTTATTTTCACCCAGCTGGTGAGTGCAACCGAATTGAAGGTCATAATCGGATTCCAGGGCGCTGATTTCTATATTGCTCAAAGCGTGCTTTTCCTTCCATATCTCGCAGCCCTGATGGTCATCTATATAACAGAGGGGACGCTCACCACCCACAGGTTCATAATCGGCGCCATGGCGACCCTCGGCCTCTACGTCTACCTGAGCTACATCACGGGAATGCAATGCGGCTGGGCCGGCATGACCATATCCCAGGGCGCATCTGCAAGCTCCTTTGAAAACCTCCTCTCCAACAGCCAGAGGACCATGGCAAGTTCCATCCTCGCGCAGACACTGGACCTCTTCCTGATTCCAATCTTCTTCCAGAGACTGAGAAACCTAGGATGCAGAATGTTCTTCTCGGTGCTCGGTTCGCTGATGCTGACGCAGCTTGTCGACACCTTCGTCTATTCCTTCGTATGCTTCTGGGGCGAACCGCAGCTCTGGGTCTACCTGAGATCCTCATATATCGCAAAAGCCGTCTTCACGATTGTGCTCAGCGTGATCGCCACAATATATCTAACCAAGATCGAGACCGAGATCCCCGGCGAAAAACGCAGGACGCTCGATATCATAGTCGCATTCCTTGAAAGCTACAGCAAGACTAAGATCCTCGAAAGGAACCTGCAGGAATCGGAAGGCAGATACCGTACCGTGATTGAAAACGCAAGCGACATGATACTGCTCCTGAACCGGGATGGAAAGATCCTCGATGCAAACAACACCGCACTCTCCCTGCTCCATATGAAAGCCAAGAAGGAGATCATCGGAAAATCATTCCCCGAAATGCTCACGGACACTTCCGAATTCCCGTTCAACATAGACTCCTACTGGGATGAGACTGTCAGAAAGACAAAACTTGGCGAACCCCACATCCACAATTTCCAGCTCCACGCTCTTTCCCCGAACGGAAAGAAAATCGAACTCGATGTGGCCCTCAACGTCATGGAAGTGGAGAACGTGCAGGTGCTGATAGTGTTTGGCAGGGATGTCACCGAACAGAACAGGCTCAACCGGGAACAGGAGGAGCTCCGCGAGGAACTCGCGCACGCACAGAGGCTGGAATCAGTCGGACAGCTCGCCGGCGGCGTCGCGCACGACTTCAACAACTACCTCCACGCCATCCAGGGCAATCTCGACATCCTTCTTTATATGCACGAAATCGAGGACAAGAAGGTCATCAAGCACCTGAACAGGATTACTGACATCACCGGACAGGCATCCAAGCTGACAGGGGAGCTGCTCGGTTTCGCACGCAAGGGCAAATACCGCGAAGAGATACTGGACCTTTCAAAGCTCATGCGCGAAACTATCGAGCTCTTCAGTCCGCCGTCTCTCGGAAACATTGAACTGGCAATTGACATCGACAAGGGCAAAATGACTGTCAAGGGCGATGCCGTCCAGCTCAAGCAGGTCTTCCTGAACATACTGATAAACGCCAGGGACGCCGTTGAATCCAAGGCCGGAAAGAACGCCAGGATATCGCTGGAAGCCAAAAACGCCGAAGTCTTCATAGAAAAATATTTCCCGCCTCCAGAAAAGGAGAACATGAAAATATCGTCGTTCTTCTGCGTCAGGATACAGGACAATGGAATCGGGATGGACAAGGAGACGCTGAGCCGCATCTATGATCCTTTCTTCACGACCAAGCCCATAGGGAAAGGCACCGGCATGGGGCTCGCGATGGCCTATGGCGCAATCTCCAACCATCATGGATGGATGTACGTAGAAAGCAATGAGGGCGAAGGCTCCGCCTTCTACATATTCCTGCCCCGATACGATGGAAAGGAAGAATTGCAACATGCTTAAAAATCCATTTCCTGGAAACATCAAACATATCGCCATCGTATCACTGGCGGGAAAACCCAAGAAAGAGGCGGTATCGGCAACGTGCAAGCTTCTGAAGGAGCTCGGTATAAGGATTACTGTCATGCCTAACGTCTTCGCCCCCGAGCATGGACCACAACTTCCTTCCGGCTGCGAGCTCCGCATTTCTGACCTGCACAGGGCGCTGAAGGACAAATCCGTCGATCTCATCCTTTGTTCACGTGGAGGACATGGTTCGGCACATCTTCTTGACAAGGTTGACTGGGCGCTACTGAAAAAAAGGAATATTCCTGTCCTCGGATACAGCGACATCACCACCTTCCATCTTGCGATGTTCGCAAAAAAGGCCGGAACCGCCATCTCGTCCCCCATGCCTTTTGAACTTCCAAGGGCGCTGAAACATCCTCTTACATGGGATTCCCTGCATCACTCCTTTGATGATGATTCAAAGAAAAATTTTCCGCTCGCGGAAAAATTTAAAATTAACGTGATAAGAAGAGGCAAGGCCTCCGGAAGGATAATCCCAGTAAACCTCACAGTTCTTACGACCATGCTCGGGACTCCATACCTGCCCGATTTTAAAGGTGCTGTACTTCTTATAGAGGATCTCAATGAGCCCGTCTACAAACTCGACCGTTACCTCACACATCTTAGGCTTGCCGGGGTGTTGAAGGATATTTCAGCATTGCTTTTCGGAAATTTCCGGCGATGTGGGAATGAGAAGGAAAGGAAGAGAATCTTTGCGAAATTCGCAGAAGATGTCAAGGGCCCGGTAATCTCCGGCATTCCCTTCGGCCACATCAAGCGCCGCCTCTGCCTGCGCTTCGGCTCCAAAGTCAAAATTGACAACGATAAAATATCCTATCTATGATCTCGACTCCAGTATTAGTGCTGAGGAAGACTCCTTACAGCGAGACAAGCATCATTGCCGCAACGCTGAGCCCTGAGCATGGCCGTCTGGACTTCATGATCAAGGGGGCGAGACAGATCTCCAGGAAAAAATTTCCACAGGTAGATCTTTTCCGTGAGCTTGAAGTCCATTTCCACCATAATAATTCCGGCCTCAACAACATACATTCCGTTGAACTTATAAGCTCCTTTGACAACATAGCATCCTTTCCATCAAACTATCTGAGTGGATGCGAGATCGCGACATTCGTCCTGCGGAATTCGCAGAGCATGATCCCTTCGCCAGAGGTCTATTCTGCTTTAAAGACATCATTCTCGGCTTTGAGCAGTTCTAAGACGGATATTCCATGGACAGCTCTTTTGAAGCTTGTCTATCTTGATGAACATGGTTTCCTACCGGAAGACATGGATTTGAGCGGTGATTCAAAAAAACAGGAAGTGATGGAAAACCTGCTCGATGCTGTGATCCTAGGTTCACCCCTGCCCGATTTCCCCAGTAAAACCTGGCAGAAACTCGCCGAATGGGCCGACAAGCTCTGCAAGTACCATGAACTAGAGTAAGATTGAGTCGGAGAACCGACCATAAAGAGAGTCTTGTGCATTGCTGTAGCCGCGTCACTCTGATGACGCGTCTAGTATTGAAGAACACGCCAACAGAGTGGCGTGGCTACAGCAGAGCAATTATAGAAAAACAAATCATTAGAAACAGAAGGGACGCGTCAGCAGAGTGACGCGGCTACAGTGGAAATAATTATATAAGGAGCATGCGATATGGAGGAATATCCTAAGAGACCGCCCCGCCTTACGACATTGTTCAGCGGCGTAAAACCATTTTATTTCGTAACGTTCAACACTCGCAACAGGAAAAGCGTTCTTGCAAATGACAAGATCTATGAACGTTTTCTATCCTTCTGCAATGAAGCGAAAGAACATGGAGTCTTCGTCGGGACATTCGTAATCATGCCAGATCACATTCACTTGTACGTCTGGATAAATCTTGAAAGCTGTGGCCTCAAGAAATGGATTAAATCCTTGAAATGCTTTTTAAGCGTCAGTCTGGATGAAATGAACGTCAAAAGACCTCATTGGCAAGAAGGATTTTTCGACCATATCCTACGAAGCTCCGACAGCTACAGGGAGAAGAGCATTTACATGATGAATAATCCTGCAAGGGCAGGTTTATGTAAACCACCTGATGAATGGAAGTACAAAGGGACAATGAAAGACATCTACTGGTCTGACTACGATTAAATTGATCTCTCGGCTTCGCTGTAGCCGCGTCACTCTGCTGACGCGTCTTGTATTGAAGAACACGCCAACAGAGTGGCGTGGCTACAGCAGAGCAATTATAGAAAAAACAAATCATTAGAAACAGAAAGGACGCGTCAGCAGAGTGACGCGGCTACAGCGGAATCAACAAAGAGGGCAATTTTTCAGGCACCCGCCCTTCCTGCAATGTTCCTTCGCCATGCGGACGAAAAGGGCATGGAATTCGTTGAAGATCTTTGGCTCATTCGGCAGATTGTCCATGAAATATTTCCTGAGTTCATGGTAGTCGATGTCAGGCTTGAATCCGAAATGCCTCGACATGATCCTCTTCGTATATGCATCGATCACGAATGTCGGAAGATTGAAGCTGTACAGGAGGATGCTGTCCGCAGTCTCAGGCCCGACACCTTTCACCGACAGTATTGAATCCCTCCAGAACTGCAGTGATCTCCCCTTCGGATGCAGTTTGTCGGCTTTGACATTTGCGAGCCACCAGTCGGTGACCGCTAGGAGCCTCTGCGCCTTGAGCCTGTAGAAACCGGACGGATGGATGGCTTTCTCCAAATCTGATAACGGCATCTTCCTAATCTTGACAGGACAAAGGGACTTGTCCCTTTTCAGGTTGGCGATAGCCTTCTCGACATTCGACCAGTTCGTATTCTGTGTGAGGACGGCCCCGACGCATATCTCCCATGGGGTGTCGCCGGGCCACCAGTGCTGTGGTCCGTATCTCCTGTAAAGGACTTTATAAATCTCATTCAAATCTATTTTCATATAAACCAATTTACCTAACCACAGAACACACAGATTACACAGAAAATAAATCTTATACTTTTATAGTTAAGATTTTATTGATACTTTTTAATTCCAATTTAAATCTGTGTGCTTTGTGTGTTCTGTGGTTAAAATTCTTCATTGTTTTATTATTTTCAGCAATTCATCAAATGAGCTCACAGAATAATCCGCGAATTCCGCATAGGAAGTCCTTCCTGGATTGGCGAAGAAGCAGGTTTTTGCGCCTGCCGCCCTGCCGCATTCAATGTCATGGATATAGTCGCCGACGACAAGGGCATCCTCCGGTTGAAGGCTCCAGGCTTCCAGCATATGCAGGACGGGTTCGGGTCTTGGCTTCAGATGGGGATAATCCCTGGTTATCACCGAATCGAACTCAAATCCAAGCTTATCAATGAATGCCTTGACGCTTTTCGGGCTGTTCCTTGTTAGCAGGCCCAGCCGGATCTTTCTTTTCCGGAAATGTTCAAGGGCGTCCAGCACTCCCTCCTGCAGCATCATTTTATCGAGTGCCACATTTTCATACTGTTCAATGACTTTCCAGGCAAATCTTCTTTTCTCCTCGGAAAGAGAGCCTAGAATCGAGATGATATCGCCTTCAGGTGGCAGTCCGGCCTCCCTGCGGATAAGCCCGAATTCGAGCATCGGCACGGTAAGAGTACCGTCCATATCAAATATTACAGCTTTAAATTTCATATAGATCCTTTCAATCCGCCTGCGCGATTTGAAAAAGGTTATCATGAATTCTGACATCTTTCAAGTCTGTTGCATAAGCTGTTAGCAGGAAAGGCTCTATAAACTGATGCATTTTAGTTGCGGCTCGCATCCTTGAGAACTATAATATGGGAAATAATAAACAAAAACGGAAGTTTTCCGAATATGAAACTTTTAAGGCTGCTGGGTATTTCACTCATAATCACCATCTGTGGATGCGTTTCGGAATATCAATATTCCAAGGCTGTAGCCAAGGCACGCGCCTATACCATTGAAAAGATGCCTGAACTTTCCGAGAAGGCCAGGCACTGCGTAAGATTCACACCTCCGCGCATGTTGACTTCACTTCTCATAAGCGAGGCTGCCAGGCCCAAGCAGGAATCCAAGAAGGATTTCATACAGACCTGCATGGTTTGGCCCCTGGCCGACCAGGAAGGAATGTATATTGTCGTTGCAGGCGTCAGTGAAAGACGCCTTGACGACTGGAATCCCACCAGGGTTCTTATAAAGAAATTCGATGAGCTGCCCAAGGAAGCAAAAACTGACGACAGGAACAATCAATGAAAAGCATGACCGGATACGGCTTTGGCGAACAGCGCTGCAGTTCAGGCGTGACTTTTACGGTGGAAATGTCCTCGGTCAACAAGAAGAATCTTGATTTCCGCATATCGCTTCCAAAGGACGCCCTGCAGCTTGAGCCTGTCATAAGGCAGATTTCCTCAAAGAGGATTTCCCGCGGATTTATAACTGTCCGCGTTGATATTTCCACCGACGAATCATTCCTGAAACAGTCGGTAAAAATAAACGACTCCCTTGCCAAGGTGTATTACAACAAGATCAAAAGCCTCCAGGAGAAGAATGACATCCCCGGAGCCGTCGAGATTTCTGACATAATCAACCTGCCCGGAGTTGTAGATGACAGTTTTGAAGGCTCAGAATTCATGAAGAACGAGGATTGCCTGGCCACCGCCCTCAATTCCGCCATAGACAAGCTGACTGAAATGAGATCCAAGGAGGGCGAATCCCTCTGCAAGGATTTGGAAAAACGGATTTCCATTCTTGAATCAGTTGCCGGCAAGATCCAGCCTCTTGCTGAAAAAATCCCACAGCTCCAGAAGGAGCAGCTCCTTAAGCGCCTGGAGGACAACGGACTCCAGCTTAATTCAAATGATGAACGCGTCCACCGCGAAATAGTCATATTCGCAGACCGCAGCGATGTGACGGAGGAGCTGACACGCCTGAAAAGCCATTTCAAGCAGTTCAGGGAATTTATCCGCAAGCCAGAACCCTGCGGAAGATCCCTGGATTTCCTGACGCAGGAAATCCAGAGGGAGATATCAACCATAGGAAACAAGGCCCTTCATGGCGAAGTCTCCCCTCTCGTCGTGGAATTCAAGACAGAACTAGAAAAGATCCGTGAACAAGTACAGAATATCGAATGATTCTTAATATGAGGTGTCATCACCATGAAAGAATGTCCGAACGATAATTTCGTAGCCAAAGTCCAGACCGACTACCTTGATGATGTTGTCAGGAAGATATGCAAGACCTACGCCGACAACAAGGGGATAAACCACATCGAGGGATTCAACCTGCCGAATGAAACCGAGGTGCTGCACATCCTTCAGGATCTTACTGAGATAATCTTCCCCGGATATTCTGGCAGGAAGGCCCTCAACATAAAAAGCATCCACTACAATGTCGGGGAAACCCTGTCAAGAGTGTATGTACAGCTTACAGACCAGATTACCCGCTCCTTCAGGTACAACTGCAAGATGAACAACTGCAAGGACTGTGATGTCCCGGAAATGTCCGAGAGCGCGACAAGGAACCTGATAGGAAAACTCCCGGAAATCCGGGAGATCATGAAACTGGACGTGCTTGCCGCCTTCGAAGGAGATCCGGCGGCGAAGAGCCTTGATGAGATCGTGCTGAGCTATCCCGGCATCAAAGCGATAACCATCCAGAGGCTTGCCCACGAACTATACACGGAAAATGTCCCTCTTATTCCTAGGATGATGGGCGAATACGCCCACACCATCACCGGAATCGACATCCACCCTGGCGCGAAACTCGGGAAAAGCATGTTCATAGACCATGGCACAGGCGTTGTAATAGGAGAAACATGTGAAATCGGGAACAGCGTCAAGATCTACCAGGGAGTGACCCTCGGAGCGCTCAGCTTCCCGAAGGACGCCTGCGGAAAAATCATAAAGGGCGCAAAACGCCACCCGACCATCGAAGACAATGTTACAATCTATTCAGGAGCAACAGTACTCGGGAATATCGTCATAGGAAAAGGATCGGTAATCGGCGGAAACGTCTGGCTCACCGACAGTGTCGAACCGGGGACCATGGTTACGATCGCCCCTCCGGACCTGAAAATCAAAACCAGAAAAAAGACCTGATATCATGTCCGGCAAGAAACTGATCAGGAATTCCGCACGCAGGGCGCTCGAAGAATATCTGGCTGTGAAAAAGGGCGAAACCATCCTCCTGCTCTATGACTGTTCCACAAGGACGATTGCAGAAGGATTCCGTTCAGTAGCAGAGGAGAACGGCATATCCTTCTCAATGCACGAAATCAAACCCACCGGCGGCAACGGCCGCGAGCCCGATCCCAATACTGCCGCACGCATGAAGAAATATGACGTGGTAATCGCGCCCACAAAATACTCCCTTACGCACACAAAAGCTGCGATAGAGGCGAGAAAGGCGGGAGCGAGAGTCGCAACTCTGCCTGGCATCAACACTGATATTTTCATTAAAGGACTTGCAAGTTCTCCGTCACAGCTTGAGCAGTCCGGTTCCCGCTGGCTCAGGATCCTCAAGGGGAGACATCTTGTCAAAGTAACTTCCAAAGCCGGAACCAGCCTTCAGTTCGAGATCGGCGATTATCCTCTCAAGGATGACAATGGGAAAATTACCAGAAGCGGACAATACGGAAACTTGCCCGCTGGAGAAACATACCTCGCCCCGGATATCGGAACTGCCACAGGAACAATTGTTGTCGACGGAAGCATCGGAAGCCTACCTTGGAACAAAAATACTCCTCCGGCAAAACTCATCCTTGAAGATGGGCTTATAAAATCTTTTGAGGGCAAAAGGGCGCAGTCTTTGAAAAAGCTTCTTGCTCCTTATGGGAAAAAAGGCCTTATACTGGCAGAATTCGGAATAGGAACTAATTCGGATCTGAAGTTAACCGGCAATCTGCTGGGAGATGAAAAAGTGAAAGGGACGGTGCATTTTGCATTCGGCAACAATTCCGCCATGGGCGGCGACAACTATGTCCAGGTCCATATCGACTGCCTTGTCATCGCTCCGGATGTATTTCTCGACGACAGGCAGGTGATGAAGCATGGCAGGTGGCTGACCTAAATACAGGTGTCAGTGTTCAGGTGTCGGATGTCAGCAGTAGCAAAAGGATTAACGAGTTAACCATGTCTGATCTTTCACACATTAAAGCTCAGCTCGAAGAGATAAAGCTGAGAATTTCGCAGGCTGCGGAGAAGTCCGGCAGAAGTCCTGACGCCGTAAGGCTTATCGCCGTCTGCAAGACATTCCCGCCAGAAGCGGTGCTGGAGGCATATGATGCCGGACAGCGGGCTTTCGGGGAGAACCGCGTCCAGGAAATGATCTCAAAGTCCTCCGGACTTCCTACCGACATCGTATGGCACCTTATCGGCCATCTCCAGAGCAATAAGACCGCAAGTGCGGTTAAAACGTCTTCCATGATCCATGCGGTCGATTCGGAGAACCTCATCTCCCGCATAAACAGGATTGCACTCGAATCCGGAAAAAAGCAGAAGATACTTCTTGAAGTAAATATTTCCGGCGAGGAATCGAAATTCGGACTCAGAGACGAAACGGAGATAATAAAATGCGCAGAGTGCGCTCTGAAATCGTCCAACGTGGATCTGAAAGGGCTCATGACGATGGCTCCTTACGAGGCGCCGGAATGCGAACTTCGCAAAATCTTCTCCGGGCTGCGCGGACTCCGCGACAAGATCGAATCATCGTTCAACGTAAAATTTCCCGAACTCTCCATGGGCATGAGCGGCGATTATGAGATTGCAATCGCAGAAGGTGCGACTATTGTGAGAATCGGAACCGCGATTTTCGGAAAAAGAGCATGAGGCGAAGCATCAAACGATAATTGAATGGTATTTTTTCATGCTTGCAGGAAAAATACAAAAAGGAAACATCATTATGATCGGAAGTCTTACCGGAGTCATCAAGGAATCTTCATTCACGGAAATGATCATTGACGTCCATGGCGTCGGATATCTTGTCTTCATACCTCTCAGCACCTTCGACAAGCTTCCCAAACCCGGGTCCGAGGCGACCGTGCTTGTCCATACAAATGTCAAAGAGGACGACATCCAGCTCTACGGATTCGCAACTACGCAGGAGAAGCAGCTCTTCAAGCTTCTCATGACAGTTTCCGGGATAGGCCCGAAGATCGCCTTGAATGTCCTGAGCGCCATGAGCGTGACAAGCTTCTGCACGGCGATCGTCAACGCCGACCTAAAGGCGATCAATGCGATAAGCGGAATAGGCAAGAAGACCGCCGAACTCCTAGTGCTCGAACTAAGGAACAAGGTCAAGGACATCTCACCTGAATCCGCTTTTGCCAAGTCGAAAGTTCCGGACGCCGTATCGAAGTCCACGGAAGACGCGGTACGCGCCCTCGTCCAACTCGGTTTCAAGCAGGAAGCCGCAATGAAGGTGATCCATGAGCTTGCTGCAGGGAAAGATCCGAAGGAATGTTCGACGGAGAATCTTATAAGGCTGGCACTCCGCTCCTTGAACAAATAAGAATAGAACAGCTCTTGCGAGCTTAACTACGAACGAGTTTCCAATTGCATCCATATCCAAATATTATAAATTTTGGCGGCCCCGCCAAAATTTATCCGTCAAAATTTATCCTTTGATGGCGCCCTCGGTGAGGCCTTTTGTGAAGAGCTTCATTGTGAAGATGAATAGTATTATGATCGGAATACTTGCCAATGCGTAACCAGCCATGAGAGGTCCCCAGAGCTTGATGTATTCGCCTGCTATCCTGAGCAGCTGCACCATGACAGGCAGCTTGGCATGATCGCGTATGACGATCAGCGGCATGACGAAGTCGTTCCACTGGGATATGAAGTTCATTACCCCGACAGTACCGAGGATAGGTCCGGCAAGAGGAAGAACAATGATTCTCATCTGCTGGAAATGATTCGCCCCGTCTATCTCGGCCGCCTCGAAAAGATCCTGCGGAATGTCCTCGACAAATGATCGCAGTACGAATATTGCGAATATCTGTCCGGCAGAAGTACCGACGATTATGAGACAGGAGAGCGTGTTCAGCAGGTTCATGTCGTTCAGCAGGTTGAACAGGGGGATCAGGTTGGCGATCGCCGGCATCATCATCATTATGAGGATGGCGTTCCAGAGGAAGGTCGACATCGGCATCTTGTGCCTGGCGAAGAAATAGGCGGCGCAGAGGGCGACGAACAGGGTCAGGATGGTCCCTGTTATCGATATGACAAGGCTGTTCGCAAGTGAAGGAGTGATCATATCATATGCCACCTTCCAGTTCTCCCAGTGGAATGGTTTTGTGAGAGTGGCTGGCGCGAAATAGAACTGCCTGTTATCCTTGAGACTTACGATCACCATCAGGTATAAGGGAAGAAGTGCCATGCCAAGCACGGAAAGTATTGTCATATGTTTCAAGCCCCTCAGGAAAAGATCCTTGATGGTGCCGATCGCCTTGATTTTGGATTCAGGAGCTGATACTGTCTCCTTTTTCTGCGTGGATTCACTCTTCTTCTCGAATATGATCCTGAGATTATCCTTCAAATTCCTCAAGAAGAAAATAATGTCTGAATATGGGATTGATGCGACCAGGAGCGCGAGACCGACAGCCAGAAAATGACCGCTCCAGATGATGAAGACGGATGATGCAAACGCAGTACCCTGGAGGGTTTTCTTCTGCCATTGCTTCATATCGTTCCACATGGTAAGTAGGTTGCTCATCTTCTGCAGGCTCATGACAATGACCGTAAGAATGATACCGATCGCACATGCGAAGCCCATGTCCTGGTCGATGAACGCCTTCCTCAGCATGAACAATGCGGGCACGGTGGCGTTTCCGCCGGGTCCGCCCTCAATTCCCGCAAGGGCAAGTATCATTCCCGCATCCTTGAGGGTGTCGATTATCACGAAAACCAGCAGGAGCTTGATCGACGATGTTATCAGGGGAAGCTCCACCTTTGTGAACTTGGTCCACCAGTTTACACCATCGACATCTGCGGCCTCATATATGTCTTTTGGTATGCTTTGGAGTTTTGCAAGATAAGTCAGGACGGCAAAGGAGCCGACCCAGGGGAATCCCCAGATGACACATGCTGACACGATCAGGTTTGGATCACCAAGCCAGGCGGGGGCATTGCCCTGGACGAACAATCCGCCCCAGTTGAAAGTCTTGTCCACCCATACAAGCACATCAAAAAGGCCCGTCGAGAAAAGGAACTTGTTCAGGTATCCGGCGGTCGCCTCGAAGAAGAACGAACGCCAGATCAGAACGATGATGAGGCCGGGAATGACCATCGGGATCACAAACAGCATCCTGTATGTGAACTGCATGAACTCGCTTCTGCAGCGGTGGATGCATACAGCGACAGCAAGAGCAGGAAGCATCTTGAGGATGTTCCAGATGCCCAGCGTGAATGCGAGCTCGAACGAGCGCCAGAATGCGGAATTGTTCAGAAGCTTGGAATAGTTCTGGAATCCCACATATTCAGATATGTCGGCGCCGTTCCACCTGTAGAAGCTATGGAACACCCCGCTCATCGCGGGATAATACTGGAAAAGGGCGATCAGTATTATCGTGGGGAGGATGAAGAGATACATCTCCCAATGATACCCCACCTGGCTCCATTTTATTGATTTGCCTGCCATGATAAAAAACCTTGTTTTTTATAAATAAACTTCGGAGCATGCTTCGAAATTTATCTCTTGACTCTTTTCTTCACCTTCTCAAGGACTTCCTTGCTGTATTCATACGGACCGTACTCGCTCGTGAACGGAGGACCGTCCTTGACATATTTCATCTCGGTCGAGAACCATATCTCGTGGAAGACCTGGCGGTCCCTGGTCTGCGTCCTGTATTTGATCCAGAACGAATTGGCCTCTTCGGGGCTCTTTGCAAGTATCGCCTGCGAACGGAATCCTGCAAGGAATCTCTCGTTGGACGGGATCACCCTGTTCCTGTCCTTCATCGCCTCCATGAAATCGTCAACCCCCTTCTGCGACTTGTAGAAAGGTATGAACTCGTCCACAAGCCTGCTGAACTTGAAATTGGGATCCACCTGGTAGAGGGATGTCAGCTGCGTCCACCTTATCCATGTCTCACCTCCAAGCCATACGTTGAAATTCTCATAGATCCCATTCAGGCACGGCTTGAAATCCTTGAGGAAGGGATCTGTCTCTGTGTTTTCGACCGCTGGTATCCATCCGATTATCTTGTTGAGCCTCTCGTTGTTCTCCTTCGACGCCATGAAAAGCAGGAAATCGAAAGCGACCTCGGGATATTTGCTGGTTCTTGTCACGGCATAATTGAAACCAAGCCCGGGATTCTCGTATCTGGGTCCGGCAACTACATCGCCATATTTGGGATCATCCTTCGTCGGCATCGGAAAATCCATTATACCCAGGGTGAAATTGCCTTTCGCCTGCTGCTGGAGACTCATTGCATCCCAGGTGCCTGTGGTCATGAAAAGCGCCCTCTTCTGGGCAAAGAGGAAAACCCCCTCGTCGCGTGAGAGACCGGTAAATCCCGGCTGGCAGAAGTCCGCGATCTCGCGGATCATCTCAAATCTCGCCTCGATCGGCCTTGACTTGAAGTCAAGAAGTCCGGACTTGACGGCAATATACATCTCATCGTTGCCGACATACCCGTCCCTGTTAAGGTCAGCCTTCTCCATGGTCTTATATGTCATCATCGCGCAGAGGTTGCCCTCCCACATCCCGAAATGGTACTTTGATCCCACTACAGGGGTATAGTTCCTGCCCTCCTCGTCCTTCATAGCCTTGACCTTGGTGCAGAGGTCGAAGAACTCCCTGTAGGTCTTCGGCGGAACCTTGGAACCTGTAAGCTTCTCCAGCAGATCGACATTATAAAAGACCCTTACAGAGAAGGATGACAGTGGAACCTGCATATATTCCTGGAGTTCGTTTATGTATCCAGCCGACATTCCATCCTTGAAGGTGTTCCTCAGGGGAACATTGGCAAACTCATTGTTCTTATTATACGGATTGGGCTTGTTGACAAACGGGGTTATCACATAGCAGTATCGGTTATAGTATGCCAACAGCACCTGGTGGGGGATAAATCCCATCTCGATGATATCTGGAGCTGTCCCGCTCATTATCTGCGTGCTCAGCCACTGGCCGTATGTACCTTCTGGAATGGCCTCCTGGAGAATCCTCACGTTCGGATGGGTCTTCTGGTATTCCTTCGCCATCTCGTTCAAGCCGTCGCGCACACCGGCCTCAAGCTGCCAGTGGCTTATCCGGAGAGTGATCGTCCCCGGCGGTGACTCGGCATACCGGTACATGGCAACTGATACCAATGCCCAGACATACACAACCATTATTATGATCAGTGCATGATATTTCTTCAGAAATTCATAGATGCTTTTCAAAATCAATTTTCCTCCCTAAGCTTTTCCTCCATCGCATCCATCCTCTCAATCGCCTTGTTCGCTCCGAAATTTCTTCTCTCACGGGGATATTCCTTCAGCATCATCCTATAGTATTTACGGGCCGTGTCAAAGTCACCCACCTCGAATTCGGCAACAGAAGCTATCGCCCAGTAGGCGGAGGAATTGTCCATGAACGGATTCCTCGGATCTATTTCCCTCTTCTCAAGCTCCTTCAGCATCGCGTCAAGCCTCTCCTGCTTCAGGTTGAGGTTCTGGCAGGCCCTGGCGTAAAGCCCCCAGGCGCTGCTGATGAAAGGCGAATTCGGATTGTCCTTGATGAACTCATCAAGCTTTCCTTTTGCATATTCCGCATCCTCTTTTGTGAAGGCGGCAAGATACGTGCCAATCATGTAGATGAACGCCTCATGACCAGCTGTATGCTTAGGATATTTGTCATATACCTGCTGGTATAGTTTCCTGACCACGGGATAATCAGGCGTAGTTCCTGAAATCACTATATGCTGCATCCTGACCAGGGCAAGCGTGCTCCATGCGGCATATTCGCTGTCCGGCGACTTCGTTATTATCTCATTGAAAAGTTCGGCGGCCGTGGCTTTGTCACCGTATGGGAGCTGTTTGAGCCAGTGGGTGCACGCAAGCCCGTAGAGAGCCTGTATCCGTTCGGGGGAATTCTCCGGAACTCCATCGAGAACCATCTGGAATCTTTTTATGGCCTGGTTATACTCGCCCATCCTGAACTGGAGCCATGCGGATGAGATCTCATCGAGTGGCTTATCCACCTTTTCCTTCTTCTTCTCGATAAGCAAAAAGACCGCAGCGATCGCTACGGTTATAAGGATTAGAATGACTATGAAAATTTGAAACGGCCTGTTTGGCTTCACAGATACTTCCCGGATTAACGCTAATTCCCTATAAGATTAATCCATACGCCTAAAAATCAATTCGTTTTCGGGGATTTGCATGGATTTATTTTAAGGGTATTTGATTGATATGAGCTGATTTCAAAAAACGAATAACGTTTGTTGCGGAAATAACGCTTGTTGGAGTTCACAGCTTCAGCGTGTCTTGGTATTCAACGGGTTACACACGCTAAAGCAGCGCACTCCAACTTTTGAAATCAGCTCAAAAGAGGCAATTTTGAAATTGCCTCAATATAATTCCCTGGCTTTGGATAAATAAGGGTTTGTCAAAATGCACGGCACAAGGGAAAAATTCATCAGACGGCTCGAAAGATGGCTGCTCCGCAGTGATTTCCCCAGAGGGCAGATGTTCGTCATCCTGCTCGGTACAGGCATATTCGGATTCCTGTTTTCATTCCTACTGCTGAAAATAGGCATGACCCAGATGTGGATGAGGTATCCCGCCGCCGTCTGCCTTTCATACCTGGTATTCCTAGCCTTCCTGCGGATATGGCTCCATTATCAGGAAACAGGGGAAACGCATGCAATGGAAGATGATGCAGTTGATACTGCTGAAAATATGAAGGACTACATTTCAAACTCCATGCCCGATGATGTCACTCTATCTGGAGATATCCCGGGATTCGATGCGGATGAAATTGCATTCCTGATAATATTGCTCTTCGCCCTATGCGCCGGAATGATCGTATGCATGTATGTCGTCTGGACAGCACCCAATCTGCTTGCCGAACTGATGCTGGACGCATTCATCATGAATAGAATCTACAAACGCGTCAAAAGAAATTATGATTCCAACTGGCTGCTAACGGCTCTGCGCCGAACCTGGCTCCCGGCATTCCTGCTGTCCATCTTTCTTTCCATTGCAGGATTCTCCATGCAGATGATAGAACCAAAGGCCAATTCGATCGGCCCTTTCATAAGACATATTGCAGAAAATTATCTCTGAGGCAATTTCCGTTCAGACTGTAAACCAATATTTTCCAGCCCTGCTTACAACCTTGTCGACTCCCGGCAGTTTCACATGGAGCTTAACTCCGGAGGGTATCTTCACTTCAGCCTCGATTTTCCCGCCGGTCCTCTTCCATTTCGCCTTGATCGCGCCTTTTGGAGATGGCACGGACGCTTCAGCAAAATCAATCCCCTTTACGAATGAAGGAGCAAATTCAATTTCTCCCCATGCCAGGCCGCGCTGCCTGAGCCCGACAAGTATGTTCACGAAATGGAATGACGGATGGCCTGTCCAGGCATGCGAACATGATCCACCAGACGGTTCCTCCCAGTCAAATCCTTCCCAGGTCGTGCCAGTACTCAACATCGGAGACCATTTTTCCCTGATAAAGTCAATAGATTCCTTCGCAAATCCCAGCTGCCCCATGGCTTCCAATACATACGTCGCCCAGAAGGCCGAAGGAACCGGCCACGACGCCTTCTCGTCCTTGAGATATGGAAGAATCCGCTTCTCAATCATATTCCTGTGGAATTCAGGTTTGAGGTTCAGCATGATCGCCATCACCTGATCATGGACCGAAGGTTCGCCGGAAATCTTTCCGTTCTTGTCAAGACAGCCGCAGAAAAGTCCGGCCTTCTTGTCAAAGAGCCTCTTTTCAATGAGTTTTCTCCTGAAGCTTATTTCCGCACTGCATTTTTTAAGTTCTGAGTTTTTCCCTGCGGCCTTCAGGAGCTTCGCGTAATGTTCAAGGGTGACAAGATGCCACAGGTTGAGGAATGTCGGTACGCGCTCCTTTGGCAGTGTTGACCAGTCTTCGAAAAGCCAGAATCGTGGATCGTAGATTAGAAGTCCTTCCTCGTCCCTGACTTCAGGCGACTTGAAATAACCGAGGACTTCCTTTATTCTCGGGTGTTGTTCATTGAAGACTTTCAAATCTCCGGTCTGCCAGTAATAATCGTAGACCGTGAGCACCCACGTAAGAGCAAAGTCGGGAAGTATACACCATCCTGAAGACGTCGGCGCATGGCCATAGGTCAATCCCTGGGGAGCATCTTGCCCTGCAATCGAATGAATTCCTCTGGCGAGCAGACGCGCATCGCCATCCATGTAGAATGTGTTTCTTGCTTGGACACGGGCGTCGCCCCACCACTGCGCCTGTTCACGCCACGGCGTGTCAACGTATGAATCGATCGAACAGATCTGCTGCGTATGCTCTGAAATTTCATAGATCCCATTGAGGTCTTTGTCTGAGCATTTGAAATCGCCTTTCATCGTGAAAGGATAATACGCAGTCCGTAAACTAAGTTTTATCTTCAACGGTCTTGTCAGATCGCGTGCTATGAGGGTAAAATGCCTTGCGCCCATAATGTGGAAGAATTCGTGGAACGTAGTTCCTTTCCTAGGCCTCAGCCTGTTTGCGAATGCCGCAAGACAGCCGCCACCAGGCAGAAGGAATACGGGAATCCCCTTGCGCAGGCACTGGAAGTAATGGAAGTCCAGGATCTCGGCGCCTGTTGCGCCTTCGACCTGGACTATTAAATTCCCGACAGAAAATTTTCCCATATCAAAAGTTATCGCGCTGAACTTTCCGGATCCTTCGGGCTTTACAGTTACTTCCATGGATTCTTTCCCGGAAGCAGACTTCACAGAACTTCCCTTTTCCCAGTTCTTAACGGACGAGAATTCATTGTCTATGAAATGCCAGGAAATATTCTTGCAGGTCTTGTATTCACCTCCACATTTACCGACGCCTTCTGATGTTACCTCTACTGGGGCAATCAAATCCTCCCTCAACATCGGAATCCCCCTCGGTTCCACATTGTCGTATGGAGGCTGTCCGAACGGCGTTGAAAGCAGCTGCTGTCCATGGGTCGGGAAATATTCCGCCTTCCAGTCCACAGGCGCCTTCGCCGAAAGGATCCAGCTCCGATCGCTTTTCGAAGCGTTGAAATCCTCCTGGAAATCCTGCTGCATTGACAGCCTTGCGGTATCAATGTTATACGCGTAGTCACGTCTCATCTTCCAGGTCTTCGGAGCTGTATTGATCTCAAAATCTCCCCACTTCGCCGCGCAGAGCATTCCTGCCTTCGTATAGTGGAGATATGAAAATGTACTGATTCCGGGGGTATATGCCTCGATGGAAATCCAGTTATGTCCTGATTTTAGAAATTTCTTAACATCAACCTCGTCGAACGGCCAATGCTGCTGGTATCCTCTCGCCGGTCCGCGACAGACGTATTTCCCATTGATGTGAAGCCTGTACGACTTGTCAGCCGTGATGAACAATGGCGCCTTTGCTGGAACCTTTGCAAGCTTGAAGTCATATCTGAACTGTGCGAAATGGTTCAGAAGGTACATGTACCCTTCCGGCCATATCCAGACGGAGTTTCTCAATGGGTGATCGGCGGGGATCGGGGCAAATACTGAACTGTTCATATGGAATCTCCAGTTTTGTTTTTGAGGGCCATTATATTACAGCTGGAGACTCTTTTCTTCAACTTAGGAACTACTTGCTTATTTATTTATGGACCCTGCGCCTGATTATGTCATCCTGCACTTTCTTGTCCAACCTTGTGAAATATGCGGAGAAGCCGCTGACTCTCACGACAAGTCCTGCATGTTTTTCGGGATCTTTTCTTGCAGCCTCAAGGATCTCATTGCCGGAGAAGTTGAACTGGAGCTCATGTATCCTCTTCCTTACGAATTCCCGGGTGATCGCCAAAAAGCATTCAGCTCCTTTTTCTCCTGGAAAAAATTCCGGATCGAACTTCATGTTAATCACCGTGCCGCCAACTGTCTTCGAATAATCCGGAGCTGAAACCGAATTGATGAATGCCGTTGGCCCTTTCATGTCCCTGCCTGAATTCGGCGATGCCGCGTCCGCAAGAGGAGTGAACGCCCTCCTACCGTCCGGAGTCGCCTTCACCTCCGCACCGCAGGGGATATTTTGGATATTGGTCGCCATGTTCGCGACAAAACGTCCGCCGTCGACAGTCCTGTGTCCGAGACATGCTGAAGTGAAGAGCTCCACGAGCCATGCCGCAATTGAATCCACATAATCATCATTGTTGCCGTACTTCGGTACATTATTGACAAGCATGAGCCGCATGTCCTCATATCCTGCGAAATCCGCATCAAGCGCCTTCACAAGGTCATCAAACCGGATCTTCTTCTCCTCAAAGACAAGCTTCTTCATCGCCGACAGCGAATCTGCGATATTCGCAAGACCGACACATCCAATACCGTGGAAGCGCCTGAAGACTGCTCCTCCATCGTTGATGTCCTTCGCCCTGCCAATACAATCCTGAGTGAACGCCGACAGCAGCGGATCCGGGAATTTTCCCGGCGGATGGCTCGAAATTATATTATTGATGTACTCGACATGCTTCATCAATTCTTTCTTGAATAATTCCGTAAAATGCTTGACAAAATATTCATAAGAAGACTTCTCGTTTTTCGCGCTGTCAATAGCCTTGGACAATACCAACGCGAGATTGAAACGGCTGTCACCCCATGCCTGCTGTCTTCCCGCAAGCATTGTCTCTATGCATCCGACCATGCAGTAGTCCCTGGCGGCCTCAGCCGGGACTCCGATGTTCTCAAGAGACTTCACCGTCACATGATCATTGAATATCGCAGGGAAACCAATACCGGACCTGATAACGTCCCCGCATGCCAGATGATATCTCCTGTCGGAACCATCATGGAAGCGCGCGGAAAGGTTTGTCGACGGCGATCTGGCAAGCTTCGTGGCCTCGAGACATATGTACGTGAGCTCGTTCACAGCATCTTTTCCTTCAGGAGTCAGTCCGCCTATGCAGATGTTAGTTACTTCGTGGAATCCCTCGATCTTAGACCAGAGATGGCAGAACAGATGAAGCGCTTCATCACTAATCATCTCATAATTATTTCTTTGCATTTTCTCTTCAACGGAGCGCGGGTTTTCCAACCCGCGAGTTGGCGGACAAGAATGTCCGCCCTCCTTTATTTTGGGATTCCATTTAATTTCAAGACTATTAGTAATAACTCCCCTGTCCAAATCTTTCCTGTAAAACGGATAGAGATACTGGTCGATTCTCCCGAGCGCGTTGTGCCCGCGCCCTTCGCTTTCAAGGACAACGTGAGTGATCCAGATAAGCTGCATGGCATCGTGTAGGTTCTGTGGAGCTTTCCTGGATATTCTCTTCAATCGTTCCGCGATGTCTTTCCTTCCAGCCCTGCCCGCCTCCTGCGAACTTCGCAGAACATAGGATGAAAAGGATTCCATCATCATGATTACAGCGGTGAGAAATTCCTTCTGCTTTAGGCTGCGGCGAGGTTTCGCCAGGGATCTTTCCGCCTTTTCAATTATTCCTCCGATGCCGAGAGAGACTATTTCATAATAATCCGGAAGAGTATGGCTGTGCCCTGACACGAAATCCCTCCTGCCCTTATTCTCATCGGCTTTTACAGCTACCTGATATTGCTCCTCGGAAATTCCATCCGGCAGATTTTTTGAAACGTAGCAGTCCTTGCCTCCGAAAAATTCATCTTCCGGACTGATCGGACAAGGCAGGTTCTCAAGGGCATTTTTAAAAGCACCGGCCATTATGGCCGGTGCTGATTTACCTGTCAACTCGTTTTCGAGATAATATCTGCCTCTCCAGAAATAAGTGAGATTGTGCAACGGATCAAGGTTCTTGATCCTCTCCGCCTCAAGAATTTTTCTCCAATCATGTTTCATCTTTTTATCCTTCATACACTTACATTCGCCGCTTTCATTTTTTTAAAGTAGGGACGGGCTTTAGCCTGTCCCATGAATTTGAGAATGGTACACCCTAAAGGGCGTACCTACTTAAACACTTTAATATGAGAATACCGCCTTTATCTCCTTCCCCGCCGCGACATCCGCAATTGCGAGATCCGCATCCTTAATCTTGTACTCATGCGTAATACACTCGCTGAATATCTTCTGGATCTTAGGATTGTCTTTCAGGAATCCTAGATAAGCGCCAATGTCGCCCATGCAGTATTGGCCGCTTCCGGTTATCCTAATCGCCTTGAAAGTTATTAGCTCAGGATTGACCTTCACTCCACCGCTGGAGGAATACTGTCCGGGAACGATATAGCGTCCCCTTGTCCTCACCAGATCCAATCCTTCCGGAAACGCCTCAGGCGAACCGCTTGTCTCGATGACGACATCCGCACCGTTGCCACGTCCACAGGCTTTGGCAAACTCCTGGATTTTCTTCAGTCTGTCCTCCTTTGAAACCTTCCTGTAATCGAGGACCATTTCAGCGCCAAGCTTCTCGACGATCCTGCTTCTTTCCGGATTGGATGACGAGCCGATCGCGACGACCTTGCATCCATGGCTTACCGCCCATGCGACCGCGAAAATCCCAAGAGAGCCTGTGCCTTGCACAACTACAAGTTCACCTGACTCGAGCTCTCCTGCATATTTGCATGCCCTGATTATTGTAGGACCTCCGCACGGGAATGCCGCTGCGGATTTCGCAGTTACGCCATCAGGAATCCTGACAATATTCTCAATCGGAGAAAAAAGATATTCCGCGAATCCTCCATGAAAATGCGGTTTTTCCTCAGGATCCTTCAGATATGTGACTCCGAAGTTCATGCAGCTGGACAACTCTCCGTGTCCACAGCAGAAACATTTTCCGCAGGGAATGGCAACGCATGCAATTACCGAATCACCTGCCTTGATTGGGTTTCCCAAGGCATCCTTGGCTCCTGTCCCTCCGATTGATTCGACCTTTCCAGTAAACTCATGCCCAATTATCAGATCCTGGGCAGGCATTGGGAGATTTCCCCTGCAGATATGGATGTCCGTCCCGCAGATTCCGCTGTATTCCAGTTTGAGCAGGACATTTCCGAATTCAGGCTTCACGACGGGATATTTCCGTATCTCGAACTTCCTGTTCGGTCCCTTGAACACTGCCGCAGTTCCAAATTTTTTCATATATTCCTCTCCTATTGCTTATGTTATGATATCAATGTTTTCCACAAACTAGATTTGCTTGGCGGAAGTCCTTCCGCACAAGCAAATCTACAAGTTTCCACAATTCTGCGAATTGTGGAAACGCAATCTTAATAATCCATTTCTCTGCGAGATTCGCAATATTCCCCTTTAACGTCGCGCGGAAGAACTTCCGCCGAGAGTATCTAGTCATCAACGTTTATCGACACTTTCAATGATGAATTTAATCGCCTTGACGGTATCATCGTAACTGGTGGCGTGACCATTTTTTTCATTAACCAGCAGCATTACATTCCTATTGGTTTTCTTCAACTGTTCTCCAAGGCGTATTACGCTGTCAGGAGGAACTACATTATCGTTCTTGCCTACGGTAATGGATATTGGCATCTTAAGCTTGTCCGCGTGAAATTCGGAACTGCGCTTCTTATATTCATCTGGCTTTTCGGCCTTGGAACCGCCAAAGGAGAGTGATATGGCATCCTGGAAAGAATTAAACTCAATATGATTGGCCAATCCGTTCTGGCTGGAAACAGCTGAAACCAGATCAGGATGAAGCGCCGCAAAAGTCAGGACAGACGTCCCTCCCATGGAGCCTCCTACAAGGAATATCCTTTTCACATCATATGACTTCTTGAACTCCTCAATGATCTGGACAATGTCAGCCTCTGCGGCCGGCCCCATCCAGGAATTCCCCCGATAGTCAGGGGACACATATATCATCTTATGCTTTGAGGCTACATCTCTTGCCCCTTTACACTCACCCCTGCCGTCTTTGATATACTGCCACCTGTCCGAACCATGTCCATGCAGCGCTATCATGAGATCGCCTTTGCCCTTCTTGAATTCTGCCGGGATGATCTGGACATATTTCTGATCAGAACCGTCAAACTTTGATTTGAATATAATATCCTTCGGCTCTCCAGACTTAATTTGCTGCTGTGCGGAGAGTACATCTGTCGTGAATAATGCTGCTGCCATCAGTATGAATATTCTCATTATTTCTCCTTTTGTATGAGAAAATATATCGACATAACCGAATGATTAACATGGAAACTAATGCATAATTAATGTATATTATTGCAAATAAAGAATCTCCTGCCGTCCTTTGGACGGCAGGAGATTCTTTATAAGGAAGATTAAAACATCAATTGCGGAAAACCTTCATGCCGAATGCGGCGAACAGAGGTTTCATTTTTGACGGATCGGAATACTCGAAGATCAATCCGAGGATAATTTCCGCGATCCTGAATTTCCAGGACACCACGAGGCTGAGCGGTATCTTAAGGAAAAAGGAATGGGTACTTGACTATTCCGTTGACGACTGCGGCCTCTGTCGTCCCGGACACTGCCGGAAATGGCTTCCAAGGACTTCGGGGATAGCCCATCTTTATGCCCCGGGCACTCCATACCGCGAAGACACGAGAGGGCTTGACGTTCCAATCGAGAGCAGATACATAATTTTTTCCGGCGGCGAACTCGCAGTTCTGGACAAATTTACAGGCAAAAGGGATAGATTTGCGATATTCCACGATCCCGAAAATCTTCTTGGCGATTTATTGTATAATATTGCATCATCCAAACCAGGAACAGAAAGAAGCTTCTGGGAGACACAGTCCATCTTCTATTCCATAATCGAACTGCTCCATAAGAATACAGCAAAGATGACGGACAGGGAGAACAGCTGGGCGATCAGTTCCGACAAGGTACAGACCGAAGACGAACTCTTCATCGAAAAGGTGGAAAGCTTCATGAGGAAGAAACTGAGTGAATATGTTGAGCTCGAGGACATCGCCAGTTTCCTGAACGTCAGCCCTTCGACCCTCTCGCACAAATATAGGAAGCTTACCGGACGCAGTCCTCTGGACTCGCTGCTGAACATGAGGATAAACGAGGCAAAGACCTTGCTCCTGCGCGGGGATAAACTGAAGACGATTGCGGAAAAGACAGGATTCTACGACGAATTCCATTTCTCAAAGACCTTCCGCAAACGCACCGGCCTCCCCCCAAGGAAATTCCTCAGGAATTCAACTGTCTAATGAGTTTTCCTTTAGACCACCTGCTTATTTCTTCAGGAAAGTACCCGAGCCCCAGGTGTTGTCTGGTGTCCGCCAGTCGGGCTGCCACCATAGCTTGTCGCCGCGGAAGCCCTTGTAATCACCGTCAAAATCGTTTACCACCACATTGATGCGGACTGCGGGCCATTGTCCTCCTGCCTTGTCGTTTAAATAAGCGACTGGAATGGCAATTTCCGCATTGTATCCGTTGTCGGTTGCAACGCATACCGCCTTGACCCCGTCCGGGAGTTTTGCGGCATTAAAGGGAGCTCGCGTTTCGCCTGTGCGGGCAGGACTCATGGCCACAAGCAGAATATCCTTGAACTCGTTCTCCCCTTTCCCAAAGAGCCTCTCCTCTTCAGGGCGGGCATCGATACGCACCTCTACACCATCCTGGAACCAAGGATCTTTCTCAGGCACGCTGTCCAGATGTTCATCTGTGACCTGAACTGCAACATAAAAATACTTGTCGTCGTACATGCAGCCGAACCGGTAGGACAGATCGGCCGGCCCGCTCCAGGCAGAGACATCGTTTTTATTCTGTGGCTTGTCAACCTGGAAAGGAAGAGCTGGCCAGTCAGACAGGTCTCCATCTATGACCACGGATTTCAACGTTGAGTTGCACTTTTCCTGGGCCTTGGGAGCAATCACCTCTATTTGCTGGATAATTTCCCGGCCGTCAAAAGTCGAGGCAATAGTTGTCTGTCCTGCGGCTTTGGGTCGCAGTTCGTTGCCGCTGTTTCCACCGAGGATAACGATGTCAGGATTTGCGACCTTGAATTCGGCAGTGCAATCCGTGAGCCTGAACCAGTTATCATAAACTGTCTCAAGCACCACGTGCCCAGGACGGGTCAGACTTATCGTTCCGCCTTCGACCGAATCCATTTCGGTAATTTCCACACTGGTCAGCTTCGGAGTCTCCGTACGCAGCAGGAAATAGAGGGCGGAACGCATACGGCGGTTACAGTCAAATTTCTCATGCCCATGGTTGTGCCCGGTATAAAAAGCCAGATTTTCGTTCAGACGAAACCCCTGGGCTATCAACTTGCGATAAGCGACATAGGCGTCTTTATATATGAAATCATACTCCCGTGATCCTGCATCAATCCACAAGCGTACTGGAGGAACGGCCCCCTTGTGTTCATCTATTAATTCTTTTCCCGCCCATGGTGGCCGGAATGGAGGCGACTGGCAAAGCCCCATGCCGAAGGTTTCAGGATGATGGTAGGTCATCCAGAACGCCCCTATGCCACCCGCTGAAAAACCAGCCACACCGGTTGAAGCCGGCTCAGGGCGCGTGCGATACGTCTTGTCAATCAGCGGTTTGATCGTGGAGGCAATGAACTCATAGTAGCCTTCTCCTTTGGTGGTCTCAATAATTCCTTCTTTATTTGTCTGATCCGACGGAGCATAATCCATACGCCGGTTGCCTGGTATCGGCTTACCGCTTGAGTCCTGTGAATTATGTATTGCAACGAAGATGGCAGGCTGTATCAGGCCGTCATGGACCAATTGATCGTGAGCCAGCTCATACGCAATGGTCGCAGTCATACCGTTCTGCCTGGTCATAAATGAGGATTCGCCATCCAACACGTAAATGACCGGATAGCGCCTGTCGGTCGAATCATATCCGGAAGGAAGGCAAACAGTCACCGCATGAGGTCCGCTGGACTTGCCGCCATCGTCGATTGGCGGCATAAATATATATCTTGAGTTTTGTGATAAGAGATCGGTTGATGCCGAAGGAGCGCCATCGTTAAACACCGAACACCCAGACAATGCCATAACTGCAAATATCAGAACACATGTCTTTATTATGGCGGAGACGGAGAATCTGATAGAACAAGAACGAGCATTAATCATGATGAATCCCTCCAATGGCAAATTTTATCTTATTGGCTTTCATAATGACAGGGAAGATAATCCGGAAAAAGGGAAGAAGCAAGAAATCTCTAAATTTTCAATTTAGGGGACCTATGTTCTGCTGTCCCCAGAGCTGGGACCAGAAACTGAGAATCGTGAAGGCCATGTAGATGACGATAATTATGTAAACAATTTTTGGAACCAAATTCGCAACTAGATTCAAGGTTTCCTCAGCTTCAAACTGGTACACTGAAGCCACATGCCTTGCCGCATCGGGTATTTTGCCCGACTGTTCCCCGGTTTCAATCATTGAAATCTCCATCGAGCCATTTTCTCCTGGAGGAATAAACGAGGAGAACGCTTCGGTGAAAGTGCAGTTCTCCTCATCAATTTTTCCTGCCGTCTGCAGGAATATATAGCGGATATACCGGTTCCGGCAGGCATCTGCGCCAAGATTTATTGAATCCTTTATGTTCAATCCCGCGTCAAGGGCCAGACTGAACACGCCAAAGAACCGGGCATAGTCCATTTTCCGGAATAGCTTTCCGAAGACCGGGACATTCAGAGCCATCCTGCTCAGGAAGAGAGGAGGATCCATATTGAAAAGATGCTTGAACTTGGTGAAAACCAAATATGACAGCAGAAAAAGATATGGAGGACATAGAAAAATAGCAATCTGCAATATTGTTCCGGCAATCGATGCTTTTCCGAGGAGAAAAGAAATGAAGGGAATCGCAAATGCGGCAAAATGGAAGAGCAAGGCGGGATATGCCATCCCGGAGATGATACGGCTGTTCAACTTTTTCCTGGTTTCAAACCATTCAGCAAGGGATTTGAAAATGACATCCAGTCCACCTGTCAGTTCTCCGGCCTTGACCAGTCGGCATTCCAGATTCGTGAAGAACCAGGGATAGGAACGCATCTGTTCGCTCATCGTCGAACCGTTTTTATCAATCCCCTCGGACATCCCCCTGCAGATTTTTCTCAGTGGATGCGGATGCCTTTGCGCAAGAGCCTTGGACAATGGAAGACCGGCATCGTACATCATCGCCATTGATCTGTAGAATTGTACTTTCGAGCTGAGCTGGTTCATCCGGAAACCTTTGATGTGATGCATTTATATTTGATATATTATGCATCATCATAAGTAAATTCTACTAATTCAGACAAACTTTTCCTTAAGAGCCCATAGGCCGAGGCCGGGATTGCTGATGAAGAAGATCTCCTCGCCGTCCGGCATCGAGTTGAAACCGTCCTTGAGCTTCCTGCAATCGTAGATCTTCGATATCTTATTTTAGGATGAGCGTGAAGTCATTGGACGTTGGCCGGAGTTCGAAAGACTGCTGTTGTCCGTCCATGCACAATCGATAGCCACCGTGAAAACCGTGGAAGCTGGCCTCACCGTTGACATCGGTGACTACACTTAGGTTGGTACGCCACTCTTCGGCAATCAGTTTACGGAGCGCTTCGTACGCCAGCTTGGGACTGAGATCGCGTTTCAACAGCCCCGAAGCAATCTTGGCCTCTCCGGTTGCTGCACCGCCATCTGGCACGTTCCACCAAGTAATGGCGTGCACGGCAGGATGGCTGAACCAGAGCCGGTAGAAATCGCGCGCCATACGAGCCTGGATCTCTTCCCCTGCAGGCTCATGATTCACAGATGGCAAGGTAATCTCGCTGATATGCACGGGCAGTCCGAATTGCTGGTAGTCGTCAAGGGCCCGTAGCATATCCTCCGGTTGTAATATTTCGCCTGCGAGAACCCGCTGCACGTCTTCCTTGCTGAAGAGATGCCACTGAAGTCCGATTCCATCAATTTTCGCTCCGTCATTCAGTAAACGCCCGATCTGTTCCAGGAAGGAAAGGCGATACTGTGGGAACCAGGCTGTGGGAGTTGTCTCGTTGATCATCAGGTGGGCCGACTTGGGAAGGAAACGAGCTGCCCATTCGAAGGACAGCCGCTCATAATTCGCTGGCATCGGGCAGATCTCGGACCAATTATCCGGCACATTTCGCTTACTGAGTGATTCGTTGAGCACATCCCAGCGCGGGATATCTTCGCCATATCGCCCGGCGATTTGCCTGATCCGCCTATCCAGCAGGAGCTCACAGGTTTTGGTATCCTTCAGCCACATGGGTATCGAATACGGCCTATAGTCCCAGACAAGACAGTGCCCATTCATGTTCAGTCCGTGCTTTTTGCAAAACGCAACCACGGCATCCGGCGGTGGGCGGCGCGGGATCGGCGGAGAGTCAGCAGCGAAGCGCAAATGTCCCCGTTCGGGCTCAAGGTCGCGCCAGTAGAAAGGGACCGTGGCGGCGTTGAAGAGCTGCGTAAAGGCCTCCTCATAACGTGTGTTAAGATCGTCGCTTGGATAGCTACCGAGCATGAAAATATTGGCACCAAAGAGAAAGTCTGACGAGACTTGCCTGACAGTAACAGTTGCTTCTGGCACCGGTCGACCGACACAATCTTTAATACGGACAACAGCCTTGCTCATGCGATGTTCGCGAATCCCGGTCTCGATGCGGACGTTTAGGAGATCGGGCAAAGAAAAAGGAGGAGTATTCATGTGAATTACCCCCGTCGAGGTTTTACAAAGACATTTCTTATTGCTTCAAGATATTCCATTCCAAACTTCATATCCGGTTCAAGATAACTCCCTTCAGACCATTCGTTCCAGGAATTAATTGTTAACAGTCTGGGTTCAATTGAATGTTTGTCCAGAAATTCCTTCGCCTTGCGCAGGGAATCCGCGAAGAGTTGTGGAGACTGATTTAAAATAACATCCTCCTGCAAGGACTTGAAGCGGGGGTTCGTATCCCATCCAACTGAAACATGCGGATAAAACGGCACTGAGAATTCGGCTCTCCATGGCTCCCATTGCAAAATCGCTTTTTTCGCCCATTCCGAATAATCGCCTCTCGGCTTAACATAGTGGCACCATTGGTAATTTGTCAGACTGTCAAATCCAAGAACGCGCATAGTGTTATCCTGCGTTTGAGTTTTATCCCCGGGGATCATTGACAACCCGGCAGGAATTTCTTTCCAGAGAATAGCCTGTAGATGAAGTCCGGGGAAACCTGCATCTATAACTCGGCTGCGGAATGAGTCTAATGCTTTACGCGCTTCTTCTAATCCACCCAATCCTTTAATCAATGTTCCAATTTCATAAATTGAAAATACAGGCCTCCCGTCAATTTTATAATATGACGGATGTTTCATATAGCGTTCTATTACCCGACCCACAATTGTGTCGAAGGTTTTCCGATCAACTGCGCCCGGCCAGATTATTTCATTATTATGAGATCGTTCAATATCCCATAGGCTGCAGGCGTTATGATTGGCCCACATCAGATAAAACTGAATCTTATCGTTGTTCCTGGCTTTTAGAAATCCCTTATTTATGCAATCTTCAAGAAACGGCTTGTTCCCATACCAGTACCAGTCAAAAATGAATATATTTACACCGTGATCCGCAGCGATATCAATCTTTTTTTCCATAACAGATGAATCTGCTTCGTTTTCATAGCCCCAAAGGGGAATGCGGGGTTGCCAGTGGCCTTTAAATTTAGGCAGTGAATTCCGAATTATCTCCCATTCACCTTCGCGCCCTTTAAAAAACTGCCCCCACATCTTTTCATCGTGATAAGCCGGCCAGTAATACGCCGCAATTTTATATTCACAGTCTGCGTTCATAGCCCCTTCCTAATTCTTTTGAATAGCTTATTTCAAACTTATATGATCTCATTTAAA
>Ga0154564_133_pt1 | contig 167840 bp, 134 predicted proteins | sample RifGroF2_FD_105707 | JGI IMG/M metagenome (GOLD analysis project Ga0154564, IMG submission 105707) | Lentisphaerae bacterium GWF2_49_21
ATAAATTATGCTTCTTATATCAATAATTGAAGCAATATATAAAATATTCGTATCTAATTATTTGTACTTATGGTGCCAGGCCCCGTAGTCCCCACGTGCCAGGCCCCGTAGTCCCCACTATGCTATCCAAATAAGGCGAGGTTCCGAATGAGCCCCCGGCATCTTTAAGCTCATGCAACATTCGGATATACCCTGCATCGAGCAAGGCTGTAACTGTTGCCGATACAATTGCAAGATAAAGCATTGGAGGACCGGTAATCCATGACGGTTTCAACATTGGAACATCCCGCCCCTCCCACTCAGGAATGGACTCGCCTGTTGCAGGAATGCCTTGCTTCTCCAGCTTCCTGCGGTCATGGGCCCAGCCCAGCAGCAGGATTCCGACAACAAGCGAGGAAATTGAGAAGAGAAGATGATACCTGATGTCCAGTTTTATCTTTCGTCGAGCCCACATCCCCAGAAATTCACTTATGCTGTTTTCATACTTTTCCCCATACTTCCTTTCAATGTCGTTGTCGTAATGATGGGGAAATTTGAGATTGGACTTGCCTGGTGGTGGAAAGGTAACTAAAAAGTAGACCATGTATGCCTGCCATAGAAAAACAAGAAAGGCAACAATAGCCAGCATCCGTAGGAGAGTGGAACCCTGTTTAATATTGATCATCATATCCCCCGCAACTGTTGTTGTAACATACAGGCTGGAATGGGGAAGGCAAGGAAATGGAAGGGTATAGTTAAGACGGGGGGATGCTGATAACCTTAATTCGTCACGAGGCAAGTATTGATGCAAATCCTGAAGGGATTGAATAATACAGCCTGTGGTTTCAACCACAGGAAATATATGAAAAAATGATGCCTCCTGCAGGGACGGAATATATTTCGCCCCTGCAGGGCGAATTAAATTTATGGATTCGATCCCTATGGTTGAAACCATAGGCTTTATTACCTAACGCATTCCATGCGTAAAAAACATATTTGGAATTGGTATAATTATCGGGACACTATATTAAGAAAAATATTTTCTTTTGAGATTCTGCTAAGAAAAGATCAACCGCTATCTTTTCTTTGTCGAGGAGGAATTTGTTTATCTACTACCTCTCCGGGATGCTTGAAGGCGGGGTGGGCGGGATTTCGATCTCCTCGCGGCGTTCAAGATTGACGGAGAAGAGTATGACTAGTGCGGCGATGACGTTTGAAATTGAGAGCGCTATCGGGCCGATCTGGGTGCCGCCGGCCCCGAGGTTAAGGGCGATGAACGAGGTGATTGCGATCATCGCAATGTAGATGGCCTGTCCGGAAAGTATCGCCACAGGCTTCTTCAGATATGCCGCCTTGCCTTCGCAGTAGGTCCTCATCCCGATTGTCAGCGGCATCAGGATCAGCATGAGCGATGTCTGGATTATCAGGGGCACGGTCGATTCCGGAAGATGCTGGACGTCCAGATAATACCATTTGCAGAAGAAGGGAATGATGAAGATCAGCGGGACAAATCCAAGCACCAGTCCTGAGACGAGGGCGAACTTCTTGAGGATCCTCCGGTTCAAGCCGTCCTCATAGAAGGTTATGACCGTCGCCGAGATCCTTGTCGCAGCAAAACTGACCGCATTGAAAAGGCTTATCACAGCATAATAGACTGGCAGTGTGATTTCAGGATTCGGCGCCCTTGACGCGAAGGAAGCTATGACATATCCCGAAAGGCTTATGAACAGCTGGCCTATCGAGAAACTCGCGGCATATGTGAGGATTGTCTGGTAGGTAGGCCTTTTTCCAGCAACAGGCAGAGCCTTGACAAAAGGTCTTGCCATAATGTATAGGACTACGCTTTCCAGGATTACTGGGATAGTCAGGCAGACTATCGCCCAGAACGGACCGATAAACGCTATCATACAGAAGATATAGGCAAGGATGATTGTCAGGATGATCCTCCCCAGCGTCGCCGTATAGGCCCTTCCGGTCGCCTTGTGGACGAAGAGCGTGGTCATGTAGGGCGTTCTCTGCGCAAAGATGAACTGGAGCGGGATTCCGGTGAGCAATGCGATATATGCCGACTTTTCCATGTCCGCCGGAAGCCCCATGATCACGCCCAGGATCAAGTGTGCTATCGGTGGTATGCAGACGATTATCTGGAGGGCGCAGAGTACGATGCCCATGTAAAAGCAGATTCTCCTGTGGGCGTGGTATCCTTCCGAAGTCTTTCCGAAGATCATTCCTGCGATGAAAATTCCGGCGCCCATGGAGGCGATGAAAAAAGAGACGATGTTCGCCTGGGCGAGTCCGGCGATATTGATTGCTCCGCCGTCGCCACGGGCTGCGACTGCGGCGACAAGCGGATATGTTATCGACTGTGACAGCGCCTGCAGCGCAAGCGGTATGAAATAGAAGGACAGTGTGCTGAATGAAGCTGTCTTTGATTGAGGTTCTGAAAGATGTTCTGAGTTTTGCATCAGGTAAAATGTACCATTAGACAGTAAATTCAAGAACATGTCTTGCGACATTAACTACGAACGGATTCAATTCAAATGGGAACTCGTTGGTAGCCTGTCGCGCCGTAGCTTCTATGCGAAGGCGGATTAAGCCCGCGAGAGCTGTTCCTGTGCTTTTTACGTTGTCTTTCTTAGTTTCGAAAATCCACTTGGAATCTCTTCAAAATTCGCGTTAAGGCACTATCTTATTCCGCTTGTCAATAAAAGGAGCCCAAATAAAAGGATCCATATATGATAAATTCAGAAAACTTCAAGAATTCCGGAGCTTTCGTAAAACATCTTGAGGAACGGATAAACGCCGAACTCAAATTCGCAGAAAAGCTCTGCGGATTCCACAAGGAAAACGCCGGAGCCTGGCAGGAACTGATCCAGAAGGCCGACAAACTTGTCGCCGATGCCGCCGCAGCCGGCAATCTCGACCAGATCTCCTCAGCGGTGGATGAAGCGGAAAAGATGCTCGCTCCTATTGCGAAGTTCGCAAAAAACTACTCGATCTACTGTGTCGGCCACGCCCACATCGACATGAACTGGATGTGGCCCTGGCAGGATACCGTAGCAACGACCATCGACAGCTTCAGCACGGTCATCAAGCTCATGAAGGAGTTTCCGGAGTTCAAGTTCAGCCAGAGCCAGGCGAGCGTCTATGCGATAGTTGAGAAATACAATCCCGAACTTCTTGCGCAGATCGCAAAGCGCGTGAAGGAAGGACGCTGGGAAGTCACCGCAAGCCACTGGGTGGAGGGCGACAAGAACCTCAGCGGCGACGAATCACTCTGCAGGCATCTGCTCTACACGAGACGCTACATGAAGAAGCTTTTCAATCTCAAGCCCGAGGACGTTGAGATCGACTGGGCTCCCGACACTTTCGGCCATGCCTCGACAATGCCTTCTTATCTTGTAAAAGGCGGAGTAAAATATGTCTATCTGCACAGGCCCGGCGAACTCGGTCCGAAAAGGCCTCTTGCTTTCTGGTGGAAGGCTCCGGACGGCGCGAAAGTGCTTGTCAGGAATGATTCGGCCCAGGGCTACAACGGCGCCGTCAACCCCGGCATAATCGATCCCCTCTGCAATTTCTTCACGGAGACCGGACTGCCATACGTGATGTTCGTCTACGGTGTCGGCGATCATGGCGGCGGACCGACACGCCGTGACATCATGCGTGCGATCGACATGGACAGCTGGCCTATCTTCCCGAATGTCAAGTTCTCCACGTCAAGGGAGTTTTTCAAACGTCTCGAAAAGGATGCCTCCTGGCTTCCGATCCTTGAATGCGAGCTGAATTTCGAGCTTGCCGGATGCTATACGACGCAGACGCTCATCAAGAAATGCAACAGGTTCTCGGAAAACCGCATCAATGACGCTGAAAACGTCGCGGCCCTCCTCTCGAAGATTTCCGGATTCAAATATGACGCAGCGGAGTTCGAGGAGTGCTGGCGGGACACATTGTTCTCGCAGTTTCATGACATACTTCCCGGATCCGGAGTGCATGACACGAGGACCTACACGCACGGACTTTTCCAGAAGACGATGGCATCGGTTCTTTCTGAAAAGACAAAGGCGCTCAGACAGTTCGCATCTAAAATCGATACGACCTTTGCAGGATTTCCCGAAGAACCTGAACTTCCGGCGGGCCATATTCCCGCGGCGATGGGAGCCGGTGTCGGATTCCTTGCTACGCAGCTTCAGGTGACACATGCCGAGCAGAGCGTCGGTTACGGACCGCGTCCGTTCCTGATATTCAACACCCAGGCTTGTGAGAGGAATGAAATCGCAGAAGTGACAGTCTGGGACAATACTTCCGGAAGAAGCCATGCGGAATTCGCAAAGCTTCCGTTCTCGGTTGTTGCGCCGGACAAGACGGTGATCAAGCCCCAGCTGTTAACTTCAGGCGGGTATTGGGGGCATAATTATGCGAAGTTCGCATTTCCCGTGGAAATCCCCGGAAACGGATATGCCGTCTATACGATTGTCGAAAAGGAGACTGACAAGAAGCTTGAAAACAAGGTCTGGCAGCTTGGAAAAAGGCACACCTGTTTCTATTCAAGGGTTGAACGGCAGAGCGAAGGCCTTGAAAATGAATTTACCCGCATGGAAATAAACATGACAACCGGCGGGATCATGAAGCTCATCGATAAGCGCAGCGGCAGGAGCCTGATTGATTCTGAAAACTCGTCGCTTCTCGAATATGGCGTTGAAAGACCTCACGGAATGACCGCCTGGATTGTAGAGCACACGGGCGGATATGAAAATCCGCAGGTGATTTCAATCGAAAGGACCATAGAAGGACCTTATATCAATGCTGTGAAGGTCAGGATGAAGATCCATGAATCCGATTTCAACATGATATATGAGATGCGCGCAGACGATCCGAAAGTCTACATCAGGATAAGCGGAACCTGGTTCCAGAGAGGTACGCCGGAGACAGGAATTCCAGTCCTTCGCTTTGCAGTTCCGTTCACCATGCAGAACATCAAGGCCCGTTATGAAGTTCCATTCGGAGCGATCGACCGCGAGTGCAACAAGGGCGAGGAAGTTCCCGCGCTCCAGTGGGCGCAGGTCACTGGCGATGCCGGCAAGGAAAAGGAAGGATGCCTGCTCCTGAACGACTCCAAATACGGATTCTCCCTTGAGGGGAACAAGCTGGCGGTCACTCTTATCCGCAGCAGCTATGATCCTGACATCCTGCCTGAAATCGGAAACCATGAGATCAATCTCGCGCTCATGCCGTTTGAAGGCGACTTGAAGATCGCTGATGCTGTGAACAAAGGAAGAAACTTCAATCATCCGCTCCTGATCACGGGAACGGATGTCCACAAGGGACCCCGGCCTGCGGTTTCGGAAATTGTAAGTGTAAAATCATCAGCTGTAACTCTCAGCGCTGTTAAAAAGGCTGAAAACGACGGCGCGATGATATTGCGTTTTTATAATACATTAAGCGGCAGGACGGAAGTCTCAGTCGCTTTCAATTCAAAGTTCCTCGGCAAGGTCAAGAAGGCCGTGGAGACCGATATTATCGAGCGTCCATTGGAAAATTCCAGTGTGAAAGTGTCAGGAGACACTGCGAAATTCGCAATCGCCGGAAAATCAATCGCGACGATAGCGGTGTATTTCTGAAGTAGGTACGCCCTTAAGGGTGTACCATTCTTTGATTTAAATTCATGGGACAGGCTTCCGCCTTCGCTAAGAAGCTACGGCGGACACGGAAAGCCCGTTCCTGTTAATGGGCTTAATGAGTAATTAAAAAACAAAGGAATGAATAATGAAGATTTCGTTTACAGGAATTGATCTGCCGGAGGGGAAGGTCAAGTACATTGATCCGATCCTAGTCGAGCTTGAAAAGAAGTTCAGCCCGAAGAAGGTGTCGCCGTTCTTTGCGGAGTTCGCAAAGGACAGCTGGGACAAGGCGGAGGCTATCGCAATACATTCGGACAACCTTCTCGACCTGCTGATCGTCGATATCGAGAAGCTTGAGACAAGGATCGAGAGGACGGAAGATGAGAAGGAAAAGGCCTTCATTAAAAAGTGCCTTGCACATCTGGAGAAGAGCCTGCCCCTCAGCGACATGGATTTTCCAGAGGAGGACACCCCGCTTATCAAACTGCTTTCACCGGTAAGCTGCAAGCCGACGTATGTCTGTCCGGAAAAGACGCCTGAAGTGAACGGGGTAATTAAAAATGTCCTTGAGAAGGCGAAACATTCCTTCTTCTATACGGCAGGAAAACCCGAAGTCCACTCCTGGCTTATTAAGAAAGGTTCCGATATCGTCACGTGCGCCGGGAAGATCCATACCGATCTTGCGAAGGGCTTCATCAAGGCGGACATCGTCAACTTCAAGGATTTCAAGGATGTATTCAATCTCCAGGAGGCGCGCACGAAGGGACTTGTCAAGCTTGTCGACCGCGACTATATCATCCAGGAAGGCGATATCATCGAGATAAGGTTCAACGTATAAATTTACCCGACGGGAAATTTATGATATTGGGATTTTGGTGTCAGTTATAAATTTTTTCGGAGAAAAAATTTATGTGCGGGATCGTGGGGATAGTCCATCTTGACGGAAGTCCGGTGTTGCCGGAGATTCTTGCGTCGATGAATTCCGCGATAATCCACCGCGGACCCGATGGTGAAGGCATCTGGCACGACGGGCCGGCCGGGCTTGCCCACCGCCGCCTTTCCATCATTGATCTTGCCGCCGGCAAACAGCCGATGACGAACGAGGACGGTACCGTCTGGATCACCTACAACGGCGAGATATACAACCATGTCGAACTCCGCAGGAACCTTGAGAACAAGGGGCATAAGTTCAAGACCAGCTGCGATACCGAAGTCATCGTCCATCTCTACGAGGAATACGGCCGTGACTGCGTGACTTTCCTGAACGGGATGTTCGCCTTCGGAATATATGATGTCAAGAACAGAGTTCTGTTCCTTGCCCGCGACAGGATGGGGCAGAAGCCGCTTGTCTATTTCAGCGACGGGAAAAGGTGTGTCTTTGCGAGCGAGATGCAGGCGCTCTTAAAACATCCGCAGATGTCCCGGGAGATCAACCTGCAGTCCCTCCATGATTATTTTTCCCTGCAGTATGTTCCGCATCCGGACGCCATCTACAGCAAGGTCAAGAAGCTTCCTCCCTCACATACCCTGGAAATAAACCTCCAGTTCGGAAAGACCAGGCTCAACAGATACTGGAAATGCAGGTTTGACCAGAAGAACGACATGACTTACGAAGAGGCGAAAATCCTTCTCCGCCAGCGCATGGAGGATGCAGTCAGGATCAGGCTCATGTCGGATGTCCCCCTCGGCGCATTCCTGTCCGGAGGGATTGACTCGACGATCATAGTCGGACTGATGGCCAGGATTTCAGGGTCGCCTGTCAAGACCTTCACGATCGGATTCGATGACAAAAGGTATGACGAAAGGAAATATGCCAGGATTGTTGCGTTGAAATTCAAGACCGAACACAGCGACAAGATAGTGAATCCATCGGACTTCTCCCTGGTGGAGAAACTTATCAGGCATTACGGGGAGCCATACTGCGATGCGTCGATGCTTCCTACTTATCTTCTGAGCGCTTTCACAAGGGAGAAGGTGACTGTCGCCCTCAGCGGAGATGGCGCGGACGAGCTTTTCGCCGGATATTACAGGTATCTTGTGATGAAGTATTCCCAGTTCGCGGATTTCATCCCGTTGCCGGTCAGGAAATCGATGTTCAGCATGCTTACGGGCATCCTTCCTCCGAAGACGGAGGAGAGGGCGATGACAGGCCATATCCACAGGATTCTTTCCGCAGCCGCTTCTTCCAGCGACAGCAGGTATATCGACATAATCAGCAGGTTCAGCGAGGAGATGAAGAAGGAATTGTACGGGGATAAATTCGGGGATTTCACCGGCCGGTCGACGCAGGATTACATCCAGGCCCTTTATCTCAATTCAAACGCCTTCGATCCGATCGAGAAGATAATGGACACCGACATCAACAGTTATCTGCCCGGGGACATCCTGACAAAGGTGGATATCGCATCAATGTCATGTTCGCTGGAGCTCAGAAGTCCTTTCATGGACTATCGGATAGCCGAACTCGCTGCTTCAATGCCTCTCTCATACAAACAGGATGGTACCGAAAGGAAGCATATCCTCCGCGAAGCCTTCTCTGATCTTATTCCGCCGGAGCTTCTCAAGAGGAGGAAGCTTGGATTTGGAGTGCCTCTTGCCTCATGGTTCAGGAAGGAATGGGCGGGGATCCTGAAGGAAAGGCTGCTCGAAGGGAAATCCGTCAAGGAGAATTACTTCAAGAAGGAAGTTCTTGAAAAAATTATAACCAAACACCAGAAGTCCAGGGCCGACTACAGCTATCCTCTGTGGGCGATGCTAGTGTTCGAGCTCTGGCTGGAAAACCAGACAGGAAATTGAGAATTTAGAATTATTGGACAGGATTACAGGATTTTCATGATTAATTAATTCAATCCTGCCAATCCAGTTATCCTGTCAAAACTTTGAAAGGAAGAAAATGAAAATAGGAACTTGTGCAGATCCGAATGCCGGACAGATCCTCAAGGATGCCGGCTTTGATTTCATCGAGATGGGCGTCGGCGGAGCTCTCAAGCCCGACAAGCCCTATGCGGAGTTTGTGACCGAACTCGACAGGATACAGAAAAGCCCCCTGCCATGTTTGGTCGTCAACTGCCTCATGCCGGGACACATGAAGATAACGGGTCCGGAGGTCAGCCTCCAGAGCATAAAGCTCCATCTGAGCACGGTCTGTGAGAGGGCTGAAGCCGCAGGGATCAAAAAGATCGTTTTTGGCTCCGGAGGCTCGAGGAAGTGCCCGGAGGGTTTTGACAGGAAGAAGGCTTTTGACCAGCTTGTCGAATTTGGGAAGATCCTCGGGGATGAGGCGGAAAAGCACAATGTCATAATTGCGGTGGAGCCTCTGAACAAGAATGAATGCAACATGCTCAACTCCATTAAAAGGACGATGGACTATGTAAATAAGGTTGGGATACCGAGTTTCCGTCTCCATGCCGATTCCTTCCACTGGGGTATGGAGGATGAAGCGGACAAGGATTTCAGGGGAGCAAGCTCCCTTATTACTCATGCGCACATCGCCACATATAAATCACGCTTGTCGCCAGGCTTCGAAGAGGCTGACTTCACAAGATTCTTTTCCCTGCTGAAACAGTGCGGATATGACGACACGATTGCGATAGAGGGAAAATGGGCGGCGTATGACTGCGGGTTCGGGATCAACATCAACGATCCGAAGGTCGCGGCGGATCCTTCGCACCTGCGGAAGGCAGTTGAGATAATAAAGAAATATTTGTAATCTTTGGAGCGCCGGCATCCTTCGACAAGCTCAGGACAGGTCTTGCCGGCTATTATTAACTGCCAGCAAGATGCTGGCGCTCCTATAATTTAAGGAATTCTCCATGAAAGTTTATCTTGGCAAGAAAAGTTTTGAAGCCAGAAGAGTATTTTGCATCGGCAGGAATTATGCAGATCATATAAAGGAACTGAGCGACCAGGTTCCTGAGAAACCGGTCATTTTCATGAAGCCGGAGACATCCCTGGTACCTGAAGGTGTCGAAGTAAGTTTCCCGACCCATGGAAAAGAATTCCATTATGAAACTGAACTTGTCCTGCTAATCGGCAAGGAAGGCCGTCCGGCAACAGTTAAAAAGGCATTGGATCATGTTGCCGGAATTTCTCTGGGTTTTGATCTTACAATGCGTGATGTCCAGAGGTATTTGCTGCCGAAAGGCCTTCCTTGGGAACTTTGCAAGGCTTTCGACCAGAGCGCCCCTGTCGGAAAGTTTGTTGAGAAGAAAGATATCAAAGATTTGAACAACATGGATTTTTTCGGAAAGGTGAACGGCAAGGTTGTTCAGCACGGCAATTCCAGCCAGATGATAAACAGCTTTGAAACGCTTGTCTTTGAAATCTCCCAGGCCTGGAGACTTCTTCCGGGCGACCTTGTCTACACCGGAACGCCTTCTGGAATAGGACCAGTAAGCATTGGTGACATGATTACCGCAGAATCAGACGAAATAGGTGTATTTTCTTGGAAAATATCCTGATTGGCAATTTGAAATTGCCAATTGCCATTATATATTGCCAATAATAAAAGAGGAGCACTCTACATGGAAGTTCTTGTTGATAATTTTGGCAGGATACTTATACCGCAATCGGTGAGGAAGCACATAGGGCTTAAGGCAGGCTCTGTGCTTGATATTGAGGAATCTGAAAACAAGATAGTATTGAAGCCGAAAGAGGCTCAAAATCCTTTGAGGATAAAAGAGGATCTCGCCGTCTATTCCGGGGACATAGGTGATTCTGGTGATCTTGTCAAGGAAGACCGAGAGAAGAGAATCAGGAAATTAACCGGGAACTGACATGAAGAATTACCTCTTTGACACTTCGGTGCTGGTTGCGGCCATTCTGGAAAAGCATCCTAACCATGAAAAGGCGTTCCGCTGGCTAAAGACCGCTGCGGAAGGGAAAATCGGATTTTTTGTGTCCTCTCACACCCTGGCCGAACTTTTTTCTGTCCTGACAGGCATGCCATCAAGTCCGAAGATATCTCCATCACAGGCAAAACTTCTGATCGAGAAAAATACGCAGTCCGCAAGAATAATCGATCTCAATGAGAAAGACTACAGGGCTGTCATCGGCCTCTTGTCCGACCTCAACCTCTCCGGAGGTGTGATTTATGATGCTTTGGCTGCGTATGCGGCCAGAAAAGCCAAGGCTGATTATATTCTTACTTTCAATGAGAATGATTTCAGGAGATTTGAACTGATAAGCGATTGTCCGGAAATCATATCACCTTTTCATAAACATGAGTAAGAGGTTTTGCAGTGGGAAGCTTTGTAGCTGCCGACGACTGACAGCTATCGACCCGGCTTCACAAGGCTATGCCGCGGCAGGCTGACGGCCGCTACTTTGCCAACTGGCCTGGTTTATGCTAAATTAAATGCAAATAATTCGACAGGTTTGATCTTATGATAAAGAAGCTGCTCATATTTGGCGTGATTGCCCTGATAATCGGTATGGCGCTGGTGCCTGCCTGGACAACTAAGATGGCCGAGGACGGATTCAAGGAGCCTGACAAGACTGCTTCACCGGAGAATGTCAAGAAGGCGCTCAAGATCAAGATGTACCTTTATATGTATCCCGAGGCGAGGAAGATGGCCGAGCGGGCAGTGATCTATTTTCCGGAATCACAGGAGTTTCCATATTTCATCTATACTGCGGCATTGAGCTCTGAAAAATCAAATGCTCCTCTTGCGGCGGTCCATTGGTATGGATATTTTATCGAACTTTTCCCGAAGCATGAGTGGGCAAACCAGGCCCAGAACAGCTACAACAAGCTTAAGGGCGTGCATACCACCGATACTAAAAACTGAAACAGGATGGAAGATGTCGCTATTTCCGATCACAATCCAGAAGCTTCTAAGGAAGGAATCCCTCAGCTTTGAAGAGGCGAAGACCGTCATGCAGGAGATTATGAGCGGACAGCTTTCTTCAATCAGGATTGCGTCCTGGATCACCGCCCTCAGGATGAAGGGTGAGACCCCGGAGGAGGTCGGGGGATGTGCAGCTGCAATGAACGCAAGTGGAATAAAGATACACTGTCTTGATGAGAATGTGATAGACACATGCGGTACAGGCGGTGACGGCGCCGGAACATTCAATATCTCGACAGCAGCGGCATTTGTGGCGGCCGGAGCTGGAGCGACAGTCGCCAAACACGGCAACAGGGCGGTTTCAAGCAAGTCGGGGAGCGCGGATATCCTTTCAGAGCTAGATTTCAACATCAATATGCCTGTGGAAGACATGGAATACTGCCTTAACAGGCTCGGGATAGCCTTCCTTTTTGCTCCGAACCTGCATCCTGCCATGAAGCATGCGATGCCTGTAAGGATTGATCTTGGCATAAGGACAGTCTTCAATATAATGGGACCGCTCTGCAACCCTGCAAATGCAAAAAGAGCTGTAATTGGCGTCTATGACAGGAAGCTCTGCCGGATCATGGCGGAGGCGGCCCAGACCCTTGGCAAGGAGCACGTCATGGTCGTCCATGGCAATGACGGTCTTGATGAAATAACGACGACCACCACCACGCACATCTGCGAACTCCGCAACAACGGGATCCATGAATATGACTTCGATCCGATCAAGACGCTCGGGATTCCGAAATCAAAGCCGGCTGATCTGCTCGGGAAGGAGCCACGTGAGAATGCAAAAGTCTTCCGGGAGATAATTTCCGGAGAGAAAACTGGTCCGCTGCGGGATATAATCGTGCTGAATTCCGCAGCGGCGATACTGGTTTCCGGCAAGGCCATCAAGTGGGAAGATGCACTTTCGATGGCCGAGGAATCGCTTTCAAGCGGCCGTGCATATCAGAAGCTTAAGTCCATAGTCGAATTCTGCAGGAAAAAATAAAGTTGATGCTTATTCTTTGCCGTTGAGATAGGACATTGCTCCGGCATAACGCCTTCCAAGCTCTATCAGGGAATCATTGTCGTAAATGACGCTTTCGCCTTTAGTCTTCAGCCCTTTTGTCTCAACAAGTCCGCGTCGCTGGACTTCCAGGAAGACCTTTTCGAGGGTCTCGTTGAATTCCTTGAACTGATCCTTATCCTTGTCGGAGGGGAAGGGGAAGGAGACCAGCTTGCTTCCTACGAAGGGAAGGGGATGTATCTTGAGTTCAGGGGCTAGATCTTTCCTCAAGTCTTCAATGATCTTTGAAACTGAATCGGCATAGTCCTTGAGATCTTTCTTCAAGGCGTCCGGTTCTCCCTGGTTCCAGAGTATCCCTTTGAGCACGCCAGCTTTCTGGGCAGCTTTTGCCTTCTGTACGGCCTTGTCGTAAAGCTCCTGGCCTTTTGCCCATGATGAAATGGACGAATCTTCGGAGGCGCAGTTTACTATCCCTATTATTACATGGCCCCTGGCAACCTTCATCATTGCTTTCCCGAACGGTATTCCGGGACCGACATTCTCCGCTTCAGGATTCCTGCCAGGGAATTTCTGGATTTCTTCTACGGAAGTCCATTCGTTCTTGGAGGTAAGGATGAAAACTTCCGAATCTACCCCCTTGTCCGGTTTTGGGAAAGTGGCTTTTCCAAGCATGTTTGAACCGCCGATAAGCAGGTAAATATGGAAATCTTCCTTCTCTTTCACTTTTGATGGAGCCTTGATTTCCTGGCTGTCCTGTCCCATCAGTGCCGGAAGAAGGAACATGCCGATTAGAAATGTGAAAAAATGAAAATAGGATGTTTTTTTCATGATTTTGCTTTCTGTTTTCAATCTTGCAACGGTTATTATAAATTGGTAAACGGAAATTGGCAATTGAAAATGCCTTATTTCCCTGTATAATTTTAGAGGTGCCCTTAGTGAACCATCTTAAATAATCCAGGGATTTGAAATGAAAAAGAAAAAAGCTGATGATCAGCTCATATTGGGCTTTGATGAAACGGAACCTCAGGCCAGGCCTCAGATCAGGACTCAGACCAGGCCACAGGTCAAAAAAAGGGTGGAGAAGCCCCCCCTTCAGCCTCTCGACTTGAAAAGAGCCGCTCTTGGTTGGCTTGTTGCACAGAAGCCCGACGCAATCAGCGTCAGGGTTCCTACCCGCATTTCAAAGTATTGTGCGGATGTCGCCGCGTTCTGGTCTGTGGGCAGAAGAGGGAAGCTCCTGCCGAAAAAGACTTTGATCATTGAAACCAGGAACAACAGGGAGGAGTGCTGGCCCGACTGCTCCAGGCATGAAGGTCTCCTGAACCAGCTCAAGGAAGCGAAAGAACTGAAAAGATCGATTGAAGCTAAAATCAGGAAAAACGAGCCTAACCTTAAGGACACCGACAACCTGTTCAATGAATATGAGAGCTGGCGCTACAAGGAATCCAAAAACAAGGAATATCACAAATGCCTTAAGGAGATTGACAAGCTTGAACGCGCCGTCTACAACGGAAGTTTCTTCGAACAGCTCAGGCGTGCGGAAGTCGCGGACTACCTTTATCTTGCAGTCCCGGAAGGGACCGTGCATTCGGATGAGCTCGCAGACAGCTGGGGATTGATTTATGTGAAGCCGGATCTGGGCACTGAGCTTGTCAAGGCCGCCGAATTTTGGGACTGTCCGGTGGAAAGGAAGATGCACCTTGCCCAGAATATCGCGATCACATGCCGGAAAAGCCTTCTTTTCAGCCTGGGGATCAGGGAGAACGCCGATGGCAGACCGGTCTTTACGCCCATCCCGCACAGGAGAAGAGGCAAGGCGGTTTCTTGAAAATCCGAAACTTGAAGCACGAAATCCGAAACTGGTGATATGAAGATTCCCAAATCAATATTGTATGTCCGGTATTTTATTGAATACATGGCAGCGCTTCCTCTTTACTGGTTCATAAGGATGCTTCCCCATTCCATGCTTTTCCCAGTTGCGAAATTCGCAGGAGCGCTGGTTTTTCTGCTGCCGTCAGTCAAGAGGCTGCTCTGCGCGAACATCAAGGTTGCTTTCCCTGAAAAAGATGACTGCGAAATCCGCGGCATAGCCTCGCGGAGCACATCAAACCTCATACTTGCCCTGCTGGAGTTCTTCTGGTTCATCGACAGGCCGAAAAAGATTGAGGACTACGTTGACTTTTCTGAGAAAGAACGGAACCTGACTGAGAAGTACAGGAAGGCCGGACACGGACTAATATGGGCGACTCCGCATATCGGCAACTGGGAGCTCGCAGGTCTCAAGTTCAAGCATGACTCCGGCATCCCCTTCGCAGTGGTGGTGCGCCCTCTCAACAATATTTTCCTGAACGGGTTAATACATTCGGGGAGGGTTTCAGAAGGAAGCCGCGTAATACCCGACAAGGGTGCAGTGAAAGGGATGATCAAGGCTCTCAAGGAAGGTTTCTTCATTGCCACTCTTGTAGACCAGAACAGCAGAGTCAGGGATGGAGGAATATTTGTAAATTTCTTCGGACTGCCCGTACCGACCAGCCGTGCGCCTGCGATGTTCGCAAGGAAGCTCAATACTCCTGTGGCCGTGGGCGGCTGTATCCGCAGGGGCCGGCGTTGCGAGACGTTTGTCGTCGAGCTCCCGAAGGCCACTGCGGACTATAAGAGCGACGAGGAGCTTGTCCAGGATATCATGGTGATCAACGAGGAGCTCATACGACAGTATCCCGACCAATACCTCTGGCTCTACAGGCGTTGGCTCTACATCCCGGAAAACGCGACCGAGGAGCAGAAGAAGAAATATCCCTTCTACGCGAAGAAGGTAACTCCGAAATTCTATGACAAATACGCATCCAACTAGGACTGCCCGGGTCTTTTCATTGACTATCACGATTGTAGAAATATATTATGCGACCAATAAACAAAAGAGGAGACTTGAAATGATCGGAAGAATGTTCAAATGCTGTGTGGCTGCAGTCGCGGTTTTCGCCGTATGCTCAACAGTCCTTGCCCAGGAGAAGGTTGACAATCCCCGCTATCTCGAATGGTCCAAGTATAAGCCGGGCACGCTGATCAAGATGGAAATGTCCATGCCGCAGAACATGAAGTCGACCATGACCACTACTCTCAAGGAAGTCACCCCGGAAAAAGTTGTTCTTGAGATGAAGACCAGCATGGCAATACCTGGAATGGCTCCTCAGGAGAACGTATTGAGTGTAATTGAACCCGCCAAGATAGAGAAAGCAAAGGTCAAGCCTGTCAGTCCTGAACAGATGCCTAACTGCAAGGTCATAAACAAGGGGACCGAGGATCTGAAGGTCGGAGGCAAGACCTACAAATGCAACTGGTATGAGGTTGAGATGCAACAGCAGGGCATGAAGATGACCAGCAAGATGTGGACCTGCGACGACGTTCTCGACCACCTTGTCAAGAATGTATCCAAGATGTCCGGCATGGATACTACGATGACGCTTGTAGAGTTCAAGGCCGTAAAATAAGACTCTGATAGTTTCCAGGATTTCAAAGCGCCTCCACTCCGGAGGCGCTTTTTTTTTAGAAACTACAAGACATGCGCATTAGATTAACCTGTAATCAAGTTCCAGTAATCCTGCGGATTTCGCAAGGTTCATGTCGGATGTGACGATAGGAATGTTGTTTGAGAAGGCGGTCGCAAGATGCAGCGCGTCCAGGGATCTGAGAGCGTTGTCGAAGCTCGAGATAAAGTTTCTGGCGATTGCGAAATGCGAAGGTTCAATCTGAATTACAGTGAAATAATCCCCTTTCATATGAAGTTCAAACTGTGAGGATATCCTGTGGGCGTCTTTAGCCGAGATAGCTTTCTCCCTGACCTTGCGTGACAGGGCGGAATAGAACTCGAGTTCCACAAGTTTGCTGATGGCGATATCATCGGAGCTTGTGAGCAGTTTTTCAACTTCAGAACTTTTCTCTTCGGCGCAATAATATGAGACAACGATGGAGGTGTCCGCGTAAAACATGATTAGAACCTTTCCTCTTCACGTTGTTTCAGCAAGGTCTTTCCGAGAGTTTCGCCTTTTATCTTGATGCTGTCGCGGAATTTCCTCATCGAGGGTAGGCGCTTCTTGTTTTCATGATATGGCGACAGTCCTGCAATCTTTTTGCCATGACGCGTGATGACAACAGTTTCGCCGTTTGAAACCGCATCAATCAGCGTACAGAACTGCGCCCTGGCTTCTTTTACACTCAATTGCTTCATGTTGATATCCTTCTTTATGTACATAATATATGTCCATAATCATAAATTTTCAATAAAAGCCTGCGATTTTAAAAACCAAGCTTGCATAATATTGCATAACATGTCATAATATTGCAAAATAAATAACATATAGGCATTTGCCCTTCGTGTGCTTCGTGGTGAAAATATGGACTCTAAAAGAAAACTTTTGACACCTGAAAGGGAGGAAATAATCCTCGCCGAACTTGGCGAAGAGGCCAAGACCATTTCCGAACTCAGCCTGAAGCTTGATGTCTCAGAGGCGACTGTCAGGAGAGACCTGCTTTCGCTCGAGGAGCAAGGCAAGATCAAACGCGTGCACGGCGGGGCGGTCAAGATGAAGTTTTCCGAACACGAGCCGGTCTTCAATGAGAAAGAGTCGATCCGTCCGGAAGAGAAGGAGAGGATTGCGAAACTCGCACTTGGTCTTATCGAAGACAAGGATACTATCTATCTCGATGGAGGTAGCACTGTTCTGGCCCTTGCGAAAATACTCGGTGCGAAAAAAAGCCTGACAGTCGTTACAAACTCGCTCATGGCAGCGGCTGAACTCATGGAAAGCGGGCACAGCCTCATAATAGTCGGTGGCAAGTTCCGTCCGCTCAGCAGGACTCTTGTCGGACCGCTCACCGCAAAGATCATCGAAACCTTGCACGTCGACAAGGCTTTCCTTGGAACTATTGGCTTCACCATTGAAGACGGAATTTCAACTACAGACGCCGACGAAGCTTTTACAAAGGAACTGATCTTAAAGAGGGCAGGGAAGGCGATACTCCTTGCCGACAGTTCCAAACTCGGTAAAAAGTCATTTGCAGTAAGCGGTTCGTTGTCAGATATAGATGTTGTTATTACCGATTCTTCGCTTTCTTCGGCTTTTGCCAGAGAACTTAAGAAAAAAGGGATTGAGGTGCTGACTTGAAGATTGAATCAAAATCGAAAATTAAAAATAGAAAATGAGGAGAATACAATGGGTAATTATTACAGCGATCTCGGACCGGATTTTAAAAAACGCACATACAAGCTTCGTGACATCGAAGGCTATTCCTACAACAGGATGATCAAGGATGATCTCAAGGATGGAGCAGTTAAAAAAGAGGAGATACTTGAACTCTACGAGTGCATGCTTGTTGTCCGTGAGTTCGAAGAGATGATCCTCAAGCTGCGCACCGGTGCCTACGAATGCATCAAGGATTATGAGTACCGCGGTCCTACACATCTTTCCATTGGACAGGAGGCGACCTGCGCAGGAGCATGTTCGATACTCAACATATCCGACTACATAACCTCCACCCACCGCGGACACGGCGACTCTATCTCCAAGGGATATTTCGCGATACGCAAGATGAACGAGAAGGAACTTAAGGAACGCTGTCCGGAATTTGTGAATCTCGCAGGCGAGACTCTTCTTGAAGCCGTGATGCAGGATCATGTTTTCCGCACAATCGCAGAGCTTTTCGGAAAAGAGGCCGGTTATGGCAAAGGCCGCGGCGGCGGCATGCACATCTTCGATTTCAGAGTAGGGCATCTCGGTGCCAATGCGATCGTCGGCGGCGGGGTTCCAATCGCGACCGGCGCCTCAATGACCTGCCGTATCGACATCAACAAGGAGAACAAGGGCAAGGTCGTGTGCTGCTTTGCAGGAGATGGTGCGTATGCAAACGGCGTAGTCCTTGAAGCGCTCAACTGGGCCGCCCAGGACCAGTTTACAAACAAGAAGCTTACAAGCATCAATATCGGTCTCCCGATAATCTATTGCATCGTCAACAACCATTTCGGAATGACAGGCCGCGCCGACGGTGAAGTCACCGGAGTAGACTGTCTCGCAAGAAGGGCTGCAGGATTCGACAACGACAACATGCACGCCGAGGTCGTGAACGGCATGGATGTCATGGCTGTTCGTGAAGCCCTTGTTAGAGCAAAGAAACTTGCAACGGAAGGAAACGGCCCTGTTCTGCTCGAACTCAACACATACCGCTACTACGGACATTCGCTTTCCGATCCGCGAAATGAATACAGGACGAAGGACGAGGAAGAGAGATGGAAGCTGGTTGATCCTGTGACGGCATTCAGGAAACGTCTGCTGGATGAAGGAGTCTTCAAGGAGGACGTCCTCAATGCGCTTGAGAAGAAGGTTGCTGAAAGAAATGCCAAGGCCGCAAGACAGGCAGTTGATTCCGCTGATCCGGATCCGAAGGATGTCATCAAATACATGTATACCGACAGTGTCTGCGAAAAAGTTCCTTCAGCCTATCAGAAGATCGACAAGAAGGGAGCGCGTCCGTCAATCAAACGTGATTCCGAGGGCAGGGTCAATTACCGAGATGCCATCAAGGAGGGAATCCTCGAGGAGATGGAACGTGATGCGCGTGTCGTAGTATATGGAGAAGACGTTGCGGACTATGGCGGTGCATTTAAGCTCACCAAGGGGCTTCTTGAATATTTCGGACGAGGCCGCATTTTCAATACGCCGATATCCGAGGCTTGCATCTGCGGTACCGGAGTTGGGATGGCAATGACAGGATATCGTCCTGTCGTCGAGCTGATGTATATGGATTTTGCGCTTATGGCATCCGACCAGATTTCCAACCAGGCGGCGAAATGGCATTACATGACCGGTGGCAATGTCAAAGTCCCGATGGTCATACGCTGCAGCGTCGGCGGTGGCAAAGGATACGGCGGACAGCACTCGCAGTCGCTTGAATCGATGTTCTGCCACATCCCCGGAACTTATGTCGCATATCCCTCCAATGCCTACGATGCGAAAGGGCTCATCAAGACGGCAATCCGTGATGACAATCCGGTAATCTTCGTCGAAGGTCAGCTCCTCTACGGAAACAAGGATGTTGTTCCCGAGGAAGAATACTTCATCCCGTTCGGTCAGGCGAAGATCGTAAAGGAAGGCAAGGACGTAACATTTGTGGTCTGGGGACCGGCTGTTGTCGATGCCATCAAGGCAGCCAATAAGCTCGAGGAAGAAGGGATCAGCGTTGAAATAATTGATCCAAGGACGCTTGTTCCGTTTGACTGGCAGACTGTCTTTGAATCCGTGAGGAAAACAGGACGCTGCGTCGCGATAAGCCAGTGTGTCGACATCGGAAGTTATACAGGCGAGATCGTTGCGCAGGTGACTGCAAATTGTTTTGATCACCTTGATGCTCCTGTAGTGAAGGTCGGTGCGAAGAACGGAATCGCCCCGCAGGCGTATTCGTTAGAAAAGGCCTTCCTGCCGTCGGTGGAAGATATGGTAGCAGCAGCAAGAAGCTTGAAATAAGATAAGAATTTCAGACAGGATAACAGGATTGACAGGATAAATAATTATGGATTATGCACATAAGGAAATAACAGAAAAAATAATCAGTTGCTGTTATAATGTATATAATAAGATGGGATTTGGCTATTTGGAGTCAGTCTATGAGAAATGCCTGCTGATTGAATTGGAAAAGGCAGGATTGAAGTTCGAAGCTCAAAAGCCAATAAATGTTCTTTATGATGGCAAGCCAGTTGGGCAATTTGTAGCGGATATTCTGGTTGAAGACAGAGTGATTGTCGAACTGAAATCCGTGCAGCAGCTGGCAAAGGTTCATGAGGCTCAATTAGTGAACTATCTTGTGGCAACTGATAAGCCTATTGGGCTTCTGATAAACTTTGGAGAAGAAAAAGTTCAGGTTAAGCGAAAGGTTAAGGATTTAAAAGATTTGAATAGTAATCCAGTAAATCCTGTTATCCTGTTTAAAAGAATGTATTTCTAAATAATGAGGTGAACATGTCAATTTTAGTTCCGATACCCAAGCTCGGTCAGTCCGAAGAGACTGTCAAGATAGAGAAATGGCGCGTCAAGGAAGGCGACAAGATCAAGAAAGGGGACATCCTTTTCGAGGTCGAGACCGACAAGGCGGTACTTGAGGTCGAATCGCAGTTCGAAGGGACGCTTCTCAAGATAATAATCCCTGCTGGCAAGGAAGTTCCCGTGATGGCCACTTGCGCCGTCATCGGGAATCCCGGCGAGGAAATCCCGAAGATTGAGACGCCGAAGGCGCCTGAAAAGAAGGTTGAGGCAAAGAAACCGGCGCCAGCGGCGCCATCTGTCAAATCAGCCGCTACGTCCGCAGTACAGCAGGTCCAGCAACAGGTCTATTCCGCTCCAGCAGCTCCCGCATTCAAGCCAAAGCCGTCACCCAGGGCGAGGAAGTTCGCTGCGGATTACCTGATTGCTCTCGACAAGGTGACGGGCACAGGCGGTGATGTCGGACGCGTCACGGAAGCGGATGTGAGGAAATATCTTGAAAGCTCAGGATATCTTAAGAAGCTGATAACCCCGACAGCTTTCAACCTTGCAAAGAAGGAGAAGCTCGAACTTCTCGCGATTGAGGGAAGTGGCGACAATGGTCGTGTCACTCTTGCCGATGTCAAGTCTGCGGCCTCCGAGAAACCCCGTGAATTCTCAAACATGAGGAAGATCATTGCACGCCGTCTCACTGAATCAAAGCAGCGCATTCCGCATTTCTATGTGACTGTTTCGATCGACATGACAGAAGTTGTAAAGAAACGGCAGGCGTTGAAAGAGCAGGGGATCAACCTGAGCGTGAATGTATTTATCATCAAGGCAGTCGCCCTTGCCCTTAAAGAATTTCCCATGATGAACGCAGAAAGCGACGGAATTACTGCTAAATATAAATCCAAGGTGAATATCGGAATAGCTGTCAGCCTGGAAAGCGGCCTTGTCGTTCCTGTTATCAGGAATGCCGACAAGAAGGCTCTTGACGAGATCCAGTCGGAAGTTGCGAACTTCGCAGAAAAGGCAAGGACAGGCAAGCTCCAGCCCGAGGAGATGAAGGGCGGGACTTTCACGATTTCGAACATGGGGATGCTGAACGTAGAGAACTTCTCAGCAATCATAAATCCCGGGGAATCTGCGATTCTCGCAGTTTCATCTGCAATGCCGACTCCGGTAGTCCGTGATGGACAGGTTGTTGTCCGCGACATGATGAAGGTTACGGTTAGCGCCGACCACCGTGTGGTTGACGGTTCCGATGGTGCGAAATTCGTAAACGCATTGAGGATGAAGCTGGAAAGCACCGAGTTCCTGAACAGGGAGATTTGATAAATTCTGCCAGGGGAAGGGCTTGGAATATTCGACTTAGCTCGCATCTGCGCGGATTAAAATAGGAAACCGGTGTCTTTTAATCTGGTTGACTTGATTTATGCTCCACCTCCGGCTACCTTTCCGCCAGTATTAAAAATTCTATCAGTTTTTGGAGACAGGCAATGAGTATTGCAGAGCTCAAGGAAATGTCCACAATTGAACGAATCCAGACTATGGAGATTTTATGGGACATGCTTTCTTCCGAACAGGAAAACATCAAATCTCCTGAATGGCATGGCAGAGTTCTTAAGGAACGTCAGGGAAAAATAGCCAAAGGGAAAATGAAATTCATTTCTTTGGATCAGTTGAAAGACCATTTTCGTAAATGAATCCAAGAGAAGTCATTATTTCCGAAGATGCCTTCTCTGATCTCGACGCTGGCAAGTTGTTTTATAATAATCGTGAAGCAGGTGTTGGTCAATACTTCATCGATTCACTAATTGCCGATCTTGAATCACTCAGGTTTTATTCCGGCATTCACATCAAATGTTTTGATTGCCACAGGATGCTTTCAAAAAGATTCCCATTCGCAATTTATTACAGCATAGACGAAGAAAGGGTGTCTGTTATAGCAGTCTTAGATATGAGAAGAAATCCCACTTGGATTGGAAAACAAATCAGGAAAAGAACTTCAAGATACAGGTAATTCCCGCCTTTTGGCCATCTGTCTGGGTTGAGAAGATAATCCGAGTTCTTAGTGGTCGTTGCAGTATAAGTTATTGATAATGAGCTGCAAGTAATAATATCAAAAAATCATATCAGCTTATAAAATTTGTTCTGCAAAATTTATTTATAGACTTTGTCGTGGCTGCCGATGTCGAGGAGGAATATTTCCTTTGCGGTGATTTCTATCGTTATGACAATCCGGTATGAGTAGGTGAGGCTTACAGAGGATTTGCCTTTGTGGATACCTTTCAGATGATGGAAGCGCAGGGATGGATTTTGGGGATTCTCCTGAAGCTTTCTTGCGACGTCTTCAAAGACAGGTTTAAGCTCAGGATGTTTTTTAAAGAACCTTTTTGCCGTTCTCAGGAAAGTATCGGTCCAGACAAGGGAATACATGTTAAGTGTCTTTGTTTCAGGGTTCTACGTTTTAAGCGTATGTAAAATTCGAAACTCGAAGCATGAAATACGGAACAAATCCGAAAATCGAAGTTTAAAATTTTCAAACATTTGAATTTTATCTATTATTGTTTCGGATTTCGAGTTTGGATTGCGGGCCAGGCCCGCTTAATCTTCCTTATCGATTTCAGACATGAGTTGTTTCAAGGTGCCCTTATGGACTCTTCCGGACTTGATATCCGTCTCTGATGCAGCAAGTCTTGCCTCGGTGAGATCATCGATGAGTTGCTGGTAGTCCTTTCCGGAGATGACCACGTAGCTTGGAAGGTTGTTCTTAATGATATGGACAGGCCCATTCCCGAGAAGCGGATCGACCGCGGCAATCCCTCTCCGTTTTATTTCAGCCGATGCAAGCGCATTCATGTTCTATCTCCATATGGTATCATAATAAGTACTTATAATGATACTGTAAATGGCATTAATAAATAGTCAAGCATGCGTATGGACAAAAAGAATATGAATGTGAGGATTGTATCAATATGAGCGATCCGCAGTGACATGGGTGCATATCTGAGCGAGCCTGGGGCCGCATGGCCGGACTTCCTATGCACCCATGTCGGCGGCTATCATGCCGCAACCGTTTTTTTGACGAGGCTCCTGTCTATTCCGGGAATTTCCCTGAAGCCCTGTCCTATATTGCAGCCCGATCTGATCATTTCATTCTGAAGCTCGATCCTTCCGACCTTTCTTGGAGCAATATCCTGTTGCAGCGAGATTGCCGTGGCGATTCCCGCCGCTTCCCCGAGATTGAGACAGGCAAGGACCAGTCGGCATCCGGACTGCGCCATAAAATCAGATGACAGGCATCTTCCGGCCACAAGGATATTGTCGATGCCAACAGGTACGAGGCAGCGGTATGGTATATCGTAATAGGCCGGATTAGGGAATTTCATTTCCGCGCCTTTTCTGCCAAATCCGTCAGTGAGGGAGTCCTTTCCTCCGGGAGGCATCTTAGTCGAACCGAATCCAGTATGGCATATTCCATATATCTCCTTTCCCTCATGTTCGAACTTCGCCCACTTTATGTTTCCCGGGCTGTCAGGACCATGTAAATCGTATCCATGTCCGGATATGCAGACGACGTCGTCGAAATTCCTCCATTGGCAGAGATCTTTGGCGGTTATTATGTATTCGCCGACCACGCGTCGCGTCTCCCTCACACCGAGCAGTGTCGCCGTATCGATGAGCCATGACCTCGCGAAACCCGGAATCCTGCCACGCATGAAACGCCAGAGCATGTCAGCCTGTTCACGTCCTTCAAGGTACATTCTTGTGAGATCCCTGTTGTCCAATGGCAGGCAGTTGCGTGAATGCGCGAAACAGATGCTTACCTCGTCCATCCCGCAGTGCTGGGGCCGGCCCGGAACATGCGTCATCCAGTTGAGGTGGTTGTCAACCTCATAGGCAAGTTCCCCGTATTCCAGGGCCTTCCTTATCGTGGTTTCCCAGCGCGGATCATCGCGTTTGAGATCTGAATTGACATATGCATCCCAGTCTACGCCACCGAGCCTGAACTCAAGCGAACATGCCTGGTGCTTTCCGTCCTCCGGGCGCCCCTTCATGCATTCGCATCCCGCGAAAAAGGCAGCATCCGCATCGCCGGAACAGTCGATCACTCTTTTTGCCAGAATGGCCTGGCGTCCAGACTTGCTCTCGACCACGACGCCGGTAATCCTGCCTTTTTCCACCAGAACTTCCGCAACATGCGTGACCAGCAGGAGATCGCAGCCGGAAGAGATAATCATCCTGTCGAGCACCAGCTTGTGCTTCTCCGGATCCGAGTTCCTGTGCCATTCACCGTCGATGCGCTTCAGCTCGTCCATCATCTCCCTGCCTATGCCGGAAATGAAATCAAGGGGAATATTGACCAGTCCTATGGTGGCAAGGCCACCGAGCGATGATTCCCTCTCGATCAGCAGCGTCCTGCATTTGCGGCGTGCGCAAGCCATCGCGGCTCCGAATCCAGCCATGCCTCCTCCAACGACTATCACATCGTATTCCCCTGACACCTGCAGCCTGCGCTCAGGCTCCCTGATCGAATTGCCCTTCTTTTCCATGCTGATCATCTTAGTTCCTCCTTTATTTGATTTTCTGTTTTATCTCCCAGTTCCACGGAAGTGATTGCCTCCGAAGCGCAGTTGTCAGCGCAGATCCCGCATCCGACGCATTTTCCCATGTCGATATGCGCCCCGGCATCATCAATGCTTATCGCCGACTTAGGGCATTCGAAGATGCATGTCCCGCAATGCGTGCATCCGCGGCTGACCTTGTATTTTTTCATCTGTGTCCTCCTTTCTTGTCCAGTCCGGCTCTTTTGCCAGCAGTTCTTTTTCAATACCTTCACAATAATGCATTTTGGGAATCCTGTAAATGACTTGTTTTGCCGTTAATTTGCCCTATATTGCTATAATTATGTTAAAGTATCCGCAAAACACCGATATCACGGAAGAGAGCATCCTGGAGCTGGAGGAGTTGCTCGGGATGACAATTACCGTGCACGACCTGAACAGGATCTTCTGCGATTCCGAAGGGAAATCGCTGCTGGGAGCCAGGAGGCAGTCGCACCGCCGCTGCCCGATCTGCATGTCTTCTCCCAGGGACGTCTGCATAAGGCACTGCATGGACAAGGTCAACGCAATGGCAGGTTCTTCCGAGAAGGCTTATTTCGTCCATGAATGCCATATGGGAGTGAAGGAGATAGTGGTTCCGATAAGGGTCAAAGGTCTCCATGCGGCGACCCTTTTCTCTGGAAAATGGAAGGGCTCCGGGAAAGCCGGCAGGAGGAAGGATTTCACCCCTGAGGGTTACCGCAAATACTGCAGGCTTGCCAGTCCGGATTCCGCCGAGATCAGGCGCATCGCCGGAATGCTTGTCATTTTCTCAAGAGGCCTTACGGCCTGGGTAGGCCAGGAAGAAGATGAAGTTCCCCGGACACGCAGGAGCATGATTATCAAGTTCATCAGGAAGAAAATACCATCCGGCATGACTCTCAAGGATCTTTCCAATCACCTCCATCTGTCGCCTTCGAGAACCTGCCATCTTGTAAAGGAGGAGTTCGGAATGCCGCTGGTGAAACTTCTGAACCGTGAAAGGATGACCGTCGCGAAAAGCATTCTGCGATCCACCGATCTGCCGATGTCGGAGATATCCGGACTGATCGGAATCTCAAGTGAGTACCATTTCAGCAGGACATTCAGGCGTGCAGTCGGGACACCTCCCGGGAAATACAGGAAAAACATCAGCCGCACCATTGAGAAATAGGAGCCTGCGAATATTTCATTTCGCCCGGGGATGGGCCTTGGAGTATTCGACTTTGAGACGTTCGGCGGTCACATGCGTGTAGATCTGTGTAGTGCTCAGGTTTGCATGGCCGAGGAGTTCCTGTACGCTCCGCATGTCGGCACCGGCGTTCAGCATGTGCGTCGCGAACGAGTGGCGCAGCTTGTGCGGCGTCATGTCGGCAGGCAGTCCGGCCGTCGCCAGATACTGCTTGAAATTCCTCTGGAACGAACGGGAGGAGATCCTTGTTCCGTCCTTGTTTACAAAGACAGGAGATCCCTGGTTTGCGCTGGCGTTGCGGATTTCGCGGATCTTGAAATAACTTGAAAGGGACATTGAAGCGGGTTTCCCGAGGGCAGCTATCCGTTCCTTCTTGCCTTTGCCTTTCACCTTGATGATATCGCTGATGAGATCTACATCGCCCATGTTCAATCCCAGAGCCTCGCTGATACGGAGCCCGCCGCTGTAGATCACCTCGAGGATGGCGGAATCCCTGGCGGCTGCGAAGTTCGCAGAATCATCATCCTTGGATGTCTTGTTGTCCTTCGCTTCCTTCCAGAATATTGCCGGTGCGTCAAGAAGTTTCCCCACCTCATCCACGGACATGTATTTCGGAAGGCGTTTTTCTTTTTTTGGAGATGTAAGGCCGGAGAATGGATTCTGCTTGACTAATTCCTCCCGCACCATGAACCTGAAAAAGGATCTCAGGGAGGAGATTTTCCTGAGGGTGGAAGTCTTGGTGATATCATTCTTCTGGAGTTCCATGACGAAGAGCCTGGCGCTGAATACGCTGACGTCGTTCCAGTTCACGGACTCGGGATTCTCCCGGATGTCCTTCTTCAGGACCATCCTGGCGAACTGCTCGATGTCCATACGGTAGCTCTGTGCAGTATGTTCTGAGGACTGTCGTTCATTCCGGAGATAGCTCAGGAAGCTTTCAAGCTGTTTGTTCGGCATAAAATTTTGTTCCAAAATCTTATATTATGACTTTCTTCAATGATAATATTTCTCATTGGCTAATATATCCATAATGAGCTGGGGATTTCAAGCTGTCCATTGAATCTTTACCATTTCCAGATTATTTTAACCTCAGAGAACCTCTTAAATTGACAAATGATTGGATATTAATGGTCCTTACAGCAGCCCATGACGGCAGATCAAAGAATTTAAGCTTTACCGCCTTTGAAATTGGCCTGATATCATTTTTAATCCTATTCCAGGAGCTGGCACTAATACGATGGCTGCCCGGCCAGGTACGAGTCCTTGCCTATTTCCCAAATCTGATCCTGCTGGGATCCTTTCTTGGATTGGGATTGGGCTGCCTGCGTGCCGAGAGGCGGAGCCTCCTATGGATGTGGCCGGTATCCCTTTTAATATTGATAGCGGCAGCAGGCGCCATGAGCCGGATTGTCTTTACTGCGAGCACGCCGTCTGAGCATTTGTGGCTGCTCTACTATGATTTGCCGAAGGAGGCGCCCGTATTCAACTCCGTCTATTTCCCGATCATTGCAGGATTCATCCTTTGCGCTTTGACATTTATCCCTCTTGGCCAGGTCCTTGCCAATCGCCTTAACATTTTTCAAAAACAATCTTCGGCATTATGGGGCTACTTCTGGGATCTGTCCGGATCGCTTCTGGGAGTAGTTGCGTTTTCATTCACTAATCTGCTGAATTCATTTCCATGGACATGGTTTGGAATTATTGTTGTTTTGGGATTTACATATTTCATCTGGCAGAAATGGGGCCGCATACTCTATCTGCTTATGTCGGCCGGCCTGATCGTCATGGTTGTGAAAACCGAGCGCGCGATGGTCTACAGCCCCTACTATGCCATATCGCTCCGTGAATCGACGGATCAATCATTTTTCATTGTGCTGGCAAATGGATCATTCCATCAGGTGCCGACAAAACTGGACAGGGTGGACACTCTTAACTTCAAATGGCAGAATGATGCCCGGGAAGGTTATCATTTCCCTTATCGTCTCTTAAAGCATCCGCCGAGGAGGGCGCTCGTGCTGGGTGCAGGCACAGGCAACGATGTCGCCGTCCTGCTGGACGAAGGCGCAGAGGAGATAGATGCCGTTGAAATTGATCCGGTAATAATAAAGCTAGGACAGGATCATCCCGGCCATCCTTATTCATCTCCCAGAGTCAATGTAATCAATACCGATGCCAGGCAATACTTGAACAATACCGGGAAAAAGTATGACCTGATTGTTTTCGGTACTCTGGACTCCATGACAAAGCTTTCCGCGCTTTCAAATGTAAGGCTGGATAATTTTGTCTACTCGACAGACTGCCTGCGGGCGGCGAAATCCCACCTTACATCTGACGGAGGAATGATCCTGTATTTCATGGCATCTTCTGATTATATCCACACCCGGCTGATCGGCATGCTGGCGCATACATTCGAAAAGCTTCCGCTCGTGCAGGAAAAATATTCATCCCTTTTTAACAAGATATATATGGCCGGCCCCGCCTTTTCCCATATAGTTCCCCAGGATCAGGAAAAAGAGGCCCTGTATTTTGCTGAAACACTGCCCAAGCTTGAGCTTCCCAATGACGACTGGCCCTACCTTTATCTCCGCGATCGGGGCGTGAGCGGATTCTATCTCATCCTGATTTCAGTTTTCCTTCTGCTAGGAGTCGTCAGCGTGTTTTTTGTTTCTCCGGAAATGAAACATAGCTTCAAAAATATAAGGACCATTGACACGGAAATGTTCTTGTTTGGACTGGCCTTTCTTCTACTGGAAACAAAACTGGTGGTGGCAATGACCCTGGTCTGGGGAGCTACATGGCTTACAAGTGCAGTTGTGTTCGCATCGGTCCTTGCCATGATTCTGGTTTCCACACTTCTCACGCAAGTCAAGCCTATGAGCTGGAGGTTTGCAATGGGAGGTCTGATTGTCACTCTTGCGGCCACTTACTTTATCCCTACGCAGGCGTTGCTGGTTGATAACTTTGTCTTGAGGCTGATCGCCTCGGTGGGTTATATTGGCACGCCTCTGTTTTTTGCGGCAGCCTGTTTTGCCCTATGCTTTAAAAAACGCTCTTCTCCCAACCTGGCCTTGGGATGGAATCTTCTGGGAGCTGTCACCGGCGGGCTTATGGAATTTCTTTCCATGGCCATCGGATTGAAAGCATTGTCGCTGGTTGCGCTTGTCTCCTATCTCCTAGTCATGCTGATCAATATCAGAAAGACAAGTGAAAAGGCTTAAGGGTTCCCTTAATGGGCTGAAAGTCAGGCCTGCTTCTTTGCAGCGGCTTTTATGAAATCCCTGAACAAGGGATGCGCCGAAAGGGGCCTGGACTTGAATTCCGGATGGAACTGGCATGCCACGAACCATGGATGATCCCCTGAAAGCTCGATGATTTCAGTGAGATTATTATCTGGACAGGTTCCGGAGAATATCATCCCATGCTTTTCACATTCGGCTTTGAAGAGGGGATTGAACTCGTAGCGGTGGCGATGGCGTTCGTTTATCTTGAGTGAACCGTATGCAAGGGCAGCCTTTGTCTTGTCCTTGATGACGCACGGATACTGCCCAAGACGCATTGTCCCGCCCTTTGCCGTGATCTTCTTCTGATCCTCCATGAGGGCGATGACGGGATGAGATGTGTTTGGATCGAATTCCGAACTGTTGGCGGTTGCATGGCCCAAAACGTTCCTGGTGAATTCAATGACAGCACATTGCATCCCAAGGCAGATCCCGAGGAACGGAATTTTATTTTCACGGGCGTATCTTATAGCATCTATCTTGCCGGGAATTCCGCGGTCGCCGAATCCGCCGGGCACGAGAATGCCGTTCACTCCGGAAAGATATTTTTCAGCGCCGTCCTTCTCTATGTCCTCCGACTCTATCATCCTGATATGCACCCTCACGTCGTTTGCGATACCGCCATGCGTCAGCGCTTCGTAGATGCTCTTGTACGCATCCCTGAGGCTTATGTATTTTCCGACCACGGCAATCTCAATTTCCCCGGATTTCGGGCTGACCACGGTGTTTACCATCTGGATCCAGTCGTCTATCTTCAGATCCTTGACGTGCATGTGGAAGAGTTCGAGTATGTATTTGTCTATGTCCTGTTTTGCAAGTTCTATTGGCACCTCGTAGATGGAGTTCTTGACATCCTGCTCCTCTATGACAAGTTCCCGTTTGACATTGCAGAAGAGGGAGAGCTTCTCCTTGTGCTCATCGGAAAGCGGACGTTCACATCGGCACACCAGGATGTCCGGAACGATACCGATCTCCTGGAGGATTCCGACGGACTGCTGGGAAGGCTTTGTCTTCATTTCGCCGGCCGCGCGGATATACGGGACAAGGGTCAGGTGCATGAAAAGGCCGTTTTCACGCCCGATCTGATGCCTGTACTGCCTTATCGCCTCGAGGAAGGGAAGGGATTCGATGTCGCCGACGGTTCCGCCTATCTCGGTGATTGCGATGTCCACGTCCTTACCATCAAGCTGCGATATCGCCTTCTTTATCTCATCGCTGATGTGCGGGATCACCTGTACGGTCTTACCGAGATATCCGCCTTCGCGTTCGCGCTGTATGACGGAGCTGTAGATCTTGCCGGTGGTGTAGTTGCTGTCGCGGGAACAAGTGATCTCGGCGAACCGCTCGTAATGTCCTAGGTCGAGATCCGTCTCCGCACCGTCGTCGGTCACATATACTTCACCGTGCTGGTACGGCGACATCGTGCCAGGATCTACGTTGAGGTAGGGATCGAGCTTCTGCATTTTTACGCGGTACCCGCGCCGTTTGAGAAGGAAGGCTATTGAAGCGGCCGTGATTCCTTTCCCTAGCGAAGAGACAACTCCTCCGGTAACAAATATATGTTTTGTCATGATAATATGAAAATTTTCATGTTATTAAAATTTTTCTATTATAACATAGATTTATAAAATTTCCCGTACGGGAAATTTTATTTCAGGAAAAGATTCTTGGATCCGAAATTCGGATCTGTCGTCAGGTTGACACCGAGTCTCCTGAGTCCGCCTTCATCGCCGGTGGTGGGCAGATGGGTCATGTGCATCTCGCAGCCGTGGAGATCCTTCAGTTTCTCCATTGCTTCCTGTGCGGTGGGATTCGTGATGGCGCTTATGCAAAGTGCCGTCAAAGTCTCCTCCAGATCAAGGCTGGGTGTCTTTGTCCTGAGGATGTTCTTCTTGAAGCTGTGGATCGATTCGATGATCTGAGGGGAGAGCAGGTGGATCCTGTCAGGAATTTCAGCTAGGATTTTTATTGCGTTCAGGACTAGGCTTGAAGATGCATGGAACTGCGGGGAGTTCTTGCCAGTTATAATTTTCCCTGTCTTGAGCTCGAGCGAGGCTCCGCAGAAGACTCCCTCGTTCCCCTTGTTTGAGGCGCGGCATTCCTCGGCTGCCTTGCGGGCGGGTTCGACGACTTTCCTGTCGGTCTCGGAAATGTTAAGTTCCTGCATGATCACCTGGGCCCTGTTGACTGTCTCAATGTCCGTAAGCCCCATGACGTATTCGCACCTGTACCTGAAAAATCTGCGGATGGTCTCCTGCTTTGCAGCCTCGCAGGCGGCCTTGTCGTCCGTAATGGCGAATCCGGCCTTATTGACGCCCATGTCCGTAGGGGACTTGTAGATTTTCGAGCCAGTAATAGTCTCCAGAATCCTGCTTATCACCGGGAAGATCTCTATGTCGCGGTTGTAGTTGACAGTTGCCTTTCCGTAGGCTTCAAGATGGAACGGATCGATCATGTTGACATCACGAAGATCTGCCGTGGCGGCTTCGTATGCGATGTTTACAGGATGTTTGAGAGGCAGGTTCCAGATGGGGAACGTCTCGAATTTTGCATAACCCGCATTCCTTCCCCTTTTATGCTCATGGTAGAGCTGTGACAGACAGGTTGAGAGTTTTCCGCTTCCAGGGCCGGGGCCTGTTACCACGACGAGAGGCTTTGACGCTTCTATGAACTGGTTTTTGCCATAACCGTTATCGCTGACAATCATATCGATGTCGGCGGGATATCCCTTTATCGCATAATGGGTGTAGACCTTGATGTTCCTGCGCTCAAGCTTGTTCTTGAAGAGGACGGCGGAAGGCTGGTTGTCGAAACGTGTTATGACCACTGCGGTGACTTCAATCTCCCATTCGCGCAGATCGTCGATGAGCTTTAGAGCGTCGCTGTCATAGGTTATCCCGAAATCCGCCCTTACCTTCCTCCGCTCTATGTCTCCTGCGAAGATGCAGAGGATGATGTCGGCCTTGTCCTTGAGCTGCCGGAGAAGACGCATCTTGACGTTCGGATCATATCCGGGCAGGACTCTGGACGCATGATAGTCGAAAAGAAGCTTGCCGCCGAATTCGAGATAGAGCTTGTTGTTGAACATCTTGACGCGCTCTAGGATCTCTTCGGTCTGAGCGGCGATATATTTCTCATTGTCAAAGGTGAAATTATCAAGCATTGACGATCTCCGGATTATTTAATTTTGGATATAATTACCACAGGACGGGAATAAAAAACAGGTTCAGTTTGAAAGATTCCTGTGATTTCTCGTAGCTGAACAGCCTCCAGCAGAATGAAAAACGGTTCCTTTTGGGATTTCCCGTATAGGAGATGAAGGGGAAAATGTCGACGTTGAACTCGTCCCCCAGTTTTTCGCTATGATAGAATTTCCAGAGGATTCTGGTTATGGAAGCTTCCTTTTCGGTTTCAGTCTTCTCCTGGGCCGAATGGTAATACAGGTACCACATCGCCTGTGAGTCCACGGTCTTCAGCTCAGTGTCCTCCTGCCTGGTGAAGAGCCAGAGGAATGAGCTGTCGTTGACTTTGGATTTTGTCCTGTTCCTGAAATAGAATGGAATAACGGAGAAGTCGGAAATTTCCTTCTCCTTGTTCTCTGAAAGCAGGATGTTTGGCAGTATGAAGCTGTTCTTTCTGGCGGTTGTAATCTCCTTGTAGCCGAGGTTGCCGTCGGATCTGTCGGAAGAATTGAAGATGTCTTTACCGTCGATTTCCGGTTTCACGGCGATGTAATCCCAGTCTTCCTTCCAGTAGCTGAAATAGAAGGGGAGCAGATACCAGGCATCATGGTTCGAATCGTTGATTTTCCTGCGGGTTCTGCCGAAGAACGTATAGTTTGTGTGCGAATATTCCGAGTCGGAGTAGTCGTAGTAGAACGGCAGATACCTGCTGTATTCCACCTTATCCCTGCCCTGGCCGCTGATGCCTCTGGCCACGAGGGGGAACATGATGTCCAGATCGTATCCGTTCTTGTCCTGGTAATAAAAAAAGAACGGGAGGACGTGTCCCTGTATGGAGCTTATTCCCTCCTCCGGATTGTTCATGAATCTCAGCTTTGACATGGCGAGAAGAAAATTGTAGTCGGTATGATCCTCTGACGACTCCTTTGTCAGGAGCGGTGATGCATAATAGCTTTTGCCGTCGTTCCACCATCCGAAAAGAGGAGTGAAGAACTTCTGGAAGTTGTTTTTAGCATAGAACAGGGGGGTGAACATGTAGTCTGTGCCCGCCTTTTTGTCGGTACCGCTAAAATAGACGGGGAAGAACATGGAGAAAGCCGACTGCTCGTTCTCCTGGCACCATCCAAGAGGCCAGAGATAATAGAACTGGAATTCTTTTTTATCCTTGTCGTCGGAATAGTAGAATAACGGGAAAGAGAAATACTTGTTTTTTGACGGCTGGAAGCAACAGAGAGGTCCGAATATGATGTATGAGTTACGCCCCTTGCCCTCCAGGTCCTTTTTCATCATAAATAATGGAGGAGGCATAATGTAAAGGAATTTGTCATCATAGCCGTAAAGCAGCGAGTAGAAGGAGAAAGCATCTTTCTTGTAAAGCGGGAATATGTAGCTGGATCTGTTGGCGGAGTTGAATTTGGAAAAAGGCCACAGGAAATGAGAGGTGGAGGTTTCGACTGTCTCGCCGGTCTTTTCGTCCTTCTTTGACACGATGTTGTCCCTTATGTAGAAGGGCGGCATCACATACATCATGGTGTCAGTATGCCCGAAGGGAAGTGTGTAAAGTGATTTTTCGCTGCTTGCGTAGAATGGGAACACGTAGCTGATCTTATCGCGCGTGTCGAACATTGAAAACGGCCACATGTACGAGTATCTGGCGCCTTCCTCCATCTGCCCGGTCTTTTCGTTCATCCCGGGGTCAAGGTTCTTCTTTATGAAAAAAGGTGGAAGCGCGTATTCCATCTCCTGGTTGTAGCCGAAGAGAAGCGAATAGAAATAATCCTTTCCTGTGGAGTAGGCCGGGAACACGTAGCTCCGCTCGTTTAGGGAATCGAATCTGGAGAACGGAGGCAGGAAATAGCGCACAGTGCCATCTTTTATGGGATCATCCCTTCCATCGGAATAAACCTTCTTCTGGAAGAAAAGTGGAGGCATTATGTACATCGACTTCTCATTGTATCCGAACAGGAGGGAATATAGCGAAGTCGGAGACTTGGAGTATATCGGGAACACGTAGCTAGAGTTGTCGGTCGTCCTGAACCTTGAAAAAGGCCAGAGATAATAATTGTCCGTACCGATGACGGTATCAGCAGCGTCTTTTTCCTTGGAGAAAATATTTTTCTGCGCGAAGAGGGGAGGCATTATATACATTCCCTTCTTGCTGTATGAAAAAGGAATCGAGAGGAAGGAATCCTTTTCCTTGCCGTAGATCGGGAATATGTAGCTCTCTCCGGTAGCGGTGTTGAATTCCGAAAACATCGCAAGGACATTGAGCCTTATTCCGTCCTTTTCATATTTCCATCCTGTCAGGAGTGCTGGGAGGACGACAGAGTCCTTGTTCCAGCATATGAGAGGAGAGATGAATTCGCTTCCATCCGAATAATAGACAGGTATGAAATAGCTGGATTTCTCCTTGGAGTTGTAGCCTCCCATATAGGCCAGATATTTGTATGAGCCGTTGAAATTGTCCACGGAAACCATGGGCCTGAAAGCCCATCCAACGTCGTTGACCTCGCCGATCGGCCACATTATCCCGTAGAAAAGGAGGTTCTTGTAGAAAAGAGGCCAGATGTTGATCCTGTCAGGCTCGAGCCTGTTCAGATCGTCGTTGAGAGTAGCCCTCTTGATCCCTGAAGACTCCGGATCGTCCCATTTGACCATTTTACCGGTTGACGACACCCCATACACGACTTCCCCGGTATAGAACGGAGTTGATTTCATCATAGGCGTGGAACAGCCGCATAGCAAAGCAGAACATGTGATGAAGAACAGCAATATGATTGAAGCAATTGCAAAACAGCTCCTTTTGCAATGGTTATTATAGTTGGAGTTCACAGCTTTAGCGTGCGTAACCTGTTGAATGCCAAGACACGCTGAAGCTGTGAACTCCAACTGGTATATTACCGAAAGAACCGTTTTATGTATTTGTGCCATCGTCTCAATTATATGAATCTTCTTCATTGTATTTGCCCAATATTTTACAACTTCTTCGCCACGCATACAAACCGGCCCTTGTTTTTGGAATCGAGATAGACGCGGTAAATTATTTGTCCTGTCTCCTTAATCCTATCAACCAACTCCTTCAGTTTGTCCTCAGGACAGTCCTGGTCGGCGAAAATGAAGATACGGCAATCGCCATATTCCGCCTGGGATTTCCTGATGATTGACATAAGGAGGCCTTCTGTTAACGCGCTACGGCATATGAATAGCGTGTTTTCTTTTGTCATGTCAACTTGAATGTCTCTCGGATCCGTTTCTGTCAAGACCTCACCGTCGTCGCAGTGAGGAAGATTGATCTTCATCTTTATCAGTGTGTCAATGTGCGGGATAAGGATGTTCTCTTTAAAATCATAGCCGAAGATCCCGTATCCGTCTTCAATCTTGTCTGAACCTTTCCTTGCAAAGACCATCTGCGTAATCTGCTTCCATTCTCCTTTGAAAAGGCAGCGGGCCTTGAAACCATAGCTTGTGGATACATTGAAGCTGCCTGAGAACATGCCTCCCTTTTCCTCCCATTTTATGTCTTTGACATCCCTCATGCTCAGGAAGCAATCATTCCTCTCTATAAAAGAATACATGTCATCGTAGCTGAAATCGGTGCAAATGTCATAGCCCAGTGGAATCCCCTTAATTTGATTTGGAACAGCGGAAAACAAATAAGCAGAAAGGGATTTTTCATCAAAAGACAGAGCTTGGTTTAGCTTATACAAAGGAGGGGAGAACAGCTCGTTTTTCATCTTTAGCAGTTCAATAATACTCAAATGTTGCCATGCCTTGAGCTTGTCAAGGAACGAACTTGGATACCGGATTTGACGAAATTCTATGCTCTTGCTGATGATATATGACTTGCTGGTGAAGTAAGCATAGGCGATGATTGCAATGGCAAATAGCAGCAGATATAATAGGAGCATCAACCATTGTCGGAGTGAGAATTTTCCGGTTTTGCCCATAGTTCTCCCAAATTCCAAAATCCTGTTATCCTGTCAAAAAATCTTCGTCTTAAAAGGAGTCTGAAAGTATCCGCACAAGTTCATCTATGTCTCCGGCGCCGATTATTGCCAGGATTTCTTTTTTTCGTTTCGTTTCAATCAGGGATTTCGCGAGAGCAGGCCAGTCGGAATCTGCGGATTTCGCGGGTTTTCCGATTTTGCCGGCAAGATCCTCGGATGACACTTTCCCCTTTTCGCTCCAGGCGGCGAAAACAGGGACAACGATCACTTCGTCTACCTTGCGAAGTTCGCAGGCAAGCTGGTCGATGTATTTCTCAAGGCGCGCATAACGGTGGGGCTGAAAGACGACACGCAGGTAATATCCAGGAAATCTTTCGCGCAATGCCGAGATTGAAGCCGCAACTTCAGTCGGGTGATGAGCATAATCTTCGATCAAGCAAAATTCCCCATTCTGGTACCTGACAGACATTCTTCTTTCAATTCCAGGAAAGGTCTTTGCATTATTTTCGGCCTCCACTCTGTCAATGCCGTAGGCAGTGACAGCTTCGACCGCGATTGCGGCGTTGATCTTTTGGAAACCGCCCCAGTCCTTCATGTCTGCGAACTTCGCAGAAAGCTTCTTTAGATCAAGAGCAGTCTTGTTCTTATGGAATGAGAAGATCTTGTCGGCGAGGGGGCTGGGACCATAGATCAGCTTCTGGGAATTTTCTGCGAACTTCGCAAAATTATCGTAAAGAACCTGCTCACCGCCGACGTTCCAGCTATGGTCGTCTTCGACGTTGTTTACCACAGCGATATTGCTTTTGAGGTGGATTTGCGTGCCGTCGCTTTCATCGGATTCGGTAACGAATATCTTCTCGGTGCTTGCACCGCCTGCGCCACCGGAATATTTCCAGCCAGTCACTTTTCCGCCGACCATGAAACCGGGGTTCTTCCCGCATTTTTTCAGGATATGAGCTATGAGGCCGGTGACGCTTGTCTTGCCGTGGCAACCGGCGACTGCGATGACAAAGTCATAGGTTTTTGCTATTTCCGCAAGGAACTCGCCGCGGCGCAGATGGGGAAGTCCAGCTGATATTGAGGCAGCGAATTCAGGATTGTTTTCGGAGATGGCGGAGGAACGGACAATGAATGTATCCTTTTCACTGGGGAGATTTTTCGGACTGTGACAAATGAATACAGGAATGCCTTTTTCTTCCAGGATATCGGTATTGGAACTTTGCTTTAGGTCCGAGCCGGAGACCTTGAAGCCTTTTTCATGCATGATGAGCGCAAGTCCGACCATTCCGGCTCCGCCGCATCCGATGAAGTGAAAGCGGCGAAGTGGTGTTTGTTTCAAAAGCGTTGTCATTGTCTGTATCTTTTGCTGGTTTCGTTGTTCTGGGGTATGCCCCGCCGCTTTATTAAAGTTTTTTCAAGTGGAAGAATCTAGATGCCGTTAAATGGAAAATCAAGAAGTGAAATCATTGAAGTATTGAGTCTGATCCTGCTGGAAACTTCAAATATGCGGAATAGATTTTAATATTATGAGAAAGCTCCTACAGAAAATGATAGAAAAGCTGTCAGGCCCGACGGGGCCAGGGACAGATTATCTCGAATACCGCATCAAATGCGGGAAATGCGGGGAAATCGTCACGGTAAAGGTCTTTCCGGAACGGGATCTTAATCCGACATATGAGGACAGCGGTCCGGCATATGTCCTGAAAAAGGAGGTCATGGACTCCAAATGCTTCCGCATGATCTCCGTCGAGATCTCCTACGACTCCTCCCGCCGCGAAATCCGCAGGGAGATATCTGGAGGCACATTCGAGACAGAGCTGTCCGGCAAAAAATGACTATTTGCGTTTGACTTCTGCAAAGACCTTGAGCAGTTCTTTCCTGATGTTTTCCGCTTCAGGTGAATTTGCGGCAACAGGATTCTTTTCAAGGGGATCCTTTTCGAGGTCGTAGAGGGAGCCGTCGTCGTAGAGCTTCCACTTTTTGTTCCAGGCAGCCTCCCTGGTCTTTTCCTTCTTCCTGCCGCTTTCCCAGTAGTGCAGGAAAGTCCATTCGCGCGGATTGCCTTTCTCGCCCTTGATCTGCGGAAGGAAGGATTTGCCGTCGATGATCCTGTCGGCAGGGATCTTTGCGCCTGCCGCTTCAGCCATGGTGGGGAGGAAATCAGAGAAATCAACGATGTCGGAGCACACGGTAGGCTTTTTTATCTCCTTCGGCCAGCTTGCAACCAGGGGGACATGGGTGCCGGCATCCGTCATGGTGGCTTTTCCGCCTTGCACTTTCCCTTTTTCAGTATTGGTTGTGATCACCTTGCCGGTGCCGTTGTCTCCTGTGAAAAGGACAAGGGTGTTGTCCCTGATACCGAGTTCGTCGAGTTTTTTCACGAGGTTTCCGACAAGCTTGTCAGCGTATGACACCATGTCGGAAAAATATTCCGGGGAATCATTTTTGTCGCTTCTCTCACCCTTGGCACTTTCAGGAGTGGGACAGAACGGATTATGAGTAAGGCACATCGGATAATATACGAGGAAAGGTTTATCCTTGTTCTCCTCCATAAATTTCAGGGCGAAATCGGAATTCACGTCCGGCCCGTATTTGTCGGCGATGTCTTCTAAGACTTTACCGTTGCACACAATCCTGGACTTCCAGTAGCGTGGGCCAAGCCCATTGATCTGCCAGAGGCAATACTCGTCGAAACCGCACTTCTTTGGCCCTTCGAGATCGTCCCCGAGCTGCCATTTTCCAGTGATGCATGTCGAATAGCCGGCATCCTTGAGGATGTTGGCGAAGGTGATCTCGTTCGGCGGCATGACTCCGAAACCCACATAGTTCCTGTGGGTATAGCGGCCTGTCATGAGTTCGACACGTGACGGCGTGCACAGAGGAGTTGAATAGCAGTAGTCGAACTTTACTCCCTTTGCAGCAAGCGCGTCTATATTTGGGGTCTTGTAGTCCTTGCATCCGTAGCATCCGAAGCATTCATAGCCGATGTCGTCCAAGAGGATCATGACGATGTTTGGCTTTGATGCACTGCCTTCCGCAGCGCGGAGCAGGCCTGTCAAGTATAATCCCGCCATTCCTGCGCCCGATATCTTCAGGAAATCTCTTCTGTCCATTGTGCCTCCTTGATCTTTAGGTTTCCTTAATGCCTTACATCCACATGGAAATGTTCCGTATGGTAACCGGGCCAGGGATTGCTGCGGCGTTCCTTCTCGGTGTCGTTTTTGACAGGATGGGAATCGAGATCACCGTTCTTCAGGAAAAGACCGCCACGTTCCTTCTGGCGGCGAATTATCTCGTCGCGGAGACGTTTCTTAATTGTCGAATGTTTCTTTGATGATGCAAGGTTTTTCAGTTCCTTCGGATCGTTCTTCAGGTCGAAGAGCTGTTCCGTGCCGCCTTCCGGATACCACATGTACTTGAATTCGCCGTCGGTGATTCCGAGATATGCGACATTCGGATTATCTCCCAATATGTTTCCAAGGGTTCCGTCAATATACTTTCTCGGGTTCTTGATTTTTCCGTCGAGGAGGTCGATGAGATTCTCGCCGTCGCAGTCGGCGGGCGCCTTCCCGCCTGCGGCCGCGAGGAACGTGGGCAGAATGTCGGCGTGAGTCGCGAGGTGCTCTACTCGCTCTCCATATCTGCGTTTGTCCCAGGACTTTGGCAGGCGCAGAATGAACGGGATGCGGGCCGACGGCTCATGGAAGAACTGCTTGCAGCCGGTATGGTGGTCCCCGAGGAATTCGCCATGATCGGACGTGAAGATGAAAAGCGTCTCATTGAACATGTTGAAGTCCTGTAGCGCTCCGAACACGCGGCCGATATTGTAGTCGATCTGGGTGATGAGCCCGTAATAGGCGGCGCGGGCCTCGCGGATCACTTCCGGCGGGACAAGATCGTCGGACCAGCATTCACGGTGACGCTTCATTGGAGCAGGAACATCATTTTCGCTCCAGTCGCTGATTACCGGCTCCGGAATCGGACAGTTGCGGTACATGGAATAATACGGCTCAGGCGGATCAAGAGGAGGATGAGGCTTCGAGAATGAGCACCAGAGGAAGAAGGGGACGTTCGGATCGCGCCTGTCACGGATGTATGAAACGCATTGGTTGGCTGTCCAGTTCGTGAGGGTCATCGATTCCGGGACTGTCGCCATCCCCGGATAGAGCTCGTTCTGCCCGAGTCCGTGCTGCATCGGTTTCTGTGGAAATCCGTTCTTGTCCATTTCGATGTAGTAGTCTGCCGGGAGGATCATTTCATCAAAGCCATGACGGGTACGTTCCGGACCAAAATGCATCTTGCCGATTGCGGCGGTCTGGTATCCACATTCCCTCAGACAGGAGGGGAGGGTCCCTTCGCGTCTGATAGCTTTAGAGGTCTCCTGGTTGCCGAGTATGCGGTGCTTCCAGGGGAACTTGCCCGTGATTATGCTTGCGCGTGCGGCTACGCAGATCGGACTGCACGTGTAGGCGCGGTCGAAGGTGATGCCGTCCCGCATCAGGTGGTTCATGTGCGGTGTGCGCATGAACGGAGGCGCATACGGTGGCAGAGTGTCATACCTCTGCTGGTCGGTCGTGATGAGAATGATGTTCGGCTGTTTGTTTGCTGACATGATTGAATCCTCCTCTAAAAGTATGTCGGGTTTTAACCCGACGATTAATTGGCGGTTTAACCACAGCCATTCGGCATGGCAAGAAACCGCCTTATACATAAGAAAAGAACAGCTCTTGCGAGCTTAACTACTAACGAATCTCAATTGTATTTGTAATAAGTTTGTAGTCAATGCCGCAAGGCATGTTCTTGCCTTGTGATTGCGACTTGCTATTACTTCTTATTTACCTTTTTTTATTACCGCCTCTGGTTCGTTTGCAATAGTCATGTATTTCTGCAACCTGTTCCGCATTTCCTCACGGACATTTGCATATGCTGGATCCACGATCAGGTTTTTCTTCTCGTGTGGATCCTTTTCCAGGTCGTAGAGGTAGTCTTCGACGTATGAATCGCTGAATCCTGCACCTCCGGGAACATTCGGTGCGCGGACGCTATACTTCCACTTATGGGTCCTCACCGACCTTCCAGTATGATCCTCGGAGATCTGGATATAAACATCATCCGGCCATGAAGATTTCTCCGATCCGTCGGCAAGCCCGTTCAATGGATTGCCTTTCATGAAGGATGGCGGTTCAATCCCTCCTGACTTGAGGAAGGTCGGCGGAATATCGATTAAGCTTACCATTTCGCTGATTCTCCCGCCGCCCTTGAATCCAGGTCCGCAAATTATCATCGGGATATGGGTGCAGCCGTCATGGCAGGCTCTTTTGTATTCATTGTTTCTCGTCCTGAAATGGGAGCCGTGGTCGCTGGTGAAGATGATTATGGTGTTGTCGTCGATCTTCAAATCCCTGAGCTTTTTACGGACCCTTCCGAGATTCTCGTCGAGGCTGTTTATGCATCCGAGATAATCGGGATAGTTTTTGCGCCAGTCGCCCTGCGTTCCTTCAAGATCTCCGGGCACAGGATAATCCTTGAATTTTTCCTTCGAGCACTTAGGTCCTTCATAACATTCATGATCGTTCTGATGGTGAGGCTCTATGTATGAAAGGAAAAGGAAGAAAGGCTTTTTCAGGTCCCTGGTTTCAAGATATTCCAGCACCCAGTCGGTCTGGGCATCTGCACGGTATCTTCCTTCTGGAAAATCGCGTCTCTTGCCATCTGCATCGAACATGTGTCCGTCATAACTGTGAGAAGTGAATTCCAGAACGTCCGATGCAAGCCAGTAGTCTAAATATCCTCCGCGTCTTTCCACCGGAGTAGGTTTCTCACGGAAATCGTCCGGACCTCCGCCCTTTCCGCTCGAAGCCAGGTGCCATTTGCCGATGTAGCCTGCCTCATATCCGTTCCTGCGCATTATTTTCGCTACGGTATCATCGTTTACCGGAAGCATGATGTTGTTCGTATGGCATCCTATTTCACTGGCGTATTTTCCGGTCTGCAGGACAGCTCTCGCGGGACCGCATACGGGCTGGCATGTGAATGCATTTTCAAAGAGCACGCCTTCCTTGGCCATCTGGTCCAGATTTGGTGTGATGTTTAACTTCTGTCCATAGCACCCGCAGGTGTCCCAGCGTTGCTGGTCCGTAAAGAAGAAGATTATGTTCGGTCGACTTTCTTTTTTCATGTCAGGCTCTCCTTATAAGTATGTCGGGTTATCCTTGTCCTGAGCATGTCGAAGGAAACCCGACGTTTGTTTGTCAATTATAACTTATCAAATGCTGTTGACGGGTTAAAACCCGTCCTACTTACTAATTCCTTACCGGATATGTCTTCACCCATTCGCAGACTTCCCTGATTGTCTCGGGCTTGCACAAAGGAGGCATAACACCCGCCGATGTGACCACTATTCCCCTGTGGTGAGGGAGGCTGCACAGATCCTTTTCGATCTGTTTTATGATTTCTGACGAATTCTTAGTCCATAGCATGGCATTTGTCCCTCCTATGAGGCACTTGTCCGGACAATTTGTGCGGCCGTCAAGGAGCGTCGTGTTTCCAAGGGTAGGGGAGGTGAACGCCTCGAAGGCCCTGACCGGTATTTTCGCCAGATCAGGAAGGATCGCCTTCAGATGGCCGCACATGTGAAGGACCATGTTCCGCCCAGCGTCCTTTGCGATCTTCGCACATTCTCCAACTTGTACGGAACAATATTTCCGATATTGATCTGGGGAGATCAAGGTCGTGGACGTGTTTTCCGTGAGATATAAAAGATCCACCGGACTCTGTTCGCAGGTGATCCTTGTCGAACCGGAAAGTTTCTTCTGCATCACGCTGAAAAGCTCCTCGACGTCGTCCTGATGATCGGCCAGGAGGAAATGCGCGTTCTCGACACCGGCCAGCCATTCGACCCAGTACATCATGGGCGATTCCCCCACGGAACTTGATAAGACGCCATTCTCTCCAAGACCGGCTTTTAACTTTTTCAGCTTGTCTATATTGTCCGCGTCCGGAACAGTTTCGATATCCTTGTAGAACTCGATCATCGTATGTATGTCATCCAGGCCCTGGACGGGGAATTTCATGGGATGCCATGACTGTGAAGGCTCATCAAAGACGCAGACCAATTCTGTTTCACCGTGACCTGTCCTGTAAATAGTCCTTCTTGTGTCACCTTCGCGTTTTTGCTCAACTGAAGTTTTCTTCCTCAGTTCCTTGACACAGCCGAGCGCCCAATTGTGCTTGTCGCTCCCGATCCAGCTGTGTATGGCATCAAGCTCCATCTCCTTAAAGGGTTGATTCTGGGCCTTGGGATATGCCCCATCAAGCTTGGGCCAGAACGGAAGCCTGTCGACAGGCTCCATCCTTACCGCAGCAAGCCATCGTTCCCTTGAAGTCATCTTGTCTTTCATTTTATATTATCCTTGTTTCCATTGCAGAGGAGGGAGCTTGCCTTCTTTGAAACCGTCTTCACATGTCCGGCAAGTTCTTTTATCCTCTTGTTGTCATTCCCCATTGAATAGAAGCTGACACCTATCGCACCTGCAAATTCACCCGAGTCTCCGAAAAATACAGGTGCGGTTATCCTCATTAGATTCTTTTTGTCATCGGTTTTGTTCACGAAAATACCCTCGGAACGGATCTTCTCAAACAGCTTGAGATATTTATCACGTGACATTCCCTTAAGCCTTCCTTTGGCAAGCAGCAGCTTGATTATTTCAAGGGGCTGGAAGGCGACGCAGGTGATCCCGAAGGCGTGGGTGGAAATATTTGGATTGACGCCGTTTTCATCCATATAGTGGAATCCGTCGGCAACCTCTGATTTTACAAGAAGCCGAATTGCATCGTTCTCGAACTCGGTGAAAAGCGCGGATTCACCGCTCGTTTCAGAAAGTTCGTCAAGCGCCGGCCTTATAGTTTCTGCAATTGAAACTTTACCGAGTATCGCGGATGCAAGCCTTTTCGCCTTTTCACCTGTCTGGTAGTTCCTGCTGTCATCGCTCTTTGCAAGGAGGGCCTCGTCCAGCATTGATTTGAGGAGCCGGGTGAGCGTTGCAGGCGTCATGTCCGGGAACTCGGTGCGGATCTCGCCAAAAGTCCGCCCGCCATTCTTAAGCGAAACGAATTCCAGCACCCTTATGCCGCGCCTGAGGCTGATTAATGAACTATTTCCGTTGACAAGACTTTTCCGCACAAATTTAATCCTTCAAGAATTTATAGACAGGATTACAGGATTAACATGATTGATTTCATATCCAGTAAATCCAGTTATCCTGTCGATTCAATTATATTTCTCCAATCCGAGACGAATGAACTGTTCCTTCGGGGAGTCATTCTCCTTCATGCATTTTACGAGAAGCTTTATCATTTTCTCCTCGCACTCAGGATCATTGATTGGATTCTTTTGCCCCGGATCCTTGTCGATGTCGAAAAGCATTGTCTTGAGCTGGTTCTCTTCAACCCAGGGCCTTCCCCCGGTTATCTTCATTGTCCTGCAGCCTTTGGTAAAGCTGAAAGGTTCCTGCAGGCACTCGATCTTATGCAGTTCCTCAACCTCAAATGTATGCCTCATGTGCGTCGGCATCAGCGTATATTCGCTCAAAGGCTGGTTGTCACGGGTTGCCGGAGACCGCATGTAGACATAGTGTCCGTCGGTGCAGTTGACATGCGCGCCATGCAGACCGAAGAGTCCGGCCTTCCTGACAGGCTTGTCGGATGCGATCGTCTCGCGGAGCGGTTTTCCCTGCATGTCCTTTGGCAGTTCAATCCCGAAGTATTCCAATATTGTCGCGGGAAGGTCGATAGTCTGGACAAGGCTCTGTCTGCGCTGGCCTTTCACACCGGTTCTCGGATCCCAGATGAAAAGGGGAGTCTGCGCGATCTCATTATAGAAAGGCATCCTGCACTTGCCCCACCAGTCGTGTTCGCCAAGGAGGAATCCGTGGTCGGTGTTGATGATCAGCATGGTGTCCTTCCAGAGGTTGAGGCGGTCCATCTCGTCGAGGATCCTGCCGAGGTGGTGGTCGCACATCGAGATCAGCGCGGCATTCGTCATCTGGTAGTGTTTCGTAAGCTTCGGATCTTTTGCCGGCACGTATTCCGGCCAGTCGTTCTGGAACTTTGAAAAATCATAGTCGTATAGCTTCTTGAAACGTTCGGGCGTGAAGTAGGGCTCATGCGGATCGAAGGTCTCGACCTGCAGGAACCATTTGTCATGTTTTGCATTCCTTCTCATGAACTCGATACCCATGGCGGTGGTCTTTGCCTGGGGAAACTGATCTTCTGCCTGCATGTATTTCCTGTTGATTGAATCCTGGAAGTTCCATTCGCCTTTGCGGTGCGGATTTGTGTTCGGTATTGACTTGTCCATGTCGGCGATCCACGGGTCGCCTTCCTGTCCGCGCGAGATTTCCCATGTCTTGTATCTGGTATGGTAGTTGCAGCCGCCTTCCTCCCAGTAATGGTAGTGGTCGCTGGCGAGGTGGCTCCAAACGCCGTTTTTCTTGAGGATCTCGGGCATGGAATCGTCGAAGGGCTCGATGGGGCCCCAGCTGCGGTGGAGGAAATTGTATCTTCCGGTATGGAGTTCGCGTCTGGCAGGCATGCAAGGCATGCTTCCGACAAACGCCCTGTCTAAGGTTACGGTCTTTTCCGCGAGCCTCTTGAAGTTGGGGGCGTGAACCCAGTCGCATCCGTAAGGCGGGAGCATATGGCGGTTGAGCGAGTCGAACATCAGCATTATTGCCTTCATCGGTATCATCCTTCCATGTAAGTATCAAAATAGATATTAGAATATCATAATAGATACTAATTGGAAAAAGTCAAGGGCTTGTCCGAAAAATTATTAAACCTTGAAATCCATATAGGGTAAGGATATTGTGATTTGCTTATTTTAAGCAAGTTGCTATACGATTGCCGTATACTGGAGAGTAAATGAAATATCCTGTTGAAAACCGAACAAGCAAGACTGTCAGGAAACAGAAAGTAAGAGAACTGCCCGCTGGATATGGCAGTCCGGGTATTGTCATATACAAGGCGCAAGACGGCAGGCCTGAAATAGAAGTAAAACTCAAAGATGAATCCCTTTGGCTCACGCAAAAGCAGATTTCACAGCTGTTCAACACGGAACGAAGTGTTATAACCAAGCATCTCCGCAATATATTTGCTACAAAGGAATTGCAGAAGGATTCAGTATGTGCATTTTTTGCACATACTGCCCAAGATGGCAAGACCTATCAGGTTGAATACTACAGTCTTGACGCCATTATATCCGTCGGCTACCGGGTGAATTCAAAGAGGGGGACGCAGTTCAGGATATGGGCGACACGCGTTTTGCGCGAACATATAATTAGGGGATATACCGTCAACGAACACCGGCTCAAGGAGCTTAACCAGGCAGTTATGAATAGTCGCATAATTGTATTGACTCTACAAGGGAGGGCGGGTTTTCCAACCCGCCAAGGCGGACTGGAAAGTCCGCCCTCCGTTAATTTATGTCCATCCTATTACGAGACTATTAGTAAGCTGATTGCAAGAGCAATAATAAAGTTTTGCATGGAGATAAGATATGTTGGAGTACAAACTTTAGTTTGTCCTGATATTCAAGAAAATGCACAAGCTAAAGCTTGCCACGTGAGTCACGTTCCGCGTGTCAACGTGGTCACGTGAGACTCCAACTTAATCAGTCAATGCGAAAAGATAATATAGGGAAATTGAATAATGTCCTTCAAGATAAAGCGTGGAACTAACATCTCCCACTGGCTGAGCCAGAGCAACCGGCGCGGGAATGAACGAGGGAAATTTTTCATCTGCGATGACATGAAGCGCATCGCCGACTGGGGGTTCGACCATGTCCGCCTACCAATTGACGAACAGCAGATGTGGGATGATACCGGAAAACAGGAGAACGAGGCCTTCGACCTTATGGATTCAGCCTTAGACTGGGCTGCTCAGTCAGGCATGAAGGCAGTTGTTGATCTGCACATCTTGAGGAGCCATTTCTTCAACCAGTCAACCGAACCGAAGCTGTTCACCGATCCCGTAGAGGCTGCGAAGTTCGCAGACTTTTGGAGACAGCTCTCTGCACGGCTCAAAGACCGTACCAACGACAATGTCGCCTATGAGCTCATGAATGAATCGGTTGCAAGTGATCCTCAGGGTTGGAATCGCGTCGCGATGCTTGCGTACAAGGCGATCCGGGATCTCGAATCCCAGCGGACAATAGTCCTCGGTTCCAACCGCTGGAACTCTGCCAAGACATTTGATCAGTTGCAAGTGCCTGATGACAGGAACACGCTCCTGACATTCCATTTCTATTTTCCGATGCTTATCACCCACCATCGCGCCCACTGGTGCACGGAAGGGAAGGTTTATGACGGACCGGTCCAGTATCCAGGTCAGCCGATACCGACCGAACATCTTGGAGAAGTTAAGAAACCCGACGGAGCCCGGATGGTGAGCTGGAACCTTGATGAAGTGAACAAGCATTATGACCGTAATTCCATGATAGCCGATATTGCCAAACCTCTGGCAGTTTCAAAAAGTACTGGCCTGCCTCTCTACTGCGGTGAGTTCGGAGTAATCGACCTGACGCCCCAGCCAGTACGCCTCGCGTGGTACCGGGATATCATATCAGTGTTCAATGAACATGGGATTGCCTGGGCCAACTGGGACTACAAAGGCGGATTTGGCATTGTCGACAGCCAAGGAAAAAGCACCGGCATCGCCGAAGCAATGCTAACATAAAATACCAACGGTATGGATATAACTAAATATAATACAGGGAGATGCCCAGCATGGCACCAATGCCGTTAACTTAAGCGTAACATCTTAATAATGGAGCTGTTATATTGTTTTTCTTTACGCATGGAATGCGTTAGGTAATAAAGCCTATGGTTTCAACCATAGGTATTGGATTCCAAAATTTGTTTTGCCCTGAAGGGGCAGAGTATACTCCGTCCCTACAGGACGAATCATTTTTCCATATATGTCCTGTGGTTGAAACCACAGGCTATATTACTCAATCCCTTCAGGATTAATATATGCATGTAACATGTGAGTCATCAGTATATTATGTCTTAAGTTAACGGCGTTGGTGCCATGCTGGGAAATTGGCTGATGTGGAATGAGTAACGATCATGCCATTGGATGGGGTTTTGCTAGGAGTTAGAACAAAATGTTGTGGAATTTTCAATTGTGTCTAAAATGATATTCTTTAGCTTATTACCTTAAACTGTCATTTCATCCTGGACAGGATGTCCCTGGCAGATGCCCTTATTTCAGGATCGTCGTCCTCTTTTGACAGTCTTCTTATTGCATCAACAACATTCCCGTAATCTCTCAGGTTCAACCCGAGTTTTTCCAGGGAGGTCAATGCTGTCCGCCGGGCCAGTGCCTCCTCGCCTGAGAGCTGTTTAAGGTACTCGGCGACGATGCTGTCATAACTGCCCTCTATCTTCGCCAGCGACCTGATTGCATTGATCTTGTCCCATTCATTCATGTATTTCATCCTCTCGCGGATGAGAGGAAGGGACTTCTTGGCGGAAGGGCCGATGATCCCGAGTCCCGCTATTGCATATCCCATTACAGGCTCTTCCGGCGCATCTATCTGCTTGATGAGCGCATCCAGGACGCGTCCATCCTGTGGGGCGATGTTGGCAATGGATTTAACCGTGGCGCACCTTATTATCTCCTGTCCTGCCATAAGGGGAAGAAGTTTGGGCAGCGCGTCCTTCGCATCGGTACCCATCAATCCCAGGACATCTATGGCCGCGACCCGCACCTTCGTGGCGCTGTCATCGACGGCGGAGAGCAGTATTGGCAATGCGGGAGCGAGCGATTGGGCGTATGGACGGAGATTGGTTGCTGCTCCTAACCGTACCCTTGGATCCGCATCTCCGAGTCCTTTCAGCAGGAGCAGGACTTTCTTCCGATCGCTTTCGGAAAGCTTGGGGAATTGAAGATTCTCTGGCTTAAGGGAGGACTGCTTTGCCGTCACGGAGCCTTTATTCTGCATTTCAATCTGCCACTCAATCCACTGCTGTTTTTCCTCGATGACGTGGTCTATCGGTCCGATTTCACGAGCTTTCCTGATGTCCGCATAGGCCCTTTCAAAGTCCCCTTTAGCGGCATAGCTTCCGCTCCGCAAGAAATATGCGTCCAGGAAGTCGGCTCTCAGCTGGATGGCCTTTGTGGCGTATTCGATCGCATCGTCATACTGTTTCAGGTTGTAATGGGCGAATGCGATATCAAGGCAGATTTCATCGTTGTCCCGGGGCAGCATCTTCAGGGCTCCGGCAAAGTTTTCCATCGCAATCCCGTAGTCCTTCTCGGACCAATCCCGGATGCATGAGTCCATATAGGAATATGCGTCCTGCATATGGCCAAGTCCTCCGGTGGACATCCCCTTGAAGCCGTCGATGGCCTCCTCCCATCCTTCGGCTAGAGCATTGTTCAGCTTGGGCCTTATCTGCCACACCTTGTTGTAAGACACCTCGGGAACTATTGTAAAAACCATCTCATTCTTGAATTTTTCAAGTTTGGTCTTCTTTGGGGGAATGGCACCCCACCTGAAAATTGCGGAATCCTCATACTGTCCGATGAAATTGACATATTTGACAAACCTTCTGGATCCCTTCAACTCATATCTTTCCAGACCCGCAAGGACATCTCTCTTAGGCAATGCAGCGACCTCCTCCAGCCGCTGGCTTTGCGGATCGTATTTCCAGAAGGCAGGCAGCTTCGACGCATCATCAGGGCGGTTCGGCTTTACGTTAATCCATATGCAGCTGTTTTTCTCATCCGCCACGACGGATAGTACCGAATACGGCTCCCCTCCGTCGAGCAGGGAATGTTTTTCACCCGAAGCATTGGAGCATATCGTCTTCACCTTCATTGTAGCGGGGTCGAATTCGGACAGCGATCCTGGACGGTTCTCCATCTCCGATTTTCCAGTACCAAGATAAACTTTTCCATTCAATGCGGCAAAGACATTGGTCACGTTTGTAGGCAGTCCATCCCTGACGGTGAAAACCCTGGCACCGGAGGCGTCGAAGAGAATCAGTCCGCCGGTCAGGTTGAATATCCAGACATAGTTTCCGGATACGGAGCGCTGTGGGAATATTTTTGTATCTGGCATGTATAGAACTTCAGCACGGTCAGTCCGGATGTTCCCGGAATCCGGGGAGATGCGGTGCAGATAAAAGACCTGCCTGTTGCCGGGACGAGTGCAGGCTCTCAGGACATCAAACTGCCTGTTGTGGGTGAAATAGGCCGGATGGCAGCTGTTATAATCCTTCGTATCATAATAGGTGTAGTATGAGCTACGCAGTGCTGAAGGAAAGATGTTCCTTGCCGGACTCAGTCTTATTTCATATTCCGACAGGCCTTCCGGAACCGGAGGATCCTTGTAGTTAGCCTTGCCCGATTTTACGGTGACAGCCTCCTCAAGCTTCGAGAGTGAGCTCAGCGATTCCCTGGCTCGTTCCCTGAAGTAGTAATCCATTGAGCCTGCACTCATATCCGGATCGTTGCGTTTTACAAATTCCTTCAGGCCATCGGGCAGGCTTTTTTTGCTGATGAACGCATTCAGCATCTCCTTTCCCCTAGTGACAAGTCCTTCCGCCTTCTCATATTTCTCGTTGTCGGCCAGAAGCTTTGCCCACTTCTCAAGGAAGTTTTCGTAATAGACCAGGATATAGGCGTATTCGTCCTTCATCATTGGACCTATGACCTTCTCAAAATAACCGTCGGCGTCGCTGAAACTTGATGTGTCAACAATCCTGTCCAGCGCCGATTCTATTCCTCTTTCAGGAAAAGTGGTGTAGCAGTTGAAGTTGAAGCTGTGGCCGGGTGGGAAATTCTTTGCATAGATGTCAAGGTATTTTTTGCTGTATTCGCCGTTCCGGCTGCCGGCACCGGAATGCTGGAAAAAATCACATCCTGCAAGCTGTACCATGGGGTCTGCATGCTTCAAGGCCTCATTAAGATACCTGTGCTGAACTGCTTCCGCGCCCGGCTTTTTCATTTGTAAATATGTGCTGAACCGGAAGTCCCCGAAGAGGTGGAAGGTCTGGTACGCCCATGACCTGGACATACGAAGGCCGATGTCATCGTCAGATGCCTTCTCGTTCAGGATATCAAATGCCTTTTTAAGCATGGAATCCCACTCTTCGGGATCCTCTGTCCAGAACTTGGCCCACGGAACAAGGTGTCCCAGCTCCATGACCATGGTGCGGACCTTCTCGGCATCCTTTTCCTTCGATATCTCGGAAATGAACTTCCCGTATTCCCTGACATGCAGTTTTTCCAGCTCATACCAGATCTGACAGGACTTCTCATCCCCCATGGAAATGTTTCCTATCTTGGGTTCGAACTCGTCCGATACCGCCTTAAGGAACTCATGGGTTTCAAACGGATCGGAAGTCCTCCGCAGTTCACAGTACATTCCAAACTGTCGGACTGCGACGTCAAGTATGGTACATATGCTTTCCGCAATCTCATAGCTTTGTTTGTCCTTCATCCACAGATGATATCGGTAGCAGAGCTCCTTCCAGAAGACTGCCGCCAGCTCGCGGTTCCCGGGACTGTCATCCAGTGCCAGTGCTGCATCAGCCAGACCGGAACTCTGATCGATGTTCCTGGTATACATCCTGCAATAGGCCTCCTTCCAGAAAACCTTCGCCTCATACTTGGGATCAAAGGGGCGAAGACTGGGGCTTTTTGACTGCAGTTCACCGCCTATCTGCTCGACCAGCTGACGCCGGAATCCAGATATGTCATCCCTGTCGCCAGTGATTTTAAACGCCTTGAGCTTGGTTCCTGCAGTGGTCTTCAGGCTGGCGTCGACAATAAGCTTGCCGTCGAAGTTCAGGCTTATCTCCCCGCCAAGGAACAGTTCGGAGGTCTGGAAAGAAGCCTCCTTCCCGGTCAGCTTGTTTTCTTCGGCAAGGGACTTCATGTCCTTGCGTTCAAGCACTACGATATCGGGATATTGACCGAGATCATTGAGCACAAGCATTCCCAATGCATTGCAGAATCCCCTAAGTCCGCCTTCCTTCTCAACATCGGCGGGACTGAAGCCGGTAAAGCCCAGGAAATACCGTTTGCCAGCCTTCCTGTCCGTTTTCTGGATTGCAAGACGTACCGCTTTCTCAAGCCCGGCCGGATCCTTCTCTGGAGAAAAACTTGCATAAGAGGTTAGGACAATACCCGTAGAGCTCTCCACGTTGCGTACTGCAAGAAAAGAATCCTTCGACTTTCCGCCCGTTGGAGCTGCATTCGGCTCCAGAAGCACAAGGATGTCCGCCTTCAGAAGTCTTCCGAGTTGTATCCTCGATACCTGATTTGAAATGACGGAGAGGTTCAATTCATGTTCGCCCAGGATCTTGTTGATCTGCTCCCGTTCCAACAGCACTAAGTTTGGATCGCTTGAAAGGCTTGTCCCAAGCTCAGCAACAATCCTCAGGATCTCGGTGTCCTTGGTGCCAATGGGGAGAATCGCTATTCTTTTTGCGTTGTGAACGGCCAGTTCCGTGATCTGGCTTTGCAATATCTCCTTTTCCTTGGAAAGGTATTCCTTGCCAAAACTCTCGGTAAATATCCGATCCTGCAGGTATTTCCTCCTCCTGTCGGGAACAATGAAGTCGCTTCCCTTGTAGAAATCCGTGGGAGTCCTGTTCTGCCTGGCCGTTGTCCTCTGAGCGCCGGCCCTGGCAGGCGCCTGCTGGCCGTTTCCCGGCGGAGAAGCATTCTGATTCCGGACAGCACCTCCTGCTGGATTAAAGCGCCTCTGGCTTCCCATGTTCCTGTTGATCCCGGAGACAGTTTTATTGGATGCTGTGCCGGAAGAATCAGAGAACTGCCTATAAATGAAATAACCGCAGGCCGAGATCACTGCGAAAAGGATTAGAACAATAAATGTTTTTATGGAATTTTTCAGAAAAGAAGATGGACTAGGATTTTCTCCGGTTTCATCATTCATGGCATGAAAATCCTCCTATTTTTAATAAAATACCATGGAACTGATGGAAAACAAACATGCAAGCATCCTTCGATTCCGCCTCCGGAAAGCATGCGATCCAGTTCCTGCATATGTGTCTGGAATTCTCTGTCTATTTCTATGCAATCTTTGGAAGGATGCGTTCGGCGGAAAAACGGTGTGTGGATTCAAGTCTGAGGTGCTACACCTGTCAAACCCCCGTTTCCAGAAAAATTTAAAGCGCAGACTGATCTGCTCATCCTGCTTAAGGCAGAACAAGCTCCAAGCTTGTCCCATAATTTGCGGGAGATTCGCTTTCCTTATCAATAAAACATTCGAAACTGGAATGCTCAATCATTTCTTTTCTAAGTTAAGGCTCAAGAACAAGAGCACGCTAAAGCTATGAACTCCAACAAAAGAGCTTTATCTTAGCAGTATTGATATCCTGATGACGAATCCTGAAGGGATTGAGTAATATAGCCTGTGGTTTCAACCACAGGCCATATATGGAAAATTGATTCGTCCTGTAGGGACGGAGTATGCTCTGCCCCTTCAGGGCAAAACAAATTTTGGGATTCAATACCTATGGTTGAAACCATAGGCTTTATTACCTAACGCATTCCATGCGTAAAGATAAAACAATGCAACCCCATTATTATTAAAATGTTACGCTTGAGTTAACGGCATTCGCATGGTACCGGGCATTGGTGCCATGCTGGGGAAGTTCATACTGTTTGGCGGGAAGACGGTGCCAAGCCAGGTTCATCAAGCATATCCTACACTGAATAAAGGTTTCCTGATGCCAGAGAATGTGCCCGAATGCACAAGAATCATCCTCCGAGTCCACGACACGCTTTTGAACTGCTCGTGCCCCTTGCTATTTCCCCCGACCTCGACAACGGTTTTCCTCTCATTTTCAGAGACAAGGTAATCCGGAGTTTTGGCACCGCGGTTTGTCTTGAGATAGCTGAATTCCAGATTCCTCATCCTCATCGATTCCACGAAAAAATCCTCGCGGAGCGCGCCTATGCAGTCTTCATACTCGGAATAAAGCAACCTATAGGGAAGGCACATCAGCACCTTTGGTTCCTTCAGCACATTGGTTCCTTCTGGGAAAATCATATTTATGACAAAAGCCTTTTCAAGAAGCTTCAAATATGACTCCGCCTTGTATTTTGTAATTCCAAGGTTCTTGGCCACGGAAGAGCAGTTGATCCCGTCTGTCGGAGATCTGCCTATGAACTTAAGCGCCTTTTCAATCAGATGCAGTTCATCCATGGTCAGCCTGGAAACAGTGGGTATGTCCTTGTGGATGATCTTTTCAAGATTGTTCCTCAGCAGGGGGAGCACGTCAGGCTCTTCAAGAGAATAAGGAAGGATTCCTCCTTTGATATAATCTTCAAAAAGATATCCGTATCTCAGATGCTGCGGACTCCATCTGTCATTGTATATCTGGTCGATACTCAAGGATTCCAGTTTCTCGTCCTTGGTGAAAAATACATATTCCCCGAAAGTAAAAGGGAAGATTGTGACAAGGTTTACGCGCCTTGACAAATCGTGGACAGACTCATACAGGGAAAGGGAGACAGAACTGGTGAATATTATTTTTATCTTAAGAAAATCATAGATTTTCTTCAACGAAGACTGATAATTACCCAGGAAATGAATCTCGTCTATGAGAAGTAATCCGATATCATATTTTTCGGAAAGAAGTTTGGCGGTCTCAAAAAGGTCGATGTCCTCTATCGAATCAGCGGACAAATAAATTGAACTTGGAATTTCGTGAGATATCTGTTTAAGAATTATTGTCTTTCCTGCGCCTCGTGGTCCGACAACACCAGTAAAATGCCTGCCTTTGACATTTGATATGGAAGCGTAAATCTCTCTTTTCCTGGGATATTTGCCTCCGTCTTTACGGGCAATATCTGCAAGTTCGAAAATCTGCTTTATCCTATCCATTTTGCCACCTTTGCTTTCTAATGGCAATGAATATAGCATGTATATGCATTATGTCAAGTAATTATCCATAATGCATATCATTTTGACAAATGATTTGACAAAATGACTATTCTAGCCTGATATGGCTTCAATGGGATTTTATCCTTGAGCTTCTCGTCGTTCCAGATGTCATAAAAATGCCCCGGGAGCGGGACATTTTTATAAGTGTTGGAATGATTGATGCAAAAGAGCAATCTTGTGTTTTTGGCACGGCGTTCGGATATTTCCACGCCTTCGGGGATTTTGCCTTCCAATATTTTGTTCACATTATATTTTTTGAGCGTCTGCTCAAAAAAGATTTCATAAAATTTATCCTCCGGGAAACATGTCAGAAAAATAAACTTGCCTTTGCCGTGTTTGATCTCGATTGCCGCCGGAAGGCCCTTGAATCTGCCTTCTGCGAACTTCGCATGAATTTCCGAATTGCGGGGCAATTCTGGAAATTCATAAAATAAGGAGCTTTTATAAATTTTCTCTTCCCAGGAAAAATTTATTGATTCGTTAGCTCCAGAAGTTGCATACTCACCTAGTTTCAAACCTAAAACCTTGGCAATTAGTGGCTCAAGGCGAGCTGGATAGATCTCCGAGTCCGTATTCTTCATTCCGAAAAGGGGATGCGCAATGAAAGTTCCTCCATGCTCAATGAAATCCAGTATCTTTTTTGACAGCGAATCGTCAAATGCCGTCAGAAAGGGTGCAACCAGAACCTTGTATTCATTGAAGTTGGACTTCCTGTCCAGAGTATCACACTGGTATCCGTTCTTCCGGATGGCGAAATGGATCTTGTCGAGAAGATCCCTGAACATCCCGTTCGGACCAGTCCATTCCGGACACTTCTTGTCCATCATCCACCATGACTGGAAGTCATTGAATATCCCGACTTCAGCGGGAACAGCCAGTCCTTCAATCATCTTTCCAATCTTCTTCAGCCTGTTGCCTACCTTAGCGCATTCCTCATATGTCTTGCCTGGGTTTCCATCATGTCTTATCAAAGTTCCGTGCGACTGCTCGATTCCATATGGGACTCCGCGCCAGGCGAAATAGTAGAGTCCGTCGGCTCCGTTGGCAATCGCGTGGACTGCGAGTTTTTCAATTTCGCCCGGGGCAGGGGTGTTGTTGGGTTTGCCGGGAACAAGATGAGGGCCATTCCTGAGTTCATGCACCTGGAACGGTCTTTTCTTGTAGCTGCGACAGTTTGTCAGGCCGAGGCTGTAACTGAAATTCTCGGTCCCATACGGCGGATAATAATTTGTGCCACAGATATCAAGGTTCTTCTGTTGGCTGAAATAGTCGGTACGCGGATTCCAAGTCTGGAAGTTGGTCGTGACATGCTTGTTCTTCGAATGCTGTCTTACAGCCTTCGCGTGAAGTCCGACGAGTTCGACATTGCAGTCGCTGACGAAACGACGCCATGCCTGGGTGAGACCGGGGTTATGGAAGGTCTTGGAGAATTTCGGAGTCGGCACCTGGCTGAAGGAATCAAATTCAATTCCCCAGAAGACGGTTCCCCATTTCTTGTTCAGTGCTTCAATGCCATCATAGTTCTTTTTCAGCCAGTTCTGCCATTTCCTCCTGCATATGTCGCAGTGACAGTCTGGCTCGTCGGCATATTCATTGTCGAGATGCCAGCCGCAGACGCCTGGATGGGAATCGAACTTCTTCGCCATCATTTCAGCGAGGGCGAGTCCACGCTTGAAAAGGTTCGGATTGTTTATGCAGAACGTGTAGCGGCTGCCATATTCCAAGGTGACGCCATTTTCATTCACAATAAGTACGTCCGGATGTTTTTCAACAAGCCATGCCGGGGCAGTGCGCATTGGGGGGCAGACAAGCGAAGTGATTTTCTTCTTCCAGGCGAGGTCGATGAACTTCTCCAGCCAGGAGAAATCGTATTTGCCTTCCGACGGCTCGAGGCGTTTCCATGCGAATTCCGCAATACGCAGGGAGTTGACACCTGCCTTTTCCATCAAGTCAATATCCTTCAGCCATTCCTTCTCAGTCCGGTGTTCCGGATAATATGCCGCGCCGTAATAAAACATATCTTATTCCTTAGTTAATCTTAAAACTCAGAAACTGTTATTTTCTACGTCAGGGGCTTTGCCCTGACCTTGGAGTGCGGTGATTCATCACCGCTTTGTGTCGCAAAATTCATTTTGCGATTTATAAACGAGAAATAAATTTCTCTGAACAAGGCGGTAATAAATTACCGCACTCCAAATGATTCGCTCTGCTCATCAAAAATGCAAATTTATCAGTTCGTAGTCAAGCTCGCAAGAGCTGTTCTTAAATTACCTGTCTTTTGCTTCAAAAATCATGAAAAATAATCTCATGAAGGCAAGTTTACGCCTCATGCCGATGCCCCGGAATAAAATTCAGGTTCAAGGCTGACTGTCTGTGGTGCTCCGTCTTTTCCTTTCATAAGGTCCAGCAGCATTGAAACAGACGCCTCGGCCGCTGACTTCATCGAAACAGATGCTGAAGTGATCGGAATCGGTGCAAGGGAGAGTATGAGGCTCCTTTCCGGACTCGCAAGCGCCATCCTCCCGGGGATTTCGATCCCGTTCCTTGCTGCCTCGTTGTAGACGCCCATCAGGTTGTTCTCGCTCAGGCAGACAATCGCATCTGGAATCTCATTCTCCGATAAGAGCTTCCTCATCATGGCCCCGCCGGCCTTGAGACCTGCCTCGGAGAGGAATTCATTCAGCTGGATGTCATACTGGGAGAAGGGGTACGACGTCTTTTCATCAACGCTTTTATCGGGTTTGAAATGTGCTGTTGACACCTCGTAATTACCAGAACCGGCCTCTTCAAGACCTTTGAGAAGCTCTTTCACATTCCTGTAGAACGGAGGAGGATGAGGAATGAGCAGCTTCACATTCTTCCTTCCTGTGTCAGCGAACCGCCGGCCAAGAATTTTTCCGATGCCGAACATGTCGATGTGGACGCATCCGAAGGGAGAACCTGAAATCGGATATCCGAAACTCACTACCGGCAGTTTATTTTTGGCGGCAAGACGGAGTGGATGACCTTCAGGAATATCCGCCCATCTTGAGAAAAGACTTTTGATTATAAGCCCAGAAGCCCGGTTCTCGAGGAGATATTTCACGGCCATCTCCTCCCTTTCCATTGTGAATTCCGTAAGGGATACGCTTGTCTCCATGCCCGCATCGGACAGCATCCGGAATCCGTGCTGGACATATTCACCGTAGGCGAAAAGGACGTTCGGCATCACGATGCCGACAAGATTGCTCTTGCCGGTGCTGACCTTTCTCGCGATGCCGTTCGCTACGTATCCCATCTCCTCGGCGGTCTTCCTGACAAGCTCCCTGGTTTCGGGCTTGATCGTCCCTTTTCCGGACAAGGCATAGCTGACCGACGACATGTCGATATCAAGCTTATCCGCAATGTCCTTGATTGTTACTTTCATCCTGCAATCTCCTATTGGAAAAATACGCAAACTAAAGTTTGTACTCCAACGAATGCATCCTCATATACCGTTAACTGCAGCACAAAAGTTGGAGTCCAAGCTTCAGCTTGTCTTTGCATCATTTTCCTGTGACTGGTGCTCCATAGAATATCCCGCGTCCGTTGGTTCCGACGAAAACTCCGCCGAAAACGCGCCAGTCGCCGCACAAGCTGTTCGGATCATTCCCGATGCGCTGGTTCGGCAAGGTGTCGATGCGGATCCAGCTTGCGCCAAGATCGTCCGATCTGAAATAGCCCTGGGTCTCCCCGACGATTCCGCAGAGGAAGATCGCAGAATGCTCCTTGCCGGGAGGATTCTTTCCGGCGCACGCGAGCCTGGCCTCCTTCGTCGCAGGAATCTGCTCCCATGTCACTCCCGCATCCTTCGAACGGAAAAGTCCTTTGCCTTCGCCTTTGGCTGCGATCCAGACATCATCCTTGACTCCGCTCGTGAAAATGATCTTTGAATCAGGAGTTTTTGTGCCGACAATCTTCCAAGTGTCTCCCGCATCATCACTGCGCAGGACCTGCTGCTTGTAATAGATATAGATCCTGTTGCAATCTGAGATATCCACATTAATCGGCTGCTCATAGGAGAAAATCCTGTTTCCGGGCATTGCGCCAGGCAAAGGAATTGGTGTCTCAATCTTCTTCCAGGAATTTCCAAGATCGTCCGAAAGATAAGGATCTCCGGTCTGAGGTGTCCAGATGATGCGTTTTCCTTTGCCGGCTATCACGACACGTCCGCGCGCAATATCCTTGTAAGGAAGTTTGTTTTTCGGGAACAGCTGCCAGGTTTCTCCGCCGTCAAGCGTGTATGCACCGCCGAGGCCGGGCTTGTTCCATACAAGTCCTCCGACTCTTACAAGGAAATCCTTGTCACTGCGGGACCATGCGATTCCGGTTGTCGTCTGCCATTTGTATCCTCTGTCGAAAGTCGCCTTCGTCGGAAAACTGTCGATAGACTCATGGTCGAATCCGCCTACATCTGCAACGCTGCTGTAAAGACGGAACTTGCTTTCCGGCGGAGCTTCAAGGGTTCCGAGTGTGACGATTTCCTCGTGGCCCTTCTCAAGGTTTGTCCATTTCACTGCTTCCGCCGTGATATCATCTGCGCGATAGACTCCGTACCAGTCGACAGCCCATACGCGATTTGGATGGAATGGATCAAAGCTCATGGCGAAAACATGTGCGAGCCGGTGGTTCTGCACGTCAGGATTCCACCAGGGGACGGTGTTTTCAAGAACATTTTTCAGCTGTGTCCAGGTTTCTCCGCCATCGGTGGACCTGAACATCGGTGGATCCTTCTTGTTCTGCAGGAACGCTGCTACAAGATGCTTTGGATTGGAAAAATCCTGGGCGATCCCGGAATAATTCCCTTTATGTGTTGGAGGCGTGATGTCCTTCCACCCGTCCTTCGCTGCGAACTTCGCAATTCCATCCTTGTGCGATATGAAAAGAACTCCGTCGGAACCGATGCATGTCCTGAACGAGTCCTTCGGTGAATTCTCCAGGAGCTTCCAGCTTGCACCGCCGTCTTCCGAACAGAAGACGCCTTTGCCGGCACCGCCTACATAGATCGTCTTCGTATGCGAAGTTTCAGGGACAAGCCCAGAGGACTTGTCAAAGACGGTGAAGAGGAGAGCGGTCACTGTGGAACTTCCATCTGCGTTCTGGATCTGCGAAGGGAAACTTGCGTTCTGCTTCCAGGTCTCGCCTTCATCATCGCTTTCCATAAGTCCTTTTGTCTTGGAAGCATAAAGAAGATGCTTTCCATTGTTTGGATCGACAGCAAGCTTTTCTCCGGAGCCGGAGACGTGTCCGCATGATTCAGGAAGGACGCGTTTCCAAGTCGCACCGCGGTCGTTGGACTTCATGATCACGCCGTTGGGCTTTGCCCAGGACTCATTGCAGTATTTGCCTGTCGAGAGATATAGTTTGTTTCCTGTCGCATCGCTCGGATCCACCGCAAGCGAATCTGTCCCATAAAGGTTCCATTCGGTAAATGGAATGCTGTCCTGAAGGGGGATCCATTCCTGTTTTGCCTCGTCCCAGCGGTATGCGCCGCCGACATCGGTCCGCATGTAGACGACATCTTTTGCCAGTGGATGGACGAGTATGCCGATCACGGCTCCCCCTCCGCCGACGGGCACGTTCTTCCAGGAATAATTTTCACCGGAAATGTTTTTAAGAGCTGGCGCATCCTCGGCGAAACAGGATATCGCAAAAACGAATGATGATGCCAGAACAATTGAAATTACTTTCATATATATCTATCCTTTCATGCCCTGAAAATAAGTTTTATCACGGCTCCTGAGAAGCTTTTATCAGCGTACGGGCGGCGACTTTGATCTCCACTTCATAAAAACGGTCCTTGCCATTCCCTTTGAGAGCTGCCTTCAAAGGTACTGCTCCATTGGCATCTTTAGCTTCAAGCTTCCAGTGTCCATTTCCGGTAAACGGTATACAGAGTCTCAGATTACCTGACTTGTTTTGTGACTGCGACGGATTCAAGACCACGCTTGCCGAACCGTCCTTCTCGCAGTTTGAAGCGGCGCAGTAGATTCCTTTAAGTGAAGTGCCGTCGGACGATACCATCTGCACGTCAAGCCTCCTGCTTCCCGGCTTTCCAAGTTCAAAATAATCCTCCATCACCTTGTATGCCAACCTTGGCTTGCCCTTCTCGTCGATCAGTCCGTAAAGGTGCTCGTCGCCTCCGGCATGGAAGACACTGAGCTTTGCGAGTCCAGAGGAAAGGAGGCGTCCGATAGCGACGTCAAGCTGTTCCGCCTGGACCTCCTGTGTATAGTCAGGCGGAGGCTGGAACCATTCGCCTGCTTTCCAGACGAAGCCGCTTTCGTTGCAGTAGATTTCGATTCCATCGCCCTTTGAATAAAGGTCGCTCTGTATCATTCCGTAGGGAACGTCCCATCCTGAGCTTTTTCCCGCGTATGGATGGAAACCGCAGAGATCAGCGTGCTTGAAGGCGTCGCTGTCATGCATTGTGTTTATGAAAGGCGCCCTGTATCCGGCCATACCTCCCATGATAACTGTCGCTTTCGGGGAGAGTTCCTTGATCTTCCTTGAGACAGCAATGAAGAATGAGGCGTATTCCTCTGGAGTTCCACGCCAGAACTGGGTGATGTTCGTCTCGTTCCATACCTCATAGTTATTTATCCTGTCCCCGTATTTTTTGATGACATGTTCGACAATTTCAAGATATTTTGCCGTGTCAGGAACGCTTGTGTGCGGTCTTCCTGCCTTCTTTCCTTCAGCATACCTTTGAGGAGAGATGGCATCCCATTCAGCAGTGCCCTCAAAGAGAAGATCGAGCCTTGGGCATATCGTCAGGGCGCGGTCAATTATGAAGTCAATGACCTTCCATCTGTCAGGATCATTTGGTGCACCTGCATACTGGGATCTTATGGTACAGCGCATAGTGCTCCAGTTCTTCCCGCCGCCTTCTGTCAATGAATTCCTGGTATCACCCTTTGTCATGTCAGGCAATTTCCTCAATTCTTCCAGTGTACCGCCCCAGAGGATGCCGCCGTTGAGCCCGATCCATCTCTCCGGTGCAGGCTTCGGGCGTGTCTCAATCTGGACTGCATCGAAATATATCGATGCTGTGCCAGGGTTTGAAATCTCAAGCTCCGTGGCCTGTTTCGCGGTGGACGGAATGTAGAGGATCCTGTTTGTGTCGATAGGCTGCTTGCTTGCATAGTCGGAGAAGTTCCCGGGACCGGAAGCATCCATGCATACGAACAATTCATCGATCAGCACGGCATCACCAAGCTTCGCCTTGAGACCGGTTCCGGGATCGACGAAGCAGAAACGGGCCCTGAGGAAGCATGGACTGTCTTCTGGAAGTTTCGGAATTGCCAGCTTGACGGATGCCTTTGGTTCAAGTGAATAAGGGAAATCCTTCGGGGAGGAATTGAGAGGAATGGCTTTTGACTGTCCTTCCTTTATAGGATCGCCCAGTTCAGCGCATGATCCGTCGAACATACCCCATCTGGCGACCGGCTTGGCCCCCTCAGGTTCGACGCTTCCGCTTGGCATCATTGATCTCATTGGCGTAGGCGCAGGAGTCTTGTCGCTTATCTCTATAGGAGTCTCCTTGGAAAGATCAATTTTCCTGTCTTTCAGATCCTTTGCGATCTTCGCAAACGCGACCACGAGCTCCTTTGAGGAATTCCAATGTTTCGGATTGCTTCCATCAGTAAACCATTCATTCAGGCAGAAGATCGCATTTTTGGAACCGTTCTTTGCGATGAATATCTGTGGTGTGGTGTCCAGACCATCCAGCCTTTTGCTGCGGATCAGGGGATAGACTCCACTGTCCGCATTCTCATTTATCGGGATTATCCACCAGCCACGGATATTGCCTTTTATCTCCTTGGCATCGTGCAGATATTTCCTGAGAAGATCCGTTGAGCGATGATCAACCCCCTTGTCATGCATGGCTTCATTGTAGGAATACTTCATATTGTAAAGCTTGAGGACTTCCACGTTCTGCCAGGCGAAGGCTGGTGTCTTCGGGCTCATGGTCCAGAAACCGTCGGGTTCCTTGGCGGCTGCGATCAGGAAAGGGATTTTTGCTCCGAGTGACACAAGTACGCCGCCTTTTTCCGCGAAGGTCTTGTATGCCTGTATGTTTATTTTCGGGAATGCGTCACCTTGGATCATGAGCGCATCGAAGCTGTCGGCATTGAATATTTTCGGATCGTTTATCTGTTCGGCGGTCAGGAGTTCCGCCTTACATCCCGACTCCTTGAGCCAGCCAGCGGCCTTGTCAATCGCCTTAAGATCAATTGAGAAACGGCTCTCATTCGTCCCTTTTTCAGGATTCCAGACGGCCACCTTCGGTGGAGCGGATTCTTCTGCAAATGTTTCAAACGTATACAAGGTCAGGACAGCAACAAGAGCCAGGATTTTCATTTGTCTTTCCTTAAATTTCTATTATGGCAGGTTGTTAAAATATTTTTGTTCGAAAGGCGGATCTGTCCATGAAAGCGGCACATGGTTGAAAGAGAAGAACTCCGCATGTCCATCGAAGAAAATTGCGTTTGTGCCCTTGTGGGGTACGCCGACCTGGGTACTGACGGACGTGGAACCGTATCGTGCCGGGAACATATACCAGCCGGTGTCGGGTGTGTCGAGAATCATGAACCATGAAGGCGATTTCGTATCAAGTTTCTCCCTCCAGTCGGTTGCTACTGCAGGATACCAGCGCGAGAACCAATGTGAAACCCCGTATGTCACATGGTTGGAGGGTGTGTTGTTAATGGCATTTTTAAAAACTGTATCATACATGGGATGGGAAGGGCATATGGCAAATCGGACAGGCTGGTAATAGCTCCAGAAGCAGTTGCTCGAATTGTTTTGGAACCAACGTATGATGGTCGCGTCAACCAGGCTTGAATCAGGGAAAAGTTCATCCTCATGTCCTGCAGCCTTTCCTCCCAATGTGATTGGAGGGAGATATCCGTTGAAGTCCTGCGCGAAACTCGGTACGCATAGTCCCAGCTGACGCATGTTGCTCTTGCAGGAAAGAGTCTGTGCCTGGTCCTTGGCGTTCTTCAATGAAGGTAGGAGCAGCGCGGCAAGTATCGCGATGATCGCAATTACGACGAGTAATTCAATCAATGTAAAAATTGAAAAAGTTACTCGTCGCCCTGAGCTTGTCGAACGGGCAACTCGAAGCAGCTCTATAAGGATAGAAGGATTTGCGATGCGTGAAGTTTTAAATGCAGAGGAAGTTTTTCCTGCGGGATTGAAATCGTTCATTTTCCGGAGCCTCCCCTGACTGAATTCACAATGAAATATCAAGCGCTTGATATTACAGTTACCGCCTCAGCTGAAACTTGTCAAGAAGATTTTAATAATATTTATAATAATTCTTATTTTTTATATCTTTCTCTATTGACAAAGTGTTTAATTGATATAAACTTAAGTTGTATAGATAACTAACTAACCGTGTGTTTGGAGCGGGCATGATAGAAAGCAAGTCAATTATACCTCCCTACATGAGAATCGGCATGATTCTCAAGAAAAGAATTTCCGACGGAGAATATACAAGCACGTTCCCCTCCACAAACGATCTCGTAAGAGAACTTGGCGTCTCCCCTATGACAATAAATAAAGCCGTCGGCGAGCTTGTACGTGAAGGTCTGATCTACAGGAAAATCGGTTCGGGGACTTTTATCAATACAAGGAAAAAGGAAAAGAAAAAGACAGGAAGGATCATCTATTTCGTCCCCGACAAGGCCTATGGGCTCCGTCATCCGTTCCACGCCGGAGTTTTTCTGGGCATGACTGCTGCCGCAATGGATGCCGGCTGCGAGGCGATCTTCCAGGACAGCGAAGCAAACCTTCTCGACATGATCTTCAAAAGATCAAAGGAGCTCAGCTTCGACGGCATCATCTTCAGCCGCTGGGACAACAGGAAGATGATCGATGAAATATCGAAGGTCATTCCCATGCTTGAAATAGGAATAAGCGATGTCAGCGAAAGAATACCTTCGGTTCACTTTGATGATGAGAACGGAGCATGCAAGGCAGTCAGATATCTTATCGGACTCGGACACAGGAGGATTGCTTTCATTACAGGATATATGACTTGGAAGGAAGGTGAACGCAGGTTCGAAGGATATAAGAAGGCACTCAGGGAAGCAGGTATGATATTTGACGGCAGCCTTGTCTTTGAGGACGAATGGAATGATCCCGCCGGATACAGGTGCGCATCCAGGATGTTCCAGCTCGCAGAAAGGCCCACGGCAATATTTTTCACAAGCGATCATATGGCGTTTGGCGCCATGCCCTGCATCAGGGAGAAGGGATTGACAATACCCGGCGATATCAGCATCATAGGCTTCAACAATGTGGAGGCGTCGGCCTATGTCGAGCCGGCGCTGACGACGGTGGAGATCCCGTTCCAGAACACGGGAGCCAGGGCTTTCAAATGCATGTGTGCCATGGCCTGCGGTGTCCGGCCTTCGGAGGAGGAGCTGATGCTTGAGACAAGATTCATAATACGCAATTCGTGCTGCAGCCCAAAAACATGGAGGGAGACGTGAGGAACATTTTCAAATGTCGATTGTCAATTGCCGATTTTAATACAAGGATAGAAATCGGAAATCGGAAATTGGAAATCAAAAATCATTTTACTTTAATTGAATTGCTTGCTGTGCCAGCCGTAGCTGTCGGACAGTTCTGGCCGATGCGAAGGCAAGTTCGAACAATGTTTACATTGATCGAACTGTTGGTCGTAATTGCGATCATCGCAATCCTTGCTGCGCTTCTCCTTCCCGCATTGCAGAACGCAAAGGATCAGGCCAAGTGTATTTCCTGCAAGAGCAATATCCGGCAGGTAGGTCTGAACTTGCTCAGCTTCACAAATGATTATGATGGATTTCTGCCTCCGTGGACCGGAGACAAAAAGAATGCAGGACATGAAGGTGAACTCTTTCCGGATAACGCGAACATGACGGCTGTAGTGGCATACAGGTGGTTCACCGATGAGAGCTATAACTGTTTCTGGGATTACTATCAGCCTGTCAGTCTGCTTATCTGTCCATCCAATCCAAGATATGATGCGATTTACGCGAATGCAAAGGCAGGAGGCTGGGATGGCAACAGCTATGTCGCCTCGGAACGTCTTTCGAGATGGCAGGTGACGAATGGAAAATGGAAAACTCTGATTACCAAGATGGATCCGGCGAAATTCATGTTGCTTGAAAGGACGGGAAATTCAACTGGCTCCACCTATTTCTTCAGGGCTACGAACGTTGGCAGCGCCGGAAACACTCTCACCGACCAGATCGGCATACATCACAGGGGGATAAATTCCGTATCCTATGACGGGCATGTCGACTTTTATTCTTTCAGGCATGTCCCCCTTGGATGGAACGATCCGCCATTCACGACAAATCTGTTCTGAAAGGCGATACTGCATGCATAGAATCTTGAAAGGCATATTACTTCTTATGGCAGTTTCAAATATTGTATCTGCCGAACAGAACTCAACAAGGAAACAGGATGCGTCTCCTGATTCCTATTTCGGAAAGCTCAAGCAGGAGTTCAAGGAGATCGGCGAGGCGTATTTCATTGGCGGTCTCAGCGAAGATGAGATCCTCGGCGGGATCGAGACCGGCGGCGGGATGGAGAAGTTCTTCGAGTCAACGGAAAAGGTGTCAAAGGAGATTATCCCTGCAGAAGGTATGCCATTCACAAAGGCGTGCAAATTCACAATATCCACGAAACCCAAGGTCTTCTGGGATGTCAGTTTCCAGCTGCTGAACAGGGAACCGGTGAAAAAAGGCGAAGCGATTCTGGTTGTTTTCTGGGCCAGGGGCAAGAAGGTTCCTCAAATAGTCGATGACGGCGCCGGCGCCACCTTCCAGTCTTATATCCAGTCAAGTATCGGAAAATTCCCCAAGGGCCGCGTAAACAACTTCTATGACTGCAAGATGCTCTCCGATAAATGGGAAAGATATTATATCAAAACAACTCCCCTGGCAATGGATTTCCCCGCAGGCAAGCTCGCACTGATCGGCATGATGGGGCATAAGGAGCAGACTGTCGAGGTAGGCGGTATCGCCTGGATGGCGTTCCCTGAAGGTGCGAATCTCGCAAAAATGCCGAAGCAGAGCTGGAATTATGAAGGACGCGCAGCCGACGCCCCTTGGCGCAAGGAGGCGGCGGAGCGGATAGGGAAGATCCGCAAGGGGAATATGTCAATAGAGGTTGTCGACGAAAAAGGACAGGCGGTAAATGATGCAGACGTCAAGATCCGGATGAAACAGCATGAATTTCGGTTCGGAGTCGCTGTCTCTGTGTCGGCTTTCACCGGCGGAAAGAAAAGTACGCCTGAAGATATTGCAAAATATCGCGAGACATCAACGGGATTCTTCAACTCAATTGTCCTCGACAATCATCTCAAATGGGCATTTTTCGAAGGTGACCGGAAGAATGGATGGAAAGACACGAAGGAATGCCTGAAGTTCTACCATGACAACGGAAAATATATTCGCGGGCATGTCCTGGTCTGGCCGACGGTATACAGGACGCCCGAATCCCTGAGGGACAAGTTCAAGGGGAACAAGGATCTCCTTGGAGAAACCGTGAGGAAACATGTCATCGAGGAAGTGTCTGAGTTCAAGGAATGGATCTCCGACTGGGATGTCACAAATGAAACCTCCGTAAACCGCGATTTCATGGATACGCTGGGGCCTGAATCAATGCTTGATTGGTACAGGATCGCCCATGAGGCCGACCCGAAAACCGCCCTCACCTTCAATGAACCGGCTTTCGGAGCAGATGGAATGGAACTTGGAAGCTTCCCGGAAAAGATGCTCAGCGACAAATGCCGCGGTTGGGTGGACTACCTGATCCAGAAGAAAGCTCCTCTCTACTATATAGGAAGCCAGTGCCATGGAGGATCGGTTGGCAAGGAATTCGGTGGCAAGACAGGTCCGGAGGGACTGTGGAAATATTTCGACCATCTATCCTCATACTATGGAAAGAAACTGCAATACACGGAACTAGACGTAGGAATCGGGGATCCATCCGATCCGGACCAGCTCGCATATCAGGCGGATCTCCTGCGCGACACGATGATCATCGCGTTCGCCCATCCTGCATTCGATGCGATCACTCAGTGGGGGTTCTGGGAAGGCTCACATTACGCTCCCGCCGCCGCCCTTTGGACGAAGGATTGGAAGCTCAGGCCTGTCGGAGATGCTTATCTCAATCTGGTCTACAAGGACTGGTGGACGGATGCGGACCTGAAATCCGGCAAGGATGGGAAATGTTTGGCAAATGCATTTTTCGGAGATTACGAGATAACGGTCAATGGCAGGCCAAGGCCTGTTAAATATTCCGCCTTGGAAAAAGACAAGACCATCAGGATTGAATTAAAACAGTAAGTCGGTTTTCAAACCGACATTTGAATTGTCGGGTTGAAACCCGACATACTTAAGAGGAAATATGAAAACAATATTTTTAACCATGTTCGTCCTATATGCTGCAATGGTTTGTTCCGCTGGAAATCCAAATCCCCTCCCAAATCCCGGATTCGAGGATGGCGACAGGATGTGGTCGTTCGGAGATTCTACCTCGAAGCTGGTGCACGAAGCCGCCCATGAAGGGAAAAGCGGACTGCGCGTAGGGGACGAGGAATACAATGCTGATCCGGGATCAGTGACCAGCGCAAGGCTTCCGGTGAATCCCGGACAGGAAGTGACTCTGTCATTCTGGGCAAGAGGAAAGAACAAGAGCAGCGGTGCCTACATTTACTTCTATGATTCGGGCGGAAAAGTCATTTCGAAGCCCCAGCCAGCCCTCTGGCCTGCCAATGAGGATGGAGAGTGGCATCAGTATTCCCTTAAGGAAAAAGCTCCGGTAAATGGAACCTCGGTCGCGGTCTGGGTTCATTTTTCACCGGGCAACATCGGCATTACCGACTATGACGATTTCGCTTTTGAAGGAATAGATTCCGGAGTGACTGCCATTCCTCCACAGGCGTCCAGGGACAGGGTGAAGCCGAAGGAGGCTGTAAAGGATCTCCCACCTCGCAAGGAGCCGGCAGTGATAATCCTCAAGCTGGACGATCTTTCACAGAAAAACGGAAAAGTGCATCCATCCTGGCAGAAAATTTCGGATTTCCTCGAATCACGCAAGATAAAGGGATCCTTCGGTGTGGTATGTGAAAGCATGCAGGATGCAAAGCCCGAATATGCGAACTGGATCAAGACGCGCCATGACTCAGGAGCCATTGAGTTCTGGTTCCATGGATGGGATCATGCTTCTCACAATGAAGGCGGAAAATCATTGAGCGAATTCGACACGAGATCCTATGAGGAGCAGAAGAGCCGGTTCGACAGGTCGCAGAAGCTTGCGCTTGAGAAATTAGGTTTTGCATTCGAGACATTCGGTCCTGGCGGAGGCGGCTCGGGGCAGCATTTCGACGCCAATACATGCAAAGTGATGCAGGATGATCCATACATGAAGGCATGGCTTTACAACAAGCCAATCGACGATGATGGGAAAAAACTCCAGGAGGCCGGCAAGATAACGATTCTTGATCGCGTCTGGGAAGTGAACATTGAAGGTGCGGTAGGGGTTCCTGATTCAAAGAAGCTGATTGCAGGATACAAGAGCCATCCCGACAGGAAATATTTTGTGCTGCAGGGCCACCCTCAGATGTGGGCTGGAGCAAGGTTTGATGAGTTTGTAAAGATCATCGATTTCCTGACAGAGCAGAAATGCGTTTTCGTGACACCGATGGGATATGTGAATTCAATTAAGGGGGTAAAGTGATTATGAGATTTATTGATTCTAGTTTTTTATTTTTTGGTGCAAAAAATAAAAAATATGTAATAGCCTTTACGCTTATCGAGCTCCTGGTCGTGATCGCGATCATCGCAATCCTTGCTGCGCTCCTTCTTCCGGCGTTGAAAGGCGCCAAGGACCAGGCGCAGGCGGTCATCTGCAAGAGCAACATGCGGCAGATCGGGATGAACGTCATAAGCTTTACAATCGACCGTGAAGGATATCTGCCGGTCTTCACCGGCGACGGCAAGACTGCAGGACACCGCGATGAAATATTTCCAGATGATGCCAACATGACCAGCATGACTAACTTCTACAGGTGGTTCACGAATTTCACGAACAACGACAATTGTTTCTGGGATTATTATCAGCCGCTCAGCAAGATGGTATGCCCGTCACACCCGCGGCATGATGCAATCCTCGCACAGGCCGGCTCCTGGGACGGCAATTCTTATGTGGTCAATGAAAGATTCTCCAGATGGCAGGTCGGTTACAAGCGCCAGACCATGATACATACTGTCGGTACTGAGAAGTTCATGCTGCTCGAAAGGACGGCCCTGACAGGTACGACATCGTATTCGTTCAGGTCGCTTTCCACCGGTACTCCGGGGAACATGATCCCTGACCAGATCGGGATACATCACAAGGGGACGAACGCCGTGTTTTTCGACGGGCATGTGGACTTTTTCCGGTTCACCCACATTCCACAATCCTGGAGCGATGCCCCGTTTGAGACGAAGTATTTCTGAAGGAAAATTTAAAATAAAGGAGCGCCGGCGTCTCGCCGGCAATGATAAAAATGAAAATCTTTCGAATGCTATCGATTGCGATCGCTTCCGTATCGGTTGGTTTTGCAGCCTTTTCCGAGGATGCGACAAAAAAACCGCAGGTCGTCATCCTGAAACTGGACGACCTTACTACGAAATTCCCGAGCAAGGACTGTCCTGCCGGCGCAAGATGGAAGAAGGTCGTCGACACCGTGGAGAAAAAGAAGATTAAGGCGTCTTTCGGGATAATCCTCAATTCCCTTGAGAAGGACAACCAGTCTTATTTCGACTGGATTAAAGAGCAGAATAAAAAGGGAAACATTGAATTTTGGAACCATGGAATGACGCATGCGGAAAACAAAGAGACCAAGGCACAGGAGTTCAACAAGGGTTCATCATACGAGGAACAGAAGGCGACAATTGAAAAAGGGCAGAAGCTGGCGAAGGAGAAGCTCGGGATAACTCTTGCAACTATAGGAACGCCGTTCAACTCCTTCAGCGAAGACACTGAGAAGGCGCTCGAGGATTTTCCGGAGATAAAGATATGGTTCTTCGGTCCTGGGAAACCAAAGATCAGCAAGAAACTTATACTTGGAAGGGTGGTCAACCTTGAAAGTTCCGTCGGGAATCCCGATTTCGACAAGTTCAAGGAGTCTTATGAAGCTAAGGGTAAGGACAAGGAATACATCGTCCTGCAGGGCCATCCTCCGGCGTGGGACGACAAGAAATACGAGAACTTCGAGAAGGTGATCGACTACCTGCTTGAAAAGGGCTGCGTATTCATGACTCCATCGGAATACGCCGCGGCGAAGAAATGAAGATATTGTGTTGCCTGTAAATGATGAGAAAGAAATCACAGGCAAGATGCCTGTGCTACATTGTGACCATGGAATTGGGCCCGGCAGGAATCGAACCTGCGACCAAGTGATTATGAGTCACCTGCTCTAACCGCTGAGCTACGGACCCGTGTCTGGAGTGATTTGACAGCCTGTAAAGTACACAAAAGGGCGTCAAAGGCAAGTTCAAAGCGCTGTTTTTCCTCCGAAATCATTATCAAAATACCGACTGGTGGTATACATTACCGGACAGACATTGCGCCATTGGAACCGGGGTGGAATTCAAAAATGATAAACAAGGGGGAAACAACAGCCCTTGCGGGCTTAACTACGGACAAAATTCCAGTTTTGGATTAATTCGTTTGTAGTTAATGTCGCAAGACATGTTCTTGAATTATGAGGATCTGCCATCTAATTCTTTGCGCTTTGCTGGTATTGTTTTTCAGTTCCTGTGATCAGGGGACTTCGGACGATATCAGGCATCCTGTCTTTAAAAAGGGACGGAACAAGAAGGAGGACGGCAAATTTGCTGAGTCGGCCAAGGCCTTTGAGGATTACCTGAAGATAAATCCTTATTCCGCCAAGTGCCATCTTGAACTCGCCTCGCTTTATTCCGACAACCTTGATGATCCATTGGTTGCCATATACCATTTCAGGAAATATCTCGAAATGGAGCCGGATTCCCCTGACAGGAAGAAGATTGAAACTTGGATACAGGCTGCTGAAAAGGAATATTATACCCAGTTGAAGTCCAGATATCCGGACGACGAAACGAAAAAACAGCTTGAGATCCTAAAGGAGAGGGAGAAGAGATATATCCTGCACCTGACTCGGCTCAGGAACGAGAACGAATACCTGAAAAGTCAGCTTGGACAGAAGCTTAATACTCAGATCTTTACCGAACAGCCTCCTGCTGCAGAAAATGTCGCGGTGAAGCCGGCTCCAGCTTCCGTAAGCGATTCCACCCCGAAAAAGAAGGAAATACCGGAGTTCTATGTGGTCAGGAACGGTGACACGCTTTCCAGGATATCAAAGGAGATGTATGGCGACATTAAATATTACAAGCTCATATTTGAAGCAAACAAGGATACTCTTTCTTCTGAAAACCTGCAGATCGGACAGAAACTGCGGATCCCGAAGCTTCCGGAAAAACCGCAGGAATGAAAACACCAAGGCACAAAACACTTATCACCGAGAAAAGAATCCGCAGGCGCGTGGCGGATCTTGCGGAACAGATAAATTCCGACTACAAGGGCAGGGAGCTGGCCTTGATCTTCATTTCAAGAGGAGCATTTGTTTTCACGGCTGATCTGGCGAGGAAGATAAGACTGCCTGTACGAATCGACTGTGTCAGTGCAAATTCCTACAGGGGGCTGAAGAGTTCGGGAAAAGTTGAAATTGACGCCAATCTCAAGATTGACATCAAACGGAAGCATGTGCTTCTTGTAGATGACATCCTCGACAGCGGCATTACTTTGAACAAGGTGATCCGCAGGCTGGAAAAACTCGGCCCCGCCGATATCAGGACATGCGTCCTTCTTGACAAGACGTCAAAGAGGAAAGTGCCGTTGAAGGCCGATTATGTGGGATTCGAAATACCGGATGTCTTCGTATACGGATATGGGCTTGACTACGACGAATACTGCCGCAACCTTCCTTATGTGGCATGTCTGAAGAAGTAATTCATACTTAGGATGGAATAAAATGTAATCGTTAAGCTGGATAAGATAGGGCTGTTTGTCATTGAAAGTATGTCGGGTTTTAACCCGACACGGGGTTGGCGGTTTAAAAACCGCCCTACTTATGGAGGCATAATAAAAATCTGGAAGAATAGCCTTCGGATGTATGCAATGATGATGAAAAACAGCGTATATTACTGTAAATTTAAAAAAGGACATACGGCCATGGAAAAATCTTTAGTGATTGCGGTTTTAGCTTTTACGGCAGTGTTCTCTGTCACGGCGGCTGACGAAGGGGCGAAACCTGATAAACCGGCAGTTGCACCAACGTCGACGCCACCCTCATCGATGGCGAATGCGAGGAAATCTGAAATGTTTGAGGCGCAGGTGCTCAAGGTTTATTCCGCCGAAGACGACGGTGCCAAGTTCAAGGCGTATGTGGTGAAGTGGAAGGATGCCGAGGTTGTCGTGGCGGATCCGATTGGGACTTCCGACAAGAAGGAAGGCGACACGATTAAAATTATGATTCTCCGCATGGATGTGCCGAACAGGGGCAAGATGTTCCGGTTCATGCTCGTGGATTTTACCGGATTCCCTTTGTTAAAAAAGCTTGAATCAAATGAGCCTCCGCCAAAAGCTCCGGAAGCCGCCCTGGAGGCAAAGCCTGACGCCGTCCCGGAAGCAAAAGCCGCAGAGCCAGAAGACAATCCAGCCGTTCAAGAGGATAGGCCTGCAAATCCTGAAGAAAAGCCCGTGGTCCAGGAGGAAAAGGTGGAAATGCCAGAAGATCTGAAGGAGTAAGATGATGAACTTCGAACATTCAACTTTGAACTTCCAACATCGAATGGATTAAGAAGCTTCAAGGGAAGATGAAGACAGGCTAAAACCGCAATTTTTCAATCAGCTCGGTTAAACTGAGTCTGGCAACTTTACTTTTCCTACACTGAAACTATATTAGCAGCTCAACAATCAAGTTTCATCAGGGGTTGGTAAAATGGAAGAAAAAGCAAACGGTGGAAAAGCTGTCGCCGATGGACAGAAGGAAGAAATTCCCCCATATGTGATAGAGCTGTTTTTCGAGAAGAAGCCGGATCTTAACAAGGACAGCCTCCTCGAAGCTTTGAAAAAATACACTTCGAATCCGGAGATAGACACTTTTTCCGAGACGGAGAAGACCGTCCTTTCGGCCGGTGATTCCGGAAATCCCTCGAAACGGATCAAGATCAACATCGAGCAGAGGAGCTTCGACAGGGAAGGCCTGCTTGAATATGCATCATCCTTCAGGCAGAGCTGGAACTGGCGTACCGCGAAGGAGACGATACAGAACTGCAACATGATAATCAGGATCAGCGATGAATATTCGGCCAAGATCCCTTATAACTTAAGAGTCGACCTCCTCCGGAACATCCTGAGGGCGATCGTGGAGAAGATCGGATGCAGCGCAGTCCATTTCCAGATGACCCAGCAGTTCACGAAGCCTGAAAACTATGTCTATTCGTTCTGCGATCCGTCCCCGGACAAGCTTTTCGGATTCATCAATGTCCGGTTCTTCAAGATACATGACAGCGACGACATGGTGATGGACACCCTTGGCCTGAACGCATTAGGCCTCAATGATGTCCAGTGCAGCTTCAAGAGATACAATCCCAAGGACATATCCAACATCCTGTATAACACCGCCTATTATCTCTTCGACAGTGGAAACATCATCATCGACGGCGACACCGTCCAGGGGCTAAAGAGGACAGACAAATGGGTCTGCAAGAAGGAAACGTCGCTTGTCGCCCCGAAGAGGAAGGTCATAGACATTGCACCTGGGCTGTACAAGTAAAACCTGTTGGGAAATAAAAAACCTCACCGGAAATCTGCAAGGTGTCTTAAATTATTTGTATTTGATGCGTAGCATCTTTGGAGTGCGAAGCCCCTGCTTCGCTTTTTAACCCAAAGCGGCACGGGGGTGCCGCAGTCCAAAGACGCTTTGCGTCAAAATTTTAAAAATACGGTAACGTTTTAATGTTGTCGTAAATATTTTCGATAAGATTTTTAATTTCCTGAATATCAGAGTTTGAATTCTACTGTGACTATCTTCCCTTTGCCAGCTTTTAGTTTGATGGCTCCGCCCTGCAGGGACAGCTTTTCAAGTCTCTCCTCGCTGAGTTTCGCCATATATGCGCTCTGGAATTTGAATCCGGGCTTGATAAGGCAGTCCTTCGGTTCCTCAGTCGGATTGTAGAATCTTACGATGACGCTGTTCCTGTCCTCGGCCTTCTTCACCGAGCTCAGGATGATATTGTCGCCTTCGATCTCGAGGAAGCTGTTTTGAACCGGCAGGATTCCATGCTGTTTCCCGAACTGGCAGGCCTTCATTGGAGCATTGAATGAGAGAGACTGGTTGTAGAGTCCGGCCTTCTCCCATGTTCCCTTGTGGGGCATTACGGCGTATCTGAAACTGTAGCTGCCGAGTGACTGCGAACTTTCATCCCCGGGATATTCCATCCAGAGGCGGTTGTCGCAGGGGATCCTGAGCCTGACGCCCCTGATAAGCCCCATCGCCATCGTGCCGTTTGTGTCGTTCTCGAGGATCTCATAGTCCTTTGCGGCGTCCGAAAGGATCGCGAGCCCGTCCTTGCCGTCGCTCAGATCGAACCAGAGCTGGGCAGGATGGCGTGCAAGTTCGTTGCCTCTCATTTCGCCGGTGACTGTCGGCCTGACCGGGAATTCCGTCACCGAGAATGAACCTTCTGCCCAAGTCTTTTCCGCCTTGAGTCCTGTCGGGAAACATACTTTCAGGTAATGATCCCTGATGGTGTTTGTGATGGAAGTCTCGACTTCGAGATACGGGCTTCCCTTCTTCAGGAGGAGTTTTACGGTGACAGGCATATCCTTCAGGCATTCGGAGCGGCGTTGCTTGATCCAGTCGAGTTCGGAAGGAAGCTGGAGCGTCTGCTCGATCGTGAAGGAGACGGCCAGGGGGCCGTTCACGTTGACGGATATCCTTGCTGATGCATTCAGGCTGTTGACCATGCTGTCGTTGCCGGGATTGCTGGACATCCACATGTTCCCCTTGTCGCCATGATCAAGGAAATAATTGAGGTTCCCGTAGGAACGTCCGGTCTTCTTGTCTGTGACGTTGAAGGTTCCATTGGCGTTGATATTCACGCGGATGAATTCATTTTCCGCCTCGCAGGGTCCGCTGAGGAGGTTCAGCGCATGTATGCGCGGGGCATCCCAGCCCTCGTGAGGGTAGGGGTATTCGTTCTTTTCAGTCCATTTGATCTTGTAGGTCTTGTAGCCGAGTGCGGGTACGTTCTGCGCCAGGAAATACAGATGGACATTGGTGCAGTAGAAAGGCATGTTGCGGCTGCGCGGGTGATAGATGCCTGCGCGTGTCTCATGCCGTTCGACTTCCTGCATCTGTACCGGTTTGCCGGACATGTCCTCTATTATGAGGTAATTGAGCCTTGCGTCGCGCGGAACGTCGACATAGGCTTCGACGACTTCGCTGCGCGGGAAGGATGACGGATTATTTACGCTGAGGAAGAATTCCGTGTCTGAAACTCCGCTGGTGTTGATCTCCTTCGTCAAGTTCTGGAGACCGCGGCGTTCAATGCCCTGTGCGATGACATGCGCCTGCTTGAGCCTGCTCATTTCGCCCTCGCCGAGGGTTTTCGGACCGAGTCCGTGCATGGAATCATGTGCGTGGCTCTGGAACATCAGCTTCCATATCTTTTCAAGATAGGTTGTAGGATATCTTTCAATTCCGAGGAGCCAGGAGAGCGTAGAGAGCGGCTCCGACCAGCGCATGATCCTGTTTTCAGCATGGCTGTTTTCTATCATGATCTCGGGATGGATCGTGAATACGTCGGTGTGGATGGCGCCGACAGGACCGTCGCGCATCGGACCCTTTACGACTGCAAGATCCTTGCGGTCCTTCAGGATTCCCTTGATCTCGTCCAGATAATCCTTGAGGGTGCTGTGCACGACATCATATTCGTCCTTGAACTCCTCCTTGAAGGCCTTTATCATGTCGGCCATCAGGGGATGAGGCTCGGTGAAATCGGTGCCGTCGAAGAAGAGCACGGCTTCCGGCGCGGCAGTGCCTTCGACTGTCTTCAGGGTGCGTTCCATCGCCATCCGCAGATTGTCCTTGTTGAAGGATGTCTCCGGATCAAGTATGTCGTAGAACCATCCGTGTCCTTCAGGATCCGCGGTATGGAAGACCTTTCCGAGTTCGCCCCATTTGAACTGCCAGTCCTTGTGCCAGGCATCCTTGTCGTATACGAGCGGGATATGTCCTGCAAAGAAGAAGTTCCAGCGGGCTTCGCGCCCGAGCCTGGAAGCGAGTGCGCGCGTGCCGTCGGGCGCCTCCCATATGAATTCATGGTATTTGGACTTCTTTGGATCCATGTGCTTATAGAATAGGATTGTATCGATGCCGAAGTTGGCGTAGATCTGCGGAAGCTGGGCGATCTGGCCGAAGGAGAAGACATTGTATCCGCATTTCAGTACATGTCCGTATTCCTTGGATTTCCTGACGCCGTAGAGGATGTTGCGGACGACGGATTCGCCCTGGATCGGGGCGCAGTCGGCGAGGGTGTACCAGGGGCCGAGTTCGAGGCGGCCGTCTTTTGCAAGCTTCTTGATCTCTTCGGTCTTTTCAGGCCTGATCTCGAGGTAGTCGTCGAGCATGGTGACCTGTCCGTCGAAGAGGAAGGACCTGTAGTCTTTTTTCTTCTTTATGATCTCGAGAAGCTTGTCGACACAGTCCACCAGACGCATGCGCGTCCTTTCAAATTCCCAGCGGAATTCCCTGTCCCAGTGAGTGTAGCTGACGATATGGATTCTCTTTTTCCCGGTCAAATTCTTCATTGTCAGAGGCTCCTTTTTATGTGAAATAATTTTTTAGGTTCCTTTTATTTTCCTGATAAACATATCCGAAACAGGAATAAAATCAATACAATAACTATAAATAAATACAATATTGTATTGATTATTGTATTTATAGTCTGCTTGATGAGGACAACTGCAGGATAAATGAAAATATGAACATGGTTTATAAAATATTAATACAATAGGGAAATATATAAAATAGTTTTAAAATAGTCTTGACAATAACAAGTGATAATGTTATAAATTACATAATTAATGTAATATACGACATTCATATGGGGATGCTATGGTTAAAGTAACAAATATAAATGGAATTGCGAAGCTCGCAGGGGTTTCAACTGCGACTGTCTCCCGCGTGATGAACAACAAGAGCATTGTCCACGAGGATACCAGACGGAAGATCCTCCAGATCGCGAGGGATATGAACTACCGGCCAGGACTTGCCGGCGGGAAAAAAGATGGCGGGATCAGGACCATCGGGCTGATCATGCCCAGCAATATCAGCGATTTCTTCTACGGAATTGAAAATGAAATCAAAAGAATGAAGCACAGGCTGCTGTTTTCAACTTATCATGGAAGCGAGGAGTCTCTGAGGGATATTATGGAATACATGGAATCACTCTGTGTCGATGGAATAATCCTCATGGTTCCGCAGGCGGAGATAAATGTCAGAGATCTCCTTTCCGATACGCTTGTCCCCGTCGTGACTTTCAGCACTCCGTCCGGAATCGGCTGCTGCACTTCGATAAGAATTGACAATGCCCAGGGCGCATATGTGGCCGTAGAGCATCTGATCAAGAACCACAGGCATAAAAAAATTGCGATGATAAAAGGCCCTGGAAGGAATATTGATTCGGAAGAACGCCTGCAGGGCTTCATGGACGCGCATGGGAAGAATGGGATTCCGGTGAAGTCAAATTTCATAGTCGAAGGCGACTTCACCTACCAGTCGGGCTTCTACGCGTTCTCCCGTCTCGTCTCGCTTCCGGAGAGGCCGGATGCGGTATTTGCCGCGAATGACGTCATGGCCGCCGGTGCATATGAGGCCGCGAAGGCGAGGGGGCTTGTGATTGGCAGGGATATTGCGATCGTCGGATTTGACGACATCCAGCTGTCCGGACTGATCAAGCCGTCGCTGACGACAGTGCACGTGCATTTCAACGAGCTCGGAGTCAAGGCCCTCTCCCATCTTGTCAATATAATAGAAGGCAGGACCGACCGGAACGAGATGCATGACGAGAGGATTTCCTCCGGCCTTATCATCAGGGAATCGTGCGGCTGCAAGGTGGAGAACAGGATTTTGTGAATATCGAATAATGAACAACTAATATCGAATGACAAAAGAATAAAGGTGCCCCATGCTTATCATCACGAAAAAATTTAAAAAGGAGTTTACTTTAATCGAACTTCTAGTCGTGATCGCGATCATTTCGATTCTCGCCGCCCTTCTCCTGCCTGCGCTCAAGCAGGCGAAGGAGACCGCCTGGGCCACGGTCTGCAAGTCGAACCTGAAACAGCAATTTACGGGTTTTCTCATATATGCAACAGACAACAGGGATTACCTCCCTCCTAGCATGATAAACTATCCGGATTTCTGGTATGATGGAGTCGATTGGAACAACCAGTGGGTCAAATGGTACTTCGCTCCATTTGTCGGCCAGTATATCGGCATTGCAAAATATGGCGCAATTCCTGAAAGCAGTGTTGCCTACTGTCCCAAGGGATATACCAAATACAATCAGAACAAGGACTGGTGGAACCGGGGCTCAACTCTGGGATATAACTGCAAATGGCCCAACAACGGCAATGGATACGAGACCAGCGAGCTGAGGAAATATCCATATCTGAATTTCAGGAACCCCTCCAAGCTCTACATTGTCGTCGATGTGGACGGAGGAGACTTCTTTGCCAGTTTCGGCGTGAACGATCCGGGCGGGTACTGGTCCGGACAAGGTGTTGAATACCGGCATCTCAATTCCGCAAACATGCTTTTCCTTGATGGACATGTCGATATATCCAAGAACCTCCAGAACGACTACCAGAACGGTGAAAACACATATAAGATCCAGCGGTGACATCAGCTGTCCACCGCAATTCAGCCACAGACTTGCACAGACTAAAGATGCAGACTCATATTTTCTCGCACGGAGGCACAAAGCTCACGAAGAAACAACTTTCCCATAAGGAGGAATCGGCAAGGAGGAATACGGAACGTGTCTGAGCCGATTAATTATTTATTTCATCTGAGCGATCCGTGGGCAAGGGAATTTCCCTTCGTAAACTTCTGGTATTCTTCGTGGTGATGTCTGAGTTAAGTCTGTGAGAGTCTGTGGCTGATTTTGCTTCCGAGTTGCTGTATCTTCTCAGGATGGCTATATTATTGAAAGCACAATATTTTCGAGGGATGCTGACTGAGCATGAATAAAAAATGGCTTTTGCAGGAAATTGAAACCTGGATCAGTGCCGGGATAATCGACCGTGCCCAGGCCGACAGGATTTCCGCGATTTACCCGGAGACAAAGCCTTCCCGGAACTGGGGAGCCCTGATATTCTCCGTAATAGGAGCGATCATCTTCGGCCTTGGCATAATCCTCCTTTTCGCCTATAACTGGGATGCTATCCCGAAATTTGCGAAGCTCGCAATTATTTTTTCCGCCCTGGCCGGTGCGCACGGCGCAGGCTTCTATTTCAGGACTAGGGGTGAAAAATTCTCCGCACTTTCCGAAGCGATGTTCGCACTTGGCACCATGCTTTTCGGATCAGGCATCTGGCTCATTGCCCAGATCTACAACATCGATGAACATTACCCGAACGCCTTCATCGTGTGGGGTGCTGGCGCGCTCCTCCTCGCCTGGAGCCTGCCGTCGGTTGTCCAGGGGACGATGGCGTCAATCCTATTCGTCCTGTGGAACTCCTTCGAGAATTTCGACTTCGACTCGAAGACCAATATTGCACCTTTCCTGATCCTGATCTGCATATTTCCGCTGGCCTGGAAAATGCGTTCAAAGATCCTGATGGCGGTTGCAATACCCGCATTCGTACTGTCCATCCTGTTCAACTGCCACTGGTTCTTTGAGCGGGTCGGTCCCTCAATATTCATATCTGTCGCCGGGCTTCTCATAGGACTTTCCATAATAGTCAGGAAAAGGGAATGGTTCCCCGAGACCTCCGGGCTTTTCACATTCTATGGGAACATTCTTTACTGGTCCTCCCTCTACGTATTCACCTTCCCGGCTGCCGACAGTCACATTTTCAGGAATTACTGGTATCATGATATATATGCGACGTTTTATGTCCTTGCTTTTGCGGCTGCGGCAATCGTCGCATGGTCGATGGTGATACTGCCTCTCGGAAAAATCAAGGAGGACCTTGGCAAGCTCTACCGCGTGGACCATTTTGCAGTTCCCGTGACAGTTCTGGCGGTGACGCTGAATTTCGGCTGGCTGTCAGAATTTGGAGGATGGGGAGGGGCTGCTGTCTTCAACCTGGTTTTCCTGTTCCAGAGCGTTATGCTCATCGCGTTCGGATGCAGGAACCTGAATTCCAAGCTGACCGCAGCCGGCACTATCATGCTCGCATTCCTGGCGTTCGCGAGATACGCGGATCTCTTCGACAGCCTTCTCGTCCGGGGAATTGTCTTTCTCGGAGTAGGGGCGGGGATCTTCATTGTCGGAATGCTCTATGCGAGAAGGAAGAAAGAAGCGGTGAAGACATGAGGAACATATTCATAGCGGTTTCATTGATTCTCCAGCTGGCCGTACTTCTCTACATGGCCGGATACAGGGAGATGATAATAATGACCGGCAAGACTGTGTTCCTGCGGACCATGCCCGTCGATCCGAGGGATCCTTTCCGCGGCGACTACGTCAGCCTGAACTATGAGATTTCCCTGGTTTCAAGGAAAGATGTGAAAGGATTATATTCAGATGAAAAAGGGGGGAAGTTCTACGTCCGGTTAAAGAAAGAAGATAACGGCCTGTACTCATTTGACGGCTGTTCTGCGGAGATGCCGGCAAAGGATTCTGTCTTCATAAAAGGAAGGAATGTCGATTGGTGGGGATGGGGGAATAAGAGCAGGATACTGCATCTGAAGTATGGGATCGAGAAATATTTCGTCCAGCAGAAGAGAGGACTGGAGATAGAGAGGAAAGCCGGATGGATGAACGAAATACACATTCCGCTCGAGATGGAAGTGTCACTTGGAAGCGATGGTACTGCCGTTGCCAGGGGATATCGCTGGAGTCCTCTCGGGATAGGCCTCCAGGTAATTGAAAGCCCGGTGCGGACTGGCTGGCAGGACGGTACGGTGCAAAATCCCGCGTTGGCCAAGGACAGCAAGATACGCAAAAGCCCAAAGATCAGGATTACGCTCCAGAATGTCTCCGGCAAGCCGCTTGCAATTGTGAACCTTCCGGACTTCAGATCCTTTGCCATTGAGACATCAGAACCATCTATGAAGGAATGGAAGTTCACCGGTACTCCTGTAGCTCCGGTCCTGCCTGCAAATGAAAATGTGATTGTTCTCAAGCCCGATGAGAAGTCGACATTCGACTTTGATTTTGCCGAACCACGCTGGTTCGTAGAAGGTAAGAACGGGCCGGAAGAGATCGGCACCGCCACCAACCAGTGGAGCGACATGTTCAGGTTCATCTATGCTCCTCCTGCTGCCGAGGAATGCAAGAGCCTCGATCGCAGGGACATAATCTGGCATGGGAAGCTCCAGTCCCGCCGCTTCAGCTCCGGAAGAATGGATTGAATCCGATTGCCTGGATAGAGAACAAAATGACCAGAAAAGAATCCTTTAAAATGTCATTGGCCCGGAAAATAGCCGCTCCGGTGCCTTTTTCTGTGAAATTCACTGTGGAAGCCAGAAAGAGATATTCTTGTTACATAGGCAGGACTTTCAATGAAGTCGAGGATTCTGGCACCTACGTTGTCGTTTCCCATACCAACAACGGCTGGTGGGAACTAAGGCCCGGTTATTTCAGGGACTATTTTGGCGTGGTATGGAACAAGACCGTTGACAGGACTCTCGGTGTCGTTGAAGAGCCTCTCATAGTGGAGCCATCGATCGACTCCTATGACTTTCCATCTCCTGGAAATCTGCCGGTCTACAGGTTCATTGAGGAGAACAACCGGAAATATCCGGAACATTTTCACATGCTGTCGATCGGATTCACACTGTTCGAAAGGGCATGGTCGTTGACCGGCATGGAACAGCTGATGATATGGATGATTTCCGAACCCGGATTCATACATGAATTGTTGGACGAGATCACCAAATACAATATAGGAGTCATAGAAAAGGCTGCCGGGATGGGTGGTATCGACTGCGTTCATTTCGGTGATGACTGGGGTTCCCAGCATGGTCCTCTGATCGCTCCGGAAATGTGGAGGGAATTCATCAAGCCACGCTTTAAAAGGACCTGCGATGCTGCTCGGAGGCATGGATTGTATGTAAGCCTCCACAGCTGCGGAAACGTAGAGGCGCTGATTCCCGATATGATTGACTGCGGAGTTGACGTCTTTGATCCTTTCCAGCCCGAGGCTATGGACATATGGAAATTGTACAGGGAATACAGGGAGCGGATAGCGTTCTGGGGCGGACTCAGTGTGCAGAAGACGTTTCCCTATGGAAGCCCTGATGATGTCAGGAACGAAGGTATCCGCCTTCTGAAGGAAATGGGCGGAAAGGGCGGCTACATACTCGCCCCTTCCCACTCGTTGAGCGGGGATGTGCCTCCTGAGAATATAAAAGCCTTCCTTGACCTGGCGAATAATCAAGGAAACCTCTGAGCTTCCCTCTGAGGCTGCCTTAAAAATTCATTATTTCGCATAATCCCGTTTGCATTGGATTGCTGGGTCATTAAATTAAGGTGCGTGCACCCGAGTGCATGAACGGGACTAGGGATGACCCGTCTTCGCCTCAGAGGCTACGCCGAGGCAGGATGGGTGGTTGGAAATTTGAAATTGAAAAAAGAATGTGGAACAGGCGTCTCGCCTGTGTTAAGGAAGAAGGAAAATTACAGGCGGGACGCCTGTACCACGTTATAAAATACAAATCACAGACAAGACCTGTCCTGAGCATGTCGAAGGATGCCTGTGTTACATTAAAATGAAAAACCTTACAAGAAAAGATATTGCGAAAGCCGCGGGAGTCTCCCCTTCAACGGTGTCGCGTGCGCTTTCAGGAAGTCCGCTTCTGCCGAAGAAGACCATCGAGCATGTCACCAGAATCGCTGCAAAACTCGGTTACAGGCCGAACATCCTGGCAAGGCGCCTCGCTTCAAACAGGAGTTTCCAGATCGCGTTCGCGGTCGAGTTGTGGACAGGCACCCGAAGAGGTCCGATCCAGATGTCATACTATTCCGCGATCCTCGATGCGATGGTCTCGGAGGCCTTCAAAAGGAACTACAGCGTGCTTGTACAGCCCTACACAAAGGATGAAGAGTCTTTTGTGGAGCATTTTACGAATCTAATACAGACGAAGCATGCCGACGGACTTGTATTCGCCGGGCTTGCAATTAAAAGTGGAATTCCCGCCGAACTCACCAGAAGACAGCTCCCGTTCGTGGTCATAGGATCAAAACCCGGGAAGGATAAATTTGTGTCTGTCAATGCCGATCCTTATCCGGCAATGGTGGAAATGTTCGAGGTGCTGATGGCAAAGAAATACAAGAGGATCTTCTTCGTCGAAGGCGACATGAACTTCTATCATGCCATTTCACACAGGGACGCGTTCATGAAAGCCCTGAAGAAGAGCTCGCTGAAGCTGGCCGGATTCATCGAAGGTGACTATTCGAGGAGGCGCGGCTACAGCATGGCACCGGAAATCATCGTCGATAAAAGGAAAGGTGACTGTGTTTTTTTCTCAAATGACAGGATGGCCACCGGATTCTACAGGTACTGTTATGAGAACAAGGTCTCCATTCCTGATGAGATAGGGGTGGTCGGCAGCGACGACGATGAATCGGCGCTGGTGCTTTATCCTGAGCTCAGCACGATCCGCCAGCCGCGTGTCGAAATGGGCGCGGCGGCAGTGAACCTGCTGGTTGACGTGCTTGAGAAGAAGAAGCCGGAGCCGGTGGTCATCCCGAACAGTTTCATTGCAAGAAGATCAATTTAAAAGAAAGAAAAGTTGACAGGATAACAGGATTGGCAGGATTGTTCAAAAGGATTAAGAATGGAATTTATTGATATGTCGAGATTGATGATTGTATTGTTTTAAAAACATCCAGTAAATCCTGTTATCCTGTCCATGTAAAATAATTTAATTAAGAGGTAAAAATGAAAGAGAAGATGAAAGTTGGACTGATAGGTTGCGGCAATATCAGCGGCGCCTATCTGAAAGCGGCGAAGACGTTTGAATTCATGGAGATCTCGAAATGCGCGGACCTTAATCCCGCGGCAGCAGAAGCCAAGGCCAGGGAATTCGGAATGCAGGCTGTATCAGTGGAAAAGCTGCTCGCAGATCCTGAGATCAGGATCATCCTCAATCTCACAATCCCAAAAGCCCACACGGAAGTTAATCTCAAGGCTCTAAATGCCGGAAAGCATGTCCATTGCGAAAAGCCTCTCGCGATCACACGCGCAGACGGGGCGAAGGTTGTGGAGCTTGCAAAAAAGAAGAAGCTCCTCGTCGGATGCGCACCCGACACGTTCCTCGGCGCAGGAATCCAGACCTGCAGGAAGCTGATTGACGACGGCTGGATCGGCAGGCCTGTCGCAGGCACAGCGTTCATGATGTGCCACGGACATGAGAGCTGGCATCCGAACGCAGGTTTCTACTACCAGACAGGAGGCGGACCGACTCTTGACATGGGGCCGTATTACATCACCGCGCTCGTGAACCTTCTCGGTCCGGTGAAAAGAATATGCGCCTGTACTTCCAGGGCGTATGACAAAAGATTTGCGACATGCAAGGAACTTTACGGACAGAAACTTCCCGTGGAAGTCGAGACGCACCAGGCAGGTGTCCTTGAGTTCGCCAATGGAGCTGTCATTACGGTCGTCATGAGCTTCGATGTGTGGAAACATGATCACTCGAACATTGAAATCTATGGGACTGAAGGAAGTATGAGGGTTCCGGATCCGAACGGCTTCGGCGGCCCAGTGAAGCTTTCCAAGCCTGGAGCTGACTGGCAGGAGATCCCCCTTTCACACTGCTATGCCGACAACATGCGGAGCATCGGTGTTGCAGACATGGTGAAGGCGATCCAGGACAGGAGGATCAACCGTTGCAGCGGAGACCTGGCGTTCCACGTGCTCGATGTCATGCTGGCGTTCGAGGAGTCATCAAAGAGCGGGAAGCATATTGTCCTGAAAAGCAGCTGCAAGAAACCTGCGGCCCTGCCGCTCGGACTGCATAAGGGGGAGCTTGATTAAAGACCGAACCGGAGAATCGGAGTATCGGAGAAGGGGATTTGAAATTAGAATGTAACACAGGCGTCTCGCCTGTGGATATTAAAAAATAGGAGCGCCGGCATCTTGCCGGCAATAAATTAATGCCAGCGAGACGCTGGCGCTCCATAAAGAAAAGGAAATTAAAATGAGCAAGAAAGCTTTGATCGTGTGGGGCGGCTGGAATGGCCATGAGCCCGAACAGTGTGGAAAGGTTGTCGCAGAAATCCTGAAAAAGGAAGGTTTCGAAGTTGAAGTGTCAGCTACCCTCGACAGCTATCTCGATGAGAAGAAAATGATGGCTCTAGATCTTGTCGTTCCTGTCTGGACAATGGGGCAGATAACAGGAGACCAGGAAAAGGGTCTCATGAATGCCGTGAAGAGCGGCGTTGGAATCGCCGGCTGGCACGGTGGAATGTGTGACTCCTTCAGGAACAACACGGGATATCAGTTCATGACTGGCGGGCAGTGGGTCGCCCATCCCGGCGGAATAGTTGAATACGAAGTAAACATTGTCAAGGCGAAACAGAATGATCCTATAGTCAAGGGGATCGCGGATTTCAAAATGAAGTCCGAGCAGTATTATATGCATACCGATCCGGGCAATGAAGTTCTTGCCACGACGACTTTTTCAGGTGCGCATGAGGACATCGGCTGGATCAAGGGCACGGTGATGCCGGTGGTCTGGAAACGCATGTTCGGGAAAGGGAAGGTGTTCTATACATCGCTCGGACATGTCGCCAAGGACTTCGATGTCCCCGAGGCGAAGGAGATTGTCAGGAGAGGCTGCCTGTGGGCGACGAGATAAGCGAACCCGCCTTCGCTGAGATGCTACGGCGTGGCAGGCCGGTGATTGGATTGTAATTTGGAATTGGAAATTTAATTAAGAATGTAGAACAGGCGTCTCGCCTGTGACATTTATTAAGAAGGAGAACATGAAAAAATTCAAGAGTGCTTCTGAGATCAAGGTCGGCGTGATTGGCTACGGCGGTGCTTTCAACATGGGGCGCGCCCATCTGAACGAGATGAAGAAGGCGGGAATGACCCCGACAGCTGTTGCGGAAATCGACGAGGAGCGTCTGAAGGTCGCTGAGGCGGAGTTTCCAGGAATTGAGACATACACGTCTGTTTCTGAAATGCTGAAGAAGTCCAAGGTGAATCTTCTCGCGATCATCACTCCTCACAATACACATGCGAAACTCGCACTCCAGTGCCTGAAGGCTGGAAGGCATATAGTCTGTGAGAAACCTCTCGCGATAACTACCGCCGAATGCGATGCGATGATCGCAGAAGCGAAAAAGAGGAAACTCGTGGCAAGCACGTACCATAACCGTCACTGGGATGGCTGCATCCTTGATGCGGTCAGGAAAGTCCGCAGTGGTGCCATAGGGGAAGTTGTCAGGATCGAAGCTCACATGGGCGGCTGGGGAAAGCCGGGTGACTGGTGGCGTACGAGCCGCACGATCTCCGGAGGAATCATGTATGACTGGGGAGTTCATCTTCTTGAGTATTCGCTCCAGATATTGAAGGATGAGAAGATCAAGGAGGTATCAGGTTTTGCAAAAACAGGCTTCTGGGCCCCGAAGACGAAATGGAAGAACGATTCGAACGAGGATGAAGGTTTTGCAGTTGTCCGTTTCAAGTCCGGAAAATGGCTGACATTGATCATTTCTTCAATTGAGTCAAAGCCTAAAGAGGGAACTGTCGAGATAACGGGTACCAAAGGCACTCTGGTGATGAACCATGGCGACTGGAAGCTCATCACGCACAAGGATGGAGTGACTGTCACTGAAACAGGCAAGAATCCCCAGAGCGAAGGATGGAAGCTGTATCAGAATGTCGCGGACCATATTGTAAAGGGCGAAAAGCTCATCATCACTCCCGAATGGGCGCGCCGTCCGATACACATACTTGAACTTGCCTCCAGGAGTGCGAAGGCCGGAACGGTCCTCAAGGCGAAATACGAATAAATTCAGGCGACAGCCTGAATTTATGATATGAAATCTTCTGATATCCAGATACGGGATCCTTTCATCCTTCCGGTCCCGGAGGAGGGGTGCTATTATCTTTTCGGGACGACTGACAAGAACGCGTGGGGCGGACCGGGAACAGGATTTGACTGTTATCGTGGAAAGGATCTGGAGAACTGGGAAGGGCCGATAACTGCGTTCAGGCCTCCAAAGGATTTTTGGGCGACTACCCAGTTCTGGGCGCCGGAGGTGCATCGGTATGAAGGCAAATATTATATGTTCGCATCATTCAAGGCGGACGGAGTCTGCCGTGGGACACAGATACTTGTCTCTGAAAAGCCGGAAGGCCCATATATGCCATTGACATCCGGACCTGTGACGCCACGCGACTGGGAATGTCTTGATGGGACGCTTTTTGTCGATGATGGGGATGATTCGTGGATCGTGTTCTGCCACGAATGGCTCCAAGTTGGGGACGGCACAATCTGCGCCATGAGGATTTCAAAGGATTTGAAACGGGCGGCTGACGAGCCGCTTCTTCTCTTCCATGGTTCAGAAGCGCCTTGGGGAAGGGCTAATCATGAAAAAAAATACGTGACTGACGGTCCGTTCATCTATCATACTGCGAGCTCCGGTCTCCTGATGCTCTGGTCGAGCGACGGCAAGGACGGATATGCGATGGGAATTGCGAAATCCGCAAACGGGAAGATAACGGGTCCATGGACGCATGAACCGGAGCCGATATACGGCAAGGACGGTGGGCACGGAATGATCTTCAGGACTTTTGAGGGCCAGCTGATGATGACGCTTCACCGTCCGAACAAGACGCCGGAAGAAAGGCCAATTATCATGAGGATAAATGATCAAGATGGAGTTTTGAGTGTTTTTCAGACATGTTCATGATTCCATATCATTTCTTGCCTTTAAGTGATGGGAGCATTACGTTATCTCCGTGAATAAACGGGGGTATTATGAGAAACTTTCACTGTCATTTGATTTGCATCCTGCTTTTACAGTTCCTGTTCTTTTTGATCCCGTCAAATGCTGAAGATTATTACGAGCCATTCAGCAAGGCGGAAGTGCTTGAGAGTGAAGGAAAGGCCGAAGAAGCCTTTTTAAGTTACTGCAAAATTCCGGGAGCCCAGCATAAGGCGCTGAAGATTGCCCTTGTAAAACCGGAAAAATATCTTGAACTCCTGCAAAAGAACCGTCAAGGAATTTCCTTTCCTATATCTAATGCATTGGAAGGCGACTTGCTTCTGAAACTTGGCCGCAAAAATGAAGCTTTGATGTCATATCGGGCCGCCAGCAGTAAAATTGGAACCAAGCCCGATGAAACCTGGGAGAAAGGTTTTATTCCCGAATATGAATACATCACAGACTGTCCTATAAAAGTGGAGCAGGCCGGGGATTCCGGCTTTGATTTCATAAATGAGAACAGCCTGTTAAAACCGTTTGTCACTGGCTGCGGCAGTCATTCTGACAACTGGCTCATCCGCCGTTTTATCGCCCTGGAAGCATGGGAGGATGCTGAAAGGGAGTTTGACAGGATATGGAATATTCACCGGAAATTGAGCCGGCCTTATATTGCCAGAAATATCCATTCCGGAGCCCAGCAAAAAGATACGATACGGAAATTTATTGTCCAACCTTATGGTTTTGACGGACAGGGATTGAGGTTTTCAATTGATTACGCATTTTTTGAGAAGCAGTGCAAACGGCCGGAAAAAGAATTAAAGATACTATTGGAACCTGTTCTACTGATTGACATGGACAGGAATCCTCTGCTTGTCAGGCCGACGGTACTTGCTGAAAAAGACGCAAATACTGCTCTTCCAGAGATAGAAAATGCCGCAATAATCGATCATTCGCACATTTTTGAGGGATATGGCGGTCTTTCCCGCGTGGAATTCATACGTCTCGCCTATGGCGCGTTCAAGGAACTGGGGAAGGAAGACGAACTCATAAAACCTCTTGAAGAACAAGTCCATAAGGGGGAGAACAGGAGCTTGCGTGTCCTTGCGCAAATACGGTCATGCCAGAAAAGAAATGATGAGGCTCTCAAGCTTGAAAAAGAATATATTGAAAAAATGAAGTTCGATGGGCTCAGTGCGGCATATCGTCTTGGAACCGTCTATGAATGTTATGGGAAGACACGGGAAGCCGCAGGAGAATATGAAAAGGCTTTGAATATGCCGTTCGCGGAGACGGATCTGCCAGACAAGAATGAGGACTATTTCATGTCTTCGAGATTTTCCCAGCAGGCGAGGCCGAGGTTTCGCGGGCTGGAGGAGAGGGACAAGCTGTTGTTCCAGAAAAAGCTTTTGGAAAAGCTGATTTCGCTTTATAATGCCGCCGGTACGCCGGAAAAGATATTGGATTATTCCTTGAAGCTGTTCGACGCGAATCCTGATCTGCTGGATGATTTTGAGCTGGTTGAAAGCATATCGAAGAAGTTTTTGGCCGTAGAAAGGGAAGCAGAATTCAGGAAATGGGGGGGTGAAAAAACTTCGAGCCTTAAAAGCCCTGAGGCCAGGGCCAATCTCCTTTGGCTTTCCGGTGACATCAGGATGTGTGCGAAAGCCGTTGCAGAAAACCCGGTCGGCATGGACAGCTGGATTAGCCGTATTGATAAAGAGCCGGCAGAAAAGAAAATGATGTTCCTTTCTGAAATTTCCAAGGCGGGATCCCGGAATTCGCTGGCGCTTTTGGAACTTCTGGATTCAATGGCGGATTCAGGCTCGGACACCGGAAAGGAAGCCGTCGTTATCATGGAAATCCTCCTTCAGCCAAACGAAAAGGATGTCTTCTGGAGAGGCAAGGGAGGTGCTTATAACCGGACGCAGTTCAAAAGTTATTTTGATCTTGCCTACAGGTTATTGCGCATTTATCTGAAAAACAAGGAGGATGAGAAGTTCTTCAGCCTTGGAATGAAGATGGCTTCCGGCGACAAGCCTTTTGGAAAATGGTGGGAGAAGGATTTCCAATCCTCCTATGAGTCAGGAGGTGCGATTGGCTACAGGTCATATCTGAACTCATCCATGGGGCTTCTGATAGATCGCGCCGACGAGAAGCTGCTCGTGGAACTTGGGAAGCTTTGGGACAAGATCCCCGATTGCCCGTCGAAACGCCAGTATCTGCGACGAATGGACAAGTCGATTGGCGGAAAAGCTGGTGAAACACCATGCATATGGCGTGATATTCCCGATGGCGTGAGTATTATCACCTCATCGGACAATATTCTGAGTCTTGCAGGAAATAAAAGCTATTTCTTCACCGGACATCCCTGGGGGATAACTGTGTATGGAACTGATCTCAAGGTAAAATTCAAAATACCCCTTGAAGCCGCGGTGATTTGTCTGGAATCAGATAACAGCAGTCTCTGGGCCGGAACACCTTCAGGTCTTTTCAGGATAGGCTTGAGTGATTGGAACATAAAGCATGTTTTCCTGGACAAGGATGTAAGTGAAAAGGATCGCAAAAACGAGGATATCAGCCGTCTTAACAGGGTCGAATCCCTGGTGCTTTGCAAAAATGAACTTTGGATAGGGACGTGCAGGAACATCCAACTCTTGAACACAGACAATATGCAGCTCAAAGTTTTTTCTTTAGACGAGCTTGGAGTGCAGAACAATCAGGAATGGAAAATTCTTCATGTGGACGGGAATCATGTCTGGGCAAACGACAGGAGGTTTGTAAGGAAAACTGGCAAATGGCAGAAGCTTGTTTATAAAAGTTCTCCGGTATTTCCGATTTCATTTTCCAAGAACAAGATATACGGTCATGTCAATCTTGGAGAACCTCTCCGTGATCGTCCATGCATAATCAATCCTGACACTCTGGAAGTAACGCCTTTCCTTATTGAGGATCAATCGCGAGGCGAATCCTGTATCAACGGCCCGTTTTCATATTATGGGGAGCTTGACGGACAACCTGTGTTCGGTCCGGGTTATGGCAGATATGTCCTTAATGGCGAGACTGGTAAATTGAGAATGCTCAGTGATTCCGCCGAGGTTGCGATCAAGGGGGATATGCCCGGTTTTCTCATGTATGGAACTGTCTTCCAGAAGCAGGACAATATACTCGAATGCGATAATTTAAGCCATGAGTGCAAGCTGAAGAACATAGTTGTACATGCGACAAGATGGTATCTCATGAAAACTTCGGACGGCAGGTCCGTCCTGGCGGCACAGCCTTCAGACTCATATGATTATAAATATGGACAAAACGACAATTCCCATGGATATAGCCAGATGAAAGATTATCCTGGAGGCCTGTATCTTATATCCAAGGATGGAGATGCTGAGAAGATTTCCGGTGGTGACGGATCCATTCCAGGTATCCATGTATATTCCATATTGAATGAAAGTCCTTCCGGAAGAAAATGGATATGCACGGACTACGGCCTCTCGGTTGTCAATAAGGCTGACAGGCTGATCGGCAATTTCACGGTTAGCGACGGACTTCCGGCAAATATCTTTTTTTCAGGCTGCAGTTTCAAGGAAAGGCTTTATTTTGCGACCGGATTTGGAGACCATGGCGGTGGACTGCTGGTATTCAATCCTGAAACCTTTGTTTTCCATTCATATTTCGACAGTGACGGATTGGCTACCAACAAACTTGCCGATGTGAAAGTTTCCGAGGGCGGGCAGGGGCTTAAAGTAAAGTATGGCCCGGAATATATGAGGGAGGCCGATTTCAGATACAGGCTTTATCCTGAATCAGTTTTCAATCCCGGAAATGCTCCGTATTGGGCGAACGCAAAACCCAAGTATATTTCACGGGAGGAAGCGGAGGACGGCAATGGATTGAAGAAGGCCAAATATGAAAAGATGCCCTATATCGGTGGAGCAAAAATCTCACAACAGGAGTTTGACGGTAAGATTTATATCTGCGGGACAAGAGGGCTTGTTGTCGCGGAGAAGGGCGCCAGCCTGGTAGGTTGCAGATATTCCGAGCTGAATCCAAAACTGACAGGTTCTGAAGACAGGAAATTCCTTGAGGAAGCGAAATCGATAAGATGGAAGGATTCGCAAAGTCTGAAAAAATACTTGGACAGCGGCAATCCATATTTGAAGGCTGAAGCCATTATTGCATCCCAGGGAGATGCAGAAGGCAATCCCAAGGCCTTCATTCCTGTGTTGTCGGCCGCCCTTGACGATCCAAATCAATATGTCAGAGGCTCCGCTCTTATTGTGCTTATGAGGATGAAGGATAAAAATGCGATTGATCCGCTGAGGAAGTGTTTGAAGAGCGAAGACGAGTATTTCCGGTCTGTTGCAGCAATATCGCTTGCAAGACTCGGAAGTCCCGTGGAACTTCCGGTCTATGAAGGTATCCTGAAACAGAAAAATTCCGGATGTCTGTATTATGGGGCGGGAATGACAGGTGGCGGGGGCACGAACAAGCAGGATGTATTCGAGGCGCTTGCATCCTGCGCGGACAAGGAAGTCTTCAAGATGCTGATGAAGTATCCGTTAGGCAGCGATGATTATGAGCCCAGGCAGAAGGTTTTTGTTGAACTTGGAAAATCTCTTTTGAAACATCCAGACGCGGCTCCGGTCCTGCTTGAGGCATATCCGGAAAGCGATCCTGGCCCAGATTCGAATTACGGCGAGGCGATCTTTTCGCAGAAGGTGTTCAAATATGCGGGGAAGGACATTCTTCCTATCCTGCACAAGGCGCTTGAAAGCGAGAACCGGGTGGTCCGTTCGAATGCCGCGCGCGCCTGCGGTGAAATAAGGGACAACTCATCAATTCCCTATCTCATAAAGGCTCTTGATTTTGAAAGCGGGCTTTCACAGGCGTCGATAATATGGGCACTGGGGAAATTGAAGTCAAAGGAAGCTCTTCCTATTATAATCAGCGCGTATCCTGAAATTAAAAAGGAGAAGGAGTCCAGAAGCAATCAAGGCTATCTCTTCGCACAGGCTGTTTCAGAGGCTAGGACCCGCTATGACTATTTGAGGGATATAAAAGCCATTGGGAAGGAATGGGGTGAAATAATGGTTTCAAATACAAAACTCCCGATCAATCCGGCTAAGAATGAATTTCTTATCAGTACAAAGGTTCTTGTTGGAGCTGTCAGGGACATAGGTCCTGAATTGTCACAGGACTTTTTCAGGGGATTGGCGGCTGACAGCGATAGCGATGCCAGGGAGGAAGCGGCGGAATGTCTTTCCATGTGTAATCCGGGTGACATCCAGCAGAATATAAAAACACTTCAAAACATGCTGGACGACAATATTTATGTTTCAAGCAAGGCGGCTGGCAGCCTTCTTCTGCTTGGGGATACCAAGGTGCAGGGATTTGTTCTGAAATGTTTGAGTTCTCAGGATAAAAATACTGTTGACAGGATGATGTTTCAGCTGGAAGATGTCAATGATAAGGATCCTGCAAAGCTTTCCTTTGCGCATGGAAGGCTGGAAGAGATATCCAAGGATGGCCGGATGAGCGATCATTGTCAAAAGATGTCGATAAAGATCATTAAGAAGAACCTCAAATAACAGAGCCTCAAAAAAATCGTTTTTTTTATTGTAGAACTATTGACATTGCCCGTGTAATCGGTTATACTAATGTGAAATCGATTATACAACTGGAGTGGTTCTATGAGTGTAACTCTCAGAGATGTGGCGAAGAAAGCAGGCGTGTCAATAGTGACCGCCAGCAGGGTTTTCAATGGAAAGGAATCCGTAAAGCCCGCTTTCAAAAAGAAGGTCTTTGATGCTGCAAAGTCTCTCAACTATACTCCTAATCTGCTTGCCAGAGGCCTGGCAAAAAGCAATCTCAAGATTATTTCCGTCTACATGGGCGAACTTGAAAATCCATATTTCGGCAGCCTCGCCACCAACCTCGCAAAAGAATTCACGAAATACTCATATGAGCTCATAATCTGCGACTCCATCAGCAAGACTCTCGAACTGAACCGAAGCCTCGCCACTTCAGGAAGCGTACTCGTGTCATTCGGCAAAAAAGAAGTCCTCGAGAAAATCACTGAAACGCATCCGGTCGTCGGCATCTCCTGCACCATGACCGACAATGCGAACATACCCAACATTGATCTGGACTTCAAAGATGCATATACGGAGCTTTATGAGAGGGCGGTTTATTCCGACAAGGACAAGATCGCATTTTATTCACCTTTGCTGAGGCAGTATCCGCATCTTTCCGGGAGCAAGTTCATCCATGTCTATTCGGCAATGAAGAGAAAAGGGCATACGCCGGCCGGAGACCAGATCTTTGCGGATGATGATGCTGTCATCTCCTTCATGGAGCTCAGCCCCGGCTCGATTAACTGCGTTTTCTGCGAGAATGACATGCAGGCGGCCAGGCTCCATGGAAAACTTATCAAAAAAGGATACAAGGTTCCCGAAGATGTAATCGTCATCGGATGCGACGGGACCTTAGTCCTTGATGGAATGTGGTCCGTAAAGATAGACACGGCGAAGATTGCGGCTAAGGCGGCCGAACTTTTCAGGGATCATGCGATAAACGGTGCAAGCAATGGAACTCATACAATAAAGCCTGAGCCGATTTACAAATGAGGAGAAGAAGCTGGATTGCTATTTGACGACCCCCCAAGTATGTCCGGGGGTCTAGGTGTAACAGCCTTGCCCCCGGGCGTACTTCTTAAATTAGGAAGTGGCGAATGGAAAAGATGATGGATATAATTTTCAACGACCCCCCAAGTATGTCCGGGGATTTAGGTGTAACAGCCTTATCCCCGGGCGTACTTCTTAAATTAGACCCCCCAAGCATGTCCGGGGATTTGGGTGTAACAGCCCTGTCCCCGGGCATGCTTTTTATTGAAGCATTACAGATGAGCTGACATACTTGAGAGAAGAGCGGATGCATGGATTGTTGGATGATTGAGTAATTAGAGGTTCGACTCCTTGTTTACTTTCCCGCAATCATCCAACACTCCAGTCATCCGCGACAAAAATGAAAAAGGGCGTGCGAATTTCGCACGCCCTTTTCTTTTTCCACCCCGGTCATCAGGTAGGGTTAAACCCCATGGCAGAAAACCGTTTGAAGATCTATACTTCTACATTAACATTCCAGTTAATATTAAAATTCGGATCAACAAGGAGGGTATCATGATCGAGCAGCTGAAGAAAAACATGTTTATCGGGATCGGCCTGATGGCAATGACACGGACCAAAGTCATGGAATTCGGGAAAAAACTTGCCGAAGAGAGCAAGCTTTCAGAAGACGAGGGCGAGAAGCTTGTGAACGATCTGCTGAAACAGGCGGATGACATGAAAAATTATTTTGAGAAAAACTTTTCCAGTATCGTCGAAGAAAAAATGAAGAATGTCAAACTCCCGTGCAATGTCGGGTTCGAGAAGATGGGAAAGGAGATTAATGAGCTCAAAAGGACTCTCGCCAGGATTGAATCAAAATTAAATAAAAAGGATGCCCGGCCTAAGGCTGGGTCTGCCTGCAGCCCAAAAAAATAAACACCAAACATGATCGTGTAGAACATGGAGCTGTGAAACAAAGGCATCGATGTATTTCCGCAAAAGAAAATCAGGATGGCGACACCATCAGTACAAACGCTACCAAACGGTCGTCGGCGTTCTAGTCAAGCACGGATTCTATGATTTTGTCGACAACAGCAACCTCCTCAGATTCATCCCGTTCAGGCACAGATACGTATCCGGAGGCAGATTGCTGGATGATGAGGAAGAGAAGCTCAACCACTGGCAGAGAATCAGGCTCGTACTTGAGGAGCTTGGACCCGCCTATGTCAAACTCGGACAGTTTGTAAGCAACAGACCAGATCTCCTCCCGCAGGAACTGTGCATTGAACTTGAATCGCTTCTTGACGAAGTGCCACCTTTTGACAACGCCGAGGCTGTAGCTATAATAGAGAAGGAGTTCAAGGCTCCAATCAGCAAGATTTTCAAGCAGTTCACCGAAAAACCGTTCTCATCGGCTTCAATCTCCCAGGTCCATAAGGCAAAGCTCCATGATGGGACCAAAGTGGCCGTCAAGATACAACGTCCCGGCATAAAGGAAGTGATCGAGGCGGATCTTGAAATAATGGGGGAAGTTGCAGGGCTGCTGGAAAAATACGTTTCCGGCATGGATGTCATAAATCCCGCCGGGATTGTCGAGGAATTCAAGGTCTGCATCAACGAAGAACTCGACTTCATCAACGAGGCGGACAATATTGAAAAGTTCACCAGGAAATTCAACGGGGACAAACGGGTATGTTTCCCGAGGGTGTATAAGGAGTATACGACTACGCGCATACTTACAATGGAGATGATTGAAGGAGTGTCCCTCGCCACAATAAAGGAAGGCAACAATCCGGATTACAATCTGGATCTGATTGCAACAACGCTGAGCGACCTCCTGATGGATCAGATATTTGAGCATGGCTATTTCCACGGGGATCCGCATCAGGGGAACATCATAATCCGTGAAAACAATGTCATCTGTTTTGTCGATTTCGGCCAGGTTGGAATACTTTCACCGAGAAACAGGCAAGTTCTCCGTGAAATCATTATTGGACTTGTTCAAAAGGATCCCAGGAGAGTCGCAAATGCTACAATGAAACTTTCCACGAATTCTGAAATCATCAACAGGGAACAGTTTGAGAACAAGGTATTCAAAATCATTGATAAATATGCCGGCGTAACGTTGCACAACCTCAACCTCAGCAAATTTTTCAACGATCTTTTCAAGCTGGTTATCAGCAGCAAGCTCATGATCCCGTCGGATCTTTATCTCCTCGGAAAGGCAATAACATCGCTTGAAGGAACACTCAGAAAGTTAAAACCGGACTTCAATATCATAGAGCACATCGAACCATTCGTCAGGAAAATGATTTTAGAGAACATGAGCCCGTATAACATTTTCAAGGACGTATACACCAGCCTTTCCGATTACTCAGATCTGTTCCGCAATCTTCCCGGAGGGCTCAGGGACATACTCAACCAGTTCAAAAACAGGAATATCAAGATCCAGTTCGAGCACCGAGGGCTGGAGCCGATGCTGCACAAGCATGACCAGATCAGCAACAGGATTGCTTTTTCCATAATCTCCTCGGCAATGATAGTCGGCTCCTCCCTTATAATGCATGCAAAGATTCCGCCTCTTTTATTCGGAATCTCCTTCCTCGGATTCGCCACATTCGTCTTTTCATTGCTCTTAGGGAGCTTCCTTCTCCTGTCCATCCTGCGCCATGGAAAGATGTGAATGTATCGTTCTTGAAAATTATCCCTTGATTCTTCCCCCATCCGTAGTAATTTCACATGAAATTAAATTAGGCATTGGACAGGGAGAATTATAATGTCAACGGCAAAAGATATTGTCAGGAAGATTGAAGAATGGTCCAGACACCGGCTGAACAAGGACGAAGGAATATTCCATGGAAAGGACACTATTCCGCTTACAGGAGTTACCGTATGCTGGATGGCGACTCCTAACGCCATCAATGCGGCAGGAAAAAAGAAGAACCAGCTTCTCATCGTACACGAAAGCCTCTACTATCCATATGATGTCCAGAAATCGGACAATCCTCCTGCGGGCTGGGAAAAATGGGAAGTAAACAGGAAACGCAGGGAACTTCTTGACAAACATGGCCTGGGCTGCCTCCGCATCCATGGTTCCGCCGATGAGATCTGCATACTGGATGATTTTGCCACGCTTCTCGGACTTGGCAAGGCAGTGGTCTCCGACGGAGTCCTGAAAGTGTATGAGATAGAACCTTGTTCGCTGGGAGAGCTTGTATCAAGGGTCAAGGAACGCATGAACATGAAATCTCTTCGGATCGCAGACGGCGGGGATCCGAGGAAAATAGTGAGCAGGGTGGGGCTCCCGTGGGGAGGACTCGGTCTCTTTGTCAATGTCGGATACCAGCAGAGGCTGGTGGAACAGGACTGTGATGTGTTCATAGCCGGTGAGTCCGACAACTACGGTTTCCGCTTTGCGGTCGAGTCAGGAATCCCTATGATCGAGACCGGACATGAACTGAGTGAAAATCCGGGGCTCCACCATCTGACGGAAATGCTTGCAGACGAGTTTTCCGATATTGAATGGCAGTTCCATCTGAACAGGAACGTCTGGAAGATCAAGTAGCAAATTGCCGGCTCCGTCAATTTGCGGTGTTCAGGTGTCGGGTGTAAGTGACCTTTGGAAAGAAAGACTTCATTGATATTGCAATTTGAATAAAGTATGTCGGGTTTCAACCCGACGTTTAATTGGTGGTTTAAAAACCACCTTACTTATCAATAAAAAAAGGCGTGCAGTTTCCTGCACGCCTTTTGATTTTCTGAGATTCGGTATCTGTCCCAGGTATTTACTGACACCTGAAACCCGACACCTGGTCTACTGACTTAGTAGTCCATTCCTCCCATTCCACCCATTCCGCCGCCGCCGTGAGGCATCGGCATCGGTTTTTCCTTCTCAGGAATTTCCGTGACCATGCACTCGGTCGTCAGGAGGAGTCCTGCGATGGACGAGGCGTTCTGGAGGGCTGAACGTGTCACCTTGGTCGGATCGATGATACCGGCCTTGAGCATGTCCACGTATGTTCCTGTCTCAACATCGAATCCTTCGTTGACCTTGCGGTCAAGGACTTCGCGGACGACGATCGAACCTTCATACCCGCCGTTTGCGGCAAGCTGCCTGAGAGGTTCCTCTGTCGACCTTAGGACGATGTCGGCGCCGATGGATTCGTCACCTTCGAGCTTGAGGGCCCTTACGGCCTTTGCAGCACGGAGAATGGCTACGCCGCCTCCGGGGACAATGCCTTCCTCGACCGCAGCGCGTGTTGCGTGGAGGGCGTCTTCGACGCGGGCTTTCTTTTCCTTCATTTCAGTTTCAGTCGCGGCTCCGACGTTGATGACTGCCACGCCGCCTGCGAGTTTCGCAAGGCGTTCCTGGAGCTTTTCGCGGTCGTAGTCGGACGTCGTCTCCTCGATCTGCTTGCGGATGAGATTCACTCTTCCGATGATGGACGACTGTTTGCCAGCGCCTTCGACGATCGTGGTGTTTTCCTTGTCGATAGTGACCTTCTTGGCCTTGCCGAGGTCGTCGATCTTGACGTTCTCGAGCTTGACACCGAGGTCTTCAGTGATGCATTTTCCACCGGTGAGGATTGCGATATCCTCGAGCATGGACTTGCGGCGGTCGCCGAATCCGGGAGCCTTGACTGCGCATACCTGGAGGGTGCCGCGGATCTTGTTCACGACGAGTGTCGCGAGGGCTTCGCCTTCGACTTCCTCTGCGATGATCAGCATGGGTTTGCCTGTCTTGGCGACGGACTGGAGAAGAGGAAGCATGTCGTTGAGACTGCTGATCTTCTTCTCATATACAAGGATGTAGCATTCTTCGAGAACTGCTTCCATCGTCTCTGCGCTGGTCACGAAGTACGGGGAAAGATATCCCTTGTCGAACTGCATTCCTTCGACGACGTCGAGGGTTGTCTCGATTGACTTGGCTTCTTCGACGGTGATTGTCCCGTCCTTGCCGACCTTGTCCATCGCGTCCGCGATCTTGCTTCCGATTTCCCTGTCGCCGTTCGCTGAAATAGTGGCTACCTGGGCGATCTGCTCGCGGTCACCGACCTTCTTGCTGATGTTCTTGAGTTCCTTGACGAGTGCTTCGACGGCCTTGTCGATTCCGCGCTTAAGGGCCATCGGATTCGCACCTGCGGTTACATTCTTGAGACCCTGGCGGTAAATCGCCTCGGCAAGAACTGTCGCCGTGGTTGTCCCGTCGCCTGCGATATCGGATGTCTTGCTTGCGACTTCACGGACCATCTGTGCGCCCATGTTTTCAAAGGGGTCCTGGAGTTCGATTTCCTTTGCGACGGTCACGCCGTCCTTTGTCACGAGAGGCGAACCGAATTTCTTGTCAAGAACTACGTTGCGGCCTTTCGGTCCGAGTGTGGCCTTCACGGCCCTGCTGAGCTGTTCGATGCCGAGGAGGATCTTCTTGCGGCCCTCTTCGCTGAACAAAAGTTGTTTCGCTGCCATATTATTCTATCTCCTTTTATTGATTTTCTGGTTATTTCTCGATTACGGCGAGAATGTCGCTCTGGCTGAGAATCTTGTATTCCTTGTCGTCATACTTGACTTCAGTACCGCCGTATTTGCTGGTAAGCACGATGTCTCCGACCTTCACGTCGAATGCAATCCTCTTTCCATCTTCATCGACCTTGCCTGTCCCGAGTGCGATGATTTTCGCCTCAAGTGGCTTTTCCTTCGCTGAATCCGGGATGACGATTCCACCCTTCATCTGCTCCATGTCTTCGATCGCTTCCACCAGGATACGATCTCCAATTGGCTTGATCCTCGATTTGCTCATTCTTCTACTCCTTCTTTATTGGTTAATGGTTATCTTTTGTCTTATAATTATAAAAATGCCGTCCGGCATTTTTATTTGTCGTCGTCTACAACTTCAGCATCTACCACTTTTTCGTCGGATGAAGAGCCTTTCTTCTTCGAGGACTTCTGTTCCGATTCGTCCGGCCCCGAGGATCCTGGCTGTCCGCCCGCAGCCCCGGCTTGACCGCCTGCTGCACCGGCTCCTGCCTGGTTCGCTCCTGCCTGCTTGTAGATCTCCTCGCCGAACTTCATCAGATGCTCCTCGATTTTCTTCATCGTACCCTTCATCTTCTCGATGTCGTCGGCCTCCTTGGCCTTCTTGAGCTCCTCAATCCCTTCCTCGACCGGTTTCTTCACGTTGTCAGGAAGCTTCTCGCCGAACTCCTTCATCTGCTTTTCAGTATGGTATATCATGGATTCGGCCTTGTTGCGGGTCTCGATCTTGTCCTTTTCGCCCTTGTCCTGCTCTGCGAACTTCTCTGCGTCCTTCACCATCTTCTCGATGTCCTTGTCGCTGAGTCCCGAGCTAGCAGTGATCGTGATCTTCTGCACCTTGCCGGTGCCGAGATCCTTGGCCGTCACGTTGAGTATTCCGTTCGCATCGATGTCGAATGTGACTTCAATTTGCGGAACGCCGCGCGGTGCGGGAGGAAGTCCTTCAAGACGGAACCTGCCGATGCTCTTGTTGTCGCGCGCCATTTCGCGTTCGCCCTGGAGGACGTGTATATCGACTGACGGCTGGTTGTCCGACGCCGTGCTGAATATCTCGCTCTTCCTGGTCGGGATCGTGGTGTTGCGTTCGATAAGCCTGGTGGAGACTCCGCCGAGGGTCTCGATTCCGAGGGAGAGAGGTGTGACGTCGAGAAGAACAATGTCCTCGACGTGTCCAGTGAGGACTCCGCCCTGGATTCCAGCTCCGACAGCCACGACTTCGTCGGGATTTACACCCTGGTGCGGTTGCTTCCCGTCGAAAAGCTTTTTCGCGATCTCAACGACCTTCGGCATCCTGGTCTGTCCGCCGACCATTATGACTTCGTTTATCTTCGAGGCGTCAAATCCGGAATCTTTCAGGCAGTTCTTGACCGGAGTGAAAGTCCTGTTGAGCAGGCTGTCGCAGAGCTGTTCAAGTTTTGCTCTTGTCAGCGTCTGTGTAAGATGCTTGGGTCCGCTCGCGTCCGCCGTTATGAACGGCAGGTTGATGTCGGTGCTCTGGTTGGATGAAAGTTCGCATTTGGCCTTTTCAGCGCCTTCCTTGAGCCTCTGTAGGGCCTGGGGATCCTTTGTCAGATCCATCCCGTTTTCCTTCTTGAACTCATCGACGAGCCAGTTGATTATTGCGCGGTCGAGATCGTCGCCGCCGAGATGCGTGTCGCCGTTGGTGGATTTGACTTCGAACACGCCTTCGCCGAGCTCGAGTATCGAGATATCGAATGTTCCGCCGCCAAGATCATATACTGCGACGATCTCATCTTTTTTCTTGTCGAGACCATAGGCCAGGGATGCGGCGGTCGGCTCATTGATGATTCGTTTCACATCGAGACCGGCGATCTTTCCGGCATCCTTCGTCGCCTGGCGCTGGCTGTCGTTGAAATATGCGGGGACAGTTATGACAGCCTCCTTGATCTCCTCTCCGAGATAGGCTTCGGCATCGGTTTTGAGCTTCTGCAGTATCATCGCCGAAATTTCCGGCGGAGAATAAATCTTGTCGCCGACCTTTACTGCGGCGTCGCCGTTCTTGGCCTCGACTATGTTGTAGGGCACGAGCTTGATCTCGTCCTTCACTTCGCTGTATTTGCGGCCCATGAAACGCTTGATCGAGAAGATCGTGTTTTGAGGATTGGTGATGGCCTGGCGTTTTGCGGTCTGGCCCACAAGCCTTTCCCCGTTCTTCGTGAAAGCCACGACCGAGGGGGTTGTGCGCATGCCCTCTGCGTTGGCTATGACTTTGGGTTCACCGTGGTCCATGACAGCCATACAGCTGTTGGTGGTGCCCAGATCTATTCCAAGTATTTTTCCCATTGTATGATTCCTTTCATTTGTTTCGAAGTCTGTGTTTTCATGTCAGTGCAGACTCCAAGACTTGTTTTTGGTCATAGTATTAGCAATACCTATGCCAAGTAAATTTACTTAGTTGCAAGTTTATAATGATGAATAAGATATAAATTCAATATTCAAAACGCTTTTGCGAAATTCGCACGGCATTATGTCGCTGACTGTGCCAATATGCGACAAAATGGCGCAGTAATGTGGCACAGGCAAATTCCCCGACCCTTGGGTCGGCTTTGATTTTCTTTTGTTATAAAGAATCTCCGGCCCGCCGTGAGGCGAGGGAGGGCGTCCGTAATACCCCGTTGCTTGCGGCGGAGATAGGATGGGCGTCAGGAGATTCTTTATTCATCCTCTTGGTAATAAGTGGAAAACGCTGTCTATTAGGAGCTGAAAAATAAATAATAAAAGTACCTATGCATTTCCAACAGTTCAATCTTGACCAGCGGCTTTTCCGCGCAACAGAGGAAGCCAATTTCAAAATCCCAACCGCCATACAGAGGCAGGCCATTCCCATTTGCATGAAGGGCTCTGATATAATAGGCACGGCGGCCACCGGCACAGGCAAAACTGCGGCATTCGTCCTGCCGATGCTCAACCATCTTCTCAAGGGACATTCACATCCGCGTTCCCCAAGAGCTCTGATAGTGACGCCGACCCGCGAGCTCGCGGAGCAGACCCGCGAAGTTATCAAAGTGCTTGCCCGGCACACGAACATCCGGTCGGCCGTTGTCTACGGAGGAGTCGGAATGAATGATCAGAAACGGGCTCTTTCAGACGGAACAGATATAATTGTATGCTGTCCGGGCCGCATGCTCGACCATATGGGCAGAGGCTATGTCAATCTGAAGACCATCGAGATCCTGGTACTCGACGAGGCCGACCGCATGCTCGACATGGGATTTCTGCCGGATATAAAACGTATTCTGTCGGCTTTGCCAGCCAAACGCCAGACACTTCTTTTCTCTGCAACATTTGCAAATGAACTGATGGATCTGATAAGACACCACATGCGGACACCGGAACGGATAAGCATAGATATTGAAGCGCCCGCGGAAACCATTGACCACTGTTTCTATCCTGTCCCGAAAATGCAGAAGACCGCCCTCCTGATCGCCCTGCTCAGGAAAATGGATCACAGGTCGGTACTTATCTTTACGCGGACGAAGCACCGGGCGAACCGCCTGAAGGACGGCCTGATGAAAGCAGGTTATACTGTTGGAATTATCCATTCGAACAAGTCTCAGAACCAGCGCAAGCTCGCATTGGACGGTTTCCGGTCCGGACATATCAAGATCCTGGTTGCCACGGATATCGCCGCAAGGGGGCTTGACATAGAAAGCATTTCACATGTCATAAATTATGATATTCCGGATACGGCGACAAACTATATCCATCGTATTGGAAGGACAGGCCGTGCAGAACGTTCAGGTGACGCGATAACATTTATTACTGCGGAAGACGCCTCTGAAGTCCGTGACATCGAGCGCCGACTTGGAACCAAGGTTGAAAAGAAGAAGCTTGAAGGCTTTGCATATGGAGCCGATGTCCAGGTCAATGCTCCTGATCACGCTCCCCAGCACGCTTCCGGCAAACCTCACCATGCTCAAAAGCATCATGGGCATCAAGGTCATGCCAGTCACAAGGATAATCAGCATAATGAGGGATACTGGGGCAGGCACCGCAGGCACAGGAGTTGATCGCTGGTTTGGACGGAAGAATTATTTCTGGAAGATTATGCGTAGGGGAAAAGTATGCGCATCCCACTTGACATGGATGTTTATTTCTTTTTCTTGGAACCGCATTTGCCCTTTGTGCATTTCTTTACTGCCTTTTTCTTTGTTGCCATTTGCTTGCTCACCTCCTTCAAATTTTTGAATTTTTACTTTCTACCGTGTGCTTTCTCAACAGATATTATCTATCGTGCATGACAAATTTAAGTCTTGATTTCCCACATAATCCGCCTGAAAGCTATAACATATCATATTCTGAATACAAAGCAAGTTGTTTATCCTGAAGGACAAGGATTAAACGCGGTATTCTGCTGTACTGGAAAACGCAAATATTCGTCGATGACATCATGATTTTACGGGCGATATTTAAAAGCTTTACTTGACTCAATAGGCTTTACTATTTGACGGATGAAATTCCAGATATAATAAGTAAAGGATAAATATGAAGTAAAGGACAGTCAATGTTTATTTCAACTGTATCAAGCAAGGGGCAGATAACCCTTCCGGTGTCGGCACGGGCAGTTCTTGGCATAAGGAAGCACGACAAGGTCTGCATAGAGACCGGCAAAGACAGGATAACAATCAAACCGGTTTTCAACATCCTGTCGTTTTCTGGTTCCTCAGGCAGGGCATTCTCTTCAGCAGACGAGAAAAAAGCTGTTAAAGGACATGTTTCCGCGAGGCATTTAGCAAGGAAATAACTTTTAAGAACACGCTAAAGCTGTGAACTCCAACTTAAGAAATCAGCCAAATTGCCGGCAGATAAAATCATTCCCAGTTTCGACAATCTCCTACGACGGACTGTTGTGAGCCACATCTCAATATTCTCAGGTTCTCTTTGTTCTATACCGAGCCCTGGAACTGATATTTCCCTGAGACTATCTTGAAAACGGCGCGATCATTTTCCATTTTCAGGAATTCAACTCCGGAGGAATTGCTGGCAGGTTTTCCGCCTTCGAGAACTGAAGCGGAATCTTTTGCCGGGACATGGATCGTGGCAGTTGAACCTGCAGGAACCGCAATGCCCCAGATGAATTTTCCGTTTTCAATTTTCCAGGAGCTTGAGATTTTTCCGCGGACGGACTCCAATGAAGCTTCAGCTTGAGTCAATCCTCCTCCGGGAAGGGGCCGCATTATTATATTTTTATATCCTGCGGAAGAAATGTCGATGTCGATTCCGGCAACTGTCTGATAAAGCCATTCACCAACTGCTCCATAGGCGTAGTGGTTGAAGCTGTTCATGCCCGGATCCTGGAACCCCTTGTCATGGCGCCAGCCGTCCCATCTTTCCCACATCGTGGTCGCACCATGCTTTATGGGATAGCCCCAGGAAGGGAAGTCATCATTAAGCAGCAGTTTGTATGCGAGATCCGCATGTCCGGTCTTGAGCAGCGCGAAAAGCAGGTATGGCGTGCCGAGGAATCCTGTCGAAAGATGATTGTTGCATTCACCGATGCGCTGCACGAGATTTTCTCCGGCAACCTTGGTGCGTTCTTCTGAGAGCAGATCAAAGTGTATCGCCAGCACGTAGGAAGTCTGTGAACCGTTCACAATCCTCCCGCTGGGAGTAACGAATTCATGGTTGAAAGCCTTCTTGATTTTTCCAAACAGCGAACAGTAGCGTTTTGCATCCCCCTTTTTCTCCAGGACATCTGCGACATTCGCCATTATCTTCACGCAATAGGCATGGAATGCAGTGCCAATGAGTTCTTTCGGGGTATTGTCATTTATATTCAGCCAGTCGCCGAAGCAATGGCGTTTTTTCAAGTCGACAGTCGAAAGATAGTCGAGATAACTGGTCATTTTTTTGTAATGCGTCGCGAGAATCCTCTTGTCTCCGTAGCAAAGATAGATTGTCCACGGGCATATGATTGCCGCATCCGCCCAGCCTGCTCCACCATCACCCTCCCTCTTTCCAAGAACATCAGGGGCGACCATGGGGAAGGCGCCGTTCGGTGACTGTGAATCGGCTAGATCTGTCAGCCATTTGGTGAAGAAGGCAGACACGTCCATGTTGAAGCAGGCGGTCCTGACGAATGCCTGCGCGTCGCCTGTCCATCCGAGTCGCTCGTTCCGCTGAGGACAATCCGTCGGCACTTCCAGGAAATTGCCTTTCTGTCCCCACTGGATATTATGCTGGAGCTGGTTCAGCATCGGATTTGAACAGCTGAACGAACCGGTGGGAGGAGTGTCTGAATGCAATACGACCGCAGTTAGGGTTTCCGCTGAAGGCTTGCCGGGGAAACCTGTGATCTCGGCGTAGCGGAAGCCGTGGAATGTGAAGCGTGGCTCGTATGTCTCGACGCCTTCACCCTTCAGTATGTATTCATCCGTGCATCTGGCGCTCCTGAGGTTTGTCGTGTAGAGGGTGCCGTCGGGATTCAGGATTTCGGCAAAACGAAGTTTGACAGTAGTTCCCTTGTCCCCTTGGACTTTCAATCTTGTCCAGCCGACAAGGTTCTGCCCGAAATCGAAGATGAAAGTTCCCGGCGTCTGTTCAGTTTGCAGGGAAGATTTCAGTTCCTGGATCTTATGGACACGCGGCGAAGGCGAGGCGTTCAATGTGGCTGATGTCGCAGGATGTACTTCCACGGATTTCCACTGGGAGTCATCGAATTCCGGACAGCTCCATCCTTTCATTTCGAGGCGTGCGTCATAGATCTCGCCGTTGTATATGTCGGACTCAAGGATGGGGCCGGTCGAACTTTTCCAGGAATCATCCGAGACAATCAGCTCCCTTCCTCCATCAGAATATTCGATTTCAAGCTGGGAGAACAGGCGAGGGGGATGACCATATGTGTTGCGGTTGTTTTCCCACACGAGGAAACCGCAGAACCATCCATCGCCCAGGATTCCACCGATGGCATTGTCTCCTTCCCATATGAGAGGAGTCACATCATAAGTCTGATATTGGACGCGCAGGTTGTAGTCGGTCCATCCAGGGGTGAAAAGGTCGGTTCCGACACGTCTCCCGTTTATTTCCATCTCATAGAGACCGAGAGCCGAAACATAAAGGCGGGCCTTTTTTACAGACTTCTTCAGCTTGAACTTTTTGCGCAGATAAGGAGCAGGCGAACTTTTGTCCACGGCTGCCTTGATTCCGCTGGCGATCCATTTTGCCTTCCAGTCGGCAGGCTTGAGCAGTCCCATCTCCCAGCTCGCAGTCTCGCTCCAGGCGGATTCCTTTCCGTCCTTGTCCCATATTTTGACCTTCCAGAAACAGACGTCGCGTGATTTCAGGTTTTTACCGGAATATTCAACATGGGATGACTGATCAGTTTCCATTTTTCCGCTGTCCCACAAGTCCCCCTTGTCCTGGGAAAGCAGTTCGGATGATGATGCAACCAATATCTGACAAGAGGATTGTCCCTGTCCGCGCACATCGGATCCAACGATCCATCCCAGGCGCGGTTTGACCACATCTACTCCGACTGGATTCTTCAAATATTCACAGCGTAATTTGCCTATGTTCATGATAATCTCCTTATGTTCAATTATATTTTTTATATCAATGCCCCTTATCTTAACTTGCGGCAGCAGGCATTCCTTGACTCAAGTATCATTTTATAGCACAATAATCCCATGGGGTCAAGCATGGGCTAGGTGTATATCCCCTTGTTCTCGGCCATTCAGGAAATATATTGTCAGATTGAGCATAATATTAAAGGAGGACTGATCATGGGAAACGTATATTTCGCAAGTTCTGCGTTCAAGAGGCTTGAAGCCGAAGCGACTCTTCCAGCAAAATTCAACAGGATGCTGAAGAAATCACTGCCACAGGACAGATTCAAGAACAAGAAAATCTGTATCAAGATGCATCTCGGTGGGAATCTCGGTTACACTACAATCCATCCGTTCTTCATCAGGCAGCTCGTAGAGCACATCAAGAAGGGGAATCCGAAATCCGTCTTCGTATGCGATGGAGACGCCAACAACTGCGAATGGCGCGGTTACACCGAGAAATCCCTTGGAGCTCCGATCGTAGGCCTCTTCAGGAAAAATCATCCTCCGCTGAAAACATTTAAAATCGGCTTCCAGACCCTAAACGAGGCAAAGGTGTCGCAGGAAGTCCTTGACGCCGACATGATGATCGTGCTGAGCCATGTCAAGGGGCACGGAGACTGCGGATTCGGCGGGGCATGCAAGAACATCGCGATGGGTGTCGTCCCTGGAGAGACTAGGGCGAAGATCCACAAGCTCGAAGGAGGAATAAAATGGGACAAGTCAAAATGCATCCATTGCGGGAAATGCATTAAGGAATGCAGGAACAAAGCCAACAAATTCACCAAGGACGGCAACTACGAGATCTTCTACCACCACTGCACATATTGCTGGCACTGCGTGATGTCCTGTCCGGTGAAGTCCCTGACCCGCACTGGAAACTCCTTCCAGCCTTTCCAGGAAGGGTTGGCGCTTGTTACCAAGGCTGTGGTCGACGATATGGGCGCGAAGAACATCTTCTACATAAATGTCCTCATGAACATAACGATCTTCTGCGACTGCTGGGGCATGAGTACGCCGTCGCTGGTTCCCGACATCGGGATCCTTGCATCGGACAATCTTGCCGGCATCGAGAAGGCGACCCTTGATCTGATCAAGACGGAGGACTTGCTGAAATCAGGACTTCCCGTCGGGCGCAAACTTCTTTCCGGGAAACATCTCTTCGAGAAGATCCACAGGAAGGATCCATATCTTATAACTGGGATACTTGAGAAGAAGAAGCTTGGATCGAGGAAGTATAAGATGCTGGAGATAGGATGAAGAACTGCCGGCGAGACGCCGGCGCTCCTTTAGATCACTTGACTGTCAGCAGGTGGCTGAATACAAAATAGGCTATAGCGGCGAAAGTCGCTGATGCAGGAATTGTTATTATCCAGGCCCAGATGATCTTCCGGGCTGTGATCCATCTCACCGGTGCACGCTGCGTGGTGCCGACGCCCATGATTGATCCGGCTATGACGTGGGTAGTGCTGACCGGAATTCCGAAATGCTGCGTTCCGAGGAGTACCACAGCAGCGGATGTTTCGGCGCAGAAGCCTTCAGTCGCATGAATCTTGGTTATGCTTGTTCCCATTGTCTTCACTATACGCCATCCTCCGCAGATAGTGCCGAGTGCAAGGGCGGAATAGCAGGCCAGTATGACCCATTTATCGAGTGTAAATTCCTTGTTTATCCCCCCTGCGAAAAGGACCAGTGCGATTATTCCCATTGTCTTCTGGGAGTCGTTGGTGCCATGTCCGATGCCGTAGCATGCTGCAGATACAAGCTGCAGCTTCTTGAAGAGGGAAGCTGATTTCTTGTGGTCCGTCTTTCTGAACAGCCACAGTACAATTGCTGTGAATATCATTGCTCCGAGCATGCCCAGGAAAGGAGCGACCAGTATGAAGGAGACAATCTTCAATACTCCGCCCCATATCACTATCTTTGTGCCGACTGCGACCAGTCCGCTTCCTACCAGACCTCCGATAAGAGCATGGCTGCTTGAAGTCGGAAGTCCGAGAAGCCAGGTGATGATGTTCCATATTATCGCGCCGACAAGGGCTCCAAGGAGGATATGAAGACCAAGACCAGCGTCGAATCCCTGCCCGCCTGGTTTCAATATCGCGGATTCTATCACGCCCGTGCCGACCATTTTGGCGACGGCTGTTCCGAAAAGGAAATAACCGACGAAATCGGCGCAGCCTGCGAGAAGGACCGCCTGGAACGGAGTGAGGGTCTTTGACACCACGACGGTGGCGATGGCGTTCGCGGCATCATGGAATCCGTTGAGGAAGTCGAACATGATGGCGAGGGCTATGACAATTACAACTAGAGTGAAAGTCGTTACCATGGATTAGCCCTGTTTTACTACTATTCCCCTGACTATCTTGCCGATGAAGTCGACGGAGTCGACGACGGCCTCGAGATGTTCATATATTTCCTTATACTTGATGATATCGACAGGAGAATGATTCCCATGGAAGAGTTCTGCCATGCTTGTATGGAAGAGTTCATCAGCCTTGTTCTCAAGCTCATGTATCTTCCTGACTATCAAATTCAGGTCGTTCTTTGATTCAAGTGCGGCGAACAGCCTCCTGAGTTCGACGGCGATCTCGGTGATGAGGTCGGCGAACCGGCATATGTTCACCGGCACCTTGTCCACACCGTATATCTCGAATTTCCTGGCGATGCTGTTTAGGATGTCGAGGGATTTGTCGACGTTCAGGACTATCATGTGTATGTCCTCGCGGTCGAGGGGGGTGATGAAGGTCTTGTGGAGTTCGTCGATTATGTGATGCTCGAGATCGTCTCCCTTCTGCTCCAGCTCGTTTATCCTCTTGATAAGATTGTTCCTGTCGGCCACGCTCATGCTCTCTATGTTGGAGACGAGTTTCTTGAAGGCTTCACAGCCTTCTATGAAGATCTCCGCCTGCTCGGTCAGATACTTGAAGAATTTAATCTCCCTTGGCAGAAGGAGATCAAAAATGTTGAACTTCATGTTTTACCTCGTTATAGTAAGAGTTTTGGAAAATAATAAAATGGATTACCATATCCTGACAATTTTTTAACAATACATTATAAGAATTATTTTAAAAGCATGAAATACGAAAAATATATTTTAAAGAACAGGGGCGGACACAGACTGGAGGGGCAGCCCTGCCGGAAGTATAAAAACGCCGTTGTAATTCCCGCCTACGCCGAAATGGAATTCCTCCCGCATGCGCTCAAGGCGCTTTCGGAGAACAATCCCGCAGAGTTGGAAGAGACGATGATCGTGGTCGTTGTCAACAACCCCCCGCCCGGGGCCGCGGACCCCGCAAAGGTCCGGGAGAACACTGAAAAGCTCGAAGCGATGCGGAATTCGCAGTTCCCGTACCAGTACAGGCTCCAGTTCTTCTGGATCGACGCTTCAAGCCACGGACTGGAGATCAATCCGAAGGAGGGGGTCGGTGCCGCGAGGAAGATCGGTATGGACGCGGCACTGGAATTCCTTGATTTGGACCGGGGAGCTCCGCTTATAATTTCCCTCGACGCAGATACCATGGTCGAGAAAAATTATCTGGAAACGATACATGGCTATTTCATCTCGAATCCGGGAATGGCCGGAGCGACGGTCAATTTCAGACATCAGCCCGGCAGGACTCCAGAGGAAGACGCAGCCATCACACAATATGAGCTTTTCATGAGATATTATGTCGAAGGACTGCGGATTTCGCAGTCTCCCTATGCCTACAACGTTCTTGGTTCGGCGATGGTATGCAAGGCCGAGGATTATGTCAGATCAGGGGGCATGCGCAGGCGCAACGGCGGAGAGGACTTCTATTTCATGCAGGCGCTCAGGAAACTCGGAGGGATCGGACAGATAACGGGAACGACAGTCCATCCTTCGCCGCGGCCTTCAGACCGCGTCCCCTTCGGTACCGGCCCGCGGATTTCGCAGATTTTGAACGGGCGTCAGGAGCTCATGTTCTATAATCCGGAAATATTCTTCATATTAAAAAAATTATTTTCAATTGTCGACGGTCTGGATATTGCATGTCCAGTTTTTGATATAGAGATGCTTGATTCCATGGTCAGGGAATATCTTATAGGAAATAAATTTTTTGATGAATGGAAGAAGATCCTGCTGAACACGCCGAGGGAGAAGGGGAAGATACCCTTCGCCTTCCATACCTGGTTCGATGCATTCAGGACCTTGAAGTTCGTGCATTTCTGCGAGAGCAGATATCCGAGGATGCATCTTATGGAGGCATATGTCGGGATATATGAAAAATCTGGCAGGCGCCTGCCAGACCATGTGAGATCTTCTGAGAAGAATCTCCTTGGGTTTATGAGGAATAAAAAACGGAGGGTCTTATGAGGAAAAATGTTTTGATTGCGGTTGCCGCTGTGTTTTCACTGATTGCATATGGAGATGGGGCCGGGTTGATTGAACAACCAAAGCTTCCGTATGAGGAAAACGCGCTTGAGCCTGTGATAACTGCAAAGACCATGGGATTTCATTATGGCAAGCACCACAAGGCCTATGTCGACAAGCTGAACTCCCTTCTAAAGGACTCGCCGCTTAAAGGCAAAAACCTTGAAGAAATAATTCTTGCGAGTGCGGGCAAGGATGACATGACGGCAATTTTTAATAATGCGGCCCAGGCCTGGAACCATACGTTCTTCTGGAAGTCGATGAAGCCGTCCGGCGGTGGTGAACCCAAGGGGAAAATGCTTGAACTTATAAATAAATCATTCGGTTCATATGCTGAATTCAAGAAACAGTTCGCCGATTCCGGAATGGCGCAGTTCGGCAGCGGCTGGGCATGGCTCGTACAGGACGGAGACAAGCTCAGGATCGTAAAGACGTCAAACGCAGACACCCCGATCGCTCACAAGCTGAATCCCCTGATGACATGCGATGTCTGGGAGCACGCATATTATCTTGACTACCAGAACCGCAGGGGAGATTTCATAAACGCATTTTTGGACAAGCTGGTGAACTGGGAGTTTGCGGAAGCCAATTTGAAATAATTTTGTTCGGTAGTAGCGCAATTTATTGCGCGTTGAGTAGGTACGTGCTTTAGCATGTACCATCTTTGTTTTAAGAATGGGACAGGCTAAAGCCCGTCCCTACTTCAAGAACGCTCGAACACGAGATACTACAAACGAAAGAATTAACATAAAAGGGAAAAATGAAAAGATTTTGTTGTCTTATTGTAATCTTCCTCATCTCATTTTCTGCGTCCGCGCAGAAAATGATGCCGAAGAACATCATCTTCATGGTCGGAGACGGCATGGGGCCTGAGCAGGTGAAGGCCGCAGGCATGTATCTCACCGGACAGGAAGGGACGCTTAGTTTTGAATTAATGCCTGTAAAAGGTGAAGTTACGACAAAATCCGCAGACAGCTCTGTCACCGATTCCGCCGCTGCCGCTACCGCTCTGGCTACCGGAGTGAAAGTCAACAACAAGGTCGTCAGCGTCGCCTTGCCCGGAGACGGCAAGGACTTGAAGAACATGGTCGAAGTTTTCAAGGAGCAGGGGAAGCTTACCGGAGTTCTAACCACCAGCTACATGAATGATGCGACTCCCTCCTGTTTCAGCACGCATGGGCGGAAGCGCGACGACTACGTCGAACTGAGCAATAATATGATGAAGGTCAGCCACCCGAATTTGCTTTTCGGCGGCGGTTGCAAGGGGATGTCTCCGGATCTGCTCAAGGAGGCCGGGTATTCCGTCTCCACAGACCTTGAATCGATGGAAAAGCTTTCTGTGGAATCCAAATACTGGGCTGGGCTTTTCGGTGCCTCTCCCATGCCATTTGAGAAAGGTGGTGATTTTTCAAGACTGCCCCACCTCTCGCAGATGGTTAAAAAGGCCCTTGCACTCCTCGAGAACGATAAAGGATTCTTCATAATGATCGAAGGCGGCCGTATTGACCATGCGGGACATTCTAACAAGATAGGGGAGAATGTCGCCGAAACTATTGAGTTTGCGAATGCCGTCAAGATGGTTGTCGACTGGGCTAAGGACCGCAAGGATACTTTGATAATTGTGACTGCAGACCATGAGACCGGCGGACTGAGTGTCGTCAAGAACAACGGCAAGGGCGTCTATCCTGAAGTGACATGGAAGAGCAAAGGGCATTCAGGTGTGAATGTCCCGTTCTACGCCTGGGGCATGAACTCCGAAGCCTTCGGTAAGACGCTTGACAACACCGACTTCTTCAAGATAATCACTTCGTGGAAATAGGGCAATCCTCGGCGAGGGTAAATATTCACTGAATCCGCCGCGGCGGATTCAGTGAATATTTACATCTAATAAAATGCGAAATCAATACTTTTTTCATGACAAAACGGATTTCAACGTGAAAGACATGGTGTACCAAGCCAATTTTTGCATTTTCTTTTTAGTACGGATTAAGTAAACGACATAGTTTACTGAATACGTACCATCGAGACCTGGCCTACTTCTGGAGTTCTATGTATAACATGCGGCCGACCCATGCATCTGTGGCGGCGTACCGTATCTGGGCCTCCGTAAGGTCACTCCTGCTCCAGTTTGTTGTCTTGGCGGATTTTGTGATTCGGAATCCAAGCAGGACGGCAGCAAGCCCGCGCAAACCGTGGTTCTGTATTCCTTTTTTCTTTGCAAGATCCCCGATATCCACAAACCCCGCAGGTTCGAACTGGACCAGGCTTCTGAGCTCGTTGATGTCATGGTTCAGGGAAACTCCCGCTTTGATAATATTTGGATTGGCAAGAATATCGAGGAGGGGGCGCGGCAAACCTGTAAATTTAAGCTGGAAGAGAAATACTTCATTGGCCCCGGCAAGTTGCAGGAGCGCTGGCGGATATTTCTCGCCTTTCTGATAAGCCGGTCTTGTTTCCGTGTCAAAACCTAGAAGGCTTTCCTTTTCAAGAAGTCTGACCGCATCAGGCAGTTCGATTTCGGAACGAATCAAATGGACTTTCCCTTCATATCTTCCGATGGGACGCTCATTTATTTCATCCTTCTCCATTCTCTTCCATCCGGAATTGACCTGCTGGGCCAATCCTCCGGAACCGCTGTTGTTTTCCATTATATTGTCCACGATCCATAGGGGTTTAGTTTTGATGTTGACATGATACAAGGTGACACTTTCCAGAAGAAAGGCAAATATCGGATTGGAGCACTATGGGGAAACAATCATAGAAAACTCCTGGACCGACTTTTCCTGAATAGGGAAAACACCGGAATGGGCCACGGAGGCAGCGCCTATGAATACTGTAAAATCAAGATGATGGTATGTTTCATGTCTCTGCCGAACGCGCAGGCATCATGACGGCGTACTCACCGTTATATGAATGCCATAGTTCGCATTATTTCAAATTATATTTTTGAACACCAACTGCTAAATAGTTCTCAGGTATATTACAATATTGCTTAAAATCAGCCAAAGACACCTCTTTTCCGTTTATATAGGAGTCTCCTTTTTCATTCTTAGTGAATGAAGAAAAAGCCCCATTCCACGGTTTCCCATCCTTGTATCCATCATTTCTTCGATTCTTAACTGTCGCTTCGCGTGACATGTAAATTTTGAATTCAGGGATTAACTCGGCGGCTTAGTGCCTTTGTGCGAGGATATCCTTCCTGATTTCTTAAACACCTGTGATAGCCGGCTCCTGTTTCAGTCCTTTCGGATGCAGATGGTTTAAAGTCTCCTCGCGGATGAGCGCGCCCATCTCGGAGGTAGAGACCCTGCGGTAGCCCTCGTGCCAAAGATCGCCTGTACGGGAATTCCCGCCCATTGCCGATGCAACTCCATGTCGCACAGCTGCTGCGGCATGCGCTTCACCGAGTTCCTCCAGCATCATGGCTGCCGAGAGGATCATTGCCGTCGGATTGGCCTTGCCTTGTCCGGCGATATCCGGAGCAGAGCCATGTACGGGCTCGAAGAGGCCAACTCTTCCACCGATGCTTGCCGAGGGTAGGAGGCCAAGGGATCCACCGAGGGTGGCGGAGACATCTGATAAGATGTCCCCGAAAAGATTTTCCGTAAGGATCACATCGAACTGCCGTGGCCTGATCACCATCTGCATGGCGGCGTTGTCGATATACATGTGGCCCAGTTCTACATCCGGGAACTCGGTTGCATGGAGCCTTTTTACGGTGTCGCGCCATAGGCGTGAGACCTCCAGGACATTTGCCTTGTCCACCGATGTCACCTTGTTGCGCCGCTTGCGCGCCTTGTCGAATGCAACACGGGACACCCGTTCTATTTCTCCGACTGAATATCGCATGGTGTTGAAAGCCTCGTTGCCATCGTTGCCCACCGGCTGTCCAAAATAGATTCCGCCTGTCAGTTCGCGTACCGTGAGCAGATCAATCCCGATGACCTCGGAGGGACGCAGTGGCGATGATTCCGCAAGCGAGGGTGAGACCGAGACAGGGCGCAAGTTGGCGAAAACACCGAGTTCCTTGCGGATTTTCAGGAGACCGGATTCCGGGCGCATGGCACCGGTCAAATCGTCCCATTTCGGACCGCCGACGGCAGCAAGGAGGACGGCGTCGGAGGATTTACACAGCTCGAGTGTCTTTTGCGGCATTGGATCGCCTGCCTTGTCGATTGCGGCCCCGCCGGCGAGTGCTTCCGTATAATTGAATTCCAGATCTGTCTGTGCTGCTATCGCATCAAGCAGTTTGACGCTCTCCGCTATCACCTCAGGTCCGATTCCGTCGCCTGGAAGCAAAGCTATCCGATATTGTTTTTTCATCTGGATTATTTTCCGCCTGTCGGAGGCTTGAGTTCGAAGTCATTGACCGGTTCGGCCTTCTTTTCGGCTTCAGGTTTCTTTTCTCCCTCAGCTCCTGCTGCAGGACGCTGCGGGCGGAGTTCGTCCATGGCGAGCTTCCCGTCACCGTTCGTGTCAAGTTTCTTCAATGACGCTGCAGATGCTGCGATTTCTTTTTCGTCAATTGTCATGTCGCCGTTTGTATCAAGAGTGGAGCTCATGCGAGACGGACGTTTCACTTCGGCGCCTTCAGTGGCTCCGGGGCGCTGGAAACGATATTCTTCATAAGAGAGTTTGCCGTCTTTGTCCTTGTCGAGTTTCTTGAGAGCTGCCGGAGCGCCGGCGATTTCCTTGTCGTCGATTGTCATGTCGCTATTTGCATCAAGGGCTGAAATCAGCGGTGGCATCGGTCGTTTGACTTCAGTACCGGGCGCACCACCTCCGCCATGCTGTTTTGCCTGGCCGCCGCCGTCCTGTGCGAAAGTGGACAGTGACGAAATGAGCAGGCCCGATATGGCGAGAACGAGAATCTTCTTCATAAGCAGCTCCTTTCCGATGTTTTGAATATATGATTGCCCTGAAATCGAGCTTTTCAAGTGCAAATCACAACTGCAGCTTATACACGGACACGGAACTTCCTTAGGGAGTGGTCCAGTTTCCGGAGGATGTCCTTTGCGAAGCTTGATGAAGCAGCCCTTCCGCACTACTTTATAATTGATTATGTGCGGGTATGGCAAAAGGAGGAATGAATATATGGAACGAAGGGATTTCCTGAGATTGATGGGATACGGTGCGGCTTTGGGAATGCTACCGACGCTTGTTTCAGCGCAGGAGAAGATAGCAAAACGTCCGAACATACTCTTTGTCTTTTCCGACATGCAGAGGGCGTATTCGATGGGTTGCTATGGTGACAAAAACGCCAGAACTCCGAATCTGGACAAGTTTGCGAAGGAAGGGATCCGTATGGATTCCGCCATTTCAAACACCCCCGTGTGCTGTCCTTTCCGTGCCTGCCTGATGAGCGGGCAGTATGCGCACAACCACGGCATGATCAGCAACGGCACCGACTTCTATCCGAAAGTAAAATGCATTGCCGAAACATTCCGTGACGCCGGATATGAGACCGGATATGCGGGCAAATGGCATCTCGAATTTCCAAAGAAAGCCGCCGACCGCCGATTCGGTTTTCCAGCCGAGGGAACCGAATACGGAAAATATACGCATGAGAGGGAGCCTGTTCCAGACACTGAACTTGCAATGAAATTCATCCGCGAAAAAAGCAAGGCTGAAAAGCCCTGGATGTTCTTTGTCTCCTGGATAATGCCGCATACTCCTTATAAGGCGTCTGCGGGATTTGCTGAACATTTCTCCAAGATTGAAATTCCGCCGAACGTTCCCGAAGGAGCCGCCCGGGAGCATGCGGAAAAGGCCTTGCCGGAATATTATGGGATGATTGAGGGCATTGATGTGCAGTTTGGAAGGCTAATGCAGGAGCTTGAGAAGGCGGGCGCCGCCGAGGACACGATCGTGGTTTTCACGTCCGACCACGGCGACATGATTGGTTCTCATGGCTACAAGGTCAAACGCTGGCCGCATGAGGAATCCGCCCGCATCCCGTTCCTGATCCGATATCCGCGCTCATTGCCGGCGGGACGAACCATAGAGGATCCGTTCGGAGCTCCGGACATTTATCCGACGCTTGCCGGACTTGCCGGAGTAGAGGTGCCCAAAGGTCTCGACGGAATGGACTATTCACAGCTGCTCATTGGGAAATCTGACAAGCCTCCGCGCGACTACGTCTACATGGAGATGCATTATGCGTATGTGCCGTGGCCGGGATGGCGTGCAATCCGCACACGCGACATGATGTATGCGCGTACTGTCGACAAGCCATGGCTGCTCTTCGATCTGAAAAAGGATCCATGGGAGATGAAAAACCTGGTCGATGATCCGGCTCAGCAGGAACTCGTCAGGAAAATGGACGACAGGCTCCAGTCGATCATGAAGGAGACCGGCGATTCCTGGGAGCTCAAGGCCACCAGCGGAGATCTGGAAAACTGGGTTCCGGGAGGGAGCAAGCAGGATTCGCAGAATCTTGGGCATTCATATCCCGGAGAGATCAAGTCAAAGGAACCGGCTGGCAAGAAAAAGAAGAAAGGTGACAACGGAGAATAATGACGAATCTACTATTCATATATACTGATGAGCAGGCGTTCAACACGCTTGCAACCTATGGCAACAGTAAAATCCAGATGCCCAATCTCAACCGTCTCGCCGGTGAAAGCGTTGTCTTCGACCAGGCATATGTGACACAGCCCGTGTGTACGCCTTCGCGTTCGACTTTGCTGACCGGACAGTATCCTCACACCAATGGATGCACTGAGAACAACCTTACGCTCCGTCAGGATACATGCTGTCTTCCTGAGATGCTTTCAAAGGGGAAATATTCCACAGGACATTACGGCAAATGGCATCTCGGAGATGAACTGTTTGCTCAGCACGGATTTGATGAATGGATCAGCATCGAGGACAACTACAATGAATATTTTACCGTGGGAAGGGATCGCACGGTAAAATCTTCATACCATGATTTCCTTATTGCAAACGGTTTCAAGCCACGTAAAAGGGACCGCTTTGGACGCGACGAGGCCGCGCGACTTCCGGAGGAATTCGGGAAGCCGGCATTCCTCGCTCAGAAGTCTTCTGAATTCCTGAGGAACCACCGCAAGGATCCGTTCATGCTTTTTGTGAATTTCCTCGAGCCGCACATGCCGTTCTTCGGGCCGCGCGACAACCAGTATGTCCAGGATGAAATTCCTCTTCCTGCGAATTTCGCACATGAACTCACGGAACTGAATCCCACAAAGGCGAGACTGCTCAGGGAGAATTACGTATGGCATGGACACAGCGGTCTGCCGCTCAAGACCGAGGCCGACTGGCGCCGTATGATAGCTCACTACTGGGGGCTGTGCAGTCTCATCGACACCCATGTCGGAACTATATTGAACACACTCGACGACTGTGGACTTCGCGACAATACGATAGTTGTCTTTACATCCGACCATGGCGACATGATGGGCTCCCACAGGCTGATCGCGAAATGCCTGATGTTCCAGGAAGCCGTGCGCGTCCCCATGATGATCCGTTTGCCCGGACAGCGGAAATCCTGTCGCGCAACTGGACCTGTGAGCCAGGTGGACGTTGTCCCAACGCTTCTTGATCTTATGGGTCAGGAAATTCCAGATTATCTCCAAGGGAAAAGCCTGCGGAAAAAGATCGAATCAGGGAAACCAATTTCTGAAGACGACGTCTTCATCGAATGGAACGGTCCGAACAACGGACTTGGGGATGTAAAGGGTGACGTAAGCCTTCCCGACTGGATGAAGCAATTTGCCAGTCCTGAGCGGATCCGTGCCGCCACGATTGATCCGGTCCGGACTGTCATTACTCCTGACGGCTGGAAATTCAACTGCAGCCCTCTTGGGGAACACGAGCTTTACAATCTCTCCCAGGATCCACTTGAGACACGGAACATATTCAAGGAGAACAGGGAGCTTGCAGGAAAACTCCGCGACAAAATTCTCAATTGGCAGGAGCAGACAGGAGATAAGATCAAACTGCCGAAAATATAAAACCGATAGGAATTTGTCTGCAATCTGACATTGAACGGGTATTTTTAGCAGATTTGTTTGTAGTTAAGCCATTATTGGCTGTGATTTTGGGAGGATTAAGAAGACACGCAATAATGCGTTGACTACGAACGAAAATGAAAACCACGTTTAAATGAGAGCACTATGGAAATGTGAAAGATATTGGTCAATCCTTCATTTTGAGAGGTAACCTCTAGCCAAAACTTATCACCAGAGAGTTCTCAGTCCGAACTTCCCGTAGCTTTCGAAGGCTTTGTCGCGGCTCACCAGGATCATTCCTGATTTTATTGCCTCCCAGGCGATAAGACGGTCAAATGGATCCTTGTTGTCGGTCTTTGGAAGCTTATAGAATGTTGAAACGGTTTCGGGCGACAGTTCCTGGATTGAAAAGCCCATTTCCATGGAGATTCTCGGGAAGTCGTCCGGAAGGATACCTTTGAGCTCGAGCCTTCCCATTGAATATTTGAGTGATATCTCGAAAAAGGAGACTACGCTGACATGTATATTGTTTTTCCGGTCGATGATGCTTGTCCTCGCGGTCTCGCTTAACTTGCCAGTGTCCATCGCTGCCCAGATGAGGGCATGGGTGTCGAGGATGAGGTTCATGAGTTCAGCATATCCTCATCTGAGATTTTGAAGTTGTCCTTGATCCTGTAGGAGGCGCTTTTTTCCTTGACGCCAAGAGTGCGCTTCTTTGTACCTGCATAATCAGAATACGGGACAATCACGGCGACCTTCTCCTTCTTCCTGCCATAATTGATAGTGACCTTCTCTCCTTTGATCACCTCTTCGATGACATCCGAGAAGTGCGTCTTCAAATATCCTACCTGCATGTTCTTCATTGCAATACTCCCTTAAACTTAACCACAGAGGACACAGAGAGCACAAGATCCTGAATAATACCGGGGAAATGCAATATGCTCTGAGCCCTCAAAATACTATAAATTCTTATTCTTGTCTTTGAGAACACAGAGCAAGAAATCTCTGTGAACTCTGTGGTAGTATAGTATCTTCGTAATACTTGTCAAGTTGTCAAGATAAAATCAGCCATGAAAATTCCGGCAAAGGCTTGCAAAAGGAGGCTCCGGATATTCTTTTGACGGGATGAATAAATGGATCACAAAAGAAATATGCACGCTCCTCGCAGAATGCGGCGACATTGCGCTGAAGCACTATGAAAAACGCTCCTGGAAATTCAAGAGCGACCGTTCGCTGATTACTGCCGCCGATTCCGAGATAGAGAACCTTCTCAAGCAGGAGTTCGACAGGCCTGATGAATCTGCCTATCTGATCGGCGAGGAGACTGTCGGGACAAAAAGCGAGAAATATATCGCTTCGGCTATGAAGGAGACTTCCTGGATAGTCGATCCTATAGACGGCACCGCACCTTATGCACATCACGTTCCGACCTGGGGGATTTCAATAGGATTCATGCGGGGCGGGGTGCTCAGGGAAGGCGCTGTCTTCCTTCCTGCCACCTGCGAACTTTTCATCACCGAAGGTGAGAAAGTCCTCTATGCCCGTACGGAAATTAAGAACGGAAAGACTAGGATTCTTCCATTGAAAAAGCTTTGCTCAAAAAAAATGGCCCTGACCGACGGTGGTCTGATAAGTGTGAGCCAGGACGTCGCAAAGAGGGGCCATCTTGCACTTCCCAATCCTGTGCAGGCAGTCTGCTGCACTGTCTTTTCCGGGGCATATCTCACCATGGGCAGGTATCTGGCGTATATCGGCTGTGTCAGGCTCTGGGACATAGGAGGGATTCTGCCGGTTTTGTTCAAGTCCGGTTTCAAGGGCAGGCTCATCAGCGGGCAGGAACTCACCTTGAAGATCGACGAGAAGATCTACCATCTCGGCAAGGGCCATCCCGAACGCTGGCGCATGAGGAACCAGATGATCCTCGCGCCGGATTCCAGGACAATCAGATATATCGCCGGGAAACTGAAGGATCCAGGGAAATGAGTTCGGCGTATTTGCTGGTGGCGTATGAGCGGTTTTCAATTCTGAATACGGAGGAACTATGGGTAAAATCCATCTATTTCTGCTAGTAGCTTTCATGTTCATGTTCTGCACTTCCTGCATCGAGTTCGAACGCCAGGACTTATGGTTCCGCTATGATCAAAAGTCAGATGTCCTGCGCATTTTCAGCCTCTACAAAGGAATATTCGCAGAAGGGGAGGAGTTTGATGGGACTGAGAAACAGGAGCTTTCCAGTGTGATGGTGGGCGGGCGGACATTCTTCTTTTCCAACTGGATTACTGAATATCATGCAAGCAAATTTAAAGAAATGTTGGACGAGTTGTCATCTAATGTTAAAGATGAACAGGAAATAGCTGCAGATTATGATAAGTCCGCTAAAGCCATTCCGCTTGAAGAATACCGCAAGAATTGGCTTGCTGCCAAGGAGTCTTGTTCGGGTTTACTGAAGTTGCTCCTGGATAATGTTTCAATCCAAAATGGCAAGTTCTTTATTAAAGAGGAGGGAAAGCTGTCTGGATGGCAGTTTGTAGAAATCAAAAATGCTTCGGAACTCGCCAAGGCTTCCAATCGGGCAATCAACCAGACTATGGGTATTCTTCCAGATGTGGATAAACTAACGGAGTTAAGCCCTGAATCAATTGCCCTATGGCTGAAGGCTGGAAAGGAGAATCACCAGTGGCTGAGTTTTGAAAACGGTGTGCTGATTGTCAGGATTCCTTTGTCACAGGATGATTTTGTCAAGTTCAAACATGCAAAAGGGCGGGAAATTGCCAGTTCACAAAAGGAGTCGGAAGGCTTGGGTAAGCTTGGCTCAATATTGGAAAGCGACTGGTGGGTGGGCTGGCGGAATGATGAGGCGGTTTTTAATATTGGTTTCTCCAGCCAGGAATTCAACCATCTTGGGATGCCGGTCTTCTCCGGATACAAGCCGAATGTGATCGAATGGGTGAAGAGCGAATACGGGCTGCTGGAACAACAACCGGACATTAAAACGCTTCGCGAGAACTTCCTGAAATCAGGCTCTGTGCCGGATGAAGTTGTGACTCCGCTGATTCCGGAGCGACGTTAGCGCATTGCAGTTCCGCCAGGCAAGGATGCCCGCGCTTCGTTGAAGATGAGACGCATCGGGACTCCTTGTTAATTAAATGCAAAAGGCGCTCTTCTCAGCCCTATAATGTCGGATTTGGACATCGCAATTTGCGATCTCCATTTTTCCTCATTGCCCACGTGAAATGTACAACTGACATCAGAATTATCAAATTATTGTTTGTAGTCAAGCCATTATTGGCTGTTGCCTGGAGAAGCAAAGAGGTTTATGATTATTTTGGTCTCAAAAGGGTTTTACGATGAGTCCTCAAAATGAGGACGAATCCGTTGGAGTGCGCAGACGGGATTTAAAAAGTCTGCGCTTTTGATTAAAATATGAGGGGGGGGAGCGGTGACTTTGTCACCCGCACTCCAACGGTCAGGCCAGGGTGCCTGACGTAAATGCAAAAATGAAAACAAAATTATATTTCCAGTTCGCGGAAAAATAATTGACATAATCCTGCTTGGAGATACTTTACCAGTGATTTTTACATGTGATGAAAAAATAAATAATATAATACAGTAAAGAAAAGGCGGGGCAAGTATGAAGAACGTATTGATTCCGACAAAGCTTGAAAGCGTGGCGAAGGAGATCCTTGTCGCCAGGAACTACAAGGTCACACAGGATACAAAACCTCTCGAGGAGCTCGTCAAGGCTTATCCTGAGACAGAAGTCCTCATAGTCCGCAGCGAAAAGGTCACACCTCAGATCATCGACGCCTTGCCGGGCCTCAGGCTTGTCGTAAGGGCCGGAGCCGGCTATGACACGATCGACATCAAGTATGCGCGCCGCAAGAACGTCGATGTGATGAACACTCCCGGTGCGAACGCCAATGCGGTTGCCGAGGAAGTTGTCGCGATGATGCTTGCCGCGGCCCGTCATGTCGTCCAGGGCGACGTCACCACCCGTGAGGGCAAATGGGAGAAGAACAAGTTCATGGGCACCGAGCTCACCGGAAAGACCGTCGGCATCCTTGGCATGGGAAACATCGGAAGGCTTGTAGCGAAGAGGCTTGAGGGGTTCGAGATGAAGTTCCTCGTATATGATCCTATTCTTTCCGCGGATCTTGCAGAGAAGATTGGCGTGAAGATGGCTACCATCGAAGAAATATTCTCCAAGTCCGACTATGTATCATTGCATATTCCGCAGACGAACGAAACCAAGGGGATGGTGAACAAGAAGCTTCTCGGCCTCATGAAGCCCGGCGCCTGCCTCATCAACTGCGCGAGGGCCGGAATCATCAACGAAAATGATCTTCGCGAAATCCGCAAGGAGAAGAAGATATTATTCTGCAACGACGTCTATCCGAAGGACGAGGCCGGTGCGAAGACAGTCGCCGACATCGCCGATCTCATGCTCCCCCATCTCGGTGCGAGCACCGTTGAGGCCAACACGACGGCTGCAAAACGCGCCGCCGAGCAGACCATCGCCTATTTTGAAAAGGGCATTACGAACTTCGTCGTCAACAAAGGCGTGCCAGACGGCCTTGATGAGAAGTTCCAGGAACTGGCATTCGTGCTCACGCGCCTTGCACGCTGTTATCTCGGTCCGACGACCGCTCCGCACCAGGTGGAGACCAGCTTCTACGGCAAGCTCAGGCAGTTTGGCAAATGGATGCAGGGGCCGATCGTCGCCGGAATCGCCCCGGAATTTGATCTTTATCTCGATGCAGCCGACGCCGAAGCTTTCCTGAAGGACAGGGGAATTGTCTTTGTGAACAGGGAGCCTGATGACACGAAGCAGTATGGCGAGGCTATGACCATTGATCTCTTCGAAGGGACTTCCACGATCAAAAAGGTGAGTGTCCGCGGGACGATTGCGGAAAACAACCTCATGATTTCAAGGGTGAATGATTTTGAAAAGCTCTATCTCGAGCCCACTGGCAACAATTTGTTTGTCGAATACAAGGATCAGCCCGGGGTGATCGGCAAGATAGCGAGCCATCTCGGCAAGAACAAGATCAACATCATCGATCTGCGTGCTCCTCAGAGCATAAGCGGAGACAAGGCGCTTGCCGTAATAAAGACCAATGTGCCTGTACCCGAGGAGATGGTGAGGGAGATCAAGGAGCTTGTGAAGGCTGATTTGACCTTCAACTTCATCTACTGATAAATTTTCCGGACGGAAAATTTATGATTTAAAAGAACGGCGCCAGTTAATGGCGCCGTTCTTTTTTATCTTCTGGCGATGATGAAGAGGAATATGGCTCCGCCAATCTGGTAGAAGATGTTTGGTATCCAGATGAGGAGCTGCGGATGCAGTGCAGGACGCGTATAGAGGGCCGCAAGTATCATGATGGAAATGAAATAGGCTCCGGCGAGAAGGACGCTCAGGAAAAGTCCGACGGATGTTTCGCGTCTCGACGTCCTTATCGCGAGAGGCATTCCGAGGAGGAGGAACGCTATCGGCGATATGGCAAGCGCGATCCTCTGGTTCAGCTCCACTTCCAGCCGGGTCACGTCCATTCCGCGTTTCTTGAAGAGCATTGTCCTGCTGAACAGCTCCTTGGTGGTCAGATACTGCGGCTTGTCGCCGACTTTTATTTCATTGAACTTGTGGCCGTAGTCAATTGTGAACTCCATCTCCTTGCCTGCGGTCCTCCTGGGGGACTTGTCGCTGCCTTCATATGCCTTGATGATTGTATTGGCAAGTATGATCTTCATCACCTGCCTGCTCTCATCGACCTCTATTTTCCCGCTTGACGCAGTGATGTCCTGCTCCACCTGCTTGAGGTCCTTTGAAAGAATATAGACCTGTATGTTGGAGATCTCATCCTTCTCGTTCTTGTCGTCGATATAGATGTTATAGTGCTCATATTGGACGGGTTTGCCCGGCTCGAGGATGGCGGCCGGCCTCTTGATACCTGCCTGCTTGAGCAGATCCTTGGCCTTTCCCGAATAATATGGAGATACATCCATCTGGAGATAGACGCATACGCAGGTGAGAAGGAACGTCAGGATGATTATTGGCGATATGATCTGGAGTATGGATATGCCGCAGGCACGCATCGCGGTGATCTCATTGTTCGCCGACATCCTTCCGAAAACAAGCATGGTGGCTACAAGGACGCTGAAGGGGATGGTCAGTGAAAGCGCAGTAGGTATTATATACAGCAGGAAGGAAAAGGCGGCATCCGCAGGTATGCCCTGGGTCAGCGCCTGGAAAATCTTGATCAGATGCGTCCCCAGCATTCCAAAAGTCATGACTACAACAGCCATGACACCGGTTAGGACGAAGTCCCTGGTCACATAGATATTTAATATTCTCATTTAACCTTGCAATGGCTTTTCAAAAAGTCGGCTGAGGAAAATCTCCACCTTCATCCGAAGGTTTTGATTGCCTGCCGCCCTGGCCCATTCCGCCGCCTTGTCCGCCCTGACCCATTCCTCCACCCTGGCCTTGTCCCATGCCACCGCCTTGACCGCCCTGTCCCGGTCCGCCCAGATTAGGCATCATTCCATATTTCTGCTGGAATTCCTGCATCTTCTTCACGAATTCCTGATGCAACTTCTTAAGATCATTGAGATCCTTGATCATCTGCTTTGCATCTTCCTCGGTAAGCTCTTTTTTCTGCTGGCCTTGTCCCTGTCCCTGGCCTCCGCCCTGTCCCATGCCCCCACCTTGTCCAACCTTTCCGGATTTCGAGTCGGCGGCCTTTACCATCATGGAGATAGATACAGCAAACAGAAGAGCAATCGCCATCGACATTGCAACCAACAGCTTTTTCATGTTGTTTCTCCTTATTTTAATTTATCAGTTACGAGTTAAGTATTATGCCTTTAATCTTAAGTCGAAAAACGTTTTTTTCAAACTGGCCATGGGAAAAATACGGCAAATGGATGTTGAGAAATCAGCGTTTAATGTGTATTGTCTGTGCTTGTCAACCACTGGGAAGGCCGATGCATAATGAATATGAATAGAATTATTACACTTTTGTTTCTGATTTGTTTTCTTCATGTCATTCTTTCCGCTGAAGAATCTGCCGACTACAATGCCATAGCGAAATGCCAGCAGGCGCTGGTCACGCGGAAAGTCGCCAACGGCGAGTTTCCGGAGAGCATCCTTGAAAAGGCCCTCACGCTTCCTCCGGAGCAGTTTGTCAGCGAAGATGAGGAGAAGCTGGTCAAAAAGCTTTTCGACCAGCTTGGTGCGGACAAGTTCGAGGACCGCGAAGCCGCGACAAAGGAACTGATTGAAAAGCATAATGCATCGGGATATCTCAAGCTTCTTTTGAAACAGACCCGTGAACCCGAGTCTGCCGGCCGCGCGAAGAAGATAATAGACGCCTGGAAGGAGAAAAATCCTGATGATGAATTCCTGCTGAAGCTCAAGATGTGGATGAACTGCCCCGGCAGCATTACAAAGCTCAAGATGCATTCAGTTATTTATACGCCTGCGCAAAAACATAACAAGCATCAGCTCCTCTACGATGCAGTAAAGGGGATGAGCCTTGATGACTTTCCCTCGGACGACAGGATAAACGCAATTATTTTCTGGATGAATTCCTGTCAGACTAAATCCCAGAGCCTCAACGTTTCATTCTTCCGCCAACTCAAGGATGAGGAGTGGCGGAACAAGGAACTTCTTGAAGCCGTGAGGAAGGCTCTTGAAGACGAGAACAGCAGTTTCAACGGACTTGAATTCGAAGATCTGCTCGTAAACATTCCTATGGGCATTGATTTGAAGGACTGGCTGCCCATGCTGGTTTCTTCTACAACGCGTAAAGGCGCAATTGCAGCATTGCTTGTGAAGACTGGAAACAAGGAGGCCCTTCCTGACTTTATTGAGCTGCTGAACCAGGAATGGAGCAGTGCGACTGCTGAAAACGGAAAGATCCGCGGTGGCGGACACAGCCTGTACTACAGCCCGTTCTACCAGTTTGAGATTTTTAAAATTCCAGCCTACAGGAAGTTCGCGCCGGAGATCCTGAAGGGTATAAATGAGAAGTTCGCCGATGACCGCATAGCCTACCATGACGCGTACTTGAATGTCGTCAGATATTTTGCGGCCACCGATGCCGGGATTGAGATGCTTGAGAGTCTGAGCTCCCACAAGTCTCCGCAGACGGCCATCGGCGCCTGTCTCATGCTCTACGGTCAGAACGGGAAGGATGAGACTCTTGAGAAGCTGCTGGCCGCCCTGAATGCCGCATCGCCCCAGGATATCATGAGCAACTACGCGGAACTCGCGGACCTGCTCCGCTCGCTGCGCGGAAAGATGCTCATCAGCCCTGAAAAGGCCGGTTTTTACGGGAAGCTGATCCGTTCGGCAGGAGAGGCGTTCATGAAGAATGTCCTTGATGCCGACAAGTATTCCGTACAGAAGGACGCGTTTGATTTCTTCATTGGCGAGCTGCTTCCGTTCGGCCTGGTGGCGCCGGAGAGGCGGAAAGTCATCGACATGCTCGCCGCCTGCACCAAGTTCGAGTGGTGGGGCTATCCTGAGTCGGCCGTGCGCTTCCTCGTGCAGGACGCAGCCGCCAAAGGGGATTCGGATAAGCTGCTGGAACAGCTCGCGGCCTCTGCCGGTGAATTGGGCGCCAAGCCCGGGGCACTGGTCCTCCTTGTGGATTTCGCAATGATTTCAGGACAGTATCGGAAACTCGAGCCGATGAAGGGGAAGTTGACCAAGCTCCTTGAGAAGACGGATGAAAAGGAAAAATTCCCTCCACAGGTGAAAAAAGCCTGCTGGATCCTGTTCCCCGAAGCGTTCATCTCGTCCCCGCAGCCGTTTGAGTGGGGACCCGACTATCTCCTCCTTAATGGTAAAGGCATCGCCTGCGACAGGCTCGCAGAGAAGCTTGACGGACAGGGCAAGGACTACAAGGCCCAGTTGTTCCGCCTCTCATATGGATTGGAGGACGCCGACCTGTCAAAGATTAATGAAGTAAAGGAATATGATTTGTTCATAATATTGTCCGAGATGGCATGGAAAAATCCGCCTCCTGAAAAGGTAATGAGGGACAAGCTGCTTGATCTCTGCGAGAAGATGAAGGAGGCGGAATATGGCTGGCAGGTCAGGGAGTTCCTGAAGAACACGCCAGGACTGATCAGGAAATTTGGAATACGGATCGGCGAGATCAGGAGTGACAACCCCATGCTCATGCTCCTGGAGGCGGATATGGCGCTCCAGCGCGGGGACATCAAGGCTTACAGGGAATCAGTCCGTAAGGCCCGGGAGAGTCCCGAACTTATCCCTACCGATTACATGAGGAATGACATCCGCGCCCGCGAAACCGTGCTGGAACTTGCCGATGGCGTCATAAGCGATGAACTGAAAAGGCGGATGGCCGCTGCAGGGGTCAGCGAGCCTGAGGGCGGTAGATATAGGCTCGTGAACATCCTGTATGAGAATGGATTTACTGAGAAGGCCCGCGAACTGCGCAAGATTGTGCCCAAGCCGGACGTGTATTACAAGTGGGAGCTTTCGGAATGCTGTCTGTCATGGGCCTGGAACGAGGCCATCGCCGGAAATTCCACGGAGGCGCTCTCGCTTGCGGAGACGGCGCTGATGAATGCACGGTCCAAGGAGATGAGCGACTATGCCCTCATGATGAGGCGCCTGCTCAAGGAGAATCCGGCAGAGCTTGGCGGTTTCCTGAAAGCGCTGGCAATTAGGAGGGATTCCTCGAAGAAGGCAGAATACGCCGATGCAGTTGCGAAGGTCGCGGAGAAGGCAGTTGACAAGGATCTGAAGGCGCTGTCGGCGTTCATGGCGGCGCGTCTGGCGCTAGCATCGGGGAAAAGGGAAGAGGATGTCCGGAAACTCTGGCAGTTAGGTGCCGAGGCTGTCGGACTTCACAGCGGATACTGCAGGGATGCCATGGATGCCGTGCCCGGCGAAAAGACGAAATTCACCGTCTCTTCAAGCTGGTACAGCCGTGACACTATGCCAAAGGAGATGACCCCGTTCACCAATTCCTTCGGACTGTGCTACAAGGCCGATGAGCCCTGCCTGACGGTGAAAAGCCTGATGCTCATCGGTCCGTACGGGATCGCCTCGGCAAGCGAGAAACTGCAATATTTCTGCGATGGCAGCGGATATTGGAGCTCCATAAGGGACCAGGGGAAGGCCTTTGTCCCAGGCGAATGGTCGGCTATTATTAAATATCAGGACGGCATTGAATATCACCAGCGGACGTTGCTGCCGTATACCGTAAAAAAATAAAGTAGTACAGGCATCCCGCCTGTACCACGTTCTTCTTCAGATCCCATTGAATTCCTCCTGTTATCAGCTATATTATCTGTTCTTTCTGGAGTAACAATGAAATATCTGATTGCTTCCGTAAATCTGGTCGTTCTGGCGGCTCCTCTTTTCTCAATGGAGCCTCCTCGCGTTTTGGACGTTTCAGAGCCGCCTCCGGCTGGAATTTACATCCTTGATCTCCCGCAGGAGGATTTTGACAGGGCTATTCTTTCAAGCAGTCAATTCCCCGGAGCCGACGAGATCGTGAACGCATTGTTCGAAGCACCTGCAGAACAAGTTCAAGCAGGACAGCCGGTGGTCAAGGAAGAGCTTGCCGGTATTATGCCTCTTGCTCAGGCATTCGCCATGGCCGATGCCATTTCCCTGTATTCAGGACAGACCGTCTTTGCGAACGGGACCGCTGGATCATGCCGATATTATTCGATAGATGTCCCAGTTGGAACTTCGCGGCTTGTAGCCGGACTTGCCGGTACAAGCATGGTGCTTGAAAACAATTGCGACATATTTGCGAAACTCGCAGTTTTTCCTACGGAATCTTCATATAACGCCAATGGACTAGAAAGCCTGAAGGGAGAAGTCCTGACTGTAAGCAATCCCGCTCCGGGAACTTGGTATCTCATGCTCCGAGGAACTTCGGACTACAGGGATGTTGCGCTGACCGCCACCTGCTACAGAAGCACCGACATAATCCTCACAAAAGTTCCGGCCAACGACCAGGAAGTCCCTTTCAAGGCGGAGTTCGAGGGAAGGGTGCTTGACTGGGAATCCAAGGGCGTGACCGGGATTACAGTCCGTATGCGGGATCCTATGACAGGGACAATCTCATCGATCAACGCGAGCACCGATGCCGACGGTTCTTTCAGCTGTTCGGTTCCGATAGACATGGAAGGGGAGTACACATTTGACTTTTTCTTCACAGGGATTCCTGATGCAGCCGGAGGCACCGCATGTCATACTGTTGCTACATTGAATGGAGCGCTCGATCCGAACGGTCCCTTTGATCTTTATGCATATCTGGATACAACTCCAGTCCCGCTTGATGCGGCAGATACCGCAGGCATGCAGGAGTTCCTCAGCATCCGCAACGGATGGGAGAGCGACAAGATAAATCCTGCATATGAGGAGATGTGGATAAGCAGGACAGCCGCTTCCATATCGGCCGATGCGAAACTTTCGGGACAATTTGAGGAAGGGCTCTACCTGCTGCTTTACGGAGTCGAAGGCGCCGGCGCCGGAAACGGCATGAATGCCAGGCCTGTGCTGTCAACAACCCCTCTTGCGGTACATGTATCTCCGGAGAGGAAGAAGGCTGTCCTTGATAATCTGGCCTCCCTTGGCCTGCTTGGAGAATCTGCGAAATCCGCAGTAATGGCTGGTAATATCGGCATCATAGCGGTTGCCGCGCTGGAAAGCGGAACTGAATCATCCGACCGCGACATGGACATCGCCCTTTCAGCCGCAGATCAGATGGATGTCCTTGCGAGCATCGCCGATGGCAGCGCCGGACATGTCGAGTCCAGGAAGGTCGGAAACGTCAACCTCAAGGTCTTAAGCATTCCTTTCGGCCCCCGCAAGCTCAACGTCATAGCCTCCGGATTTGTGAAGTAATTCCGTGTTACTTCGTGTCAACTGGAGCGTCTTTCTTCTCGTTCTTCGCAGGCTGTGAATCCTTCTGAACGTCAGGAACCTCGTCGTATTTCTTCAGCAGCTTTTCTATCTCGGCAATAATGTCCTTGGCCTGCTTTCATGTTATAACCGTTTACCGGGTAAGGGTAATTTGTTTGTAGTAGCGCATGCTTGCGCGTTCTTGGGCCTTTTAGGTTTTCGTGAGGCTTCAATGGATCTATATATGTTCAGCAATGCTGAACGATAAATCATTAAAATATGAGTGGAAATGCTTGACATGGGAATAAAGGCATATTATAATCAGAATAGCTGAACACTATTATGGAGATCCGGATGAAGATAAGGTTTGACAGGATATATGAAATTCAAGAATATCATGAAAATCCTGTAATCCTGTCGATAAAATCCTAAAGCTATAATAATTGGAGATATGAAAATGAAATTCCCGGGCTTGTTCATGGCGTTGGCTTCCTCAATCCTTCTTTCAACGGCTTCCTTTGCACAGGAGTCCATCAAGGGCAACATCGAGACCTGGTGCAATGTGACATGTCCGTCAGAGATCTCAGATTCAAAGCAGTTTGAAGTCCAGGTGGATCTCAAGGGAATAGCGTCTGCGACGAAAGTCCAGGCGAACCTCATGTACATCAAAAGCGACGGGAAGTTCGGCGGAATGCTGAAGGTGGGAAAGGCTTTTGATGCTCCAGCCGGAGATTCCACTCACAAGTTCTCGTACAAGTTTGCGGCGAAAGCCGACGCTGGCGAGGGCATCATCGCCGTCTTTCTTTCGCCCGACGGCAGCTGGGACAAGAAGACTAAAAGCGGCAACGGCCCGAAGATGAAGATAATCCTGAGTCCAGCAGCAAAGGTCCTAGAGGAGAAAAAGGCTCCTGAAAGCGTTACCTTCAAGAAGAGCTGGCTGTGTTTCGTGTCAAGTGGAGATGACAACAAGAAATATGTCGAGGGCGATGACTGGGAAGTGAAGATAGACTATTATCTCGATCCTTCGGAAGACTGGGGTGGAACCCAGATCAACCTTTGGTGTCTTGGCCCGTGGATCGACTGTCCGGACAACAAATATACGATGAAGCGCGGTCACGAGCGTTATTCCGGTCTTGGCGGCAAGACGAAGATCGCTCCCGGCAAGGGGAGCTACACATACAAGATGAAGATGCCTAAGGCGATGGAGAGGAATTCACTTCTGCTGATCGCGTTCTTTGTCGGTGCCGACGGACAGAACTGGCCGTGGCAGGTGAGGTCAAATGGCCCTTGGTTCATACGCAAAGATGGTTTTTTCGAGCTTGGATCCGACAAGGCAGGCAATCTGTTCAAATATGGTGAAGCCATACAGCTGAAGGCGGTTCTCAAGAACGCCGACAATTCCGACAAGACAATGAGTTATCGAATATACAATACTAAGGGGGCTGTGGAGGATGAAGGCAAGGTGCAGTTCAAGGCCGAGAAGAGCGGCCAGGCTGTTGATATAAAGCCGAACATCAAGAGCAAGGGGACATTCCTGCTCGAAGCAGAAGTTGAAGGATGGGAGAAGCGGTCGGTTTCCTTTGCAGTAATACCTGACGTGCTGAAGATCACCGGAGGCAGGGAGACGCAGTTCGGATTCACGGTACACGACGGGACCCGCGAGGAGGCGGTGAAGATCGGAGCGATGCTCGGATTCACTTCGTGCAGGTATTTCTTCGGCTGGAGGAATGTCCAGCCTGCAAGGGATGTATGGAATCTTGAGGAGCGCGACAAGAACATCGACATTCTCAACAAGTATGGAATAAAGCCCTGGCTCTGCATAGTCCAGCCGCCGGTATGGGTGATGAACGCTCCGGCGCAGGACGTCGGATATTTTCCATTCCCGTTTGACGAAGAGGGATGGAGGGGAGCCGTCAAGGAATTGTCAACCAGATACAAGGGGAAGATCATCGGGTTCGAATGGCTCAATGAGATCATTCCCGGAAAGATATGCGTGAATCCCGTCGAGGACTACATGAAGTTCTGCAGGATCGGGAACGAGGTGTCTAAATCGGTGGATCCGTCCATGAAATCCCTTCTTGCCGGCGGCCTCTGGCCTCAGGACTTCAGGCAGAACCTGTTCAGGGCAGGAATCGGGCAGTATATAGATGTGCTTCCGGTCCATTATTCCAACGGCAGCGCGATCCGCGAGATCAAGAACGACCTTGCGGCGAACGGGCTCGAGAACAAGGTGAAGATATGGGACGATGAGACCGCCTGGGGAATTTCCTCATGGAAGAAACCGCCGGTGGAAGATCTGACCGACTGGAGGCAGTCGAACTGGGTGCTTACGAATTTTACTGACGAGCTGGTAAACGGCACTGAGAAGATAATCTATTTCGGCGGGGCTCCGAGTCCGACAGGCGACTGGTACTACATCTACGACGATTGCACTCCGCGTCCATCCGCCGCGGCGCTTGCAGTCTATACCTCGAAGATGTTCAACGCGAAACCCCTCGGGGCCTTCATGCTAGGGGAATCCGGACTCTTTCATCTTTTCGAGAGGGACGGAAAGGCGCTGCTCGTGTCATCCAGCTACCAGGATGGAGGAGAGGACATCGACATCATCTGCGGCGGCACTTCGCTCAGCATGACGGACTGGCAGGGCAACGAGTCGTCTGTCATGGTGAAGGAGAGATCTGCGAAGCTCGCACTCAGGCCCCTGCGCTGCTATGTCGAGGGAGGGGAGCTTGACGTCCTCAAGAGATACATTGTTCCAGTGGTGCATGGCGAGTTGCCTGCGGCCGGCCGCGGCAAGTCGATGGTCGAATCGACGCAGATCTCATACATTCCACAGATGTCGGTGCTGAAAGGGACGCCCGCGAAACTCTATGTGACGATAATGAACCTCTATGATTTCGATCTAAAGGGAAAGATCGAAGTTGAATCTAAGACCGGACTTTCTAAAAAGCCAGAACTCGTATTTTCAGTTGAGAAAGGCAAGGAAAAGCTGTTAGATATCGATCTGGCGTTCAGCGCCGATGTCAAGCCGGGAGCTTTTGAGATGGAACTGAAGACATCGTTCGAGAAGGAGAGTCTGCCGCCGGTTTCGAAGCCGTTCAAGGTGACCGTGCTTTCCCCCGACTCAGTTGGAAATCTTTTGAAGAACAGTGGATTCGAGGAGAAGGGTGGCACGGAAGGTTCTGCGGCTGATTGGAGCGGCAGCGGAAAGAACGGCAGGAGGGTGGATTCGCAGAAAGCCGTTCCGGGCCTCGGGGATTTTGTATATGAGTTTTCAAATACCAATGGCAAATACGAGACGATATACCAGGGGAGGAACGTGGAGCCTGGCAGCAGCTATCTCTACAGCGCATGGATAAATGCCCAGGGCATTCCGGCCGGAAGCAACATCAACCAGGTACTGACGGACGGTGCAAAGAAGGATCTCCACGACGTCCGAGTCTTCAAGTCTGCCGCCAAGACCAACGGCTGGCAGCTTATACTGATGAAGTACAACGCCGACCCGATGCTTGCAAGCTCCGCATTCGCGCCGGTGGTGAACGGAAACGGGAAAGTGTCCTTTGACAATATCAGGCTCTCAGCGTATGACGGATCCGAATATGCTGCGGAATGCGTGAAGACAGACAAGGCACCGTCCATCGACGGGAAGCTCGATGAATGGAAAAAGTCATCTCCGATACCGCTGATCGGCGAGAACCAGCTTGTGAAACTCAAGCCCGACTACAAGTGGGAGGTCAAGAACCTCTGTGGTGCGGCGTATCTCAACTGGGACAAGGACAAGCTTTATCTTTCAGTTGAAGCGAGGGACAATGTGCATTCAGTTCCATCTGCCGGCGAGAAGGCGGAGGAGAGTGATGGATTGACGATTGCATTCCAGCCTGCGTTCCGTACCCCGGGAAGCGACTTCAAGGCGTTCTCTTATTATGTGTCGGCGGCGGTTCCCGGTGGCGGAAGCGGCAAATACACCTTGTACCGTCCCGAGAAACAGAGCGGCGGATTCAAGGCCGGACACCTTGCGAGGGATTCATCCGTCTACCAGCTTGAAATCAAGCACGCGGAAGGAACTACGATATATGAAATCGCAATACCTTGGTCGGAGACTGGAATAGTTCCGGTGTTCGGAACCAAGTTCGGAATGAGCATACAGTTGAACGACAACGACGGTTATGGCCGGGAAGCGTTCATGGAGTGGGGTGGCGGACTGCGTCCCGCATGGGCTCCGGACCATTTCGGTGTCGTGACGATAACGGAGTAGAGTCAGTAGGGCAGGCTTTCCAGCCTGCTCGGTAAACAGCTATGACGGGCTGGAAAGCCCGCCATACTTAATGAAAAAGATAATTACATGAAGACTGAAAAAAAGCAGAAATGGTACCAGGTGCAGTCGGTCGACAGGGCTATTGAGATATTGAACCGGGTTGCCATGTTCCCGCAGGGGATAGGCGTACGTGAGCTTGCACGGCAGGTGAAACTGAAGACACCGACTGCGTATGCGCTTGCAAGGACTTTGGAGTCGAAGAATTATCTTGAGTTTGATCAGGCGGAGAAGAAATACAAGCTGGGGATCAGCGCGATAATACTTGGTTTTGGCACAGGCACGACCTGGTTCAGCAGGATTGGAATGATAGTTGACGAGAAGGTAAGGAAGCTGGTGGCGGAAGCAGGCGAATCAGCGGTGGTCTACGGGCTTTTCGGCAATCTTATCGTTTCCCTGAATGCTGTCAATGCCGACAATGAGATCGGGGTGAATCACAAGTCCGGACACTTCATGCAGTATCCGCACGGAACGGCTTCAGGACTTGTCCTGATCGCCAATGCGAATAAGGATTTCATCGACTATTACGTGAAAAGCGGACTTTCCAAAACGAAGGACGAAATCTCGCCGGAGGAGCTGATGAAGAAACTTGAATCAGTACGCAAGGACGGATATGCGGAAATGAACAATTATCGCAATTCGGGTGTTTATGCGGTGGCGTTTCCGATAAAAGGCTTTTTGGGCAAAAACGATCTCTCATTGGCCGTTGCAATGCCGCTGGTCCGTTTTAGTGCCGCAAAAAGGAAGTCTTTTCTTGTGATGGTGGGGAAATATGCGACCGAGATATCCAAGGAGCTTGAGAAATATTCCTTCATGTCTTCAAATCCAAAAGCAAAGGCTGGAAAATAAGTGAAAAAGATAAATTTTGAAGTTTCGTTGAAGCCGTTCACGGATCTGTCGCACGACGGGATCATGAACACCTGCGCCAGGATATATTCCAACTGGGAGATCCTGATGGAGCGCTTCGAGGAGATCGGGATCCTTCTGTGGGTCGGCGACGGCAACGAAATCCTGGAGTGGAGCGGGAACCTGAACGACGAGCTCAGCTGGGGAAAGACGATCGGCTTCTGCAACTACAACCTCCATGAGGTCTATGATCCGGAGGTGACAGGATATGGGATGCAGAAGGCGGTGCAGTATAAGGACAGGATTCCTACGCTCCACTATCGCGACTTGAAGAATATCATAGGCTGTCTCCGGAAGACTTTTTCGATCAGGAGCGGAAAACGGATCTACATTGGCGCGACAATCGATCCGGGACCGGAATTCGCATTGGCAAATTTCAAATTGGTAAGGCATCCTGAATGTCTGGTTTCAAAAGAGCTGAGGAAAAGGTTCCCGGTGCCAATGCTGTTCATGACCCATCAGGCGGTGCTTGAAGGGGATGATTTCAGGTATGCGGCGTTTCCAAAGGGTCTGCCACAGGATACGAGCATGGGCAAATTCCTGGGAATGCAGCTCAAGGAGGCGTTCAAGGATCTCGGATACGACTATGTCTGGTTCTCCAATGGTTTTGGTTTTTCGCACAGCCCGTGGTGCAGCAGGGGGGAAGTGTTCGACGGAAGGTCCTTTGACAGGAGCGAGGCCGACCGCCAGCTGAAAAAGCATGCGAGGTTCTGGGCAGATTTCAGGAAGGCCTTCCCGGACTGCCGGATTGAAGTGAGAGGGACGAACTATTCGGTCGGCATGGATATTTCAACTGATGCGACATCGCACAGGCTTGTAAAGGAGAAAGGGAAGATTGCAACGCTTCCTCCGAACCTTCCAAATCTTTCCGAAGCTGTCGGACTGGAGATGTCGGTGTTCATGTCGAGGAACTGCAAGAGCGGAGACGGAAAGTTCCTCTTCAGGTATTACCTCAACGATCCGTGGTTTATGTCCAATCCCTGGTACGACCGCTACTGCCGCGATCCCTATGACATATTCTGCCCGCTGACGATCTCAAGGGTCAATGCAGATGGAAAAGTCTCCGTGCCGGACAGTTTCTCAATCCTCACCATTGACACTGAAAGAGGCGAACTGATAAAGGACGAAGCTGCGGAAGTGACTGGATATTTTGTCAGGGCCTTCAACGAGATGCCGGACGAACCGGCTCCTGTAATACTCGTATATCCTTATGACGAATACCATGATATCCTTGAGAAGAAGACAGGATCTCTTTCAACGCCTTTTGCACATGACTGGTATCTGACTCAGGCGATCACTGGCGGAATGCCGTTGAACACGGTTATGAGCACGGACACATTCGTGAAGCTGAAGAGGGACAGGCGTCTGCCTGATGCTTCATATGTAATGCCTGTGCCTGAAAAAGATTGGGCGTTCAGCAAGAATGTCTGCGAGTTTGCCAGGAACGGCGGAAAAGTCCTGCTGTATGGTTCATTGAAAAATGCATCAGCGGAACTTCTCGAGATGCTTGAAATCAAGATCGGCAGGGAGATTGAAGGTGATTTCAAGGTTGAGAAACTCGACGGGATCGACATAAGTCTTGAAAGTAAAAAGGACGTACACCCCCTTAGGCACAGGTCCATTGTGAGCGGTGGAGGTCTTGCAGAAATTTCCAAAGGGGCGAATGTCCTGATCTCCGTCTCGCTGAAAGGTGAAAAGAGGGCATATGCGGTATCGTGTTCGAACAAGGCCTGGAAGAACGGAAGAATAGCCTGGATCAGGGGTACGGCAAGCTTTGAGCCGGTATCGAAATCAGCGAACCCCCAGTTTGACAATTCCTCCAAGTTCCAGACGCCTGGCAGCTGGATGAGGATAATGCTCTCGGAACTTGGATGGACTATATCGAACATCAGGCCGGACGGCAACGAGAGGGAAGCATATGTGTTCATAAAGCGCTTTGACAATGCGTTCTATTTTGCAGGGCACAAGCCTGATGCAGCCGTGCGCTTCAAGATTGGAACACCGCACGGAGCACCTGTTTTCAGTGAAACTGAAACTGTGATAGATCGGGAGGGCTGTTCCCTGGACACATTCGGCAAGACTTTCTATAACGAGGTCCGGCTCTTTGTCAGGATGAAATCAGGAAAGATCAAGGCCAAGGAGTCGCCGTGCCAGATTGGTTTCAAGAGGCAGACGGGGTATCATGGATTCAAGAACGCCGACATAAGGATATTCCCAGGGAAATCGGCGATCGGGACAAGGGAACTGGCGGTCTTTTCTAAATTCTGGGAACAGGAGAAGGTGAAGCCGAAATATAATCAGAAGGAAAAATGCTTCGAGATCAGGAACTACACTGGAGATCTGCATGTAACATGGTAAGGAGCCGGCAATGAATTTCATAAAGCGCAAGTTGATGGACTGGGCATACAAGGGCATAGAGCAGCGGAACCGCGAGTACAACATGGAGCTGGTCAAATCGTCGCCTGGCATGCATCCGTCTACGCAGATATTGGGGCCTTACCGGATAACTATCGCCGGAATCGAAAACTTGAAGATAAAGGAAAGGACGATCATACATGTCGGACCGAACACTCTCCTTTACGCGGTCGGCGGACTTGAGATCGGATCATACTGCCATTTTGCCAGGAACCTCTGCGTATTCACGACCAACCACAATTACCACGGAGATAGGCTTCCATATGCCACGTCCGAACAGGATATCAAAAAGAAGGTTGTAATTGAAGACTTGGTCTGGATCGGGATGAACGTTTCAATCGTTCCGGGGGTTACTGTCGGTGAAGGTGCGATAATCGCAATGGGGGCGGTCGTTACGAAGGATGTTCCCAAATACGCCGTAGTCGGAGGGAATCCGGCAAAAGTTCTGAAAACCCGTGATGAGGAACATTTCCTCAGACTGAAGAAGGAAGGGAAGCTTGGATGACAGGGACTGGATTGATGGATGAGTGGATGGCAGGATGAATGGGTTTGAAACAAGGAAGATGAATATGATTGACGGGATAAGAGGATTGACTGGATATAATAAATTAAAAATCATGTAAATCCTGCCTGCCTCGCCGTAGTCATACGAAGGCGGGTAATCCTGTCAGAAAAATCTAATAGTTTTATCAAAAGGAGATGAGAATATGAGCAAGATACAGATTGCCAGGAAAAAACCTTTGATTGCAAATGTCGGTGTCTTCGGAGTCGGACACCATACCTACTGGTCGCAGTTCGACGGACTGCTTGATGACCTGAAGAAGAAGCTGAAGGTTTTCGAGGACAAGGTTGCAAAGAATGATGTAAAGGTCTTTGACTTCGGGATAGTCGACAATGCACAGTCGGCTTATAAGCTTGTTCCGAAGCTCAAGGCTGCGGATCTCGACTTGATCTTCATCGACATGGTGACGTACGCGACATCATCGACGATAGGCGCGATCTTCAGGGAGGTGAACGTGCCCATGGTGATGGTCGCGCTCCAGCCTCTCAAGGCGATGAACTATGAAAAGGCGTCGACATATGTCCAGCTCTGCAATGACGATTTCTGCTCGGTGCCGGAATTCACAGGCGTCGCCATCAGGATGGGCAGGAGGGCTCCAGAAGTGATCATCGGAACCCTTGAGAAGGATCCGGTTGTCGATGCGGAAATCAAGGAGTGGTGCGGAATAGCACATGCGATACATGATCTCAAACGCGCCAGGATCGGACACATGGGGCATGTGCTTGAGGCGATGCTCGACATGCACACGGATCCGACTTCGCTCACTGCCGCTTTCGGCTGCCATGTCGTCCAGGCCGAGCCCGACGACATCATGAAGCACTACAGGAAAGTTGACATGAAGCTTGTCGAGCAGAAGAAAAAGGAAATCCTTGGATTCTTCGACACTCCTGAACCTGTCTCTGATCCTCTGACATCAAAACTTAGCGATGAGGATCTGATGACGGCTGCGAAAGTCGCAGTTTCACTCGACAAGTTCATTGATGATAAAAAGCTTGACGGGCTCGCATATTATTACGAGGCAGAACCGGAGTCCGAGATGAGGAAGCTTGTGACGAACCTTATCGTCGGCAATTCGCTCCTCACGAGCGCCGGCTTCCCGATGTGCGGCGAGTTCGATATCAAGACATGCATTGCCATGATGATCATGGACAGGCTGGATATAGGAGGAAGCTTCGCGGAATTTCATCCCGTGGATTTCGAGAGGGATTCCGTGCTTGTCGGACACGACGGTCCGCATCACCTCAATATCGCCGATGGAAAGCCTGTTCTCCGCAGTCTGAAGAAATACCATGGCAAGCCTGGCAAGGGCGCGAGCGTGGAGTTCAGCATCAAGGCCGGTCCTATTACGATGCTCAGCATCGGCGTGAAGGCTGATGGCAAGTTCAAGTTCATAATCGCAGAGGGCGAATCGATGAAAGGGCCGACTCCACCAACAGGCAACACAAACACGCACGGGAAGTTCCAACCGGACATCAGGACGTTCCTGAAACGCTGGGTGGCGGAAGGTCCGACGCATCATTTCGCACTTGGCATCGGACACAAGGCCGGAACGCTGAAAAAGATCGCGGATATTCTCGGAATAGAATCGGTGATAACTACTTCTTCAAAAGAGTAGTAGGCGGGTGTACGGCAATGCTGAACAGTGTGATGTGTAAATCATTGATAATTAAGAATATGTGCTTGACAAGGAGATGTGATAGAGGTATAATACCCATAAGGTGTATGGCGATGAATGAATGGTAAAGGGGGCGAACGATGGAAAGGCGTGGAAAAAGTTATTCGATCAAGTTTACGTTGATCGAACTATTGGTAGTTATTGCGATTATCGCAATCCTCGCGGCGCTTCTCCTTCCTGCATTAAAGAAGTCAAAGGAACAGGCGAAGAAGGCCTTGTGCATCAGCAATGAAAAGCAGGTCTACACGACCATGCTGAATTTCACGACTGACTTCGACGACAGGTTTCCCGGCGGAGCCCATCAAGTGATTCCCACGTCGGGCGCGGTGACTTGGTACACTATACTGAACGAACTGATGTATGATGGCAAGCCGAGGATTGTAGGATATTATATGCCGACTGATCCATATGCCGCCTCGAAAGGCGAGACCACATACGATTCAGGTTCGTATCTGCTATGTCCGACAAAAAATTTTGTTGGTGCGGGCTACAGTCGTTACTGGGGATATAATATCGATGCAATGGGCGGTTACAACTGGGGTGCTTATCCTGAATGCGGAACATACGGAAAGTCACTTGACGTCAGTTCTCAGACACCGCCGCCATATGTGGCTCCAAAGTATGACTCGTATTATCTCGGGGCCAAGACATCTCTGTTCCAAAAGCCCTCATCGCAGTTCCTTCTTGTGGAAACGGAGTTTTCAGGTGAATGCGTCTTTGCCAAATCGCCATACACCTTGACACTCGGTGACGATTCCGCGTTTCCTGCCTATACCGCATATCATGGCTGGTATTCATTCCGGCATGGCGGATTCAGCGGGAATTTCCTTTTCATCGATGGTCATGTCGAAGGCCTCGGTCCGTATGACGAGATCAATACGAAGGCGAGATTCTACATTGATATTGCAAGCCCGAAATGAGAAAAAATACAAATGCCAATAGGACACGCTGAAGCTGTGAACCCCGACATAATTATGATAACCTGCAAAAGGCTATTTTTTTTAACAGCAATATTATTGTTGTCTGCGAATTTCGCATCAGCGGAAAATAAGAATAAGATTCTCGCAGGTAAACCGGAAAAGCCGCGTTTCACAGTAAAGGATATTGAATGGCCAGAAAAATTTGGAGATGCATCTGTTTGCCTTTGGAAGGACGATGCAATTGCGGCATTTTCCCTGACGATCGACGACAACTGCGCCCCGGACCACGAGTGGTGGCTGGAGACCGGAAAGAAATATGGATTCCCGATCACATGGTTCGTCATCACCGACAGGATCAGCGGTACAAACTCATTCAACGGCACCTGGGAAGGCTACAAGAAATTGATTGATGCCGGGAACGATGTAGGCTCCCATACCGCCATGCATCTCCACATTGATGAGCCGGGATGGAAGGATATTGAGACTGAGTATGCTGATTCGAAGAAAGACATAGAGGAAAACATAAAAGGGCACAAGGCTTTTGTGCTTGCTTTTCCCGGAGGCCCTAATACCAAGCTGAATGATCAGGAGATAGCCGCGAAATATTATATCGGATGCCGCGCAGGTTCAGCCGCAATCAATCCCGCGAACATGATCAATTACACGTCAATAAACAGTATTGGTGCCATCAATATCGGAAATGCCCAGTTCGAATCGCAGGACCTGCTGACGGCATTGGAGAAGGGCAGGGCGAAGAGGGCGCAGTTCTACAGGGGCTGGTACTGCTGCCATTTCCACCTTGTTAAACCCGAATTGAGGGAAGAACTCTCAAAGCCGTTTGAGTTCCTGGCTGCAAAAATCAAGTCAGATGAACTCTGGGCCGGGCTTTTCCGCGACATTGCAATGTATGGACAGGAGAGGGATACTGCGAAGTTGACCGTAAAAGAAGTTGCAAAGGACAAGATTGTTCTCAGCCTGAATGACGAGATGGATGATTCGATATTTAATTATCCGCTGACGGTGAAGGTCAGGCTTGAGCCTTCATGGAAAAGTGCCGAGGCCATGCAGGATTCGAAGAAGGTAAAATGCAGGCTTGTGACAAACAACGGTGGCAACTACGCATTGATACAGGTCGTCCCCGACATTGGGGATGTAACAGTAACAGGGAAGTAGCTGGAAAATGAATGCTGGCAGGGAAAACAAATTCACTCTTATTGAACTTCTGGTCGTGATTGCGATCATCGCAATCCTGGCGGCGCTGCTTCTCCCGTCACTGAAAAGTGCGAAGGAGGAGGCGAAAAAAATTGTCTGTCTGAGCCAGATCAAGCAGTTGAACCTGGCTGCCCAGATGTACTTGGAGGAAGGAGGCATGCATTTCCCTCCTGGCAACAATGGAGGTGCCTATGGAGTCGGTGACCAATGGTATCAGGCCTCATTGCTTGGCTCTTATTTCAATGCGGACTTGCCGCGATACTACAAGATAAACGGTGTTTGGTGTCCCCCTTATGACAGTATCATCAGATGTCCATCCCTTCCGGTGCAGAAGGGTGCCGAGGAGGTACGTTCCTGGATAGCTCTGAACAGTTCCTGGTATTTTGCAGATACAGCAAAGGCTTATGAATATGGGCCAAGTATTACGGAATTCAAGAGTCCCGAGAAGGTGGTAGTGTTTGAGGACTGTCCATATGCCGCTTTCAGCTACATATGCAATTATGCAACCGTCGGAGGGGCATGGATTGAAGGCAGCACCACCTCCTATGTCTGCGATTACAGGCACAAAGGCGGTGTAAATTACGGCTTTGCCGATGCACATGCGGCCTATATAAAAAATCCGAATAGCGCATTTAATGCAGGAGAGATCAGGGCAAGACCGAATCTGAGCAGGTGAAAATCATAACTGAGGAGCTGAAGATTAAGATGAAGAACCGAATTTTATCGGCTATTGCCATGTTGTTTTGTATTACCGCTGTTTCTTTTGGCGCAGATAAGAAATTGGATGGCGCGCCCTATGTGGATTCGAAGACAATCAAGGAACGGTTTTCGGAGATCACGGAAAAGGACATGGACATGCTCCGCACCAAGAAGATACTCTTTGCGAGCCGATCATTCGGACTCAACATGTACAAGGGGCTTTCAGCGCTGGCTAAGAAAGATAAGAAATACGAGTTCCTGTCCTCATATAAGCGTTATGACGTGTTCAAGGCCGGAGGGGATCTCAGCATAATACCTGCGGACGCCTTCAAGGAGACGAACTTCGTGCATTTCATGGCGACTTATTATCCGCATACCAAGCGAGTGGAGGAGATGGACACGCTCCTGCGCAAGGCCCCGCACAAGTTCGGCGACAAGGTCGATGCCGTGATCATCTTCTACCATACCGCGACGACCGATGCATTTAAGACATACTCCGAAAACATGGATGCATGGAGGAAAGATTTCCCCAAAGCCCATTTCATATATGTAACTGCCGGATTCATGGGGCCGAAGTACGCCAAGGACAATGAAAAGGCGCACGCCTTCAGTGAAATGGTCCGGGCCCGCTACAAGGGGAAGGCGCCCCTCTACGATATGGCGGCGATCCTAAGCGACGATTTCAGGGCAGGGCATTTCTATTGTCCGGAGTATAGCAATGATCCTGCCGATGTTCATCCCAACCTCGAGGCGGGTGAAACCATGCTTGCCAAGGGATTCCTGCTCGTGCTCAGGGATGCCTTCCTGCAGAAGACTCCTGATGCAGTGAACGGCAAGGCAGCTGTGAAGACTGAAGAAGCAAAAACGCCAAAAACTGTTACCGAGACCTTGGCGCCGGATAATCCGGATTACAAGGCAGTCCGGAAGATACTCGATGCCAACCAGCTGACAAAGAAGAAAGTTGAAAATGTGGCTGTGGTCAGCAATGGCAGGATAACTGAATTGTTCCTTCAGGAAGGAGGCATATCGGAACTTCCTGATGCCATTGGAACCCTTACCGCGCTCAAGAAGCTGCATCTGTATGGGGACCGCACTCTGAAATATCCTCTTCTGAAAAAAATATCCCCGTCAATAGGCAAGTGCACCGAGCTTGAGGAACTTCTCCTGAACCAGAATGATCTAAGCGGTTTGCCCGAGGAGATCGTCAGCCTGAAGAAAATCAAGAACCTTTCTCTTGGCGACAACCGTCTCAAGGGTTTGTCTCCAGCGGTCCTGGAATGGGTAAAACGCTACGATCCCAAAGGTGTTGAGGATCAGAAAGGCGATTGAACCTGTATTCCAGGAGTTGACTTCATGACATGATTACCGTATTTTCCTGTCTTTATGAATTCAATTTATCCTGTTAATCCAGTTATCCTGTCAAGTTGTTAAAGTTTAATAAGGGGAGTTCTTATGTCCAGCAAGTCGGAAATGATCAGCAGGCTTATCGGGAAAATGACTCTTGAACAGAAGGTCGGACAGTGTTTCGTGATCGGATTTACTGGTACCATGATCACTCCGACTATCATTGAAAGAATAAAGAGATATTGTCCGGCGGGCATCCGCTGCGGGCTTACGTTCAGGATAAAGACTGCATATTATGATCCCTACGCCACTTCACCTAAGTTCGCTCACAGGGTGATCCGTTATCCGGTCGGTACCGTAAAGGATTTCGTTCCCGGGCTTCCAGTACCGGAATGTACGAATGAAGAATATTGCGCATTCCTGAATACAATGAAGAAGGCGTCGCTCAACAATGATCTTGGAATTCCAGTACACATCACGATGGACATGGAAGGCGATGCAAGCGCAGATTACCCGAGGGATGGAATAAGGTTCTTCCCGTCGTGCGGTGGAATAGGGCGCACTGGTGATACGAAACTCGCACATGATGTCGCCTGGGCGGTTGCGCGCGAACTGACTTCGCTTGGAGTCAGCTGGCTGCATTCGCCGGTGATAGACGTCAATACCGAGCCTATGAATCCGGAGATAGGCATCAGGAGTTATTCCGATAAGACCGATGAAGTCGTGAAGTTCGTGTCAGCCGCCCTGAAAGGATTCAAGGAAGGGGGAATCGTTGCGACCGGCAAGCATTATCCCGGACGTGGCGCCTCGTCGCAGGATGCGCATCATGGTCTGCCGGTCATCAAGCTTTCAAGGAAGAAGATGATGGATGCACATATCAGGCCGTACGCGGAAATGATCGAGAAGGAGATTCCTCTGCCGTGCGTGATGACCGCGCACACTGCCTATCCTGAAATCGATCCTTCAGGACTTCCAGCTTCGTTGTCAAAGGTCTTTATCACGGATATTCTCAAGAACGAACTTGGATTCAAGGGGACGGTCACTACTGATGACATCACGATGGGTGGAATTGCCGCGAAGTTCGAGATCGTCGAGGCATGCCTGAGATCATTGAACGCCGGAAACGATCTCATACTCCTCAGGGAGGAAAGCCCGCTGATCGATGAAGTCATTCCCGGGCTTGTGAAGGCCGTGAAGAAAGGACAGCTGAAGGAATCAAGGCTTGATGAGGCCATCACTCGTACACTTTCTGTGAAATATGATTATGGTTTCTTCAAGAACGGCGGGATAAGGGATGTGAAGAAGGCGAGTGACGGCATCAGGGATCCGAAGGTGATAAACATTGCGAGATCCGCAGCAAAGAAGGTGCAGGTGATCCTGCGTGACAAGCAGAAGCTGCTGCCTGTCGCCAAATCGGAGAAAGTCCTGTTGATCGAACAGATAAATCCTCTCCACAAGCTTGTTAACACGCAGGAATGCCATCCATCACTTCTCTGGGAGCAGATGCTGAAATATTCTGACAATGTGATCAACGTCGAGACCTCCATGGACTACACCGAGGACGATGTGAAGAGGATCAAGCGGCGTCTTGGCGAGGCTGAACTTATCGTTGCGACAAATTATTATTTCCGCAGATCGGCCGACGGCGGTGATTTCATACAGCGCCTGCACAAGATGACGAAGAAACCGATCATCGTCGTGGCGAACACTCACTATCCACAGGCCCTTAAACCTGAGTTCAAGACGGTCATACTCACCTATGGTTCGTCTCCGGAATGCATCGCAGAAGCCGCGAGGGCGATATTCAGGAAATAGGACAGGATAACAGGATTGGCGTGGTATATATGAAAAGGTTCCTGATAATTCTTCTTTTCTTTACGGCTGCCTGGCTGCATGGGCAAGCCGGTTCTTTCACGGTGTCCACATACAATCTCAATTATGGTAATTTCAATCAGAAGCTGATCAAGACGGCGATTGAAGGAGCCGGCAGCGACATTGTAGCATTGCAGGAGACCAATAAGGACGTTGAAGGTTTTCTAGGAAAGACATTTACAAAGCAATATCAGTCAGTCAGCTTTACCGGTAACAGGGGAAAGCATCCGGGCGAACGGTTTGGCTTCCTTTCTAAATATGCGTTTGAATCATTGAACTTCATCAAGCCTAAAGACGGAATCTTCGGCTCCTATGTTGCGATAACGGCAATTAATGGGATCAAGCTGCAAATAGTGAATGTGCATCTGCAGCCTACGAGATTGAGCAAGGAGAAGGGTTTGACCGAAAATCTTGCGCTGTTAGCTGAAGCCGATGAAACCCACCTGAAGGAAATCAAGAATATTTTGGACATCATAGACAAAAAGTTGCCCACAATCGTCCTCGGAGACTTCAATTCCATGTCATTTTTTAAGACGTGTAATTATATGAAGGAGAACGGTTATATTGACTGTGTGGCCGGCTTGTCTGAAAATCCTGACATGATGCACACATGGAGCTGGAAATTGAAGAATGGCTACGAACTGCCTGCGAGGATTGATTTTATCTTCTGTAATGATGCCTTTGTTCCCAAGAACATGAAAATCGATAAGGAGACCGGTTCTGATCATTTCCTGATGACGGTGGAACTGGAATTCAAGAAATCTGAGAAGCAGGGAAACGAGAAAAAATAATCGCCGGCGCTCCGATAAGAAGATCTCGGGCAGGAATGCCCGAGTTACTTTTCCTTCTTCGGCGGATGGCCGCGGATCTTCCTGTACTGGCGGCTGAAGTAGTTGCTGTCGGTGAATCCCGAAGCGAAAGCCGCCTCCTTCACGGAAATATCTCCAGACTTCAGAAGCTTTGAAGCGTGCGAAATTCGCAGGCGGAGCTGGTAGTCTATCGGTGAGAATCCCGTGGATTTCTTGAAGGCCCGGAAGAAGGTGCTGCGCGACATCGAAGACATCTTCAGGAGACGTGGAATGTCGAGGGGCTCCCGGAAATGCTGTTCGATATGGCTTATTACGCTGGCGAACTTCAACATTGGGCTCTGGTTCTTCTCGTACATCTTCGAATAGCATCTGGAGAGGAAGCCTGCGAGCCGCATGAAATGCGCGGTCGCCATGAACTCGTAGCCGGGAGTATGCCTTTGGGTTTCATTGGTGATGTCCTCGATTATTCCGGAAGCGTGCGCTAGCTGTTCTGGAGTCAGCTGGAGACGGTGCTCGAAGCGTGCCTGTCCTCTTATTTCCGGCTGGATCATGAAGAGCGCATGGTATCCTGGGAGTTTCTTAAGCTCGCTCCTTGGCATGTTCATCGCTTCGAGCTGGAAGAGGATGTTCACCAGATGCATGTTCGTAGTGTCGCGGTATCCATGGCTTCTTCCCTTGCGGATGATGAAGACGTCCCCCGCCGACAGCTCATAGGATTCGTTGTCGGTGAAGTGCACTCCTTTCCCACGCTGGATTATCACAAGCTCGTCGAAGCCGTGTCCGTGCAGGCTCATAGGCCCCTGCGGATACTGCAGGTTTATTACCAGAGGGAATTCTTCGGGCAGATAACGATGGACTTTGTTTTTCATGCTCTTAATGAATATTGGTATCGTGCGGTTTTCAAATGACAAAAAGGACCTAAAGGACAGAAAGTAATACAAAATACTGGAAAATCGGAAGTCGTGAAGTAATTTGTATGAGTCCTTTATGTCGCTTGAGTCCTTTTGGTCCTTTGATTTAGGAGAATCATCCATGCCCGAACACTTCATCCCGCCGCATGGCGGGTATAAGAATCTCCTCTCTTATAAAAAGTCTGTGATAGTCTATGATGCGACGGTGTATTTCTGCGACCGCTTTTACAAGAAAAGCGATAGGACTTATGACCAGATGATCCAGGCCGCCCGTTCTGGAAAACAGAACATCATAGAAGGAAGCATGGCTTCAGCGACATCCAAGGAAACCGAAATTAAGCTGACGAATGTAGCCAGGGCCAGCTTGGAAGAACTCCTCGAGGACTATCGTGATTTTCTTAGAAACAGGAAGCTTGAGGAATGGCCCAAGGAACACCGTTACGCGAAACGTTTGAGGGAGCTCAACCGCAAGCCTGATGCTGATTACGAGACCTTCCGCAAAGGCATAGAAAATCCAGATCCTGCGATTTCCGCAAATGTGATTATCGGACTGATCAAGGTCACCAGCACTCTCCTGAAGAACCAGATAAGCCGGCTCGAGGATGATTTCGTGGAAAATGGCGGACTCCGCGAACGGATGTTCCAGGCAAGGCTGAAACAACGCCAAAAGCAGACTCTCAATTCTTGAAATTCTTTGTCCTTTATGTCCTTTGCGTCCTTTCTGTCATTTTTATAGCATGGGACTATCGTGCTAATAAATGGGATTCAAGTTAAGGAAGGCTTCTGGAAGCCAGCTAAAATATAGCTCAGACATAAAATGCACGATAGTGCTTAACGAAAGGAAATATATAGATGAAAGACGATAATGGAAAGTTCATGAATCCAGATTCCCAGTACCGAGGCAAGCCATTCTGGGCGTGGAACGGGAAGCTCAAGGAGCACGAGCTCCGCAGGCAGCTCGATATTATGAAGGAGATGGGGCTCGGTGGAGCGTTCATGCATTCGCGGACAGGGCTTGACACGGCATATCTTTCCGAGGAATGGTTCAAGCTCGTCAACGCATGCGCCGATCATTGCAGGAAGAACGGCATGGAGGCGTGGATGTACGACGAGGACCGCTGGCCGTCCGGCGCAGCAGGAGGACTTGTCACAAAGAATCCTAAATATCGTCTGCGCATGCTCAGAATGACAATTTCAGAACCTTCCGGATACAAGGCGCAGGGCGGAGAGCTCGCAGTCTTCGTTGCAAAGATGGTCGGCAACAAGCTGATCAGCTACCGTCAGGCGAAGTCCGCAAGGAAGCCGGACGCTGCAGCCGGCGAACGCATTCTCTCGTTCAAGGTCCAGATCGAGGACAACTCCCCATGGTACAATGGTTACACATATCTCGATACGATGTCCGACGAGGCCGTCAAGCAGTTCGTCAAGGTAACGCATGAGGCCTACGCGAAGAACTGCAAGAAGAATTTCGGCAAGCTGATGCCGGGAATATTCACCGACGAGCCGAACTACGGGCACCTTTCCGCGAACAAGGACGGAGTCAAGCTCCCATGGACCGGCAAGCTCCTCCAGACCTTCAAGAAGAATTATGGATATGATCTTACTGACAATCTCCCTGAAGTGGTATTCAGATTGAACGAAGAGGAATTTTCCAAGGCGAGGCATGACTATTTCGAGACATGCACCTCCTTGTTCACCGGAAATTTCGGCAAGAAGATCTATGACTGGTGCGACAAGAGCAATGTTGCGTTCACAGGACATGTGCTTTCCGAGGAATCCCTCCAGTCGCAGACACGCGTGGTCGGAGCGGCGATGCGTTTCTATGAATACATGCAGGCTCCCGGAATCGACATCCTGTGTTCCCAGGGGCTGACACGCGAAGGCAGTCCGAAACCGGAATATCTTACGGCAAAACAGTGCAGTTCGGTGCTTGACCAGTTTGGCAGGAAATGGATGCTGAGCGAACTTTATGGATGCACGGGCTGGCATTTTACTTTCGCTGAACACAAGGCTGTCGGCGACTGGCAGGCCGCTCTCGGTGTCAACCTCCGCTGTCAGCATCTCTCCTGGTACACGATGGAGGGCGAGGCGAAACGCGATTATCCGGCTTCGATATTCTTCCATTCTCCGTGGTGGAGGGACTATCCTGTGGTCGAAGATTATTTCTCCAGGGTCAACTACATGCTTACTCAGGGCAGGCCTGTCAGGGACATCGCCGTGATACATCCGATCGAGAGCGCCTGGGGCCTGGCGTACCAGGAGATGATTGACTGCGGATGGGATTTCCCGCAGAGGAAGGAAGGCGACAAGAAGCAGCCTCTGATAAACCTCGACGAAAACCTCAAGAAGGTCCAGCAGATACTACTCGAGGAGCATTTCGACTTCGAATACCTTGACGAGGAAATACTCTCCCGCCATGGCAAGGTCAAGGAAGGCAGGCTGAACCTCGTCAAATCCTCATATAGTACTGTCGTCGTGCCTCCGGCATACACTCTCAGGAAGAGCACCTGCGAGATGCTTGCGAAATTCGCAGCAGCCGGCGGAAAGGTGATCTTCGTGGAACCGACGCCAACTCTTGTCAACGCAGAGAAATGCGACTGCATCAAAGGAATTCTTGCGAAATCCGCAATAATTCCTTTGGACAGGGAAGCCCTGGTAAAGGCAATCTCAAAGGACAAGGAGATCAGGAAGATTTCAGTTAAAAGCGCCGACGGCAAGGAATACAATCCATGCCTCTACATGATGAGGCAGGACAAGAACGGACGCACGGTCGTCTTCATCTGCCACACGCTGCAGGACAAGGATTCCGGAGAGGTTACGGTTGAAATCCCGTTTGACGGCGTGGCGCAGGAATGGGATGCGATCACCGGCGACGTCTATCTCGCCGATGCGCAGAAGACATCCTCCGGAGTGAAGCTGAAGACTGTCCTTTATGGATATGGAAGCAGGTTGTTCGTCGTGGATCCGAAAGCCGACGCCTCGCTGAAGAAGCGTCGCGGTTCAAAGGAGACAGGCAGACAGAAGATTGCATGCGGAAGCGTTGAAATCTCCAGGGATGAGCCGAATGCTTTCCCTCTTGATGTTCCGGAATATTCAGTGAACGGGGGCGAGTGGAAGAAGGAGAAGGACATCTTGAAGGTCGATAATGCGATTCGCGATGTTGCCAAATGGCCTCATCGTGGCGGTTCAATGTGCCAGCCATGGGCGCAGAAGGAGAGTTCGGAATCGCAGAAGGTTAACGTAGGTCTTCGCTATACGTTCGAGGTCGAGGAAGTTCCGGCAAGCCCGTGCCGTCTGGTCATGGAAAGGCCGGAGAAGTTCTCGGTGGTGCTTAACGGACATGAGCTGAAGCATGACGAAGGAGAAGGCTGGTGGATAGACAATTCATTCAAGAGGATTCTTGTCCCGGCAAGAATCCTGGTTAAAGGCAGGAACGAATTAATCCTGAATACAAGATACGGGAGGAAGGACAATCTCGAGTGCATGTATTTCACCGGCGAATTCGGATTCAAATGGGTGAATGGGAATTGTCCGGTCATAACCAGGCTTCCGGTACAGCTTAAGCTCGGGGACTGGTGCGAACAAGGATTCCCGTGCTATTCCGGCGCCGTGTCATACGCCATGGAGATTGACGTCAACGCAGACTCAGGCAAGAAGATCGTGCTGGAAGTTCCGGAATGGAAAGGTGCGCTGGTTAAGGTGCATGTGAACGGCAGGAAGGCCGGAAACATCGCCTGGAAGCCTTACGAGATCGATATCACCAACTTCATTGTCAAGGGGAAAAACAGGATCGAAGTAGAGGTGGTTGGAACAAGAAGGAACCTTCTCGGTCCGTTGCATCACAATGTGAAGTATCCGAACTGGACCGGCCCCTGGGAGTTCAAGAAGGAAGAGGCGTGGACCAACGACTACGTCAGGTTTCCATACGGGCTGATGGGCGAACCGACTGTATCCGTCAGGGAGTAAACAGGAAGAATCGGTGAGCCGGAGAACCGGCGAAACGGAGAATATAAACCCGTCATGGTGCAATCCATGACGGGTTTATTGCTCAAATGCTCATTGCATATCTCCCTGCTTCCTCTGGATATGCCTCAAAAGTTTGTAATGCGTCAGCATCGGATTTTCCTATAATAATATATTTTTCCGGTTGACATCCGGGAAAATATTGCTAACATGTAATAGTCTAAAACATTATTAGCGTATACAGGAGGTGGAATATGAGAGGACTGACCGACAAGCAGAGGAACATGCTGGATTTCATAGAGAAATTTTCGGATTCCAAGGGCATGGCGCCGACCGTATACGAGATTGCCGATTATTTCAGGATCAAGACTTCGACCGTCTTTGCGCATCTGCAGTCCCTGCAGAAGAAGAAATTTATCACCAGGACCTCCCAGGCGAGGAGCATTACGCTTTTCGGAAAGACGAAGCAGCACCGACATACATCCTTCGTTTTGGCAATTCCGCTGCTTGGCAGGATAAGCGCCGGGCTTCCGCTGGATTCTTCGGAACTGAGGGAGGGGGAGGTTTATTGCGATTCGTCGATGTTCAAAGGCGAGGATACTGCCAGGCTGTTCGCCCTGAGGATAAACGGTGACAGCATGAAGAATCTCGGGATTCTCGATGGAGACTATGTCATAGTAAGGAAATCCTCGGTGGCCCAGGAAGGAGACATCGTTGTCGCTCTTGCCGGTGATGAAACAACGGTGAAGAGCTATTATCCTAGGGGCGGGAAAATAGCGCTGAAGCCGGCAAATCCGAAATTCAAGACGCAGATCTATGTTGCGGAAGAAGTAAAGATACAGGGCAAGGTCATCGGCCTGCAGAGAACATTCGCCTCCTGACACCGTACGTATTCAGTAAACTATGTCGTTTACTTAATCCGTACAAAAAATACGGGAAATCACTCTTTTTTTATTCTACATGAAAATGCCAAAATTGGCCGGGAACATCATGTCTTTCACGGTGAAAGCCGTTTTGTCATGAAAAAACCGTTGATTTCGCATTTTATTAGACGTAAATATTCACTGAAGTATGTCCTTCAGTGAATATTTACAACTTGTCAGCTTACGTTCTGCTTGGAGACCTTGCGGAAATGATATCCGTAGATTGCAAGCGTTATCGCAAGCGGGAAAAGTTTCGGCTTCCTGAGCTGTGTCCAAAGTATAAGCTTCCAGTAGTAATAGCGCCCGTTGCTGATGATGCCAAGGTGGTAGATTGATTTTAAGAACGCCATGACATGTGAAAAACTCACTCTTGATTTTACAGAAGGAGAAGGCTTATACTCCTTGAGGAAAGTCTTCACCCGCTGGTAATACTTCTTATGTGAATAAATCTCACTTAGTATTTTCTTGTAGCCCTCCTTTAGAGTGCCTGCATTCATCTTGCTGGGCACAATATTAGTTGTGCCGTCGACATTGTCCCCGGTCGTCAATCCGACAAGTCGGCCTTCGCTTTTCATTCTTTCATACAGCCTTGTACCGGGTATCGCCTGGAGCAGGCCGACCATGGCGGTGGTTATTCCGCTTTTCTGGATGAAATCAATCTGGCGCTGGAAGATGCTGGTTGTGTCGCTGTCAAATCCGACAATGAATCCGCCCTGGACCTGGAATCCGGCGCGCTGCATCTTCTTGATGTCGGCGAGCATGTCCCTGTTCCTGTTCTGTTTCTTGCTGCACTCGGCGAGACCGCTGTCATCGGGAGTTTCAATGCCTATGAAAACCATGTCGAATCCGGCATCGACCATCATTTTCATGAGTTCGTCATCGTCCGCCAGATTGATCGACACTTCGGTCAGGAATGAAATCCTCTGCCTGGTCATGTGCCATTTTATAAGGGCTGGAAGAAGATCGGACTTGAGCTGCTTCTTGTTGCCGATGAAATTGTCGTCGACAAAGAAGATTCCAGCTCGCCAGCCCTGTTCGTAGATGCAGTCCAGTTCGGCAATGATCTGTTCCGTGGATTTTGTCCTGCACCGGTGTCCGAAAAGAGAAGTGACATTGCAGAATTCACAGTTGAACGGGCAGCCTCTGGAGAACTGGACGTTCATCGTCACATATTTCTTCATGTTCACAAGGTTCCAGCGAGGAACCGGTGTGCAGGCTATGTCCGGGAATTCCGTAGAAGTATAGAACCTCTTCAGAGTTCCATTGCGCAGGTCCTCCAGGAAAAGGGGCAGGGTGATCTCCGCCTCGTTGAGGACGAAATGGTCGACATCAGGGAACAGTTCGTGTTCACTTATGAAAAGAGGCCCGCCTGCGACGATTTCGAGTCCTGCGTCCTTGCAGATCTTCACCGCCTCTATTGCCGATTCCTTCTGGACGATCATGCCGCTTATGAATGCAAGATCCGCCCATTCCAGATCTTTTCTTTTGAGCTTGCCTGTGTTCATATCTGTAAGACGTATGTTCCATTCCCTGGGCAGCATGGCGGCAACCGTTAAGAGCCCGAGGGGAGGGAATGCGGAATTCTTATGGACGAATTTCAAGGCGTGCTTGAAACTCCAGAAAGTATCCGGAAATTCAGGATAGATTAATAAAATGTTCATTGCAATTCTCCTTTAATGTAAGGCGGGCGAGGCGGGATGCAGGATTAATGCAAGTCTCTCAATGGCTTGTTCCGGTTTATCGGGGATTCAGGAATTAAAACTCAAAACCGGCAATTCGTGCAAATGTCAAGTCCGTCGGTTGAACTCTCTACCCGCAACCTATCCCATGGCATCGGAATTTCAAGCGAAGTTGACTAGATTCTTCAGATATAGATCAGCCGTTCCAGAGGCCTGTTCCAGCATCATTTTATTTGAACTTGTCATAAGGAGTTGTCCTCTCCTTCTTGCTGACATTGTCAAGAGTTTTGACATACTCCTCATAAAGTCTCTTTTCAAGTTCCTTGGAGTACTTGTATGATGCGAGGAGATCGTTGATGATTTTTTCACTGCCGAAATCTATTTTCTCCAGACTCTTTCTTTTAGAGGATTTCCAGGAATCGGAATTAAGGATTTTTGAGGCTTCATACCACGTATCGATATTCTCCCGCCATTCTATTTCACTTATTTTCAGCCCCTTGTAGACTATTTTGTTGTCCTTGAAGAAGTCGATATGCTTCTCGAACGCCCTGTGATACATGTTCCTGAGGGATTCTTCGGTGATTCCGGCATTCTGCAGGCCGAACACCGAGCTGCTGCTCACATTGAATTTCGTAAAGTTGCACAGGGTGATCTTGATGAGCTGTCTCTCCTCGTCAACCTCCGTGTTCCAGACATTAGGAAGTTTCCTGACATGATCTGCGATGGCGGCGAGGATCGTCCTGTCCTGCGGTGGCGTAGGCCCCTTGTAGATGAATTCATAATAGGAGAATGTGTCGTTGATGAATTCGGTGGTCATATCTCCGTCGCTCCACATGCCTATATCTGGAATTTCCGGCAGCTTTTCCGGAACTTTTTCATTTATGGATTTCCATTTCATCGGAGCAATCACCATTATGTCGTTGATATGCAGCGAAAGTCCTGCCCTCCTGATAACGTAAGGCGGGGGGATGTACCTGCCCTTGTAGATGAAATATCCGTTGTTTATGGGCTGGCTCGATTCCTCGCCGAATATTTCAGTGCGGAATAGGACAGGATCCACTTTTACAGGTATGGAGGGATCCTCTTTTGGTTTTCCCCCAATCGGAAAAGCGTTGCATCCGGAAAAAATGAAGCAGGATGAGGCGATTGCGAATGTCGCAATTATCCCCGTCAGGAATCTCGAAGACAGCGTAGGCAGATAGTTCATGATATTGCTCCTTGGCCGTTACCAGAGCCTCTTGTCGAGTGTCCGATATTGTACGGCTTCGAAAATATACTCCTGTTTTACGTTTTCGGAAGAGTCAAGATCCGCAATTGTCCTTGCAACACGCAGAATCTTGTCGTAGGCCCTGGCGCTCAGCTGGAGCTCCTTTATGGAATGCCTGAGGTATGACTGGCTCTCCTTGTCGAAGGAGCAGTGCTGCTGGAGATGTGATTGTTCCATCTGGGAATTGCAGTAGATTCCCGTGTTTTCAAAACGTTTCAACTGGGTGCTCCGGGCGCTCGTCACCCTTTTGCGGATTTCGCAGGAACACTCGCTGTCCGGGACCTTGAGCATTTCATCATCGTTCAGTGGAAGCAGTTCGACATGGATGTCTATCCTGTCCAGCAGAGGACCCGAGATCTTGCTCCTGTAGCGCTGGATCTGCGGAGGCGTGCACCGGCAGACCCTCTGGATATTGCCATAATGCCCGCAGGGGCACGGATTCATGGCCGCGATAAGCATTATCCTCGCTGGAAACACAAATGACCCGGAGGCGCGGGACACCGTGACGGAACCGTTTTCAAGAGGCTGGCGCATTACTTCAAGGACATTCCTTTTGAATTCCGGAAGCTCATCGAGAAACAATACTCCATTGTGCGCCAGGCTGAGCTCGCCTGGTGTCGGCATGCTCTGCCCGCCGAAAAGGCCGGCATCGCTTATCGTATGGTGGGGTGCGCGGAACGGCCTTTGCGTCAGTATGGGGCTGTCAGCCGGAAGAAGACCCATGATGCTGTGGATCTTGCTGACATCCAGGGCTTCGTCGATATGCATCGGCGGAAGAATTCCCGCAACTATACTAATCTAATCCGACTGCTATACGCCCTCCCTGAAGCCTCTTAACATTGAGAGATATACGCGATAATTCACTGTTTGCAGGCAAGATAGGATGACTTCAACAGGAAGTACATAACTTATATCCCTTCCAATTCTAATAAACCCGAGGAAACCACATGCAAATGGGAATTACGACAATGCCTGCCTAAGCCTCTATTGACCTTCTACGTTTAAGGCTAAAACCTTGACTTTCCAGCTCCGGATGGTCTATTCTGTAGTGTTTCGAAAATGATAATTTTATAATAACAAGTTAGGCATATGAAAGCCCTCTCAGGTAGAAAGATTAAATTTACGAAGGCCAATTTGTCACATTTCTCTGATGCCCAGATGACCGCGTTTTATGTATTTCCACACATCCTGAACAAATTAAAGTTATTAGAGACACAGATATTCAGTCAATGGCAGACGGCAACGGACTCAAAACGTTCTCAAATTGAGAGAGAGGCCGCCTTGCTGGGTGCTTTCGAGTTCATACTGTTGCTGGCTGGAGAACTGAAAGAGGGATGGGAAGCAATCCAGAGTTGCTACTATGGAAATAAGTTATCAAAGACACTCAATACTAAACTACGTAAAGACGCACAATATGCCCTCAAGAGACTACCAAGCCACTTCACTAAAACAAGTATCGCCCTCCGACTTCGGAATGATTTTTCATATCATCACTCGCCAGACAAAGTACTATCCACGACTAAAATACTCGAAAAAGATGACCCTCATACGGCCTATCTTTTTAAAGATGATAACAATTATTTCGACTATGCTACAAAACTCAGAATTGCATCAGTTGCCGAGTCGCTTGAATTGTCAGATTGGCGCAAAGTTATTGAACATCTTATCTTTACCGTCGTGAAAGAAGTCTATCAGGATATGGCCATTGCACTTAATACAATACTTGGCGAGCTCATGAAGACTGTTTCATGTGGCCAGGAGGTTGTAGATTTACCTAATGTCCCAAGTGATGTCGAACTTTCTGGCCATTTCTTTTTCTATGTATCTAAATCATAGTCCTAATAATATGTAGTACCATTATGCTCTGCCTGCAACTGACAATGTTATCGATAAGCTTATTTTAATGGAGGTGATAAATGACCTCTGAGATTGATCCGATTAAAGTTGAACACAAGTACGTTTTGGTCTTCGATATATGTTCATCTACGACAATAGTTGAAGATCTAATACGTTCTGAAAGACAAGAATTATGGCGCTCTCTATTAATTATAATGAAAAACCATCTTGTTGAAGAGAGAGCAAAGAGTAATTTCATTATATATAAATTCATTGGCGACGGGTGGATATTATTGTTTGAAGAACATTTTTCCATGACTGAATTGTTCTTAATAATGAAAAGGATTTGCGAGAAGTATGATGATGCATTTAGACGTAAAATCAAAGGGGTGCTGTCAATCCCTATAGATGCAGTTGGCATTACATTTGGGCTGGAAGAAGGAAGTCTTATTAAAATTGTAATGAATTCTCAAACCGAATATGTCGGGCGTGCTATAAATATCGCCACACGGCTTCAAGGGGCGATAAAGGATAAGGATAAAAACCCGCAAGGAAAAGTAATGATGTCAAATAAAGTATATGTGGATGCAAAACATGAGATAAAATCCATATATAGAGTTGTCGGAGTTGAGAGAAACTTGAGGAATATTTCTGGTGGGAATAAATATCTCGCGAAAAAGCTGTATTTATTCGAAGCGCCAAAGAAAAAAGCCTAACTACCAGATTAAAGCAGAGGGAAATAAAATGGAAGATAATTCACAAATCTTTCATGACAGGGCATATAATGCAACCTTGGAAATAAGAAAAATATTAATGTCCTTATCTACAGGGATACTTGCAGTTTATTTCTTTTCTTTAACTCAGGAAATTAAGCCACCTTTGAATATTGCAGAGAAAATTATTCTAACTATAAATATAATATTGTTTTCATTCAGTATCCTTTTTGGATTATTGGCTTGGTTTTCAGATAATAAAAGATTTTTTTATAAGGCTAAGGAACTAGATAATCTTAATGAGAAAGAAAAATATACGAAGGCTAAAGATCGATGGTATCGCATGAGAAGACTTTCGGATATTTTATTTTATTTCCCATTTGCTGCAGGGATTATTTTCTCTGCGATATTTTTAATTTTAAGGATAATATAGGATCTATTGCACATCCCTCCAGCCTCAAACGCAACATGCCATTTAGCCTCATAACGATGTTGGAAAAGCCCCGCGATAACGGGAAGCAGTAGGGCGTGGGAAAAAAGGAATACTTATTAATATATTACTAATAAGAATTTAAAGTTATGACAAGAAACTTATTAGTTAATAATAAACTCCTCCAAGGTCAGGTTATGGCTATGGGACAGCCTTAATCCTATCAATTCCTATCATTTACAGGCGGAATACTGCAATTTTTCATTAAGCCCCATGCCCTTTCCCATAAAACCATGAAAACGCTGAAGAATCCGCCTCAAAACACGGTTTTTAGCGGATGTAACCCTTGCCCTGCCCGAAGCCTCTTAATTTCTATCATGGCACATTGAGTATACGCCCAAGATACCTGTTTGCAGGAAAGATAAGACGGGTTCAACAGGTAGGACACCCTTTTTCCCCTTAAGCCTTGAAAACCCTCAGCAACCCGTATGCAAATGGGATTTGCGATAACGCTTGTATAAGCCATCTTCCCTTTAAACCTTAAACCTTGACTTTCCAGCCACCGATGTTCTATTTTGTAGTGAATTATGCCAATGACATGCCCGGAGTTCTTTCTATAGGTAATGCCTTTAAATGAATATGAAAATGTTATAAAATAAGGTTCAAGATATAAAGGAAGGAATAACATGGACAACAGCCTTGGCAAAACATTCATTTCCGCATCCGATATTTCTTCTGGCCTCTATGATGGGATCAAGGGAGGCATGAATGGGTATAAGGACTTCGTTGATATGGTTCTTAATTCAACTGCTGAAAAATCATGGACAAAATTAAAAGATCCACAGCTATTATGGAAAATTCCTAAACTTGCCCTACTCCTTTCCGATTCATGCATAATGTTTGGTTGTGGTGGTCCAGAGCTTAAGATGAAAATTCAGCACAAATTTGCCCAACCATTTTCCTTTGTATTACCAAAAGACTTGCTCCCTCGCATTCAAAATAAATCTATATGGCCAGCTCTTACTTACTTTCAGCCCTCTGTCGTAACCACATGGATTAACGATGCTAAAGACCTAATCGCCGATGGCAAAGCAGTATATGTACCAGAACGTGGCTTATTGGTTGAGGGTGAGGCAAAAGGCAGTAAGAAGAGCTGGGATTTAATGCCGATGCATCAGTCATTACCATTAGACGCCCTGTTGCCATTAGGATATTATGGACGGCCAGAAAACACCGCCATTATTGACTCCGCACATGTACAACTTTCTACAGATGCCCTTGCCAGCATCTTAGATGTATCACTTCCATACATTGAGGATATTTCCCTCACTGATTTTTATAAACTTTACAAAGATGAATATAATTCTGTTGTTCTTTTGCGTAAGGCTCTACGCTCTTCGCTTGCAAAAGCATTAAAGGAATTGAACAACACACAAACTCCAGATGTAATTCATAAGCTTTGCCTCAACCTCAAACACGATGAGATTGACCCAGAGTTGGCAAAGCTCAATCTCGCATATAAACGTGTCGTAAAAACCAAATCATTTTCTGCTATTGGAGCAGCGGTATCTACTGTCACACTTTCTGCCGCTGCACTTCTTGCACCATCTATTCCTGCATATGTCGCCCTTTTTGGGACATCCGGCTTGGTGCTGACTATGAAGGAATTCTCCGAGTTTCAGAATAATAAGGTGATGCTCAAAGAGAATCCCTATTATTTTCTCTGGAAAATGAAGATGACCCAAAAGAGTTAAGGACAGCAATTCCTCAATTACGAACATCCTCCCAGCCTCGAACCAAAATGCCTTTGGCCTCATTTCGATGTTGGGAAGCCCCCGCGACAGCGGAAAGCAGTAGAGCATGAAAAAAGAATACTTGTTTAATATATTACTAATAAGAATTTGTGGTAATGGCTAAAAACTTATTAGTTAATAATAAACTCCTTACTATGCAATAAGCTGAGGATATAAGGCTATCCTCCCAAATCCCCTGTTTGCAGGCAAGATAACATGGGTTAAAAGGACAGGACACACCCCTTTCCCCCTTAAGCTATGAAAAACACAAGAAAACCACATGTAAACAAAACTTTTCCTAACAAATTATCCTGCCTGTTATGGTTTTGGAATAAAATCATGCCAATTAGGTGCAATGCATTTTCTCTCATCAAAATCTAATTGTGAATTAGGCCAATATCTTTTAGTTAACTTCTCATAGGTTTCTGTTACAGACCAATCAGGCAAAGTGGAGGTTTCACCACCGGATGTTAGCTTAAGAGAATTAGTGCGATATCTATTGTTTAGAAAAACAATATTATCCATGACAGATTGCTCAAGAGTTCCCATATTATCACTATCGTATGGATCTGTTGGGGCAAAATGAGCAGATATTTTATTACGCCATTCCCTTAAATCTGGAATAATAGATTTGACATAAGTATTACATTCTTTTTTGATATGCTCTTTATTTTTGACTATATCTGCCGTTGTCCATGAATTCATTGACAATACTTTTATTAAACCAACTAATCTTGTATAATTCACCATTGATGTACCAAACCAGTGGAATATACATGGAATTATCGGATCCATCTGCATAAAAAAAGCTGTAATTTTAACTTGGGGATTCGTTGGCATCATTTTACCTTCTTGAAATTTAATTATTACAGCTAATCGAAACAATCCATGAGGTATATAATTAAGAGCATGAAGGTTATTTATTGGAAGTTTTTTAAGGTCAACTTCTATCCCGTCTATATAATCTATTTTGATTTTATTCATTATATTCTTATAATCTAAACTTTATTATAACTATCGTACTTCTTATATTTCCTTGCTGAATGGCAACGACTTGATATAATTCTCCATATATTTATAATCTGGCTTATTGTTATTTTTTACAGGTACTTTTATTTTAGATTCTTTCATTCGCTCCACATGCCATTTCCGACCGTAATTGAATCTATATTTCTCCATTTTAATCAATGTTACAAAAAATAAAGCTATATATTGATTCATGTTGAATTTAGGATATAAAACATTTACATCGTCTGATGCGCAAAAGGGCTCAGGCTGATAAAATGCCTCAGCGACAGAACCATTATAGTTAACTGTAATTGTATTCTTCTCATGTATTGGCTCGTGTCCGATTAGTTGACGGTATCCATTATTTGAGTCAATGGAGCCAATAAAAGGTATATCCCCTATAGTCATATTGGCTTTCGTAAGGCGTTTACCTTTTTTAATATCAAATAATTCTTGCAGTTGATACCATTTCCATTTTGACATATCTAAAGGCAATTGGGATTTTTTTAAAAAAGGCTCTTTTGCATTATCAAAACAATGAATGTTGGATTTATAAACCCAATCAGGTATTTCCATTTTATCTGGCAACATTAAATTTTTAAGAGTTCTATTTGCTTGTCGTCCATAATTATATCTGTATTTATTGGCATTAATACACACGCAGTAAAATAATTTTTCTTCTGTAGAAAGCTCTATTTTAGATGTCAAACAATATATGTGATACCCTGTATAATATGGTTGAGGTTGTAAAAATGTTTCAAGGACAGAGCCACCTAAGGAAACAGTAATTGTCCCTGCTGGCATTGGTTCCATTCCTTGAATCAAAGCTACAATTGCAGAAATCCCATTATTACTTGATGTTCTTGATACGTAATTTATACCTGATGGTACTTGCCTAAGCCTATTAAGCTCCAAGCTATGTCCATATTTAATATCGAAAATTTCTGTAATTCTTATTTGTTTCATGTCAGTCCATTAATTAATTTAAAAATCATATATTTTTTTAAATTATCTTCAAAATTATCTTTCTTTATTAATGAATAATCCGTTTCCATATAAGCTTCTGCACACCACTCATCTTCATGAATTATATATTGTTTAACACATTCACCTGGTATATCATCTCTATTGCGATACGATTCCACCCAATGGTCTCTTATTGTTGTCCACTTATCATAGAGGTCGATTCTCCCCTTATGTTTTGTTTTAACAAAGCCATCATCTTTCCAGTATCCAAACCAAGTTTTTTGATTACTTTTCTTATGCGGAATATGGGATTTAAAAACCATTATACAAGGCACTGTGCCAACAGGATAAAAAAGGTCATTCGGCATAGACATCACTGCATCAAGAGTATGATATTTTAATATTTCTTCTCTTTTAGCATGAGGAGAAATAGCGCATGACATCGGAACTATGGCAATTCCTACGCCACCTTTTATTAAACAATCAAGCATATGTTTAACAAAAACTAATTCATGCAAATCTTCATCACTTTGCGAATAAGGAGGATTTAGCATTCCTATGGTGCATTTATGCTTTTTAATTTCCCTTGTAATAGCCTCATCAAAACAGCTGCCTTGATGAAGATTTGCTTTCCCATCTCCTCTTAAAATCATGTTACTTGCAGCAAGAGCATACATTTGTGGTTGATTTTCAACGCCAATAAGGCCTTCATTTTTTATCTTATCTTTTTGTTTTTGCGTGACTGCCTTTTTAAACATCTGATGCATTGCTGATACTAAAAATCCTCCTGTTCCAGCACATATATCTAAAACTTTACTATCAGCTTGAACATTTCCAATAAAAGCAAACAGTTCAGTAATATGCCTTGGAGTCAGTACGATGCCCAAAGCTTTCTTATCCCCTCCTGTATACTTTAAAAATTCTCCATAAAATTGACCTACAACATCAAAATCATGATAAACGCTAATAAAAGGCCATACCTTCTCATTAAGCATTTTAATTATTTCAAAAAGAACACCTTTAGGAAATTTTTTATTGGACTTGCCAAGGTTAGGATGAACGGCAATAGATGAATATGGCTGAGTCATGCTATATTCTTTTGAATGAGGTATTTTTGCTTTTTGAAACTCCTCTTTTATTACTCTCATCCATTCTTTTTGCAATTCTTCTGGCCTATGCGCATCATAGCTTTTTGCAAAAGCTTTATTCTTTAAAGCAATTAGTGTTCCACTAACAAGTAATGGCTTCTCACTTTCGGTAAGTTTTGCATGATCTCTCATGAAATCGTGGAGTTCTCTTGAGAATTCCATAAGATCCTGATGTCTTTTTTTAGCCACATCAGAATCAAAAGTTCCATGCTCGACATAATCTTCCAGTGAAATAATTGAATCTATCTTTTCTCCAGACTTATTTCTAAGTTCCTTATATAAACTTGCCCCTTTCGGGTAAATAAAGTTTGATATTTTTAATCCTGACCTTGTTTGACCACTAACTGCTACAGCTATTACATTATATGATTTAGAAAGCCACTTGGCGTAATGAACAGCCCCATCTACTGCAAAATCAGCGGGCTTATCACGTTTCGCACTCTCATGACGCCTTGTGTCTGCCTTGCACTCAATAATTATAATAAAATCTGGAGTTTCAGAAGTTGTAATAATGAACTCTGGAGCACCAATTCCACCTTTTCCTGTTTTACTTGCTCCTTTAAGCAATCTTTTTAGGCTCTTTCTCAGATCGAGTGGGTAACTCGATTAGAAAGACTCAATATCCAACAAGGAATATCTAACCGATGAAGGGA